>Ga0256404_1002663_pt1 | contig 38797 bp, 35 predicted proteins | sample RumenRJG_01DNA_FD_185990 | JGI IMG/M metagenome (GOLD analysis project Ga0256404, IMG submission 185990) | Bovine rumen microbial communities from Lethbridge, Alberta, Canada - RJG_01 | ecosystem: Host-associated > Mammals > Digestive system > Stomach > Rumen | place: Canada: Alberta | collected...
TGTCGAAACCTCCTTAATCCTTCTCGATGTGAATTGCCACGTCCGGGCATGTCCGTGCGCAGGATGCGCAGCCGATGCATGCGGCGGGATCGGTCAATTCCGCGGGATGATATCCCTTTGCGTTGATTTTTGATTTCGAGAGTTGAAGGATGTGTTTCGGGCACGCACGAGTGCAGAGCCCGCAGCCTTTGCATGCGCTCTCATCGATGGTGGTTCTGACCATTCATGTCCCTCTTTTCTGCTCATAATTTCTGGGAAAAATTTTCCCACACGGTGTCCGTCGATTCTCCGTTCTCGGCATACACCGGTTTCATCTTAGCATAGGCAAAGATAATCATCAATTGAAATCTGCTGATTTTGCATCATTTAAAATAAATTTATTCCTTTTTTATAAACTAATAAATTTGTTTTTGTGCAATATTCCTCTTTGTTAGTTTTTTTGCATTTTGCATTCAGACCTTGCCCGCTTTTCGGCGGAGCGGGTCGGTGCTTCCGTCCTCCGGAAAATCTCCCCCGATCGCAGTTTTCCGTATTGTTTTTCGCGGAACATGGTATAATATTCTTACTATTTCTCCGGAAAGAAAGGGGGTGGCGCCAGTGCGGCTGGTCGTAAAGGTCGGAACTTCTACGATTGCCTATCCGACGGGGCACCTCAATATCCGCCGCGTTGAAATGCTGTGCAAAGTTCTCAGCGATATTGCCAATGCGGGAAATGACGTGATCCTGGTTTCCTCCGGTGCAATCGGCGTCGGAGCAGGAAAACTGGGAATGATGGGCCGGCCTCCGGATATGCCGACAAAGCAGGCTGCGGCGGCAATCGGTCAGAGCGAGCTCATGTATGAGTATGATAAAATCTTTTCCGAATACAACCATACGGTTGCCCAGATCCTTCTGACCGCGGAGGATGTGGAGGAACCGCAGCGATGCGCAAATTTCCGCAGTACAATATTCCGGCTGCTGGAACTGCATGCTATACCGATCATCAACGAAAACGACACCGTTGCAACCGCGGAAATCGCGTTGGGCGACAACGACACGCTGGGGGCCATCGTGGCTTCGGTGATCCGGGCCGACCTGCTCGTGCTGATGAGTGATATTGACGGTTTGTATTCGGCTGATCCCAACCTGCACCCGGATGCCCGCTTCATTGCGGAAGTTGAGGAGATTACGCCGGAAATCGAGGCGCTTGCCGGCGGCACGGAATATAAGTTCGGAACCGGCGGCATGCGCACGAAAGTACACGCCGCGCATATTGCGACGGAGCATGGAACCGACATGGTCGTCATGAGCGGACGTCACCCGGATCTTCTCTATGACCTGCTTGAGGGAAAACCCGTAGGTACCCGGTTTTTCGCGAAAAAGGAGAATGATACTTTATGACAACACGGGAAATTATTGAAGCAGCCGCTGCCTGCAAGAAGCAGATCGGACTGGCAGACACGCAGACGAAGAATCGCGCGCTGCTTTTTATGGCAGAGGAACTGGAGGCGCATCAGGCGCAGATTCTGGAAGCCAATGCGGCAGACATGGAGGAAAGCCGGGGAATCTACGGGGAAGTGAAGCTGGACCGGCTTCTGCTTACGGAAGACCGCATTGCCGCCATGGCGGCGGGCATTCGCGATGTTGCTGCTCTGCCGGATCCCGTAGGTAAAGTTCTGCGCCGGGTAGAGCGCCCCAATGGTTTAGTCATTGAGAAGACCGCGCAGCCGATGGGCGTCGTCGCGATTATCTATGAGTCCCGCCCCAATGTGACCAGTGATGCCGCGGTACTGGCGCTGAAAGCCGGAAGTTCCTGCATCCTGCGCAGCGGAAAGGAAGCGTGGGGCAGCGCCTACGCAATCGTCACGGCACTGAAGGAAGGCCTGAAGCGCGCGGCCCTCCCCGAAGGCTGCATCGGGCTTATCGAGGATACAAGCCGGGAAAGCAGTCGGGAATTGATGACAGCGAAAGGGCTTGTTGATCTTCTTATTCCCCGAGGCGGCGCCGGACTGATCCGCGCCTGCTGCGAGAATGCGACCGTTCCCGTCATACAGACCGGAAACGGCATCTGCCACGTCTTTGTGGATGCCAGCGCCGACCCGGAGATGGCTGTCAATATCGTAGAGAACGCAAAGGCCAGCCGTCCGAGCGTCTGCAACTCGGAAGAGGACTGCCTTGTGCATAAGGATATTGCGCCGGTGTTTCTGCCGCTTCTGGCGGACCGGCTGGGCGCAAAGCGGCAGGCGGAGGGAAAGCCTCCTGTGGAGCTTCGAATCGATCGCCGCGCTGCCCAGTATATTGCGGGAACGCCGGCATCTCCTGAAGATTTCGACACGGAATTTCTGGGCTATATTCTGGGGGTGCGCGTCGTGGACAGCGTTGAAGAGGCGATAGCCCATATTGCTGCGCATTCCACGCACCACAGCGACGCAATCGTTACGCGAAACGCCGAATCCGAGAAGAAGTTTCTCGCGCAGGTAGACTCGGCGGCTGTCTATGTGAACGCTTCCACGCGTTTTACGGACGGCGGTGAATTCGGTCTTGGATGCGAAATGGGAATATCCACCCAGAAACTTCACGCACGCGGTCCGATGGGATTAGAAGAGCTTTGCACGTACAAATATATCATCCACGGAAACGGACAGATACGCTGATTTAAAAACGATCCTCCGCGGCAGATTTCACGGTGCTATGCCTGGAAGTTTGCGCGCGAAGCCGCTGTTTTCAGAGGCGGAAAGGGATCTTTATCCAGTCAAAGGCTTTTGGGGAGGAAACAACAGCCATGGATAAAAAGAATGCGGAGAAGCAAAGAAAGCAAAAGCGGGTTTCCCTCCGGAGCCGGATCCGTTATGCCTTTGACAGCATTATGTCGCGTGGTACCATGTCCAAAGTGCTCCTTCTGCTGATTTTCAGCTGCGTCGTCATTCTGATCCTTGCTTTCATCGACTACGAGATTGAAAAGAGTGTGCAGAAAGAAATTACCCAGACGCTCTGGGACACCCTCAACCATACATTTGATCCCGGAAATCTCTACGGCGATGAACGAAGTTCCGGTTCTCTCACCGTCATGCTGATCGCAACGCTTTTCGGCATGTTCTTTACAGCAACACTGATCTCCATCATTAACAATGGTTTGGAAAACCGGATGGAACAGCTTTCCAGAGGAAAATCCAAGGTTCTGGAGGCGGAGCATACGATCCTCCTCGGATTTTCCGAAGTCACCTATATTATTCTCTGAGAACTGATTCGTGCCAATGAAAATCAGAACGGCCGTCAGGTGATCGTCGTGATGGATTCTTCCCATGAAAAAGCGGACATGGAAGATTCCATCTACCGGCATATTCCGCGCTTTCTTGCCGACCTGTCCCCCCGGGCGCAGCGGCAGGCCATGAAGCATACGAAAATCGTCTGCCGGAAAGGGCATATTTACAGCGAAGCGGATCTTAACATGTGTTCCATCAATGAATGCCGTTCCATTATTATCAACAGCGTCGATGACGCCCACACCGTAAAAGCCATCATGGCGTGCGGAGCTGCGATCGATCGCATCCGGGAGTCCGGCAGGAGCCGGGATCTCCCGTATATCACAGCTGTCGTTATGAAGCGGGATAACGTGGATTCCGCAATTATTGCAGGCCGGGGACATCTCGAGGTTATCTGCTATGAAGACGTCATGTCCCGCATAATTGCCAGTTCCAGCCGAATGCCCGGCCTGTCCTATGTATTTTCCGAAATTTTCGATTATATCGGCAACGAATGCTACAGCATTGCGAAAGACGCCGTCCCTCTTCCGACCGGCACTTCCTTTGCAAAGCTGGGCCGCTACGGCGTCAATCAATACCTGAAGAACTGCATTATTATAGGCGGGTACAGGAAAGATGATCTGAAAGATGTCTCCGTTGCGGAGCGAATCCGGGATCCGTTTAAAACCATCGTCAGCTGCCTCATACCCACGATGCCCTATGCTTCACTGGAAGAAATGGATCACTTGTACATTCTGGAAGACGACGATAATGCGGTTGCCGTCTGTGAAAATCAGAATGGAGTGTTTCGTGCGCCCGCAGCAGTGCGCTCTCCTTCCGTAAAGGACCATTACGTCGTCATCGGAAACGGGGCTCTCATTATGATTGTCCTAAACCGCCTGAATGACTTTCTGCCGGAAGGCACTCCAGTTACGGTCATTACCTATCCCGGCTCGGCCCCGCTTCCCTTCAGGCCGGAGAAGAATCGCAGCAAGAGGATTCAGGTGCAGACCGTCTGCGCCAGTCTGGAAGACTACTTTTCCGTATCTGAAGTTCTGCCGGAGGATGCAACAAGCGTACTCATTCTTGCGGATGATCCCGGAGAGAAGGAAGACGCAATTGCGGATAAGGAAAACCGTCTCGTAGAAGATGTCATCGACGAACGGACTCTTTCCCGGCTGCTGTTTCTTCGGCAAATCCGCGAAGATCGGAACGCTTCCTTCAATATTACCTGCGAAATCAATTTGGATCGGAACCGGCAGCTTGCGGAATATACCGGTACGGAAGACTTTATTGTCGGCTCCCGCATTTCCGCACTGATTATCACGCAGATTTCGCAGACCCGCTCTCTGCACCGGCTTTACGCCGAGCTGCTTGACCCGTTCGGAACCGAATTTTATTTCCGTCGGGCGGCTGATTATATGGAGCTTTCCGCCCCGGAAGGAATCAGTGTTTACGATGCTCTCGCCGCCTGTGCCGCGCACAATGAGGTATTTATCGGGTTCCGACTGGAAGACCGGAAGGTTCCCGGAAGATATAAAAGGCCGCTCATTAATCCCCCGAAATGGGAGAATAAAGGCGGCCGGGAAATTCTGAGACGATACTCCCTGCACGAAAACGATCTTTTTGTTGTTTTGGCAGGGGACAGCTGAATCCTTTCGCATTCCGAATTTCCCGATCGGGAAATCGGAAGCGTCAGATTTCTATATTCCGCAGGAGGTTTACCATCTCAATGGCCGAGCAGGCTGCGTCGTATCCTTTGTTTCCGGATTTGGTTCCGGCTCTTTCGATCGCCTGTTCCAGATTATCCGTCGTCAGAACCCCGAAGAGTACCGGCACGCCGGTTTCCAGGCCGACCGTCGCGATTCCCTTGCTTACTTCGGCGCACACATACTCATAGTGCCCCGTAGCCCCGCGGATTACGGCGCCCAGGCAAATCACGGCATCGTATTTTCCGGATTCAGCCATTTTTTTAGCGATAAGGGGAATTTCAAACGCTCCCGGCACCCAGGCAAGGTCGATATCGTCCGTAAGGACACCGTGACGCAGCAGTGCGTCCTCCGCACCCCCGACCAGCTTGCTGACGATAAACTCATTGAACCGGGCTGCTACAATGCCGATCTTTACTTTTCCCGCTACTACATTGCCTTCCAATACGTTCATACTTTATTTTCCTCCGTTTGCATAGATTTTCCGCTTGACGGCTTACGGTCCGCATCACTGATAGTTTGTCAGATGATGCATTTTCTCCTGCTTCGTTTTGAGATACTTATAGTCATATTTCTGCGGCTTTATCTGAATGGGCACCCGTTCCACGATGGAAATGCCGTAGCCGGACAGGCCGGAAATCTTTTTTGGATTGTTCGTCAGAAGCCGCAGCTTGCACGCGCCGATATCCCGAAGAATCTGCGCTCCGATGCCATAGTCCCGCTTGTCCGGCGGAAACCCCAGCTTAATATTTGCATCCACCGTATCGTAGCCTTCCTCCTGCAGGGCATAGGCCTTTATTTTATTGATAAGGCCGATTCCGCGTCCTTCCTGCCGCAGATACAGCAGGACGCCCCGTCCTTCCTCCGCAATCTGCCGCATAGCCTGATGCAGCTGCTCGCCGCAGTCGCAGCGACGGGAGCCGAAGACATCGCCCGTAAGGCATTCCGAATGCACGCGGCATAATACCGGTTCTCCGTTGGCAACATCTCCCATCGTAAGGGCGACATGGTGTTCCCCATTGACCGTGTTCTGATATCCAAGAATTCGAAAATTTCCGAATTCCGTCGGGAGGTTTGCCTCTGCGACCCGCTGCACCATGCTTTCCGTTCGAAGTCTGTACCGGATCAGATCTTCGATCGCAACAACTGTAAGTGCATGCTGCTCTGCGAATTTCAGAAGTTCTCCCGTACGCATCATGGTACCGTCCTCCCGCATGATTTCACAGCAGAGACCGCAGGCTTTCAAGCCGGCAATGCGGCAGAGGTCCACGGTCGCCTCCGTATGCCCGGCGCGGACTAAAACACCGCCTTCCCTCGCCCGCAGCGGAAACATGTGGCCCGGACGCCGGAAGTCCTCCGGCCGGGCTCCGTCCGCCGCAACGGCAAGAGCCGTGATCGACCGTTCCGCCGCGGAGATTCCCGTCGTAGTGCTGTTGTGATCGATTGAAACCGTAAACGCCGTACAGTGGTTGTCGGTATTGAGATCCACCATCTGCGTGAGGTGCAGGGCGTCGCAAAGCTCTCCGCTCATGGGCATGCAGATCAGCCCCTTTGCATAGGACGCCATGAAGTTTACGTTCTGCTGCGTTGCAAACTGTGCAGCGCAGACTAAATCTCCTTCGTTTTCCCGGTCCGGGTCATCGATGACAAGGATAAGCTTTCCCTGCCGCAGATCCTCGGCCGCCTTTTCAATTGCATCGATTCTGTCCGCCATAGCTATTCCTCCTAAAAGCCGTATTTTCCCAGAAATTCCTTCGTTATGCCGCCTCGCTCTTCCAGGATTCCGCTCTCCGGCGGGTGCAGCAGCTTTTCTACGTATTTCGCCAGAATGTCGCATTCAATGTTTACAATGTCACCGGGTTTTCTCCGCCCCAAGACTGTTACATCCCGTGTGTGAGGAATCAGCGATACCTGAAAATCCGCCCTGCCTGCTGCAGCGACCGTGAGGCTCGTTCCATCCAATGCAACCGATCCTTTTTCCGCTATGTAGCGCAGCAGGTTCGCCGGTGCCGTCACTGTAAACCAGACGGCATTTTCATCCTCCCGCACCGCCGAAACCGTTCCGATTCCGTCAATATGGCCCGAAACAATATGGCCGCCGAAGCGCCCGTCTGCCGGCATCGCCCGCTCCAGATTCACTGCGGATCCCTGTCTTGCCTGCGAAAGCGAGCTGCGAGCCATGGTCTCCGGCATAACATCCGCCGTGAAATAACTGCTGCCAAGGCGTGTGACCGTAAGGCATACGCCGTTGACTGCGATGCTGTCGCCGATTCGGGTGTCTTCCAGAACAGTCCTGCAGCCGACCGTCAGAACTCCGGAATGCTTTCCGGCTTCAATTTTTTGAATTGTTCCTATTTCTTCTACGATACCCGTGAACATTATTTTCCCTCCTCCGGTCCCAGCTGTGGGTAGCCGCAGATGCAGAAATCATCTCCAAAACGCCGTATCTGCAGTTCCCGCAGCAGAACGGCATCCTTCATGAGGGCCGCTCCGCGTCCTTCTACAGGGCTTTTTGCCTCCCGTCCGCCAATGATCTTCCCCCCCAGGAAGGCATAGACTTTCTGTACAAGACCCGCTTCGAAAAGAGAACCGTTCAGCGTACCGCCGCCTTCCACAAGGACGCTGTCTATTCCCAGCTTCCCCAGCTCTGCGAAAAGCCGGCGGAGATCGATCTTCGGCTCTGTTCCGCAGGGTAAGATTTCAACACCCGCCTTTTCCAGTCCCGCGCGCTTCTCCCGGTTTTCCCGCGCAGCAGCTGCAGTCTCCGAGCAGACATCCAGGGTCCGGATTTCCCAGGCACTTTCAGTGATCCGGGACTTCAAAGGAAGCCGAAGGTTCGAGTCGCAGATCACCCGCACAGGATTTCGTCCGCCCTCCATTCGGCAGTTAAGAAGCGGATCGTCCAGAAGAACCGTGCCGATTCCGACAAGAATTGCCCTGTACCGATTTCGAAGGCGATGGACCGCTTCCCGTGCCTCCTTCCCCGTCACCCATTTTGAGTCGCCGCCGGCGCAGGCAATCTTTCCATCCAGACTCATCGCATACTTGGAGACGATAAACGGAGTTCCGGTTTTTATATAATGGAAAAAAACTTCGTTGAGGCGGATGCATTCCCGCTGCAGATGCCCGGTTTCCACCTTCACGCCGGCTTCCCGCAGAATCCGCAGCCCTCCGCCGGCAACTTTCGGATTCGGATCCTCGCTGCCGACATAGACGGCGCCGATCTTCCGCTGGAGAATGATATCCGTGCAGGGCGGCGTTCTTCCCGTATGGCAGCAGGGCTCCAGCGTCACATAAAGTTCCGCCCCTTCAGCATCTTCCTCCCGGCAGTGCAGCAGCGCGTTCCGTTCCGCGTGGTTTTTCCCGCATCGTTCGTGCCAGCCTTCGCTGACAATTTGGCCGTTTTTTACGACGACGCATCCGACCATCGGGTTTGGGCTGGTCCAACCCTCTCCCCGGCGGGCCAGATCGAGGGCTCTCCGCATATACTTTTCTTCGTAGCTCATACCGCTCCTTTCCCGCCTCAGGACGAGAAAAAACGCTCTGCAAAATCAATGCAGAGCGTTCGGGTCATATAAGAAAACAGAAATATATGATCTTCTTCTTTCATCCGGACTATACCGTCGGTACCGGAGTTTCACCGGTTCATGCATTTCTGCTCGCGGACTATACCGCCGGTGGGGAATTTCACCCCGCCCTGAAGAATATTTGTGCTGTTGCTGAATTCAGTGTAGTCTCCTGCCGCGCGGAAGTCAAGATGATCGCGCATTCGGAGAAAAGGATTATTTTATAAATCCGGCCATATCCTTTTCGGCTTTCTGGACAAACTCATCGTAGCTCTTCGGAAGCTGCTCAAGCAGATATCTCTTTTCCTTGCCGGTCTCGATTTCCTCATCAACAAGAACGGTACGGCTCAGATAGTCGCGAATCAGTTCCTCTTCATACACTTCGGCATCCAAATAGTATTTCCCGTCCTTCTCATCGCAGTATATGTCGAAAACGAAGGAAAATTTACCGGAAGTAACGGTCCATTTGTCCTTTTCCGCATTCAATTTCTCCCGGTTGCCGCTGCCGATGAGCTCCAGCAGTTCATTGTAGTCTTTCTCAGTAAATTTACTCCAGTCAAAAGATACCATTGAAATACCTCCTTTTGCATGTCGTGCTTTCCATGGATACTACCATCTTCCGGAAGGAAGCCAGACTGTCTCTGCCGGAGCGCACGGACGATCCGCCATTCCGTAAATACGCTGTCTTCCTTCGTATCTGCATAATTATATTCCCCCCAGGGAAGGTGTGCAACTTATTTTTTACGGATTGAGCCTCGTTCCCTCGCACATCCGCGCAATTGCCGAAAGCCGGATCCCCGTCCTGCCGTATCCATGGAATCGACGGAGCAGAGCGTACAGGGCTCGCATATTGTACAGGCTTGCTGCTTCGGATCACGGCAGTGTCCAAAGGTATGGAATCCCATGCTCCATTTCCCGTTCCAGTGACTCCAGATTATGTCCGCCGCCCTCATTTTCCCAGTAAATAAGATTCTCGTCCGTGATCAAATCCGCATGCTCTCTTCGCAATGCTTCTATCTGCGGCTGGATGCTGTTTTTCGTCCCATCGCTTCCTCCTACCATCGCGATAATTCTGAAATCGTCCGACGAATACTCCCCTTCTTCCAGACCTCGTACCAAAAGGTCGCTTACCGGCTCATCTGATACACGCCGCAGCCAGCAGTCTCCCGCCATCGGAATAAAATACGCAAAGTAATCCGCCTGATACGCCAAAATGTCCCACGTCGTTACACCGCCCATGGAATAGCCGCCGAACGCCCGGTGCCTGCGGCTCGCGGAAAGTCCCGCATCGTCCGTGCTTTCCGTGTAGGTGCGATAGCTCCCCTCTACAGTTTTTACCAGTTCGGAAATCTCTTCTATGGCAAAAAAGTGGTTCAGCGGATAATCTTCTGAATACTTTAAAACAACGAAAGAGCGATCCGGATAATAGGTCGGAAAAACAACCAGCATCGGCTGCATACTCCCGGTTTGTATCCACGCATCAAAAAGCGGTGCCATCGTCTCGGCAAGCTGCTTGCCGCTTCCCTGGGATCCGTGCATAAGATATAGAACATTCATCGGCTCCGACCCGCTGTACTCTGCCGGAACGTAAACCCAGGCTTCTTTAGCATAGGCACTTCCCTTGTAGGAAATGGAATACGTAACTGTCTCAAGATTTCCTTCGTCCTCCGGCTGGGAGCGGTCCTGCGTCTGCCGCGCTGTTTCCGGCATCGTCTGCGGATCGCCGCCGCTCTCCTGCTGCTTTCCCGCAAATTGTATTCCGATGGCGGCGGAGAGTGCCGCAATAATCAGGACGATAATAAGGATATTTTTTGTATTCATCTTTGTCCCTCCCCGCTGCTCTTATGGTAAGGGGAGGCGCCGGCAAAGTACAATATGCATTCTGCAGACCGCTATGCAAAAAAATAATGGCTTCGCCGCCGGCTTATCGGCGGTGCTGTGGTACAATATATGTGAAAGCGCAGTTGATTTTCTGAAAAACAGGAGGATGAATACATGAAAGTTCTTATGATCAACGGAAGCCCGGATACAAAGGGCTGCATCCATACCGCGTTTACGATCGCAGCGGAAGTATTAAATAAGTATTCGGTCGAAACGGAAGAAATACTTGTCGGCAATAAGGACATCCGGGGATGCGTCGCCTGCGGAAAATGCCACACGGCTGGAAAGTGCGTCTTCCCGGATCTGGTCAATGAAACCGCGCCAAAACTGGCGCAATCGGAAGGCCTTATCATCGGGACTCCCGTATACTACGGCAACCCGAACGGTACGGTTCTTTCTTTCCTGCAGAGACTCTTCTACAGCTGCGGGCTGGATCTTCACATGAAAGTAGGCGCTTCGATCGTATCCTGCCGGCGCATGGGCAACAGCGCCGTTTTCGAAGCGATGAACCAGTTCTTCGGCATCAACGGAATGCCGACGGTTCCGTCGACCTACTGGAATGATGTCCACGGGTACGGTGCGGAAGATGTTTTCTCCGATAAGGAAGGTGTTCAGACCATCCGCAACATGGCGGAAAACATGGTGTTTCTGATGCGCAGCATCCGGGACGGCGCGGAAACATACGGCATCCCGGAGGAGGAATCCGGGCAGTATACGAATTTCATACGATGATGGGGCGCCCTTTGCGATTTTCCGCATGATTCCTTTCTTTTCCGGGATGCCGCCCCCATCGGCTGTTCCTTTGCGGTTTTGCCGATGGCACTTTCCTTCCCCGTACGGTTTGAAAGGGCTTTTTTTCCGGCGTCCCGGAAAACCCCTGCCCGCTTTTCCCTGCAGTTTTCGGAAAGTGCCCGGATTTTCCGGCTGTCCGCTTGACAAACACACAGCGGTATTGTAGATTAAGTTAAATCAATAAACCTTATCAAGAGTGGTGGAGGGAACGGCCCTGTGAAGCCCGGCAACCTGCTTTCTGCAAGGTGCTAAATCCGGCGTGGGAATCGAAAGATGAGGAAGCTTATGGTTTTCCGCCGGATGGCGGTTTTTTTCTGTCCTTTTCCTCCCCTTCATCCCGTTTGCAAGCATTTGGGCGGGAAATATGGAATACAGCAATTGGAGGGCTGGCTATGAGTTATTTATTTACATCAGAATCCGTCACAGAAGGACATCCGGATAAGATTTGCGATCAGATCTCCGACGCGGTTGTAGACGCCATCCTGGCACAGGATCCGGACGCGCGGGTCGCCTGTGAAACAACCGTCTCCACAGGTCTTATCCACATCATGGGGGAAATCAGCACGTCGTGCTATGTCGACATTACGAAAATTGCCAGGGATACCGTTCGGGAAATCGGCTACGATCGGGCAAAATACGGCTTTGACTGTGATACCTGCGGCGTAATTACGAATATTGATGAGCAGTCCAACGACATTGCCATGGGCGTGGACAAAGCCCTTGAAAATAAGGAGGGCGAGGATGCGGAACTGCAGAACGGCGCCGGTGATCAGGGCATGATGTTCGGCTACGCCTGCGATGAAACGCCGGAACTGATGCCTCTCCCCATCTCCCTTGCGCATAAACTCGCCAAAAGGCTGGCGGAAATCCGGAAGGTAAAGCTGGTAGATTATCTGCGGCCGGACGGCAAGACCCAGGTTACCGTTGAATATGACGACAGCAATCATCCCGTCCGGGTCGATACCATTGTCATTTCCGCGCAGCACGCACTGAGCGCGACGCAGGAGCAGATCCGCGAAGACATGATTCGGCTCGTCATCAAGCCTACCATTCCGCCGGAGCTGCTGGATGATAAGACCAAAATATATATCAATCCGACCGGCCGGTTCGTCATCGGGGGACCGCAGAGCGACAGCGGTCTGACCGGCAGGAAAATCATTGTCGATACCTACGGCGGCTCCGCGCCGCACGGCGGAGGCTGCTTCTCCGGCAAGGACCCCACGAAGGTCGACCGTTCGGCCGCCTATGCGGCACGCTGGGTTGCAAAGAATATTGTGGCCGCACACCTTGCCACCCGCTGTCAGGTGCAGCTGGCCTATGCAATCGGCATTGCCCGCCCGGTGAGCGTTATGGTTTCGACGTTCGGAACCGGCAAAGTCAGCGACGAGCAGCTGGCCGCTGCCGTAAGCAAGGTCTTTGATCTGCGTCCCACCGCCATCATTCGGGCACTGGATCTGCAGAAGCCGATTTACCGGCAGCTTGCAGCCTACGGACATATGGGCCGCGAAGAGCTGGGCGTCAAATGGGAAGAAACAAACAAGGTGGACGCTTTGCTGGAGGCACTGAAGTAATGCAGCATAAGCCTGCCTGTAACACACAGCAGCTGGAAGGCATCCTCGCATTCGAGGATGCCTTGCGTCGTTCCGGAAAGTCGAGCGCGTACGATCCGCGGCGCTGGATCTATGTTCCGGACTTTTATACGGAATATCGGTACATATTAGGAACACGCGGCGCGCGCCCTCTGATCTGCATCGGAATCAACCCTTCCACGGCGGAGCCGGATCATCTGGACAATACGCTGAAGTCTGTGGAGCGGATTGCCCGGGGGAATGGATTTGACAGCTTTCTTATGTTCAATGTGTATCCGCAGCGCGCAACAGCGCCGGATGACATGGATCGGGAACGAAATGACTTCCTGCACACGGAGAACATGAACGCATTCCGTTATGCCCTGTCTCTGACGCCTTCCGGATCGCGCCCTGCCGTCTGGGCCGCCTGGGGTACAATTATTGAGAAGCGCCCGTGGCTTGCTGACTGTGTCCGGGACATGATAGAATTGGGTCGGGCTTTCAATGCCCGCTGGCTCTGCGCCGGTCCCCGCACGCGCCGGGGGCATCCGCATCACCCGCTCTATCTGCGCAGAGAGGAACGCGTGGTCGACTTTGATATTGTCTCCTATCTGAAGAGTTTTCCGGAGGAGGACTGACAATGGAGCAGGAATTCAAGCTGGCGCTCTGCCAGATTCTTACGGAGGAGAATAAGCAGGAAACGCTGGACAAGGCAGAGCGTATGATCCGGGATGCCGCAGAGCACGGGGCACGGGTCGTCGCCTTTCCGGAAATGTTCGCCTGCCCCTATTCGCATCCCTATTTCCGTCCCTATGCGGAAACGGAGGGCGGCCCCACCGTGCAGCGTATGTCCTATTGGGCCCGGGAATACGGCGTCATTCTCATCGGCGGAAGCATTCCCGAACTGGAAAAGGATACGCTCTACAATACCTGCTTTGTTTTTGATGAAGAGGGAAACCGAATTGCCCGGCATCGCAAGGACCATTTGTTCGATATTTCCCTGCAGGACGGAACTTATTTCCGGGAATCCGACTCCTTTGCAAGAGGAAACGACATCTGCGTCTTTGATACTTCCTGCGGAAGGATGGGCGTCGCCATCTGCTTTGACGTCCGTTTCCCGGAGCTCATCCGGGCAATGGCTCTGCAGGGTGCAAGGCTTATTGTACTGCCGGCGCAGTTTACCGTCTCTACGGGAAAAGCGCACTGGGAAACAACCATGCGCGCCCGGGCAATGGACAATGAAATTTATTTTGCCGCCGCGGCGGCGGCACGCAATCCGGGCAAAGGCTACAAATGCTGGGGACACTCTATGGTTGTCGGACCTTTCGGCGACGTCCGTGCGCAGGCCGATGAATCGGAGCAGATTGTTTACGCCGATATCCGCCTCGCCGATGTGGATCGCGTAAGGCAGGAACTTCCTACCTTCCTGCATCTCCGGGATGACCTTTACCGTCTCCCGGCAGACCGGAAAACCTGACTTCCAGGCCTCCTCTTCGTTTTTCGTTCCGTGGTTTTATTACCACCGGTTTTCGTTATGCGAAGAGCTTCGGTTCCGCCGACTCGGGAAAATTTTTATGCATTCTTTGCAGATTTTTATGACAAATTTGTGTAAATGTAACGTGTTTTTCACATGGGATGCATTTTATCCGATTCTTTTCGTTTTTGCTTTAAAGCTGCAACAGCAAACTCTGTTGCGGCTTTGTTTTGCTTTTTTATACTTGGTTCAGTAAATGCCTGATTTTCCGGGTTTTCTGAATTTTTGCCCGGTTCAAAATATCTTTTTGCACTCTTTACTTCAAAATAGAATCCCCTGAAATTTCTTTTTTACCTTTTCCGTTTGAAATCATTCTCATTTGAAGCAATTTTCCTCCGGTTTTATGATAATTCTATTAAGCATAACGAATTCTGCTACGGGCATTATATTTTGAAATGTTCGATGTTGGACAATTCGTGAGGCCATTGCTCAGCATTGCGCTTTCTTCCCAAAGCTGCGAATTTCGTTGTGTGAAATGGGAAAAAAGTTTGAGGAGGCTATTATGGGAGAAAATAAACCTACAGCGGGAAAATATTCATGAGCGGCTGCCTTTACGGTTGCTTCGGTATGGTTCGGCACCCACGTCGGCGGCGGGTTTGCTTCCGGCAACCAGGTAATCCAATACTTCTCACAGTACGGAATTACCGCTGCGATTTATCCACTTATCGCGATGGGTATTCTTGCCGTTGTCATTGGAATCATGACGCGGTTTGCGAAACTCAATGGATACAACAACTACAAAGATACCTACCGGGCTCTGTATCCCAAGCCGTGGATGGAAATTTTCTTTGAAATCTTTTATATCGTCATTATTGTCGCGGGCGTTGCTTCCGCCGTTTCCGGCGCCGGCAACGTGCTTACAAACTTCCTGGGGCTGGAATATGTCGGAAGCGTAAAAATCATCGCTAACCTGATTATTGTTGTGATTCTGATTATTCTGACCATCTTTGGCGTAAAGCTGGTCATTGCCGCATCGACAATCCTTTCCATCGGCATTATTGTTACGACCATCATCATGGTTATCACCGGTTTGGCAGCGGATGTCGACGGGATTGCCAAATCCTTCCTTGATTCCGGCGCCATAACGGAATTAGCAGACTATACCCACGAGCCGGCCACCGCGCTCTGGCGGGGCGTATTTATTTATCTGTCCTTCCAGTGCGTATCCATCGCCCCGATGATTTCAGCCAGTGAGGAAATGAGCGTCAAGGGCATGAAGCGGGCCTCCATCCTCGGCGGTATCATGAACGGCGTCGCGCTTGCGCTGTCCGGCCTCATGCTTTACAAATGGTATCCGCTTCTGAGAGCACTGCAGACTGCAAAAGTTGCCGGATATGAAAACTGCCTGAATATTCCGAACCAGACGGTTCTTACACTGATTGGCATCAAATGGATTCTGTTCATGTTCAGTATTCTTCTGATCTGCGCATTTATTTCTACTAGCGTAACGCTGGTCTATTCCATGGTGCAGCGTTTCGAGGGATCCTTCTTCCCGAAGTCCATTCGGAGCCAGAAAGTACGCAGCGTCATCGTTGGCGCCATTACGATCGCTGTCTGCTTCTCTATCTCGCTTCTCGGCCTTACGAACATTATCAAATACGCCTACGGCTACGATGGCTACTACTCTCTGTTCGCTATTGTAATCCCGGCGTTCGTCTGGGGCATTCCGAAGAATCGGAAACTGATGAAAGAGCTGCAGACCCGCGAGGCAGCGGAAGCCGCCGCCGAAAGTGCCGGGACCTGAGCAATTCGGAGATTCTGCCTAATAAGCATAAAATTTTCGCCGCCGCGCCCGAGCGAGGTATGCGGAAAATAGGCCGGCAGAACGATTATCCAAGGGCCCTGCATGCGAAATTATGCTGCAGGGCCTTTTCCCGAAATGCATAGACTCTCTTCAGAACCGTATAAATACGCCTTCCATTTTGGCCGCCTTTTTCGTCTTTAATGCGCTAATTAGATAAACTGTGCCGTTCGATACTTGTATATTTATGCATTCATGCAGCGGAAAATACCTTGCTTGCATGAACCGGCTTTCCGGACAGAAGCAGGTTTTGTTTTTTCCAAAAATCGGAGAATCTGCGCACCGTTTTACGTTTTTCCCAAAGATTTTTGTTCATTTTTGTGGACTTTTTCTTATTTTTTATTATGAAGAGCAAATGTTGTAAATATTTGGTTAATTGCATTCATTGCAATTATTTTTTTGCATTTCAGTCATATTCTGCATTTTATTTGTTATGATTTTAACGCATTTATTTTTGCTTAAAAATTAACGATTTCGAAGAACAAATGTATTTTTATAAGCGGTTCATTGAAATGTGTTCTGAATGAATTATATTTTTCCTGTTTTCCGCGAAAATCATTTTCTTTTGAATCAATTTCTCCTCTTGCCGTATCATGTTTGCATTAAGGCATAATGAATTCTTTTATGGCTATTTTTGTTGAAAATGTCCAACGTAGAGCAATATGTAGAGGCCGGACATTTTGCCCTTTGGTATTTTTCCCAGTCGGATGAGAATTCATTCTGCGTTAATAAAAGAAAAGTTGAATCTTGGAGGAGGAAAAAATGGGAGAAAAAAAATCAATTGCCGAAAAATCCTCATGGGCTGCTGCCTTTACAGTAGCATCTGTCTGGTTCGGCACCCACGTCGGCGGCGGATTTGCCTCCGGCAACCAGGTCATTCAGTACTATTCTCAGTACGGAATTACGGCTGCCATTTATCCGCTGTTTTCGATGGGAATTCTCGCTGTCGTAATTGGGATTTACACCCGGTTTGCCAAACTGAACGGCTTTAATAACTATAAGGACACGTTCCGTGCCGCTTATCCGAAGCCGTCGATGGAAATTTTCTTTGAAATTTTCTATATTGTTATCATTCTGGCCGCCGTTGCTTCCGCCGTTTCCGGTGCCGGCAACGTACTAACGAACTTCCTTGGCTTGGAATACGCCGGCAGCGTCAAGGTTATCGCAAACCTGATCATCGTTGCCGTGCTGATCATCCTGACGATATTTGGCGTTAAGCTGGTCATTGCCGCATCCACCGTACTTTCCATCGGAATTATCATCACCACGATCATCATGGTCATCACCGGTCTTGCCGCGAATGTTGACGCTATTGCGCAGTCCTATCTCGATTCCGGAGCCATCACGGAGCTTTCGGATTATACGCATAATGCCGGAGCTGCCATCTGGCGCGGCATTTTCATTTATCTGTCCTTCCAGTGCGTATCCATCGCCCCGATGATTTCGGCCAGCGAAGAAATGAGCATCAAGGGCATGAAGAGAGCTTCCATTCTGGGCGGTCTTATGAATGGTATTGCTCTTGCACTTTCCGGTCTGATGCTTTACAAGTGGTATCCGCTGCTGAACGCGCTGCAGCAGGCGAAGGTTTCCGGCTTTGAAAAATGCCTGAACATTCCTAACCAGACCGTTCTGACGCTTGTCGGCATCAAATGGATTCTTGTCATGTTCAGCATCCTTCTGATCTGCGCATTTATCTCCACCTGCGTAACGCTGGTCTATTCTATGGTGCAGCGTTTCCAGGCGTACTGCTTCCCGAAGACCATCAAGAGCCAGAAGCTTCGCGGCGTTATTATCGGCGCCATTACCATTGCCATCTGCTTCTCCCTGTCTCTGCTTGGTCTGACGAACATCATTAAATATGCTTATGGCTACGACGGATACTATGCATTATTCGTTATCGTAATTCCTGCATTTATCTGGGTGCTCCCGAAAAACCGCAAGCTGATGAAGGAGCGTGCCGCTGCGGAGTCTGCCGTGAAGGAAGAGGCCGCGCCGGCCACCAACACATAAGCAGGACAAGAAGTGAAATTGACTCTGTTACAACCCAAAGGCGGACTGCTCCAGCGGTCCGCCCGCGGACGCTAAAGCAGATTTTTACGGAGGTGAGCGTCTCTTAGGGACGGAGCGATGAAAATTGCTATGATTGGATCCGGCGCTGCCGGAAGCGTTTTTGCAAGCTATCTGAAACTTGGCGGTGCAGACCTTTATCTGGTGGACAAATATAAGGCCCACATGGATAAGATTGCCGCGGAAGAGATGCGATTCCGCAGGCCGGAAGGAGAAGTCCTCCTGAAAGGCTTTCACACGGCACCCACGGCGGAAACCATCGGCACCATGGATCTGGTAATTCTAATGGTGAAAGCTACCCAGACGGACATGATCATGCCTTCCGTTCTTTCCTGCATCTCCGAGCAGACCGTCGTCGTATCCCTGCAGAACGGTCTGGGAAATGAGGATGTGCTGGCGAAATATGTGCCCAAGAGCCGTATTCTTTACGGTTTCGGCACCATCGGGACTGAATTGCCGGAGCCGGGAGTCTGCGTAAGCAAACCGGAATCCGGCGTTATCATGCGATTCGGCGCAGCGGAAAAAGGACCGGCCAGCGATGCAGCAGGCAAAGCTCTGGAGGAATGTTTCCGCAAAGGGGGATGCCTTGCCAATTTCGAGCCGGACATTCGGCCTTACGTCTGGAAGAAGACGATCTCCAACAGCGGATACAATACCCTTTCGGCTCTTTCCGGCCTGAAGGTCGGTCCCCTGCTCGATGACGAGCACGGTCAAGCTCTGGTATGGAAAATCTGGAAAGAGGGCTGTGCCGTTGCAAAAGCTGCGGGCGTCGGCGATCTCTGGCCGGATATGGTAAAGGAAATGCCCCGTTTGCGGGCGGGATTCGCTACGCTGTATCCTTCCATGGCTCAGGATATTCTGATGCACCAGCGCCAGACTGAAATTTCACTTCTGAACGGACGTATTGCGGAATACGGAGAAAAGTACGGCGTCGACACACCATGCAATGCGTTTGTTACGGACCTCGTAAAATGCATAGAAAAGAACTATGACTTGCGGTATAAAGGCAAATGAGATTCTTCTCTGCCGTTTTATCGCGAATCTCCAATAACTGTCTTTAATATACTAAATCTTTCATCTTAAGGAGTGTGTACTATGAAGATTGTAATGTATGGATCCGGTGCCGCAGGGAGCGTATTTGCGTCCTATCTGAAAAACGGCGGAGCCGATATGATTCTTATCGACCGCTACAAAGAGCATATGGACAAGGTTGCAAAAGACGGCATGACTTTCACCATTCATCTGAATGAGAACGGCACCTACCGGGATATCGTAAAGCAGCTGACCGGCTGGCGGACTTACACCAGTGCGGAGGAAGCCGCAGCAAAAGAAAGCAAAGTCGATATCATCATCTTCATGACGAAGGCAACCCAGCTGGAGCAGGCTCTGAAAGACGCGCAGCCGGTTATCGGACCGGACACGGTCGGCGTTACCCTGATCAACGGCCTTGGCAACGATGACAACATGTTCAAGTTCTTCCCGAAGGATCATGTAATTGTCGGTTCCGGCGTCCTGGGCACGGCGCTGAAGGGCCCCGGCTCCTGCGTATCCACGCCGGCGGGCGGTGTGCAGATGAACTTCGGCGGCGCCGTACGTTCGGAAGCCACGGACAAAGCCTGCGAAGCGCTGCTGAAATACTATCGTGACGGCGGATGCGACGCCTACTGGCGCAAAGACGATGTCTACCATTACATCTGGGTCAAGGTCTGCGTCAACGCAACTGTCAACACTGTCTGTGCGGTACTGCGTCTGAAGATTGCGGAAGTGGAAAATGATCCCTGGGGCCAGCAGCTGTTCCATCAGGTAATCCGCGAAACCTGCGCAGTGGCTACGGCAAGAGGCGTTCCGGGAATGGACGCGGAAGAGTTCATCAAGGGCGAGCATCATGATATCGTCACAAACATCGGCGACTACTATCCTTCGATGTGCCAGGATATGCTGATGAACCGTCGGCAGACCGAAATTGACGTGCTGAACGGAAAAATCGCGGAGTACGGCGACGAGCTGGGAATTCCCACGCCGACCTGTCATATTCTGACGCAGGTTGTCCACGCAATTCAGGATAACTACGACAAGCAGTATTATGACAAGGACTATGTCAACAGCAAATAAGTTTGCGTAAAAACTTCTGCATTTCTCTCCTCTGCCGCTCCCGAATGGCAGCCGGCAGAGGAGATCTCTATCGTATTTCAAAAATATTCCTTATAATTTTGTTTAAAAAGGAAAATTTTCTTTTTTTCTATTGAAAATACATCGAAAAAAAACAATAAATATGACTGTGAAAAACTTTTGTCAATCTTCTTTACGGGGAAGCGTTGCACTGGTTTTTTATCCGGCGCCGGATAAGCGGAAGCTTTCTTTCTGAGCAAGTCCGACGCCAAATGCGGGATGTGCTTTTCGGCCTCACAAGCAGCCCGTAATACTCCGGCATTCCGCTTTCCTTCTGAAAAAATGAAAAAAGCGGAACATCTTTGTTGGCTGTCTTCCGCTGAGGGTGGCCTATAGCTCATATTATTCTTTAAAAGGAGTGTGAACTATGAAGATTGTAATGTATGGATCCGGTGCCGCAGGGAGCGTATTTGCGTCCTATCTGAAAAACGGCGGAGCCGATATGATTCTTATCGACCGCTACAAAGAGCATATGGACAAGGTTGCAAAAGACGGCATGACTTTCACCATTCATCTGAATGAGAACGGCACCTACCGGGATATCGTAAAGCAGCTGACCGGCTGGCGGACTTACACCAGTGCGGAGGAAGCCGCAGCAAAAGAAAGCAAAGTCGATATCATCATCTTCATGACGAAGGCAACCCAGCTGGAGCAGGCTCTGAAAGACGCGCAGCCGGTTATCGGACCGGACACGGTCGGCGTTACCCTGATCAACGGCCTTGGCAACGATGACAACATGTTCAAGTTCTTCCCGAAGGATCATGTAATTGTCGGTTCCGGCGTCCTGGGCACGGCGCTGAAGGGCCCCGGCTCCTGCGTATCCACGCCGGCGGGCGGTGTGCAGATGAACTTCGGCGGCGCCGTACGTTCGGAAGCCACGGACAAAGCCTGCGAAGCGCTGCTGAAATACTATCGTGACGGCGGATGCGACGCCTACTGGCGCAAAGACGATGTCTACCATTACATCTGGGTCAAGGTCTGCGTCAACGCAACTGTCAACACTGTCTGTGCGGTACTGCGTCTGAAGATTGCGGAAGTGGAAAATGATCCCTGGGGCCAGCAGCTGTTCCATCAGGTAATCCGCGAGACCTGCGCAGTGGCTACTGCAAAAGGCGTTCCGGGAATGGACGCGGAAGAGTTCATCAAGGGCGAGCATCATGATATCGTCACAAATGTCGGTGACTACTATCCTTCGATGTGCCAGGATATGCTGATGAACCGTCGGCAGACTGAAATTGACGTGCTGAATGGAAAAATCGCGGAGTACGGCGATGAGCTGGGAATTCCCACGCCGACCTGCCATATTCTGACGCAGGTTGTCCACGCGATACAGGATAATTACGACAAGCAGTACTATGACAAGGACTATGTCAACAGCAAATAAAATCGGTTATTAAAGGCTGGCAGACAGTCTGCGAACCATATAGAAATTCCCTGTCCGATCCGCGCCTTCCTTGGAAGGAGCCAGCCGGGCAGGGAGTTTCTTTGTCTCTGGAGCATTGTGCCGCAATGCTTTTAACGAAGTCAGTCCGTTTTCGCGCTTTCCCGCAGCAGCCATTCCCGCAGCACAACGGCCTGGTTGTGCACCGAATCTTTCGCGCCGTAGAGAAGCGTAACCTTTTCTTTTTCCGCTCTGCGAAGAATTTCCGCAGCCAGATTCCGTTTTATCTCTGATGATTCCAGTTCTCTTCCGTATGCATGTCGAAAGTCCTCAAAGTGCTCCGGATCGTGGCAGAATTGCTTTCGAAGTTCCGGAGAAGGAGCAATCTCTTTATACCATAAATCGATCTTGGCTTTCGCTTTGGTCATTCCCCGTGGCCATATTCGGTCAACCAGAATGCGCACGCCATCCTCCGGCGTCGGTTCTTCGTATACGCGCTTGATTCCGATATCCTCCACATGTTCCTCCTTTATGCTTCCGGTTCACGTGCTGCAGCGCACTTCCGTTGAAAGAAACTCCTCATTGCCGGATCCGAAGTGCACTTTGGACCATGCGCTGCTGCTTCCCGCATAAACGATACCCTGCAGGGAAGGGCAGTTCAAAAATGCCTCCCGCGATATGTATCGAATGCTCTCCGGAAGGTACACGGTCTGCAGGCTGCCACAGTCTGCAAAAGCGTTTTCTCCTATAAAACTTACCCCTTCTGCGATGTATACCTCCGTTGCCGCCTCTCCCTGGAAATTATTCCGCCCAATCGCTGTTATGCCATCGGAAATGAAAATTTTCGTTACCGTTTCTCCTGCCCAGGGAGAAAGCTGAGGATCCGGATAGTCCGGAATCGCACTGGATCCGTACACCGTCAAGACGCCGTCTTCCAATGCCCAGGCAAAGGTCTCCTGAGAAAACGTGCCTCCGACCTTTCTTCCATTCACTTCGCGGTAGCTGTCGCCGCAGAGGCGGCAGGTGTAAATAGCGCTTTCTCCCGCCGTGGAGCTTGTAAGAAGTTTTGCGCGGTAATACATGTGTCCTCTCGGAGGTTGGATATTATCTCGGACTGTATTACCGCAGATCCGGCAAATTGATGTGGTATAACCTTCCGTAATACAGCCCGGCTGTTTCACCGTCCTGTCTACAAAATCCGATTCGTCGTCAAGATAGACCCGCGACCCGTCCGAATAATCCACATAGCGGCGGTGGGGATGTTCTTCCTCCTGCCCGCTGCTGCTGTAAATCCGGTCCGGATCCCCAGTAACCGCCTCATAGACAATGTCTTTTACCTGAAAAAGACGAAAGCTGCAATCCCCGCCAAAGTACCGGGAATAGGAGCCGTAATAGGAAACCTTCTCATTGTTGTGCAGCACAGTTCCCCAATCGTCTCCGCCTCCGTCGGAAATCCAAACGCCTGATTCATCATAGGCAAGAATGATCATATAATGCGTCGTAGAGCCATTATGGCACCAAAGAATATCTCCCGCACGGGCATTGCATTCCTGCAGAAAGCCATATAGATCGGAAGATTCCCCATCGCTGTTCTGCACCGTGCATGCGTCATCATAATAGTCCACGCCGAAAATATTCTTCCAGACCGAGTTCACAAACGCACAGCATTGCCACGCATAGGCAATGCCGTTATGCAGATAAGGAGATTTGAATTTCCCGTTGAGGCTGTCTACATAGCTGTTTATGGCTTCAAGGACTCTTTCTTCCGCCTTCTCTCTGCTCGCTTTCGAAGCGGCAAATGCGGGAGCGGAAAGAGCCAGAAGCAGGGATATAGTCAGCAGAACCAGAACCAGCCTCCGAGCACGTTTTTTCATACACTTTCGGCTGCGAAAGCACTAAGCTTCCTGCAAAAGCCGCTGTCCTCCTATTGATTGTTCCGCGTTTGTTATTCGGAGTTCCTGAAGCCGCTTCGCACGCGCCGTCGGCAACGTGCGCTAGCGGAAAAATGCCTTCCGTCTGTTCCTGCCCGCCGGAGTGCGAAGAAAAATCGAAAAACCGGCAGGACGGACACGGAAGGCAGTATTTATTTATGTTGCTGCAGCGCCCTTTCGTACGCGCTTTTCGTCCCTTCATCAAAGCATACCATGCGTACCCGTTCAATTTCCGGGTGTTCGTCAAGGTAGCCAAGGATCGTCCGGACAGCGATATCCGCTGCTTGATCCACAGGAAAATGATAGACTCCCGTGGATATGGAAGGAAAATCCACCGTTCTGCAGCCGTTCTCCGAGGCAAGCTTCAAGCAGTTTCGATAACAGCTTTCCAGCAGGGCGCTCTCATTCCGTCCGCTGCCGTGCCAGACCGGTCCCGGCGTATGAATCACATATTTTGCCTTCAGGTCGTAACCCTTGGTAATTTTTGCTTCTCCCGTTTTGCAGCCGCCCAATGTGCGGCACTCCTTCAGCAGATCCGGCCCCGCCGCGCGGTGAATGGCGCCGTCTACGCCTCCGCCGCCCAGCAGGCTGCAGTTGGCAGCGTTGACAATAGCATCCGCATCCGATCGCGTAATATCTCCGCGAATAATTTCCAGTGTTCCGTTCATAATAGTTTCGGTTCCCTTTCCTCTTGCGGATCTTTTTTCAAGCGGTTACAAGAATCTTCTCTCCATCGGAGTGCAGACGGATGTCCGACAGTTGTTCCGAACGCCGGTCGATCACTTCCGTTGCGATGGCATCCTCGATATCCTTCTGAATGATCCGCCGCAGGTTGCGTGCGCCGTATTCCTCGGAAAAGCTCTTCTTCACAAGATAATCCCGCACGGAGTCATCCCAGTGCAGTGACATGTCATGCTCTGCCATGACGTCGCGAAGCTCGCCGAGCATCAGGTCTGCAATTACCCGGAAGTTTTCCTCCGTAAGCTTGTGGAAATATACAATTTCATCTACCCGGTTGAGAAATTCCGGCCGCAGGAAGTCTCCCAGCGCTTTCATGGCCCGCTGCCTGTCCTTGTCGTCCGAGCTTCCTCCGAATCCGACTGTGTTGATGCTGTTTGCGCTGCCGGCATTCGTTGTCATGACAATAACCGTATTTTCAAAGTTTACCGTACGGCCCTGCGAGTCGGTGATCCGACCGTCATCCAAAATCTGGAGTAGAATATTCAATACATCGGGATGTGCTTTTTCGATTTCATCAAACAGAACGACGGAGTACGGCTTACGCCGGATTTTTTCCGTCAGCTGACCCGCTTCGTCATACCCTACGTAGCCCGGCGGCGATCCAATCAGGCGGGATACGGAGAACTTTTCCATAAACTCGGACATATCCAGGCGAATCAGGGACTCGGGAGAATCAAAAAGTTCCGCCGCAAGGCGCTTTACAAGTTCCGTTTTGCCAACGCCGGTAGAGCCGACGAAAATGAAGCTGACCGGCTTGCGCTTGGCCTTGAGGCCAATCCGGCTTCGCCGGATCGCAGCGCAGACCGCATCCACGGCTTCATCCTGTCCGATGATATGTTCCTTCAGCCGATCGTTCAGACTCGCCAGCCGCTCATATTCATCCGCCTTGATGCTTGAAGCCGGGATCTTTGTCCACAGTTCAATAATCCGCGCAAGATTATCCGTTGTCAGCTTTGGTCTGCCTGCCGCTTTGAGCTGATCCAGTTCTGAATTGAGCTGGATGGTTTTGCTGCGGATTTCCGCAAGCTTTTCGTAGTGCTCTTCCTGCGTATCCTGCATCAGCAGATCCTGTTCCTTGGTAAGATCGGCAATGTCTTTCTCGACTTCCTCCCTGCGAGCCAAGTCCTTATTCTGCAGATTTACATCCGAGCAGGCTTCGTCCAGAAGGTCAATGGCTTTATCCGGCAGGTAACGGTCCGTAATATAGCGCTCGCTGAGAAGTACCGCGGCGCGGCACATATTGTCGGGGATTTCCACTTCGTGGTATTCCTCGTAGATATGCTTAATTCCCTTTACAATCCGAATGCTCTCGTCAATGGATGGCTCCGCTACCGTCACCGGCTGGAAACGACGCTCCAATGCGGTATCCTTTTCGATGTGCTTGCGGTACTCGGTGAATGTCGTTGCGCCGATTATCTGCACTTCCCCGCGAGAAAGTGCCGGCTTAAGGATGTTCGCCGCGTTCATGCTTCCTTCTGCGTCTCCGGCGCCGACGATGCTGTGCACTTCATCAATAAAAAGAATTATATTACCGGTTTTCTTAATTTCTTCAATCAGGCCTTTCATGCGGCTTTCGAACTGGCCTCGGAACTGCGTGCCGGCGACCAGCGCCGTCATGTCCAGAAGGTAGACTTCCTTATCCCGCAGCTTATAAGGAACCTGTCCCTTCGCAATCCGCTGGGCAAGTCCCTCCACGATCGCCGTTTTGCCGACGCCAGGCTCGCCGATCAGGCAGGGATTGTTCTTCTGCCGCCGGTTCAGAATCTGAATCACCCGTTCCAGTTCTACTTCCCTGCCAATCACATTGTCCAGCTTGCCCTCCTGCGCGCGCTGACTCAGGTTGATGCAGAAATTGTCCAGATATTTCCGTTTCGTCTGTCGTCCGCCTTTTCCCGCTCCGTTTTTCGCCGGTTCCTCCTTTGAATCCCGTTCGGTGCCGTTTCCGGAAGAGGACTCGTTCTGACCGAAGATTTTATTGAGGAACGGAAACGTTGCCGTCTTCCCTTCATCATCGGAATCCTCGTCGCTGTCCGGGTCAATCTGCGGAATATTGTCAAAGCCTTCGCTCAGAGCGCTCATCATATCGCCGGAAAGATTGTCAATGTCATCATCCGTCAGGCCCATTTTATCGATTACATCGTCTACGGGCTTGATATGGAGTTCCCTGGCGCATTTCAGGCAGAGTCCTTCCTGTTTCTGCTCTCCGTTTTCCACTTTTGTAATAAAAATAATCGCGACGTTTTTGCCGCAGCGTGAACACATTGTTGGCTGCATATAGCTATACTCCTGTTGCTTTGCCCGCTTCGGGGCGATATGATTTGCGTTGTCTATCTCCGAAGCATCTTATACGATCCAGAGTGTCAGAAAATTAAATTTTAAAAACAATCCCGCCAAAACTGCTTTTTCTACGGCGTCTCCAAACAGGACGCCCAAATATCCAAGAATCCAGGACACATACGTGCATATGAAGAGTCCCAGAAGGCACCCTCCTACAATCCCGCCGATGTTTTCCAGCTGCACATTGCTTTTCAGATGGTACTCGCGGTTTACCAGAAGTTCTATCACATAAAACAGAAGGCAGAACATAATCGTGAACAGAACACTGCAGGCAAGATCCAGCATGTCAAGGCAGAACGTATCTTCCGCTGCCTCTTCCAGGCTGCTGCCCTGCGTACGGCTCCGTTCCACCGCCTTGGAAGCCATCCTTTTGCTGTTGTCCGCACAGACGCCGGCTCTTTGAAATACAAGATTGCAGTAATTATATGCCGTTTCATTATCCACCGATGTCGCATCGGCCACGCTGATGGAATTATCCGTGTAGCCCAGTTCCGCCATTGCTGCCGAGCTCTGGGAAGAAACAAGCCCGGCTCCGAACGGATCAAAAGCAGGCTGAAACTGCGGAGAAACCTTATTGGAAATGATTGCCGCCAATACAATCGCCAGCGCAAAAGCTACAACTTTCACTCCGATATTAAGGAGCCCCTTGCTTCGTCCAAGCCATACGCAGTACGCGAAAATCAGAAGCAGCGCTGCATCAATGATGTATCTCATTCTCGGTTCTCCCTCAATCCGCTCAGCTGCTGAATGAATACAGCTCCGCGTAGTTTGTCTCTACTACAAAGATATTCCCATTGTCAAGAACGGCAATATCCTTTGCGCTTTTTACCTCTTCGCTGGATCCCAGCTGGTTCATGGAGCGGCTGTATTCCCGCAGTCCGTCCTGACAAAGTACGGCGATATAGGAGGAATTCGCATCCAAAGCCAGCAGTTCCCTGTTTATTTCCGTCTGCCCGACAACCTCCGCATTCTGTCCCATGGACAGAAGCGTTCCCGTTCCTCCGGTACGGTACTGACCCAGCATCAGGACCGGTGCGCCGCCACCCAGATCGTATTCGGTAAGATATTGATCTCCGAAATCATAGGATCCGCAGAGCTTTCCGCTTCCGTCCAGCGTTCCGAAGCGCTTCTGCGACAAAAAGCAGAGCCGGCTGTCGGCCATCCAGCACATGTCCATAAGGATCTCCTGCTCGGCAGCATAATTCGCCTGCTCCGATTCGCTGTCCAGGCGGAAGAAATGAATAGTGCTTCCTTCCGAGTTAACGGATAGCGTTGCAAGGCGGCTGTTGTCCGGAGAAAGGCAGGCTGTAACCGGGTAGCCCTCCCCGGAACTCCAGCGGTAGACTTTCTCCTGTCTGGCGTTGTAAACCGTTACTGAGCCTTTGTAACCGGTTTCTTCCGTGCAGACGCACATCCAGCCGGAGCGGTTCATCGTCACGGTAAAAATGCTCTGCTCTTGCGTCAGGTCGACAAATTCCCCTTTTAGATTTCCCCAATAGAGTGTCGTGCCGCCGATATCAAAGCAGGCAACCGCCGAATCCCCGGCTGCAATGGCAGGGGTCGTCATTGAGAAGGATTCCCTGAGAATTTCCCGTCCGCTGCTGTCCAGGAGCTGCAGCCCCGTGGAAGAAACGACGGCTAACCCGTTTCCTACCGGAACGGAAACCTGGTTGGAGCCGGAATCAAACACAAAACTGCCGTCCATCTGTCTGGCTTCGCTTCCGGTTCCTCCGAAGAGGGAATACCGAATGGACTCCCGGTTGTGCAAAAGCAGAATTACGCACACGGCAAAAATGACAACGGCAAGAGCAATAATCCAGTCTCTTGTTCGGATTTTAAAGTTCTTAAGCTTCATGCTTCTCCCTTAGCCGGCCGTATGGGATTGCTCACAATCGTGCCGAATAGTTCCGAATCAATGGAGATTATTATATCCCATGCCGGCTCTGAATACAAGAAATCCTACCTTATTTCCGCATGCCCCCGCTCTGCGCTTTTTCCCTTCGGGCACGATAAGGTAAAAAGGATTCGGGGAAGAACTTTCCCCGAATGCACACCAATGGCAGTTCCTGCCGGAAGCTATTTCCGCGCCTGGACCGCATCTTCCGAAAACAGGCCGGAAAATGCGCAGTCATCCGCGCCTGGCTTATTCATCATCCGGCCGACTTCCCCGTCATACCAGACCCGATGAAGATAGAGGCCCTGCGGGGGCATCGTAGGACCGGTAAGGCGCCGATCCCGCTTCTCCAGCAGTTCCGGAATTTCCTCCGGCTCCAGTTTCCCATAAGAAGCATAAACAAGCGTTCCGGCAATCGCCCGGCACATATTATAAAGAAATCCGTCTGCGCAGACCGCAATCCGGATCAGCGGTCCCTTCTGCGTAACATGGCAGTGGAAAACGGTTCGTACGGTCGTTTTTGTGGGGGTTCCTACGCTCCGCACCGCAGCGAAATCATGCGTTCCCTCAAAAGCCGAAGCGGCTTTCTGCATGCGTGCAAGATCCAATTTCTGCGGGTAGAAGCAGACACGGTTTGCAAGAAAGGGATCCCGAATGCCGCTGTTGTAAATAAGGTAGACATATTCCTTTTTTATGCAGGAAGCAATGGCATTAAAGTCTTCCGGCGCTTCGACGGCGTCGGTCACGGCAATATCCGCAGGGAGTCTGGAATTGATCGCAAGGGGCATGCGGTCCAGGGGAATGCGGCTTTCCGTAGAAAACGAAGCGCAGTAGCGCAGGGCATGGACTCCTGCGTCCGTTCTGCCGCAGCCTATGGCTCGGATGGGCTCTTCCAATACCTTCTGAAGCGCCTCATTCAGCGTACCGCATACGCTGCGTTCCTCTTTCTGCACCTGCCATCCGTGATAGGCGGTTCCATCGTAGCGAAGACGCAGTGCAATCTTTTTCATAATCCGAAATGCCTCATTGTAAACATCCCTGCCAGAAGGACCGCTCCAAAACCCAGTGCAATCCAGTCCCGGGGGGCATAGTGCAGCTGTTTGAGCCGGGTCCGTCCCTCGCCGCCGTGGTAGCAGCGGCTTTCCATCGCGACCGCGAGTTCGTCCGCACGTCGGAAAGAAGATACAAACAGCGGTACTAGGATCGGAATCATCGCCTTGGCACGCTGAATGATATTTCCGGTATCAAAATCTGCACCTCTTGCTCTCTGGGCAGACATAATTTTGTTTGTTTCCTCCGTAAGCGTCGGGATAAACCGGAGCGCCATAGACATCATCAGCGCCGTCTCGTGGACGGGAAAGTGAAGCTTTTTCAGCGGAGCGTTCAGAAGCTCCATGCCGTCTGTCAGCATTATCGGACTTGTCGTATAGGTAAGGAGAAATGTTCCCGCTATGAGCATGATAATCCGCAGAATCATCAGCACCGCCTTTTTAATACCCTCCCAGGTGATGGGCCATCCAGGCAGCACCGGCGTGCCGTCGGTATAAAACATATTCAGTACCGCCGTCAGAATGATAATGATAATGAGCGGACGCAGACCCTGCATTATGACACGGAATTTGACCTTGGACGAGATCAGGAAGGCCGCGGTGACAGCCATCATAACCCCATAGGAATACCAGTCCAGAGCCGCAAACAGCGCAACAATATAAATAATGACCCAGAGGAGCTTCGTCCGGGGATCCAGCCTATGAATCAGGGAGTCTCCGGGAAAATATTGGCCAAGGGTAACACTTTTCATGCCTTCGCCCTCCTATCGTACCGGAGTACGGCTTCCACCAGCTGATCGTCGGTATAGACAGGGCCTCCCAAGTCCACGCCGCGGTGCTTGAGCTCCAGGGCAATTTTCGTAGATTCCGGCACGCTCAGGCCGATAGAGAAAAGATCTTCCGGATGGGAAAAAATCTCTTTCGGCGTACCGTCCATGGCAATATGTCCTTGATTGAAAACAACAAGCCGGTCGGCCAGTTTTGCCATATCGTCCATGCTGTGACTGACCAGGATGACGGTCGCACCGGTTTCCCGCTTGTACGTGCAGATATTCTCAAGAATTTGCCGGCACCCTTCCGGATCCAGGCCCGCCGTCGGCTCGTCAAGAATGAGCACTTCCGGCTCCATCGCGATAACGCCCGCAATTGCAACGCGGCGTTTCTGTCCTCCTGAAAGCTCCAGCGGCGAGTCTTCGAAAAGGTTTTCCGAAATTCCGGTAAAGGCGGCAGCACGGCGAACGTGCGCGTCGATTTCTTTTTCATCCAGCCCCATATTTTTCGGGCCGAAGGAAATGTCCTTATAGACGGTTTCCTCAAACAGCTGATATTCCGGATACTGGAAAACAAGGCCAACGCGGAATCGAATATTGTGCGTAATCTTTTTCGTTTCAAAGATGTTTTGTCCGCCAAGCGTCACGGTCCCTGCACTGGGCTGCAGAAGTCCGTTCAGATGCTGTATAAAGGTCGATTTGCCGGAACCTGTGTGCCCGATAATGCCCACAAACTGCCCGGCCGGGATTTCCACGCTGATATCCTCAATGGCTACTCGTTCAAACGGGGTGCCCTCGCTGTATACGTGGCGTAGAGCCTCAACTTTAATATCTGCCATACTGCTACTGTCCTTCCGACGCCATCGCGTCCCGAATTATCGGCTGTCCGCCGGTAAAAGGCGTTCTGCTCTTTTCCGGCTTTCGCCTCTGCATTGCTATTTTTCTCCCCCGCATGGAAGAAGTGCGCCGGCAATGGCCTGGGCACACGCTTCCGGCGTCAGCGCAGAAAGGGGAAGGGAGAATCCTGCCGCATTGAGTTTATGCACAACATAGGTGGATGCGGGAACCGTGAGTCCTTCTTTTTTGAGAAGCTCGACCCGGGAGAAGACCTCCGCCGGTGAACCGTCGGCGGTAATCCGCCCTTCGTCCATAATCATGAGCCGATCGGCATCCACGCATTCCGCCATGTGATGCGTAATGAGAATTACGGTGATCCCCTGCTCTCGGCAAAGCCGTGTTACCGTGCCGACAACTTCCTGTCTTCCCTGCGGATCCAGCATGGCTGTCGGTTCGTCCAGCACTATCACATCCGGTTCCATAGCCAGTACGCCGGCAATGGCCACCCGCTGCTTCTGCCCTCCGGAAAGGAGGTGCGGAGCGTGCTCCCGGTATTCGTACATATTGACAAGCTTCAGTGCTCTGTCGACACGCTCCCGGATTTCCTCCGGCGGAACGCCCAGGTTTTCCGGAGCAAAAGCGACATCATCCTCTACGACGCCGGCTACAATCTGATTGTCCGGATTCTGAAAAACCATGCCGACCTGTCTTCGAATGGGAAGGATGTTCTCCTCAGCGGATGTATCCATGCCGCAGACCGTTACCTTTCCTTCACTGGGTAGCAGAATACCGTTAAACATTTTAGCCAGTGTTGATTTTCCCGATCCATTGCGTCCAAGGATCGCCACAAACTGCCCTTTGGAAATTTCAAAATTCAGGCCATGAAGAGCCTCTTCGTCGTCTCCGGGGTAGGTAAAATGCAAATTTTCAGCAGAAATGATTTCCATCGCAGTTCCTCTTATCGGGTCCAGCGGCAGCTTGCACCGCAGGGCAGCGTCAGACCGCTGCGGGTAACAGGAAGACCCAGTTCCTGACTTTCGGAGTGACCGCCGAAACGGGAAGAAATAAGTTCCTCCATCATATAGTGCAAAACGGAGGGCGCAAGGCCCGTGGTATACGAATTAAGCAGAACAAAAACCGGATTTTCCAGGACTTCCGCGCAGAGGGTAAGAAAAGGCCAGAGGTTTGTCTCCAGCTTCCAAATTTCCCCGCCCGGTCCCCGTCCATAGGAAGGGGGGTCCAGAATAAGGGCGTTATAGCGGTGGCCTCTGCGAATTTCTCTACGGAGAAATTTTCCGCAGTCGTCTACAATCCACCGGATTGGCGCTTCCGACAGTCCGGAAGACACAGCATTCTCTTTTGCCCAGCTGACCATTCCTTTTGCCGCATCCACATGGCACACGGAAGCTCCTTCCGCCGCGCAGGCAACCGTAGCGGCGCCGGTATAGGCGAAAAGATTCAGAACCCGCACTGAAGTTCCGGCATCCCGAATCTGCTGCCGAACCCAGTCCCAATTGACGGCTTGCTCCGGAAAAATCCCGGTATGCTTGAAATTCATCGGCTTTACCTGAAATGCAAGATCCTTATAGCGGATTTGCCAGCTCGCCGGGAGGCCTGTCTTCTCCCACCGGCCTCCGCCGGAGGAGGAGCGCGAATAGTGCGCGTTGCAGCGTTTCCAGTGCGGATCACGCCTGGGGGTTTCCCAGATTACCTGCGGATCCGGCCGAACAAGGTAATACGAACCCCAGCGCTCCAGTTTTTCACCGCCGGAGCAGTCCAGTAGCTCGAAATCTTCCCATTCGTCTGCCGTCCACATGTTGCTCCCCTTTCCCGTAACAGTCGCAGGAAACACATTTTACCATTGCGACTGCCTGCGGTCAACTTTACCCTGCCCAAAAAGCGGCAGGATGCCGCCCTAAAGATGGGTGGCCCCTGCCGCTGCATCGGCTATTTGCTTTTTCCGCGTCAGGATGCGGGCGGGGAAAGGTTCATCACTTCCACAGCCGCTCTCGTTACAAGGATGCAGTCGCATTCCCCGCTGTCCAGGGCGCTGAAGAGTGTCCGGCCGCCGCCGACGACCCGTGTGATTCGGGAGAATTTCCCCTGCAGGCTTTTCTCATGCGCCAGCATCGTCTCTATTGTCTCGGAAGAATTGATATCCAGGCTCTTGTTCTTCAAGCCGGATTTTGTTCCCGACAGAGCTGCAATTACATATTCGGAACGGAGAAACGGGCCATAAATTTCGTACTCCTCTTCCACTCTTTCTTCCGTTTCCTTGCCTTTTTCATCTGTCTTATAGACAATTTTTACGTTGCTGGGAGCCCCGAAGGCAACATCAATCTCACCGGAGGAAAGCTCAACATAGGTTTTTTCGCTGCTGATCGCATAAAATTGCGGCGTCCAGCCAAGTTTGCTGCAGACCGCCTGCGCAAGTTCCGGGAATGCCCCGCAGAAGGCACCGCTTGCGTCCTGATAGCTCAGAGGATAATTTTCCCCGTCCACCCCGACTAAGATGCTGATGGAAGGGATATTGCCCTCCGCCGCGTCCAATGCTTCCGCGTTCTTGGTGTATTCCATCTTCTCCCCGCCGCGGAACCAGCGGGCATTCAGGCTGTCCAGCGTCCCGTCCGCCGCGAGCACTTGCATGGCGGCAGTAATATACCAAGCAAGATCGCTTCCGGTTCGGAAGGCGATATAATAATTTGCATCCCCGAGCGAACGCAGAATCCGGTATCTCCCGCCTCCGCTCCCGCCACAGGCTGTAAGGCCGAGGCAGAGCGCAAGAACCAGCAGCCAGATCAGACTTTTTTTTATGGCCGAAGACAAAGAACCGGACCTCCCTTCCGCAGAACGCACACTCTTAAGCGTATTCCATCATAGCGAAAGCGGAAAACCCGGTCAAGACGGGAAGAGCAGAATTCAAAAATTATTTACGGTCCATGCGGCTTTCCTGCAGCCGTTACAAAGACAGAACACGATGCTCCAGAAAGCGAACGCATCCCTTGAGAAGCAGGTACCGCAGCGCGCCGTTTTCCGCCTCAGCCGTGATCTCCAGGGTCCCGCCCGGCTCGCTGAATTTTTCCGTACAGCTTCCGCCGCTTTCCCAGCTCAGCCAGGCGCCCGCCGCGGCAGTGCCGCTCGCGCAGGAGCTTTCCCATACGATCGTATCCGTAGACGCCACATAAACGACCGGCGTAAGGCGATGAGCCTTCCGATCGACCTGCAGAACACCCAGCGCTGCAGACTCCAGGTCCCGGCACCAGGTCCGAATTCTTTTTTCCACATAGTCCTTAGCCAGCGTCTGCTCGAAGATGAGATGCGTTATGCCGGGCAACTGCACTAAGCCGGCTTCACGGCTGTCCGTCCGGGTCTCGAATACCGCAAGCGGAAGCGGCATCTGCACGCTGCCCTCCCACTGTCCTCCGACCCGGTGCACTGTAACGCAGACCGGATCCGGCGCACCGGAAACACGCAGCTCGGCCGTCTGCCTTTCCGCTCCGGTCTTCTCCGCCAGAAGCGCCGCACAGCAGAGGCTTGCATTGCCGCAGAATTCTCCGCCCATCATTTGCAGCGAAGGATTTTCCGGAGAAAGGCGAACATATCCCACCTGCTGGCAGCCGGGGAGCCGCTGCATAAGTGCCGCGGCACAGCGGGCCCGCTGCGGTGCAGGAACGTCTGACAGTACAAGTGCGGTTATATTCCCAGTAGGATCCGCGAGAATATATTCAACCTCCATATGGTTAGTCTCCGTAGTTCTGCAGAAAGCGTTTCGTCCGCTCCTGTGCCGTATTTCCGAAAATCTCTTCCGGAGTTCCCTGTTCTACGATAATGCCGGCATCCATGAAAATAACCCTGTCGGAAACTGCTCGGGCGAAGGACATTTCATGCGTCACAATCACCATGGTCATATCCTGTTCCGCCAGCTGCCTTATTACCTTCAGAACCTCGCCGGTAAGTTCCGGGTCCAGCGCCGAAGTCGGTTCATCGAAAAAGAGGATCTGCGGATGCATGGCAAGCGCTCTTGCAATCGCCACACGCTGCTGCTGTCCGCCGGAAAGCTGGCAGGGGTAACTCTCCGCCTTATCTTCCAGTCCCATCCGCTTCAGTAGCTCCCGCGCCGTCTGTTCCGCTTCCTCCCGGCTTCTTTTCTGTACTACCATGGGTGATGCCATCAGATTATGCAGAACCGTGTAGTGGGGAAATAGATTGAACTGCTGAAAGACCAGGCCGAACACGCTTTTCATCCGCCGCAGCTCACTCTGCGGCAGGTAGACCGCTTTCCCTTCCTCTCCGGTCCAGGCCGCGGCCCGATCCAGATAGCGGATTTCTCCGGAATCCATTGTTTCCAGGAACGTAGCGCAGCGCAGAAGCGTGGATTTTCCGGATCCGGACGGCCCGATGACGGAAACAACATCGCCCTTGTCTACGGAAAGGGATATTCCTTTCAGCACCTCCAGATCGGCAAAGGATTTGTGCAGATTCTTAATTTCCAGTATCATGTCCGCCGCCCCCGTTACGTGTAGTAGGAAAAGCTCTTCTCAACCTTTTCCATTGCCCATGCCACGACGGCATTGAAGATGAAGTAGAACAATCCGGCAACGAAAAGGGGTGCAAAGCTGGTTTCCGCCGCAGCAATCTGCTTTGCCACGGTAAACATCTCCGCATATGCCAGTACGAAGGCCAGAGAAGTGTCCTTAACCAAAGTGATAACTTCGTTCGTAACCGGCGGAAGCACGCGTTTTATCATCTGCGGAAGAATAATCTGATAGAAGGTCTGGTTATGGGTATAGCCCAGCACTTCCGCCGCTTCCCACTGTCCCGGCGGTATGGATTCGATGCCGGAGCGGTAGATTTCCGCAAAGTAGGCGGCGTAGTTGATTACAAAGCCGACAATAATGGCGGCAAATCGCCAGGTCGTGGAAATTCTCGCTCCGAACAGGTAGTACGGGCCGTAGCAGACGACCAGCAGCTGCAGCATCAGAGGCGTGCCGCGCAGGATCGCAATGAAAAAAACGAAAATCGCACGCACAGGCTTGACCCGGGACAGCCAGCCTTTGAAGCCGGGAGCCGGGGACACCCCCGCAATTGCCCGTGTGCGCCAGTCCGGATCCAGCCTGCGAAACGGCGCCCAGGTGCTCATCCGCCCGAAACATACAAAAAGTCCCAGCGGCAGGGAGAAAACTAAAGTCAGCAGGAAGATGAGCGTGGAAGATCCCAGGCCTTCCAGAAGCTGCAGACAAATCATACCGAATGTCATCGGTCATTCTTTCCTTTCGCATCAATATTCCTCGCCGAGCACGAAAAGGCGGCAGATACGAATCTGCCGTCCTAATCTTTACTTATTGCTTTCGTGCTTCAGCTTTCCACGGTCCCTCCGGAAACATAGTACATTGCCACGCCAATATCGATGGCGATGGCATCCACCATGCCGGAATTCATGTTCAGAACCGCTGTGTTGTAGTCCGCCGTCTGCTCGAGGCTCTTAAAGGTCGCTGCAAGATCCGACCGATCGGTCTGCAGGGCTGTCAGGGCAGAGGAGTCTGCCTGTGTAACGACTGTTTTACCGCTTAGGTCCGCCAGTGTCTGGATTTCCGAATCCGCTGGTACCATCACAACAATGCTGTTGTCCACGTATGCGTCCGACCAAGTATAGTCATCCTCCCGCCCGGTCATGGTAAATCCGTTCCAGATGCAGTCAATGGCGCCGGAGTTCAGTTCCATGTCCTTGGCGTCCCAGTCAATGGGCTGTTTTACAAGTTCCCAGCCGTATATGTCGCAGACGGCCTGGGCAAGCTCCAGATCGAAGCCCGTATATTCGCCGGTTTCATCCTTGTATCCATAGGGAGGGTATTCGGCATCAAAGCCGACCACCAGCTGCGTGCGGTTTTTGAACTCGTCGCTGGCAGCGGTTGCGTCAAAGGTTGTCGCATTGGCTTCATCCAGGCAGAGCATCGCATCTAAATGATAGTCCGAATATTTGGCCGCAACCTCATCTATGGTCCCGTCCTTCAGCAGCTGGTACACGCCAGCCTGCACGGCGTCCCGCAGCTCGGTATTGCCTTTCTTGAAGCCGATGCCGTACTGCTCGGTAGAGATTTTTTCATCCAAAATGCGATAGGGAGCCGAAGCCGATGTTGTCGAAGGTTCCGCCGTGGCAGCGGCTTCTCCTCCGGAACTGCCGCCGCAGGCGCTCAGCGCAAGCAGCATAACCAGAGCCAATACTAAAGCGATTGTCTTTTTCATTTCCTTTCCTTCTCTCTTTCGTAGGATGGCTGTGTTACAGTATATCACATTAGCGAACTAATGCAATAGAGCGCTGCCCGTTCGAAAAATGGATGCCGAAAGACAGGGCTTCCGTGTGCAGACATGCCCCGAATCCCCTGTTACAACGGTTTTTTTCGAATCTGCGCCCAGGGCCGGGGATATTTCGAAGCGGTGATTCCATCCTTGCCGTAAATTACAACGGAGTGCACTGCCTCCGTTCCCGGTACGGAATAAGTTTTAACGCCGCGAAACCGAGCTCCCAGCTTTTGTGCCGCCGATGCCGCTTCCTGAACTTCCGCCCGGCAGTCCGGACCTTTCAGGGCTAGAAAAAGTCCGCCCTGCCGCGTCAGAGGCAGACAAAGCTCATTCAATACGGAAAGTTTCGCCACCGCCCGCGCAAGCACCGCGTCAAAGGTCTCCCGATAGGGTCCCCTGGCAGCGTCTTCCGCACGGGCGTGAATGCATTCCACATTTTCGAACTCCAGATTCCGGCACAGGTCCTGCAGAAAATTTATCCGCTTTCCCAGACTGTCTATTAGAACAAGCCGCATCGATGGATGCAGAATCTTCAGCACCACGCCGGGAAATCCCGCTCCCGAGCCGACATCCGCCGCGCTTTTCCCGTCCAGCTCCACCCACTGCGCTGCAGCGGCGCAGTCAAGAAAATGCAGCCGTGCAATGTTTTCCTCCCCCGCAATCGCGGTAAGGTTCATGACGGTATTCGCTTCCGTAAGCAGATCTGCATAGCGCCGGAATTTTGAAAGAATTTCATCGCTGCAGGGCTGTCCCAGAGCCGGCAGTTCCTGTTCCAATATTTTCTCAAGAGACATGGCGTGCCTTCTTCCGCAGATAGACTTTTTCGGCGCAGCTCGCCGACTGTTTCCATTGTATCATGATTCGGTACCGCCGTCTCATTCTTCTTTCCGCTACTGCCAGTGCGGGCATCGGCAGTTTTCATGCCGTTTTCATCCGCTCCGCCAGGAAGAAAAAAGGGTTCTATAATAAATGTTGGGGTAGAGATCTGGAGAACACTCCAGATCTCTTCTTTCACGCCAAAAGAAAAAACAGTAGAGCATAAAGAACAAAACCTTTAGAATATAGGTGACTAATCCAAAACGAAAGGATGTTCAATATGCTCTATAAAGATAATACAACAATGCTGATGGGATTGGAAGAGGCCATTGTAGAACGGGTGGAGGAAACAAGTACAGAGCATCATATCTACCTGGAAATGCTCAGGAAAGAGCACCCATGCCCACGATGCGGGGAAAGAACAAACAAAATC
>Ga0256404_1002664_pt1 | contig 38797 bp, 38 predicted proteins | sample RumenRJG_01DNA_FD_185990 | JGI IMG/M metagenome (GOLD analysis project Ga0256404, IMG submission 185990) | Bovine rumen microbial communities from Lethbridge, Alberta, Canada - RJG_01 | ecosystem: Host-associated > Mammals > Digestive system > Stomach > Rumen | place: Canada: Alberta | collected...
CTGGCACCATGGAGTGAAAAACTCCAGCATCTCAAAAATCGCATGTGAATTAAAGTGAATTACTCCAACTCGCAAGATTTGGAGTAATTTTTTGTAACTATCAACGCGTCATTATTTGGCGCTTACTGTCAATCCTGATCTCATAAAGCTCATTCCATGAAAGAGGGTTTTTCAACCGTTTGTTATAGAAAATGAGCATTGCTTCTGCAAATCCCAAAGAACCTGCCTTTCTCTCTTTGGCCGTCTTTGTCAGCTCCTTGATGGAGATTGTTCCAAGTTTTTCTTTGAAGATGCTCTCGTTTACTTTGTTTTGATAGGAATATAAAAACCGAGCTAGACCATTCATGATATTGGCCGAGAACGATTTTTGCTCTCCTTCCCATGTCATTACGATCAGCCTTATTACCCGTTCTAACATTTCATAGCCATACTTGTCATAGATCGATTCCAATGCACCGACAGCACATATGTAACCGGGACCGGATTTTGAAGAGACCTGAAGATCAAAAGATTCAACTAATCCCTTGATCATCAACTCTTTGTCATTTCCTGCCTGGCAATGTCCATTAAACACATCATATGGACTGAGAGGTTTGACGTTCCTCATCTGATTTGCAAAGATATCCGCTTCTTGTTTGTAGTCTAATTCATCATAGATCATGCACCAGACAGGAGTATCACGGCTGCCGGAAACAGCGGCAATGATCTCTGCTGTGTGCTGACCGTTAAAAACATAATTAGTACCGTTACGGCGGCTTACTTTGATCGGATTTATCTGGTTAAGGTCGAAGTTCTCGACGGCCTTTTTTACATGGGACCATGAAAGGTTTCTCTGGTATTCCTGGTTAGATACCAAGTCCTTTATGGGTATCAGTTCAAAATGTACATTTGGAACGTAGTCCCGTAGTTCGTCTATCATTGCGGATCCCTTTCTGTTAACGTCTTCTGGAGCATGTTGATTGTCTGCTCTAAGATCGTCAGCTGTCGGACAAGCTCGATCGTTGCCTTACGTGTGATCGTCGAGAAGTCGACATTTTGATTTACACGTTTTATAGAACTGACCCATGAGTCGATGGTCATACAGAGGCTGTTAACATCCGCATCTGGATTGTACTCTGGCATCTGCCGGATGCTTGCTGAGGAGGTGTCCTTTTGTTCGCGCCGTTCACTCCTGCTGATAGTGGCTCTGCTGTTGGTATGCTTCCATGCACATTCATGCCGTATATCCTGATACGTCAGATGCTTGAGCCGTTGCTGGATAACCGATTTGGAGATATAACGGATCTCGTCTGACGCACGCCTGGAGAGCTCGATGGTGTTTTCATGAGATACTTTAAGATGCTCCATCAGGATATGAAAAGCGAGTTCTTCTGCGTTTCTATAGATCGTGTCTATCGCTGTTGAATATGCGTTATACTTTAGTACTGTCCCCCCGGAGATGTTTTCTTCCTCACCGATCTTATAGGCGATCCGGTATTTGACGTTCTGTATATTATTGTTGTCTCTGTGGAAGATGGCCTCTTCATAACAGAATTTTTTCCCGATAAGGTATTTTCGGTATGAATTAGTAAGATCTTTACGGCGTAACTGCTTTGAGCATACAAAAGAGCCTGCTTCTTCAATGTCCTTGAAGTCATGTTCGATGAGGTTCGTTGAAGTAGCTGTTATATTAGCAGATAGTTCGCCGGGGCAACTCAAAAGAAACCCCTGCCAGGTATCGATAGTTTTTTCCTCATTTGAATGCAGTGAGGGTATGGCTGTTTCAAATTTTGACTTTTCCGTTATTGGTTGATAAAGACGTTTAAGATCAGGATGGACTCTTCGCAGCTCTTCTTTTTTTTCATTCATTTTTGATCTCCTCTTCAACAAGCCCGTCTAACCGAAACATGTTGTCCATCTCAAACAAGACAAGCTGCTTATCCTGAATGTATCTTCCATATAACCGGTATGAATTATGGGATTCCAGATCAGGGTGCAGGATACGGAGTTGGCAAAGCAACACCTTGCTGTAGAGCTCATGATCCTGCTGAGAGTTATAGACGATCCTGTGGGAAAACGGAAAACTGCTTTTGGATGCTCTAACCGCAAGGATCTTCTGGCAAGGATTGACCAGAAGGTCGATATAAGAGGGATCGTCCAATAAATGAAGGGTATTATTGTGGATCCGGATGCGCTGTTTCTTCAAGTCCAGAGTTATCGCAGGCAGGTTCACCAAGTTCGTCAACATTTTCTTTTGCATCCTTTCTGGCACCGATCTCTTCGGAGCGCTCTATCCTAAACACCGTGTAATCATCAAAGATAGATATCTGCTGGATATCCTGATGCTCAGTGGCAGGTATACCAAACTGGTTTTTCCATTCTTCGGGATAATGAGGTGACCTTGAAGTGTCAGGCTCCCCTTTTGCCCTGTTATGGTAAGCTTCAGCGGAGCTGAGGTCAAACACAAAGAGACTGTCATCCTTGGCTCGCATGAGCTTTCCGAGTATCTTGTAGCGGTATCGTGGATCCCAGCCCATCAGGCTCATGACCTTCGCAAAGAAGATCTTGCAGGTGATCTTTTTTGGCTTTCTCTTTTTCCCATCACCCGTGCACCACCTGAAAGAATCTTTCATGTCTTCGCTGCAGGGCTTAACAGCAAGCTTTTTCTCGCCAGGATTCACTAGGAACTGGACGTACTCAAAATCTGGAAGTTTGCGGAGACATGCCGCATTTACGGATACGGTTTCCTTATTTAATGTAACGGATGGTTCATAAAGATGTGCGAAGAATTCGGCACGGACGACCTGATAGCCGTCATAGGAAAAGTCAGTCGTTTCATCAGCCGATCGCTTATTAGATCCATCAGAAGAACAGTTTTGTGAGATCAGTCTATTGTCAATCATCTGAAACCCCCATGTCAGTTAATATCTGTTTTATGTTCTCAGCAGCTTTTTGCGGCGTGGTCACATTAATATCGGATCCTTTACTGTAAACGCTCCCTTGTTTGTAGGCTTGCCAATCAGATCCATCAGGTTCAAGGGCTCGGAAAGTCCCTTGGCTGGTATAGTATTCTTCCCCAAATGAGTTCGCCCAGTCAGAAGGGAACGCCTTTCCTTTTCTCCGCCTTTTCTTTCGAGGGCTGACCTCTACTCCCTGATCAGCACTCTCTATGGAGATGTCTTCGTACAGGAGGACAGCTTCTCGCGAATTGAAGAGCAGCACAGTCTCCCCGTCTTTGCTGTGAACAGTTCCTGACAGTTTATACTGATGATCACTGTTCCAACCAAAAAGTGAGTATAAGGTTGGGAGGAAAGCAGTCCCGCTTATCAAACGGGGAACATGCTCACCATTATTTGCTTTACGCCACAAGATCGCATTGTGGGAACCGGCCGGTGCCTTCCTGACTGCGAGCATCCCCTTTCCTGGAAGGACAAGGAGCTCGATATGATCAGCGTCAGGAAGCTTGGATATACAGGACTTGTTGAAGGAGAGGATAGTTGTAGACACAGAAAGTATCGGTTGGCCATACATACTGATGAAAGGTGTCCGGACAAGCTGGTAACCGCTCAGGTCAAAACTTCCCTTTTTCAGCTGTATCTCCAATGGTCTGGATGGGATCTGCCCATTATTTATCTGTGCACTTGCCTCATAATAATCATCTACGGTAAAGCCTGCCCATTTGGGGTGGACGGTAACATATCCATGGAGGATGCCATCCTGTATGACACGGATTTCCGGAAAGTATCCTTTGTTGCCGTACTTTGCGTTTCGTATCATCTTTTGGACTGCAAAGTAGTCATCCCTTGAGATGATGGCTTCATGATGGTCTTGTTGCCGGTACTGGTTGCGGTCATGCTTGTTTTTCTTTGATTTATGGTTTAAGTAGTTAGGGGTAAAAGTCTTCCTTGCGAGTACATCTCCGCAATAGCGTTCATTTGTGAGGATCTGCAGCACTGAACCTGCCGACCATACTTCATTGCCCCTTTTTGTCAGCCGCTCAAGTTCGGTCAGGGCATCCGCGATCTTCTGCGCGGAATACCCATATAGATAGGAAAAGAATATGAGCCGCACGGTCTTGGCTTCCTCTTCATTGATCACGAGGTCTCCATTTTCATCCTTGTCATAGCCAAGCAGAGGAGGAGTCAAGAAGATCCCTCGCCTAAAGCGCATTTCGATCGATGCGTTCATGATCTCAGACTTGGAATGGCTTTCTTCCTGGGCCAGAGTGGCGATAAATGAAAGAGACATCTCAGAGTTTTCATCGAGCGTGAAGATGTTTTCTGTCTCAAAGAAAACGCCGACTGGCGGGTCCGCTGCTTTAAGCTGGCGGACGTAACCGATACAATCCATGATGTTTCTTGCAAAACGGGAAACGCTTTTCGTGACAATGATATCGATCTTACCGGCTTTACAGTCGTTGATCATCCTGATGAAGCTGTCACGGTGCTGCAGAGATGTCCCTGATATCCCTTCGTCGGCATAGATGTCGACAAGCTGCCAATTTTCTTTACGCCGTACCATGTCTTCATAATGGTTCTTCTGCAGCTCATAAGAAGAGGTCTGATTTGCATCATCCGTAGAGACACGCGCGTAGACAGCAACCCGCTTGATCGTTTCAGGTTTGTAAAAGTCTTCCCGAGGCTTTGCCGGAATGACATCCAGGATATCTTCACTGACACCCTTGTATCGTTCTCGGATCCTTTGTTTTACGAGTTTCTCATCATTTGCTTTCATATTCGGGCCTCCTGTGATAATGAAAATAATATTATTTCTGTTTTCACACAATGTCCTATAGGTTAAGCCCATAACCATTGGGTTAAAAAAACAGCAAAAAAAATAACTGACTGTTATGTTTTAACAATCAGTCATCCTGTTCTAATATTGTAATGATCTCATGAAGGTTCTCTTCGAGCCTTATACGCTCAGGGGGAGAGCAGCGGGTAAGCAAAGCATCGATCTTTATTTGAGCCACTTCATTATGCATTGGTAGGATTATGTCGTTGAGCGTAACATCTAAGATCTCTGCAATGGAGACCAAGTTGTCAAGGCTTGGCTTTTTCACTCCGCGTTCAATATTGCTGATATAAGCACCGGAAGTGTTGATGCTGAAGCCTAGTTGTTCCTGTGTGTAACCACGGCGTTTTCTATAATAACGGATACGTTTTCCTATTAATTTGTAATTAAGCATATAGATACCCCATTTATAATATGGCTTTTAAACGGTAATACCTTTTTAAAGCTACTACCTTTATAAGGGATTGTATTTCATAATTGAGGAAATGACAAGGACAATGAGGGATGAGATCATGATTGTTTATAAAAAGCTTTGGGAAAAGATGAAAGAGGCGGGGATTACACAATACAGGTTGCAGAAGGAAGGGTTCAGCAATTCTACGATCACAAGGTTAAAGAGAGATCAGACCGTCAGCACGGAGACGATTGATAGATTATGCCGGCTACTACAGTGTGATGTTGGGGATATTATGGAATATAAGGACGGTGAATAGGGTGAATAGAGGGGTGAATAGAGGTTGGATTTAAGCATTGGTATTAAACCAGTGCTTTTTTATTGGGCGGAAAAATAGCCAACACCAATAGATAAGCATATGAAAATGGCTATAGCATCGAGTTCGATGATATACTTGTATAAGGCTGTTATGCGTCACATGGTTTAATACCTTATATTAAGATAGGAACTAAAAATGCTGTCATCTGGAATATACGAACAGATTGTTAATAACAGGATACATGATGAACTGACCAAGCTAGATCCGCTTCAGTTTGACATTCAATTAGAGTCTTTGGAAGCAGATGATGCGAGAAGGATACTCACAATTTATATTTCATATGTCATTCAACAGGGGCTCCAATATATTCGTGACAGCTTTCCTTCTACGAAAGAAAAGGAATCCTTGATCGCACAGATTAAGCTTTGTAATGATATCGTGGAAGAAGTCGCCTTACATACAAAAGAGCCGGATTTTGAGGATAACCTGATTCTGGAAAAGGGGGAAGTCCTTACTTCTTTGTATCAGAAGCTAAATACAGCCCGTGGCATCTCGAATAAAGCAAAACTCAATGTGGTTCGTCCGGAAACATCTATTGTTGAAAATACGTTGTTTACAGGTTCTAAAAATGAACCCAGCATGCTGTCAGAGCTGAAGAAAGAGATCCTCACATCAGACACAGTTGATCTGCTTGTCTCTTTTATAAAATGGAGTGCGATCCGTCCGTTGCTTCCGGAGTTGACAGAATTTACAGGGAGGCCGGGTACAAGATTGCGGGTGATTGCAACAACCTACACGCAGGCAACGGATTATAAGGCAATTATGACGCTGGCAGAATTGCCAAATACCTTTGTTAAAATTAACTATGAAACAAACCATGCCAGAATGCATGCGAAGTCTTATCTGTTCAATAGGAACACAGGATTTTCTACAGCTTATATTGGGTCATCGAATTTGTCGAATCCTGCTTTGACCGGTGGCCTTGAATGGAACGTGAAGGTCACGGAGAAGGAATCATTTGATATTGTAAAGAAATTTGCAGTGTCGTTTGAGAGCTATTGGAACGATGATTCTTTTGAGGCCTTTGATCCTAAGGATGAGAGGTGCCGGAAGAAGCTGCAGGATGAGTTATCGAGACCGTTATTTGAGAAAAACAATCAGAGACATCTTCAAATCGAGATTCGGCCTTACGCATATCAGCAGGAAATACTCGACAATCTCGAAGCGGAGAGAGAGGTTTATGGGCATTACCGGAACTTGGTTGTAGCTGCAACCGGTGTCGGAAAGACGATCGTGGCGGCTTTTGATTACAAGCGGTTTTGTGAAGAACGGGTAAAAGAAGGAAAGGCTGCACGGCTTCTGTTTGTGGCGCACAGGAAAGAGATCCTTGAGCAAAGCGTTCAGAAATTTCAGGAAGTCTTGAATGATTTTAACTTTGGCGAACTGTATGTGGATGGCAGAAAACCTTCAAATATAGAGCATTTGTTCATCAGTATCCAATCGTTTAACTCAGCCTCCCTGGCTCAGTGGACCACAGCGGATTATTATGACTACATAATTATCGATGAATTCCATCATGCAGCAGCTAATTCTTACCAAGAACTGTTGGCTTATTATAAGCCGACAATACTGCTTGGCCTTACAGCTACTCCTGATCGCATGGATGGGAAGGACATTCTGAAATACTTTGACGGCAGAATTGCTTCTAAGATGCTCCTCGGTGAAGCAATTGATCGGAATCTGCTCAGTACATTTCAATATTTTGGAATTACGGATGAAGTCGACTATAGGAAATTAAAGTGGACACGCGGCAAATACGATACAAGTGAGCTGGAGAAAATTTATACAGCTGATATCAAGCGCAGTGCACTTGTGCTTAACAGCGTCCAGAAGTATGTCGCAGACATGAATGATGTAAAAGGTCTAGGCTTTTGTGTCAGTGTTGCCCATGCAGATTATATGTCTTTATATTTTAATAACCACGGAGTACCGGCGATCTCTCTGTCCGCGAAGAGTATGGATGATATCAGAGATGATGCAAAGCAGGACCTGATCAGTGGCAAGATCAAGTTCATCTTTGTTGTTGATCTATATAATGAAGGTGTCGATATTCCGCAAGTTAACACTATTTTGTTTTTGAGACCGACAGAAAGTGCAACAGTATTTCTTCAGCAGCTTGGGCGCGGACTTCGGTTGTGCCAGGGGAAAGATTGCCTTACTGTACTTGATTTCATAGGCCAGGTGAATAAAAAATACAATTTCGCCATGAAGTTTGAGTCAATGGTTGGAAAAGGACGGAAATCATTACAAAAGCAGATTGAAGAAGGATTCTCAAATCTCCCCAGAGGCTGCTATATACAGCTTGAGAAATACGCAAAGGAATATATCCTTGAGAATTTAAGACAGACAGACAACAGCAAAAACGTCCTTATTGAACGGGTGCGCACTTTTGAGGCGGATACCGGGCTTCCGCTTACTCTGGAAAACTTCCTTTCGGAATATAACCTGAGCCTCTATGAGTTTTATCAGAACAGTGGCGCGAGATCATTGTACAGGCTAAAAAAATGGGCAGGGATTATCACAGATACTGTGGATGTAGATGATAAAGTTTACAGCATGCTAACAGGGCTGTTTCATATTAATTCCGTTCGGCTTCTGGACTATTGGATTCGTTATATTAATGGCGACCATGTTCCGCAATCGGAGATGGAAGTATTAATGCGGAATATGCTCTATTACACATTTTATAAGAAGTATCCCCAGAAAATGGGCTTCGTTAATATTGATGAAGGCATTGGACATGTTTTGTCGGAAGAATTTGTTAGGGATGAGGTGCTTCAGATCCTCAAATACAAAAGAGCACATGTGGGATTTGTATCAGGGTCCAATGAATATAGCTTTACTTGCCCTCTGGATCTGCATTGCCAGTATAATACAAACCAAATTATGGCGGCATTTGGATTGTTTACAGAGATTGAGTCGCCGGAGTTCCGCGAAGGTGTTAAGTATTTTGAAAACAAGAAGACAGATATATTCCTGATTAATCTAAACAAGTCGGAAAAGGATTTTTCACCTTCTACGATGTATGAAGATTATGCAATCAACGCTAATCTGTTCCACTGGGAGAGCCAAAGCCAGGATCGTGAAGCGAGCGCAAAGATTCAACGATACATTCATCACAAGGATACAGGGAACAGTATTTCCTTATTTGTCAGAGAGTATAAAAGAAACGGTTCCTATACTGCACCGTATACATTCCTGGGGAATGCAGATTATGTAAGTCATGAAGGAGAAAGGCCGGTTAGTTTTGTGTGGAAATTACATAATGCGATTCCGGCAGAGGTGTTACCGAAAGCAAATAAGAGTATTGCGATTTGATTAAAACCGCATCGGTAGCGGAGGCATCAGAATTAATAACAGGGTAGAAGAAGAATGTGACAGCTTTAATAGCTTGGTTGAGGATAGTTATTGAACTCTCGATCGAGTATGACGCAAGAATCGAAAAAACAACTAATACAAAGCGGCATTGATTTTGGAGATAGCTTGCTTGCGATTATCTATCCCATAAATGACGGTATTCGTGATGTCGTTGACGTTTATAGGGAAAAGAGTATTAAGATGTCTGACCGAATTGATTATATTGTGGCGGTTTATAGTGTTACAATACTAGGCTCTACAGATGTATTTAATGTTGGCGAATTTTCTCTAGAGAGTACAAATAAATGGGGTGCCGAGGAAATAAACAAGTTTTTAAAACAGGTGCCTGATAGGGTTACTAAAATGTTAACAAAAATAATATACAGGAAAATGTTAAGCTGCTGAAATTGCAACTCTATATAGAAGTAGAGACACAGGCAAGATTATGAAAGTGAGGCTACTTCTATGAAGACGATGATTTATTGTGAAACACAAGGGAAGGCCGTGCATGCCTTCTATATGTTAAGCGAGGGTGAGATTTACTATCTGTTCAGTCAGGGCTATCGCAAAGGGGTTCAGGCTTTTTATCATAAGGGCGTGCGGCTGGACGAATCCATGGATTATTCAAAAGCACATAAGGACACGGCCATTGAAAGAACAATGTCGAAAATTCCTATGTATATAAAATATATCGAAAAGGAATACGGAATCGAGGTCCTGGAACAGACAAAAAGAAGAAACAGATCCACCGGCAATAATTTGCGCATATGTGCATAAGAGGTAAATACAGATGAAGAAAACGGTAATTTGTAATATTCCTATGAAAGAGAGAATCGATAAGGTTCTATATACAAGCGATGATGCTACTCTTCCTGTTACGGAGAGGATGGTAAGATTTCCAATCTGCGCTTTTTTAGAGAAAACCTTGTCTTCTGACGATGAGCTTAATGTGATCATCCTTGCCAAAAAGGATAATTATGGACACTATGAGAAAAACGTAGAGTTTTTCAAGACAGAGCTCACAGAAGTAAATGCCAATATAGGAGCAGCTATTAACTACTGCGAGATAGACACTGATTTTGAGCAGACTAAATTGGTTCATGAACAGCTTATGGGGCGAATCGTTGATGTGCTTTCTGTTGGATCTCATATTCTTGTAGATATAACCTATGGACCCAAGGATTTGCCGATTGTCATTTTTTTCGCACTCAATTTCGCGGAAAAGTATCTGGACTGCTCGGTGGATAACATAGTTTACGGACAGGCAAGCTTTGTGAATGGACAAGCTGTAGATACGAAAATATGCGACATGATTCCGTTATATTGTCTGGGATCTATCACAAACACGATCCGATGTGATGAGCCGGAAAAAGCCAAGTCTATGTTGAAGGCTCTTTTGGCTTTATAACATAGGTGATGGTATGCAATATGATAAACAAAAGTATGAAAAGTTGATCTCTGAGTCGCCTCTATTCTCGATTGATCGTGAGAGAGAACATACAGCCTTTAAGCGCGAATCATATAGAATGATAGAATTTCTGTATTGTTATCTGTTGGCAATCAACCAATATGAATATGAACCATATGGTTGTGAGATAACGGAGGTGGCTATCAGGTGCATAAATAACTTTGACGGAAGTAAAGGAGTATTCCTGCATTATTTCAACTCCGCATGGAAGCAGGAATACTCTCATATAATGGGCAAAAAGATCGAAGAGGAGAAATATAGAGGCCTTCGGATAACTGAGGAGGATCGAAGAGCTGTGCGTAAGTATATCAAGCTTGCACAGCAGATGAGAATGGACTGTAGAGCGGATCAACTCTTTGAACAACTGTCTATGGCAATGAACCTACCCGTTGAAAGAATAATCGAGCTTGCTCAGTTAAACAGCGTCACGGTCGGCAGTGACAGTTACATAGGAGATGATGGCGAAGAGCAGAGCTTATGGGATCAGATCCGGGGTAACGAAAATGTTAGCCAGGGGATTGAGGCGGCGGAAGACATTCAAGAACTGTTACGAAGGCTTGAAAGAGCGTATGAATCTCTTCAGCAGCGGCAGAAGCCGATAGTGTCAGACATGATAACAGCCAAGATTTGTACTTTCTTGACGGAAGCAGAAGCTGGCAAATTTACATTTATAAGTGAATCCGTCCTGGAGAGATACAGAAAAAACGGCATTGTCCCGACACAAAGGGATATAGCCCAGAAGTATGGTCGTGACGAGGCCAGTATTAGCAGGACTATAAATACTTTCCTGAAGAAGCTTAAAAGGGAGGACTAAATAATGGGACTTAACAGTTATGTGGCGCGCGAGCCCAGGCCCCTTCCGATTTTTATACTTGCCGATACATCCGGAAGTATGAGGGGCGAAAAAATCAATGAACTGAATCTTGCTCTACGTGAGATGCTTACCGCATTAAATGAAGCAGACGACATTCGAGGTAAATTCCAGCTTTCGGTTATAGCTTTTGGCGGTGAGGTGAGGCTTGTTCAGCCCTTAGAGGATATCACAGGGTTATCCTTATCAGAACTCACTGCGGCCGGAAATACACCGATGGGACAGGCATTTGAGACTGTGCAGGAAATGATTGAGGACAGGGAGATCGTCACATCCAGAGCATATACCCCTACAATTGTTTTGATCAGTGATGGTATTCCAACAGATTGTTCTGAGGAGATGTACCGAAGAAAGAATTATTTTGATTGGGAGCCGCTCAAAAGCCTCCATTCAGGAGAACGCTCTGCTAAATGCCAGCGCCTTGCATTAGGAATCGGAGATGATGCTGATACCGAGATGCTTAAGGCCTTCATTGATAATCCGGAGGTTCCGGTTATCAAAACAAAGGATGCATCCGGAATCGCTAAATTCTTCCGATGGGTAACAATGTCAACAGTTGCGCGTATGCATAGCGTTAATCCAAATGAAACTGCTGTTGTAGCCCCCCTGTTTGACATCGATGCAGAGGATATTGTCATATGATCACCAGTAGGGAACAGTACGGGGATTATACGTTTGTGACGGTTTCGGATACAGGAGTCAACCATAAAGTCCAAGGCATTCCAAATCAGGATGCCGTAATGTTTTATTTCGCAAACGACGATTTTGCACTGGCTGTTTCTGATGGAGTCGGTTCATGCGCAAGGGCAGACATTGGTGCACGGGCAGCAGTTGCTTCTGTGAAGAGTGCGTTCTGTTCGATTAAAGAAACGCAAACTGACCCGGATAGCGGCGAGATATTGGAGCAAATAATAACTGGATGGAAGCGCCTTTTAGGAAGCGCGAACTTAGACGAGTGCTGCGCGACATTAAAGGCTGTAATGAGATTTGGGAATAAGCTCAAGCTTTTTTCCATCGGAGATGGAATACTTGCCGTTACCTCAAGCGGGGTGCATTGCTGTGCCCCGATAGATACCAATATGTTTGCAAATCAGACAATGTGCTTAAATGCAGGTGTTCAGGCATTGGATTTCTGGATGTCTGAGTTCAGGCTGGATACGTTTGTGCCTTATGTTGTATTTGCCTGTACAGATGGAGTGGCAAACGGTATTCAAGAAGGTAAAGAATTGGAACTGGTCTCTGAAATTGAAACAGAAACATCAGAAGATGAGCTTCAGCATGAATTGGAGTCTCTCGTGATTGACATATCAGAGTATAGTTCAGATGACCGAACGGTGGGAGTTGTGAAATATGAGCGAAAGAATGCAAAACCTGACCGGTGAGACAATTGTAACTATAGATGGTAACAAACATCGTCTGGGGAAAATGGCCGGATATGGAGCTCAGGGAGTTGTTTATGAGGACAACACCGGAACCAAAATGATAAAGCTATATTATCCATCTGGATCCAAAATCATAGATGAGGATATTTTAGAGCGCCTGCATTTTATTCGTGAGGTGAAGGTCCCGCCTAACTTCGTCGCAATTGAGGATATTGTAGACGAGCCATACATTGGATATGTTATGGAAAAAGTGGTGGATCATAAGCCTTTGAATTCTTACCTGATACCGGATCAGGAAATGTCCTTCTCAGAGTGGTACAACAAAGGGCTTGGTTTTAGAGAAAGAATTTTTATTGGCTATATAATTGCAAAAGCATTCGGAGCGCTTGAAAAGGCAAATCTCTCATACTGCGATATTTCAGGCAATAACATTTTGGTTAAAACCGGAGGTAAAACCGCATCCATAAAGATGATAGATGTTGATAATATCTATGTTGCGGGAAAAGGTACGGCCGCTGTGCTCGGGACGCCACGGTATATTGCACCGGAGGTCGTCAGCCGGCAGAAGAATCCGGATGTTTTATCAGACAACTATTCCCTTGCAGTAATCTTATTTGAACTGCTTAGAGTCGGCCATCCCTATATCAGCGATGACATTCTGGACGGAACTCCAGAGGATGAAGAAGCAGCGCTTGCTGGCAAGTATGATTATGTTACGGACGATAACTCCACGAACATGCTGCCTGCTGACATAGTGCTTACAGATAAGCTGAGGAGCCTTTTTCAGCGTTGTTTTGTTGACGGTAAAAGAAACAGAATGATGCGCCCTTCTGCGCGGGAGTTCGAGTTTGCTTTATTGGAGGCAAGCAATAAGGTAATCAAATGCCCTTCATGTGGGGCATGGCATTTTCCGAGAAAAACAGGAAGGGTGTATGACGGTTGCCCCTGGTGTGATTCGATATCGAAGCCAAAGGCCAGGCTGAATTTTTATGATGTTTTGTCAGAGGGGGACGACTATAGGCGTGGGAAAACGATTGATGGGAGTCCGCAGGGGAAGCTGGTCAATTCTTATATATTAAGAGAAGGAAAAAACCAGATTAAGAGTCTATATGTTCTCAGATATGATGATCCTTCAAAAGCGACACGGGCTGCAGACAATTATCTTTCTATTGCCAAAACTGCTGATGGATACTGGGCCTATAATGAGTTTTCCAAGAACGGGATAGTTATCAGGAAGCTGAGGGCTGGGACGTATACACTTAAAACTGCAAAGGGGACATCGACAAAAAAGTGTAGAGAAGGAGAATATATCAATCTCAACAATTATGAGGCAATAAAGCTCGAAAATGGAGATTATATCTATTTTGAGCTTAATGTGACCATTGAGGTTGGCGGAAAGAAGTATTCTTTCATACGCATGGCCAGATTTGTGGAGGAAGTGCAGTGAAGATATCTGAAATCTATTCGGCGATGGGGCTGAAAATCAAACTTAATTACGAGGATTCTTCCGCCGGATTTCAGAATGGAAATCTGATTCGGATTGAACCGACACAAGACCGGGCTGTATTTCTTGTCAGCCAGTATGGTAAAAATGTGGAGAGCACAAAAACGGTGCTTTGCAAAGTGAGTCCTAATACCGCAGACTACCTTCTTGATTTATTTGAAGGAGAGCACGAAGATGCTTATCGGTGTATGTTTTTAATCTATGCGGTAGAAGATATTTGCATAGAGGTACAGACGTACACTTTTCAGTCTGTGACAGAGTATAAGACGTCGATAAACATTATCGTGCCTGATAAACTGCAGGAAGCGTATTCTATTGAAAGGCTGCAGCAGGATTATATATGGGATCAACTTGGAATGCCGGCACTGTTCTGCCTTAATTATAAAAACAAAAAGAGGCAGAGTGCCAATGTTCGTTTTATTGGCGGGAAACGATATTTAATCGCTCAAAATACTGCGCGCGGAATTATTGCGGAGAGCGTTGCCTATCTGAAAGACAAATATGATATTCCTGTAGATATTTTTGTCGCTCCGGAAATCAACTTTATACCAATGTCGGATGTTGCAGAGGTTAATGATGCGCTATCGGCAGATTTAGAGAGGATTTCCAATCCGGCGTCATACTTTGCCAGGTGGGAGGCATATGACGAACTGAGTAAAAAGCTTCTCGAAAAGGAAAGTGAAGAGTTCGGGGAATTTGGGTATACCTCATATGATTTCCGAGTTGAGGTAAATGGTGTTACTTATGAGTTCAGCATAGATCAGGAATTAGACGACTCAATGATAGGCAAGGAAATCGGAGCCTCAGAAGAGGAGACTGTCAAGGAGCAACTTGAAAAAAATGCACGGCACAAGAAGCAGGTTGGCGTTGGTAAGATTAAAAAGCTAACAGGGAACAAGGTTACTACGTTCCTTGAAGGAGAAGACAATACAGATCTGATTCCGGTAAAGGGTGTTTTGAAGCTGTATACAGCAGGTGACCGTTATATCATGGCTCGTAGGCTTGCTGCGAGAGAGCGAATGATAAAACATCAGGCTCCGATAAAATCTATCGTGGCTTTAATCGAGTCCGGTGTCTCTGGATTTGAAATGCTAAATTCCTGGGGTAGCCATAAAGCGGTTACGGACGAGCTCAGAAGAAACTTCAAGCGTGCAACTGAACTAAATCCGGAACAGGTTGCTGCGCTCAACATGGCAATTAATACCCCGGATATTGCCCTAATACAAGGCCCTCCCGGAACCGGAAAGACCACAGTAATCAAGGCAATAGCAGAGAGGTTTAGAGAGATTTTTGAGGCAGAGCAGAAGCAGATGCAAAAGCTAAATCCGGAACATAAGCTTCAAAGTCCAAAAATCCTTATATCAAGCTTTCAGAACGAAGCAGTGGATAATGCAATTTCGGCACCGTTGCCGGGAGATATTCCTGCCTATCGTAAAACAGCGAAAAGAACATCTGACAGCAGCAGAGAGCAGTATCAGAAATCCCTGGACAAGTGGTACTCAGGACTAAAAAAGACCATTACAGAAATGATCGAGGATGAGACAGCTCCTGAATTTATATCCAAAAAGAGGTTGCTTGACGATGAATATCTTTCGTATAAGAATGCGGGAGAGCCTATTGAGAAAGCCGCGGCGTTGATTGATCACTATCTGAGTTATGTGGATATACCATATCCAAAAGAGACTGTTGCAGTTGCAAAAGTGATTATTACAGCTGCGGTAGCAGCAACAGACGACGATTACGAGGATCCTATCATAAGGAGGATTGAAGCTCAAAGAACCACGTCAGATGCTTTTGAGGATGATGGTCAGCGAAATGCCAGACGTTTAGTTGCTTATATTAGGATTAATGATGAACTGGGGATATCTGACGACATTCGAGGAGCAATCGAGGCAGTATGCGAAGATGATTATTCTTCCGAGGACTTTGATCGATATGTAAAGGCTGTTGAAGGCCTGAGAAAAACCTTCTGCAAGGAAAAGAGCGTCATTGATCCAAAGGATAAAGAACTGGTCAACGAATGTATTCTGAAGCTGGCGAATGCATTCTCAAATCATTATCTTAGTACCCTTTCGAGTATGGAAAGTAAAAAATCTCTGATTCTGAGCGACTTCCTGAATCGGCTGGAACAGGATTATGAGATGATTGTCAGAAAATACTCAATGACAACTGCAGCAACGTGCCAGACAAGCCTGGATCTTCGGGACGGTATAAATAAGACATATGACCTTGTCATAGTTGATGAGGCTGCCAGGGCCAATCCGCTAGATTTATTCATTCCTATGTCCATGGGAAGGAAAATAGTGTTGGTGGGAGACCACAAACAGCTACCCCATATGCTTGAGCCGGATGTGCTAAAGCTGCTTACGGAGGATCCTAAATTCAGAGATATTCCGGAGATTGAAAAGAGTCTGTTTGAAAGACTATTTGAGATGTTCTCAAAGGGCCAGAATCCTAAAGCACTGCCTTTAACACAACAGTTTAGAATGCATCCGGATATTTGCAGATTCGTGAGTGACGCTTTTTATGATGGGGTATTGAGGACAGCTAAAAGTATTACGCCGGAGATGAGAGCAAGCTCACCTGAGATTAATCAAGGAAGAGCACTTGCCTTTATTAATATCCCTATATCGAGAGGTGCTGAAACATCAGGCGTCTCAAAAAGTCGATGGGCAGAGATAGAAGTGATCGGAAAAGATGTGCGTCATATTTTGGATGTGGATCCGAAGGCAAGCATTGGAATCATCACATTCTATTCAGCACAAGCGCAAATGCTTAAAAGACATTTGAACAACTTCCTAAACGATGAAGAGAAAGCCAATATTGAAGTTGGTACCGTTGATGCTTTTCAGGGAAAGGAGTTTGATTACGTGCTGCTGTCCTGTGTTCGTTCAAACGCTCCAAGAGACGGTAAGACGCCAGTTGTAGGCTTTTTGGAAAAACCGAACAGATTGTGTGTGGCGTTTAGCCGTTCGATCAGACAACTGGCAATTTACGGAGATGCAGAAACGCTGATACAAATCCCTTGTTTTTCTCGTTTGTATGATATTTGCGCTGTTGAAGGAGGAGGCTGTTATCGTGAGTGTTGATATATTGAGCATGAGAAGATTCGATGCAAACGATCAGGCTATCGATATAGCATTGCCAGTGTTGGCTATTGAATGTGAAGCCTCGCCTCCATTGGAAAGATTCCTTGATGCATATGAGGAGACTGTTTTGAAACTGGTCTCGTTAGGATTATCAACAGGCGGCATATCAAAAACACTTAATGCTACGGAAAGCCTTGTTGAAGAAATTCTTACACATCTTGAGGTTAAGGAATATGTGCAAAGGGAAATAGGCAGGCCCTGGGAGCTTACAGAGGATGGAGAAGCATATTTAAGCGGATCGATCAGGGAGAGGGCGTCAGCTGAATCTCAATATGGCTTTATGTTTGTAAATGCAATAAAAAAGGAAATTTTGCCGTATTTTTACCAGGGTGATGTTGGACAGATATCCTTGTTCAGGGGAGATTACCTTCCTTTGAAGCTTACAGCGGAGGGAGATGAAATACAAACATTTGCTCCTGTTGAAATCAAGCAATCAAAGCTGAGAAAGGCATATAGGGCCTACTTCCGGAATCTCAAGGCTGTTGGTGATTATATTGACGGTGATATCTCCAAAGAGGAGGCTATAGACTTATTCTCTGATTTGGAGTCCTTTGACGAAGAGGAAGAGGAAAGCGGCGATAGTAATGTCCCGGAAAGAAAAACGGGGGTTCTCAAGGATAATATGTATATTCGCGCTCTTAGCGGTAAGCCGAAGAAACTGTATCTCAGAATGAGGATCATTATAGACCCTGGGTATCCGGGGGGATATCGTGCAGAGTCACCATTCGACTTTAATGGAGTGGATGATAACTATTTTCTTCGTCAGATGCAGTGGCTTGAGCAATCGGAGACGGCTTACGTGGACAATGAGATCATGCAGGACTTTTTGCATAGGGAGATTTGCAAGATAAGCCCTTCATACAAGACCTCCTCCAAGGATTTTCGAGTCTTTGTAATGGAGCGTCTGCCTTTATTGAGAATATACCGCTCCAGATTTCCATATGTATACGAGGATATGGAACGCATATACGGTTTAATACAACGGCAAAGCAGTCTTCTTGAAAAGGAAAATATCGTAAATAATCTGGCACGATGTGTTGTAGAGGCACTTTTTAATACCTATTTCCGTTCTATAGATCAGTCCAGACTCGATCAGATACGACAGAAGGCTATGGATGATGTGAATACCTATGGATATGTGATATATAAGCAGAGGATTTGCAGAAATGCCGGATTATCTGATGACACCTTGAGATGGGTTACTCAAAGATATTTAAATACAGTTTTAAGTAGGATCAACATGACATATGGCAACAGCATAATGGAAAAATTTATCAACATGCTTGTCATAGAGTATCATCTTGGGGATGCGCAATTACACAGATTTCTGATTCAAGGGAACATCAGTCAGAAATATAGTCTTATTGATAAGTTAAACCGTATCAGAAGAAAGGTGTCGCATGATACAGACGATAGATTTTCTAATGAGGATTATGAGTTCTACATGGCAAATGTATTCGGGCTTGTGAATAGTTTGCTCGATGGTTTCAGGGGGAATGAATAATGGGTAGAAAGAAGAATAGAGGCAATAACAATCAGAGACAACAAAGACAGCAATCCGCTTCTAATGCTGCTAAGGCCGGAAATACCCAGAATGGGACTCCTGAAAAAACAGTTGAGGAAGTAAAGCCGATTACACTTGACGATGTGAAAGCCAGTACCAGTCAGGCGGAGTTTGATGCAAAGAAGGAACAACTGCTCCAGCAGCTGCTAGGCGAGATAAGTGCTTGGGAGGATTCTAAAAAGGCAGCAGAGACAGCTGCTCAGGAAGCGCAGAATGCTCTGGATCAGTTGGAACAGAAGAAAAAAGAGCTCTCGGAACAAAAAGATGAGCTTCAGAAAAAGGTTGATGCTATTCAAAAAGAGTATTCGGAGGCGGAGCAGACTGTAAACAGAGCTAAAGATAATGCAGAGACCATCAAAGGTGATGCTGATACATATTCAAAAGAAACTAGAGCCGCCGCCGACACCTATGCAGAGGATGTAAAAAAGGCGGCCGACGAGGAACGTTTGAAAAAGCTGAAAGAAGCAGCGGATGAGGCTAAAGCAGCATGGCAGACCCAGATAGATGACCTTAGTAACCAGATTCAGGAAATTGCTGAACGGGAAGCAGCATTGCATGAGGCTCAGAGACAACTGGCTAAGGAAAAGCGTTTTGTGGAGGATGAGAAGGAGACTCTCGATGAGCTGAAGGAGGACCTTCAGGCGCGTAAGAGCCGTTATGATGCGGCAAATCCGACCAAAATTGCAAAGCTTGAAACGGAGCTTGCTGATGAAAGAAGCAAATATACAGCCCTGCTGGAACGTTATCACGAACTCCAGAAAAGGCTCGAAGCCTTGCAGGTTCTTATGGATACCGTAAAAACGGAAATTGAGGATCCGGAAAACGGAATCCGGATTGCATCGATGAATGAGATTATCTCGGCTTTACAGGAGCTAAGAGATAAGTATGCTAGTCTCGCATCAGTATATGAGCGATATCCAGATGATGCGGCGATTTCTGAATTGGAGGAAAAAGCCCATAAGACGGATGAGCTTGAGAGAGCGAACGAAGCACTTGAGCTAGAGCGAAACAGATACCGTGAAGAGGTCATTGCTGCAAGGAATGCAACAAAAGAACTGGAAATCGTAAAACAGGAGGTCGAAGCAACAAATGCATTGAATGAGCATTTGCTTCAGGAATTGGAAAGCCATAAAACAGCTCTTGAAAGCAGAACTGGAGACACATGCCCATCTCTTTCAAAGGTCGATACGGAGACTGAAGCAGATGATTTTAAAGCAGATGTTATGAAACGCATGCAAAGACCTGAGCTGTCGAATTTGGGCGATATAGTAACACATGTGAAGAATTTTGCAGGTAGCCGTCAGATTGAAGAACAGCTGTATTATACCGATAATGATATTCGTGCATTCCTTGCCGGCATGGCTGTCAGCCGTTTGATCATTCTTCAAGGTATGTCCGGAACCGGTAAATCCAGCCTGCCCCGTATCTTTTCACAGGCAATTTCTGGCTTTAACAGATTGATCCCGGTGGAATCCTCATGGAGAGACCGGAACGAGCTTCTGGGATACTACAATGATTTTAACAAAAAGTTCAATGCAAAGAGCTTTACGATCGAACTTTACAGAAGCAGCAAGGAACGCTGTCAGGTTATACCGACATTTATCGTTCTGGATGAAATGAATCTGGCACGTATCGAGTACTATTTTTCAGATTTCCTGGCAATACTTCAGGAGCCGGATCATGATAAGTGGCTGATTGAACTTGTATCTTCAGATATGAGGACCCTCCCGATGGAGCTTCCGGATAGCGTAAAGGCTAAAATGCAACGAGAAGATCCTGCAATATATGCGATCTGGGAAAAGATTGAACGTAGTCGTCAGGGCGATCTTAAAGCAGAGACCTCAGATGAGGATAAGGAATTACTCACAGCATATTTAAGTAAAATGGGACAGTTGACCGGTGCGAAGGATCTGATTGATGGGAGAAAAATCAAGGTTACCGACAATATTTGGTTTATTGGGACGGCGAACCGTGATGAATCCACATTCGAAATCAGTGATAAGGTTTATGACCGGGCACAGGTGGTATCTCTTAACAGAAAGGGTGTATCGGAAGGTAATTATACTCCGGTGAACACGAAGTATATTTCTGTTGATAAGCTTCTGGCGCTGTTCCAGGAGGCTATCAACAATAACCGTTATAAGAAGGAAATAGAGGAAAGGCTCGAAGTGTTAGACAGTGTATTGATGGAGAGATTTGATCTGTCCTTCGGTAACAGAATCGTTACGCAGACGATTAATTTTGCAGGTGTATACACGGCGGCGAAAGGTACGCTTAATGACGCTCTGGATTACCAGATTTCAACAAAGATTCTGCGGAAGGTAATCACCAGTGATGATGAAGAGGCTTTACTGGATTTGCTTGACGCGGTAAAGGATTACCCGGAAACCACCAGGCTGCTTGAGAAACGATTAAGAGAGTTGAAATAAATATGAGGGTTTATTATCATTCCGCCCTGAGGGATACGGAGATTGCCCCGGGAAGTGTATTTCGTACAGTACCATGTAAGGCACGGCTAGAACTGCAAAAGGAAAAGACGGACGCTTCCTGCGAAATCCTTTATAACGGGACTATCATTGATCCGGATACGACGGATATCGAGTGCATGGAAGAAGTTGATCTGGTAATAAGGCAGGGCGGACGTAGAGATATATACAGTATCCGGCATTCAATCCGTCCCTTACCAGTAAAGTATGCAAGGGTATATGAGCAGTTTTCCTACGAATTTCGCGAAGCTGGTTTGGATGAGATCAGCAGTATACAGATTGGCAGCCTGAAGCTGTATGCTGTTGATCAAAGCACCGAGGTTTATGACTATACGGATGTTTTTGACCAAATTGAAATGGCATTTAATGCCTTTAAGCTGATTTGTGAAAGACCGAAATCTCATTTGAAGGCTGTCAATGAGGTGCGTCCGATTGAGACGGTAAAGAGAATAGGGTATGAGTCTATTCCTTATCTGGCCGCGCATAGTGAGGATTGGCTTGCTCGGACCGCAAGCGGACTGAAGCCTGCGCGACTGTTTTCAAGGGTGGAGGAGGATGAATTCCAGATCTATGAGAATCGTGTGGTAAAAACGCTGATTGATCTTATTATCGGATTCCTTCGGAAAACCGAAAAACAGCTTCGTGACCAGCGCGATCAGCTCCGCGGGATCATGAACAGCAGTGTACAAACAGGCAGCTTTGGATTTGATGTGACCTTCCAAAAGGCGGTATCGGAATTGATGTCCTCTGACAGTAAAGGTGATGAGTATCGTTCCAAAAGCCTGGAGCTGGTAGAAAAGCTGCAGTACAGAGCATATTATCTGCTGAAGCGTTATCGTACGCTCCGACAGACAAGGCTGTATCGTTACCTGAAGAAAGCAAGACATGTTTCAAATCCTTTGAACGAAACGAATATTCTGGTGTTGGACAAGCATTACAGTGTTATATTCAAGCTGTGGAAGACCATTCATCACGTGATTGCTCCAAAGGCAATAGAAGAGGGAAATCAGGTCGCTTTTGATGATACATGCGATGATTATCAGCAGTTTTGTGCGTCTTTATGCGGTTATGCTGCACATGTTCTCGGCTTTGATCTTCTTGAAAATGGTCATTATATTCGAGAAAATGATCATCTCGATTTAACTGTTACCTGCTCAGAGAACGGGATGATAGAGGTGTGTCTTAAGGATGTTGAACTTCGAACACTAGTCGTTCCTCCGGCTGTAGATGTTCCAGAGAATGGAGACACAAGCAAATACCGGATAGCATATGATGGACATGCTCTGACGTGGCCAAACGATATAACCGCAGATGAAATAGACTCCTATTGCAGCCTGTTCAAGACAAGAGAGAGCAGAGGCCGTGAACAGAGTGAAGAGAAGAGAAAATATGCAGCACTGAAAAGTCTGTTAGAAGAGAAAAATCGGTCATATAAAAAACCGGCGCTAAGAAGATTTATTATCATTCCCGTGGCTGTTGAACTGGAGACAGAGAGTCGTACAAATTTCAAGACTTCGTTGGAAGCTATTGCCGAAGACCTTCTGAAAAGCAACGCGGACACAGAGATTATAGTTGCACTCCCGATTTGCAACGAAAGTGAACAGAAAATAACCGAGTACGCAAGAGAAGATGGACAGGCAGTATCAATACTTCCGTTGACTATGTTTGACATCAATTCCTTCCGCCGGCTTCAAAATATGCTATACAGGCAAATTCTGAAAATGGGAAAAATGTCCTGCCCGAATTGCGGTGGAAAAATGCGTGTGCATGAAAATCGATGGGTTTGTGATGCTTGTAATCAACTTACACTTACAAGAACGATTTGTCCTAATCCGGAGTGTAGGCATGAATATCTTTATATGGGGTATGATGTTCCGGAGGCTACACTTTTAAAGATGCAAAAGATAAACAGCGAAAGCTACTTTGAGTGGGACAGCTTGTATCAATACAAGAATATCGTAAATATGACTGTGCAGAACGGAAAATTAAGGACCGTATGTCCCTGCTGTCACCGGAGCTGAAAACGTCATTATAGTGGCACCAAAACAGGATCCGACGCGAGTTGGATCTTTTTTTGTAAAAATAAAAGAAAATGTTAAGCCACCGCATTTGTATCACTATAGATAAATAGGACAAGGCAAGGAGGAGCATGAAAATGGGATGGGCGAAGTACTACGAAGACAATATGAGTATCCATATCGGACGCATGGCTGTGAGAGAAGTAACGCCGGTTTTCTATGAAAGACCAGAAGGTAAAAAAGCACCTGAAGTCAAGTTGGTTGTTCTGGAAGAAAGAAAAAAAGATATTGTGGCTGAAAAACATGGAAGGGGCCACAAGGCTTTGGGGCGGAAGGGACTGAAACTAGTTTTTCAGAATGGTGCCGATGAGGGGCTGATTCGGAAAATGCAGATGAATGGCTGGTGGTGGAGCAAGGTAAATGCCTGCTGGTACAATCGAGATACAAAAGGGAACCGCAAATATGCCAAAGCTCTGAATGAGCTGGGTGCTAGGGTTTCAGTGGTTTTGTAAAACCGGTAGAATGTAACGATCAATCTGTCGTTTTTGAAATAGGAGATCTAAAGATGCAAAGAACTATATCCGAACAAAGGGTGTTACAGCGACTTGGAATCCAGGATTTCAGGCATATGACAAAGGATAAGATCATGAGTTTTGCCACTATGCTCCCCTATATGGATCCGGAGGTTGCAAAAAAGGCTTTAGAGCAGTTCCCGTCATTTAAGGAGTTGGTGGGACAACTGGTTATTGAGTATAAGAATATCGTTTCCAACACACTCACAGAAAACTTCGAAAGCCAAAAAGTGTTTTACAATACATGTAATTCGATTCTTGATAGTTTGAAGCAGGAGCTCCAGAAGGATGCCTTGTCCTTGTCTGTGGAGGAACGGGCATGTATTGAGGATAAGATGCTGCAGGTTGCCGCAATGATAGCTGAGAAGGACTCGGAGAATAAGCGTTTTCTGTTAAAGATGGTTGCTGTCGTGAGCTTCTTTGCCGCGGGAATCATCGGAACGGCTGCGGCAATTCTTGGCTCTAATTTCCAAGTACCTGGGCTCAGTGATGCCGATGCCATTGACGCATAGGGAGGAGAACATTGAACATGCTCGACATCCACACCCACATAACCCCCAATGTTGATGACGGATCTTCCGACATGGAAATGTCTCTCGAAATGCTGCGAAGCGAAGCGGAACAAGGCGTAGCCAAGGTTTTCCTCACACCGCACAGCTTTGCCTTTGAAACGAAAAGAGCGGAGGACGTCTTTGCAAAGATGAGGAGAGTGCAGGAGAGAGCTGCGGCAGAAGGAATTCCCCTGCAGATTTATCAGGGCTGTGAGATATACACATACAGGGACAAGATGGGAAGAATACTGCAGGACCTTCAAGGCGGCAGGATCCCTTCCATGAATGGAACGCGGTATGTCATGGCTGAATTCGATATTCATGAGGGCAATCTCGAAGATGCCAGGTACTGCCTAAACAGCTATCTGGAAGAGGGCTGGATCCCCATCATCGCCCATGCGGAGCGGTACTGCTGGACATTCGCAACCGTAGAGAATATTCGCATCCTAAAGGATATGGGATGTCTTGTGCAGGTCAATTACTATGACCTGGATGAAGAGCCAAACTTTGATATTCGGACGTGCGCGCAGAATCTTTTGAAGGCGGAGCTTGTGGATATGATGGGGTCAGATGCCCACAGGTCAAACCACCGTCCGCCGAAGCTGGTGCGGGGTGTCAGATATATCAGGGAAAACTGTAGAGCGGAGTATGCCGAGGACATCCTCTGGCGAAATGCAGAGAAGTTACTTAGGGTGTGATGAATAATACGACGCCGATATAGTTCGGCTTGCAGACCAACAGGCTGCCGCAGATAATGCGGCAGTTTGTTTAGTTTTGTGCGAAATTCACAAGAATGACGGTTTTCGGATTTTCGGTCTCCAAAAGCCTTTCATCTTCCCGCACAACGTGATAACACGGATACATGAAACATCGGCTATCCGCTCATGTAAGGGGATCAGTGCGTGAGTGCCAGTGTATTCAAAAGAGGAAGCGTTCATTTACAACAGGGAGGGACAAACAGTATGGACATGATTAAACTCGATGACAGCAAAAATCTGCTCCGATTCGCCTGTGATGACCTTGAGGCGCTTCGGACGGTGGTGCTCATGTCGGACATGGAGGACGGCTTTGCGGTTGCAGACGGGATGCTCTCGGTCACGGCGAGGGCGCTCGTCCCGATCATCGCAGATCTGAGGGAAGCCATCAAAAGCATAGAAAAAGAACTCGGAAAGGCAGGGGACTGATGTTTTCTGACCGGGATCTGGAACTCATAAAGGGATCCCCCTATGAGGTGAGGCAGTCCAACCATCACGACGTCACGCTCCACAGCGGGCTTACGGGGCACGACTGGGTCATCGTGACAAACTACGCGGGCCCGGACTGTTACCTGCTCCACAGGCACAGTGCGGGGCAGCCTTACCACCGCCAGCGCGGGCAGTTTGGCTCCCTCATAGAGGCGCTCATGTACATCGACGGCCACGAAAAGTGGGCCGTATCGAAAAAAGAAAGATGCGTCATGTTTCCGGCGGTGGAGCCGTGAGCGAAATGGGCCGAAGCGACGCCTCCTGTACTTATGAACATAATTTTTGAACACAGGGACCCTGGTTGCTGTTTATGCGAAAAGGGGATGCTGCAAATATACACGCAAATATGTCGCATCGGCTTCTGCGGAATGGTATTCTATCTTTGAGGAGGATACGAATATGCCGAATATAAAACCAATATCTGACCTTCGAAATTATACAAGTGTTCTTAAAGAAGTTAAATACGGAGAACGAGTTTATCTGACACGAAACGGTGTTGGAGAATGCGCAATCATTGATATGAAAGAGTTGGACGAACTTGATAAAATGGTTGCATTACGTGGACTGATGAAAGACATGGATCGAGCAAAAGCCCGTGCGGATCGTGAAGGCTGGATTGACGCAGATGAGGCAGAACGCATACTGGGGGTAGTGGATTGAAAAAAGTAGTATATTCCCCGGATGCTATTGAGAAAATCCAGAAGATAGAGCGTCAGGTACGTGCGGAATATGGGGATAATACAGCCCGAAAGGTAAAAAAAGCCATCACAGCAAGAATCCGTTCCCTCCAGGCTTTAGAAGAACAGGATGTTTCCATGTATGATCTCCGAGCGTGCACTGGGAAAAGGTTTTTTACTTTGGTGGCGGCGATGGGCACCGGGTGATCTACGGGCATCATGCTGGCGGGGGCTTTTTTGCAATACCAAATCTCAATATCGCTTGTGAGGCATCAGAATATGCATACTCAAGGGAATGGAATTACGGAAGCCTGATCGGCGCAGGGGTCCGGAAAGAGTACGCTGCCGCTATAGCGGATTATGTTGAAGAGTACAATCGAAATCACGCAGCCGAGATTGACGTGATCCATGCCGAGGACAATGAACGGCAGAAGGCTCGCCTTACTGCGCGTGGGTTTACTCTCATCGAATAATACGTGCTGTGATACCGGATTAAAGAACCTGTTCCGCTCCGCCTGTGCTGACCTTGAGGCGCTGCGGACGGTGGTGCTCATGGCGGACAGGGAGGACTGCCTGTCGGTTGAAGGCGATATACTCCCGGTAACGGCAAGGGCGCTCATACCGATCATCGCGGATATAAGGGAGGCCATCGGGGCCTTTGAAGAGAAACTCGGAAAGGCGGAGACTGATGTTTTCTGACTGTGACCTGGAGTTCGTGAAAGAGTCTGCATACGAGGTGAGACAGGCCAACCATCATGATGTCACGCTCCACAGCGGGCTTACGGGGCACGACTGGGTCATCGTGACGAACTATGCGTCGCCGGACTGTTATCTGCTCCACAAGGCACAGCGTGGGTCAGCCTCACCACCGCCAGCGCGGTCAGTACGGTTCCCTCATGGAGGCGCTCAGGTACATCGACGGCCACGAGAATTGGGCCGTATCGAAAAAAGAAAGATGCATTATGTTACCGGCGGTGGAGTCGTGAGCTAAATGGGTCGAAGCAGCGCCTCCTGTGCTTATGAACATAATTTTTGAGCACAGGGACCCTGGTTGCTGTTTATGCGAAAAGCACCGCCGAAGCGGTGCTTTCTTTTTCGGTAACATCTCCAACAAATCGTTTGCCGGTCATCTACTGTACCAGTGTTAATTATCGCTATCAGATTCATTGCAGAGATTTTCCGCGATCTCAGCAAGCACGACAAGTTGTGCGTCCGAAAGCCTGGAGATCTTTGATATCAGCTTCCTTCTGAAATTTTCAGCGATCATCGCATCGGGCTTACTCAGGAACATTTTCCCTTTACCCGTGCAGAGCCATTCTTTATTGACAGAGTACTCGCTACAGATCGCATTGATGATAAGGTCAGAAGGTACCTTTTTTCCCGTTTCGATGTTTGCTACCGTGCTTCTGCTAACCCCTATCTTTTCTGCAAAATGTTGTTGCGTCAGATTCAAAGCATTTCGCAGAGTCTTTATTCTGTCCTTCATAGTACATCCTCCTCAATTGCCATTTTACATTGCCGCCTCAAGACTGTAAATGTTAATTGAAGTTATCGTGTGACGGGCGCCTTTTGATTAGTTGACAATAAAAAAAAGCCTCACTATAATGTTTCTAAGAAACTGTATATATGTTTCTGAGTGACACCGATGCAGGAGGGACTATGGAAAACAGAGATGACCTGAAGAGGATTATCGAAGAATGCTTCGAAAGAATGCCTTATGAGAAGAAAGTTGATTTTCTTGAACAGATAGAAGGAATGGCTAAAGAAAAAGAGGCAGAAGATGAAGATGACTCCGTCTCAGTAGCCATAAGGGACAGACTCGTCGTCGACGTTTTGGAATTTGGAGGACCTGAACGTATTGGTTACGAACTGGCGTATTTTCTCGTTTCCATGTCGCGAGTCATCTTAGAGATCACAAGAGAACTGTCATTGAAGCAAAAAACAAAGGAAGAAGTGGAGATCGATGATCTGCGAAAGGGTCTTAGCTTGGACAACGAGTTATCCGCAAAGGTCGTGCTGGAAACAGTACACTTCCTGCATAAGATCATTGAAGTGGAATTGAAGGATGAGGAGCACCTCGATGAGCGATGGTGCTACCCTTATCGGCTCTGTGTGATGTTCAATCTTGCTAAGAAATTATTCCACTTCGGCGACGAGTTTTTGCTTGATACTTCAAGCTTCAAAAGATACGATGAGTAATTAGTTTTTCCTTTTCTGATGGCAATTAGCGATATGCCGCTATCTTATGAGATCCCGGGACACGGCGAGTCTATGGACCAGGCCTTGCTGAGTGGTCGTCATCACCAGTCAGCAAACTTCCGGACAGATCCAATAAGTCGGGTTCAGAGGTGAGCGGGAGATTAAAGGCGGCCTTTCGAGGCCGCTTCAGAGTGTAGACAAAGTTAATAATTTATACCAGCATCACTATTTGCCAAAATTGTATAAATCATATCACTCTCCCTTTCCCGGGGCGGGTGATTGTAGCAAAAAGCTGCCAGCCGTCAAGGGTTGCCCGAGCACAAGTGCTCAGCGTACTGCCCCTTGACAGCTGGCAGTTTTTTTGCATAGCAGCACTTACCCGGGAAAAGGCAGAGGGGCTTCTCGGGCATGTCATATTGCAAATTTCAACTCTACATGTTCACAGGAAACATGTCACAGAAGAAAAATCCTTACGACGTGCCATTTTTGAGGCTTCTTGGGCATGTCATATTGCAAATTTCAATTCTACATGTCCACAGGAACATGTCATAGAAGAAAAATCCTTACGACGTGCCATTTTTGAGGCTTCTTGGGCATGTCATATTGCAAATGTCAATTCTACATGTTCATAGGAACATGTCATAGAAGAGAAGTCCTTACGACGTGCCGTTTTGCTACAAGCACACGCTTCCCATAAAAAGCAGATCACCCGACGGAAGGCAGATGTGATTCTTAACAGAGGCGTGTTTTTGAAAAAAAGTACTACCTAAGGCGTTTAAAAAAACATTTTCCGGCTAAAATTCTTAATATAGATGCTCTCCTGAAAAAAAGTACTACCTGATTGCTCCCAGAAGCCTGATTTCTGCTGAAAATTCTTAATATATGCCGTTTCCTGAAAAAAGGTACTATTTTGAGCCCCCTGAAGCAAAAATATCGCTTGCTATTATAAGAAAATTCTTAATATAGCCTTGTTTTTGAAAAATGGTACTATTGCCGCAAGTAATATAAAGTTCTACCTGTAACTGAGACAACATATTTAACGCTTATGATTAGCGCAGGCCGCATAGACATCCACCCTGCCTTCCCTGGTTAAGTGCAAGACAGCAAGTAGAAATCTGCTGTCAAGGGACAGTACGCTGAGCGCAAGCTCGGGCAGCCCTTGACAGTGGATTTCTATTTGCTATAAATCATTGTCCCGGGGAAGGCAGGAAGTGAAGTGCGTGAATTAAGCATCATCACTTGACGATTTCATTAAAATCTTAACTTTGTCTACAGTCTGCGCCGCGGCGCTCTGCAGCAAATGATAGGATAAAAACCGTGAATGATAACAATATGACAAGATTGAAAAAGCTGATTATATGTTCTATATTTTTTTATGAGTGATGTAACAATCTGAAGTATTAAATGGAGGGTTAGATATGGTTAAAACAGCAATTTTTCTGGCAGAGGGATTTGAAGAGATTGAGGCGCTGACTGTAGTGGATCTATTGCGCCGTGCAGGCATCGACATCACCATGGTTTCTGTCATGGAGGGTCTCAGAGTTACCGGCTCCCACGCAATTTCCGTAGAGGCCGACGCTCTTCTTGCAGATATAGATTTTGACACTGTTGACATGATCATTCTCCCGGGCGGAATGCCGGGAACTGCAAACCTTGATTCGTGCGACACTCTCAAAGCCCGCATCAGCGAGTTTGCAGACAAGGGTAAGCGCCTTGCCGCTATCTGCGCAGCTCCCACCGTCTACGGCAAGATGGGACTGCTTCAGGGCAAAAAGGCCTGCTGCTATCCGGGAAGAGAGAGCGATCTGCTCGGCGCAGACGTTCAGATGAGCGAAGTTACCAAAGACGGCAACTTTATAACCAGCCGTGGAATGGGAACAGCCATCCCGTTTGGTCTCGCCATCATAGAAGAGTTCCTTGGCGATGCAGCAGCAGCTGACATGGCGGGGAAGATAGTATTCAGACGCTGAATGCGCAAATTATTCTGATCTGCGTTCAAGAAGTCATAGTATTAGTTTCCGCCCTGTGTTACAATATCATTACAGCCTAAACGCAGCAACTGCGCGGCATATAATGATTTTCACAGGAAAGGGGATTTTCATCATGGCTAATTTAGATCCAAGAACAGCAGAACTTAAGGGAACTGAAACCGAGAAGAACCTCATGGCTGCTTTTGCAGGGGAGTCAGAGGCCAGAAACAAGTATACCTACTTTGCTTCCAAGGCCAAGAAGGACGGCTATGTACAGATCGGACAGATCTTTGAAGCCACAGCAGCAAATGAGAAGGAACATGCCAAGCTCTGGTACAAGATTCTCTCCGGCATCGGAACAACAGTCGACAATCTGAACGCAGCAGCTGACGGAGAGGCTTATGAGTGGAAGGAGATGTATCCCTCTTTTGCCAAAACAGCTCGCGAAGAGGGCTTCAACGATATAGCCGAGCTCTTTGAGCAGGTAGCTGCCATTGAAAAAGAGCATGAGGAGCGTTACAGAAAGCTTCTTAAGAATATCGAGGACGGAATCGTGTTCTCAGCAGACGGTGACACCATCTGGGAGTGCTCAAACTGCGGTCACATTGTTGTCGGCCCGAAGGCTCCTGAAGTTTGCCCTGTCTGCAATCATCCTCAGGCATATTTCATGAAGAAGGCTCAGAACTACTGATTCCCTTCACGGATTATTAACAACCATCGCACATTTAGAAAGGCTGCCCTCATTAAGAGGACAGCCTCAGACTGTAGACAAAGTCCGCGGCGATGCCGCGGATTTTTCTTATGCAAAAGAACCCCAAATCCAGTATTCTTAATATATGAGTAGAGGCTTTCATAGTCTCTGCTCTTTCTTTATGATGAAGGTGATTGGCCTGACGTAATTCCCGATTGGGACACCACGCCCGGAGTTAAATGTGTCAGCCCGCCTTCATCGTTCTACATTCGATTCAGCAAGTTGGGAAAGAATGCTTCTCCCGTTTAACGAAAGAATATGAGTGAACCTTGAAGAGCCGGATCCAATCATAAACCACTTACGAAAGGAGCGTCTTTCTCATGATTGCTGTTGGTATTGATGTTTCAAAAGCCAAGAGTACAGTTGCCATTCTCAATGGGGATGGCAGCATCCGTGCTAAACCTTTTGATGTCCACCATGTCGCTGATGAGCTGCAGGCATTGGTCGATTACATCAAGAGGACTTCCGAACCTCCAACCATTCTTATGGAGCCCACCAGCCACTATCATTATCCACTTCTGAAAGCCTTTCAGGAGGCGGAACTCCCAGTCTGTCTGATCAATCCATACCAGATGAAGAAGTATGGTGATACCGAACTCAGAAAGGCGAAAACAGACAAACGTGATTCTCTGCGAATCGCTCAGTATGCCCTTGAGAAGTCCTATTCACTGATTCCTTACACTCCTCAGGACCAGAAGTATGAAGATCTTCGTTTTCTGTCCAGGCAATACAGTCAGAGGATATCAACCCTAACTGTTGCCAAAGTTCAGCTGCTCAGCCTTCTGGATGAAACAATGCCCGGCATTACGACCATTCTCCCTCTTAAAAGCAGGGATCCCGACAACTGTGTGCTTCTGCGTTTCATTAAGCGTTTCAAGTCTTTCGATGTGATCCGTAAGATGGGCAAGACACGTTTCCTGGACAGCTATCAGGTCCTCGTCAAGAAGACAAAGGATCGTTTTGCCGGTTCTAAGGGACTTGCTATCTATGAGCTGGTCCTTAACAGTGTTACCACCCGTGGAGAAAATCCGTTATCCGCAATGACTCAGGATCAATGTGTTGATCTCGTATCCACTTCTCAGAAAGCTGCCGATGAGATCAATCTTCAAATGCGGATCATAGCAGAGACCATACCGGAGTACAAAGTGCTTCGCTCTATGGCCGGCGTGGGGGACCGACTGGGACCGATCATTCTTGGAGAAATCGGTGACATTCGCCGTTTTCACAGTGGTAAAGCACTCAATGCTTATGCCGGCAATGATGCTCCGCCGTATCAGTCCGGACAGTTCGAGAGCCGGAATCGTCACATCTCCAAACGTGGCAACCCGGCTCTCAGAAAAGCTTGTTTTGAGGTTATGCAGGCTCTCAAACTGACAAAACCTCAGGACGATCCTGTTTACCTCTTTCTGCTCAAAAAGGAACAGGAAGGGAAACCCTACAACGTAGCCAAGATGGCTGCCGTTAATAAGTTTCTGCGGATCTACTACGCTCGTGCGATGGAGTTGTATAAGTAGATCCGTCCGCTTTCATTATAGCCGTTTTTAAATGGCCTGCAACAGCAGGTCTTATTAAGGTTACTCTCTTTTCTGTTCTCAAGGTGCTCGAAATCTTCAAAAATCTGCTTGACAAACATTAGCAAGATTTATCTGAGATTGAGACGCTTTTTATAGTATAATAGAAGTATCAAAGTTGGGGATGGGGACAGTCTTTATGATGACTTCTAATACTGAAAACAAACGTGAACAGATGCAGATCGTAAGCATGGATGCTCTTGTGCCACAGGATCACATGCTAAGGCTTATAGACAAGGCAATTGATTGGTCATTCATTTACGATCTCGTTGAAGAGAAATATTCTCCTGACATGGGCAGGCCAAGCATGGATCCTGTCACTCTCATCAAGATCCCATTTATTCAATACTTATACGGAATCAAGAGCATGCGTCAGACCATCAAGGACATAGAAGTAAACGTAGCCTACAGATGGTTCCTTGGTCTGGATCTCAATGAACCCGTCCCGCACTTCTCAACATTTGGTAAGAATTATACAAGACGTTTTAAAGACACGGATCTGTTTGAGCAGATATTCCAACGCATTCTTGAGGATTGCTATCGCTTCAAGCTCGTTGATCCAACTACAGTGTTTGTTGATGCAACACACGTTAAGGCCAGAGCCAACAATAGAAAGATGCAGCATAAGCTTGCGAAACAGGAGGCTCTGTTCTATGAAGAGATGCTTAGGAAAGAGATAAACGAAGACAGAGTCGAGCATGGCAAGAAAACACTGAAGGACAAGGACGACGATAACGATAAAGGTACAGGCAGTCATGATGACTTCAGTGATTACACAGACGATATACCCAAGGATACAAAGAAAGTAAGGTGCAGTACCACTGATCCGGAGAGCGGATGGTTCAGAAAAGGTGAGCACAAAAATGTCTTTGCGTATGGCATAGAAACAGCCTGTGATAAGAATGGATGGATCCTGGATTTCACTGTTAATCCAGGAAACGAGCATGACAGCCGCACTTTCAAAGGACTCTACGATAAGATCAAGGATATCGGTGTTGAAACAATCGTTGCGGATGCGGGCTACAAAACACCAGCCATAGCAAAGATGTTAATAGATGATGGTATCATACCGCTCCTTCCCTATAAGCGTCCCATGACCAAGAAGGGATTCTTCAGAAAATCTGAGTATGCATACGATGAATACAACGATTGTTACATATGTCCTAATGATCAGGTTTTAAAGTATGCCACAACAAATCGTGATGGTTACAGGGAGTATAAAAGCTGTGGTGCCACCTGCGAGAGCTGCCCATATCTCGAACAGTGCACACTCAGTAAGAACCATGTAAAGATAATCACCCGCCATATATGGGAAGATTACATGGAACAATGTGAAGATATAAGATGTACTATTGGTATGAGGGATTTGTATTCTCACAGAAAAGAAACGATTGAAAGACTCTTTGGAACAGCCAAGGAAAACCACGGATTCAGATATACACAGATGTATGGTAAGGCGCGGATGGAGATGAAAGCTGCGCTTACCTTTGCGTGTATGAATCTCAAGAAATTAGCAAGAATTAAGCATGAATGGAGGTTAGAGATGGCCTGATACAGGCCTGATCCAACCTCTTTTTCAGAGAAAAAGCCAGATAAAAAGAAAAATGGCTTTGAGAACTATGTTCTCAAAACCACTTTGTCTACAGTCTGAAGGCGGCCTTTCGAGGCCGCTTTTCTGCGTTCATACACCTGTTATATAGCATTAAAAATTGGGAAAGCCAGGAATATGTGGAGGATCAAAGAAATGCCCAAGATCACATTTAATTCAAATTTATCAGGAAATGAAGCCGAGCTGTTATCAGGGGCACTTAAGATATTTGCACAATCGGATGATCCGACAGTGATTATTTCAAACAGAGATTTGTCAAAGTTACTTGGAGACGCAGCAGGCGGAGATATAGATGTCGTGCTGAAAGAATTTTCAACCAAAGTACTCTCCGAATCAGCCGTAGTTGAAGATCAGGCATATGAGAGTTTTGCAGTTTATCATCTTGTAGAAAAAATAGGATGGAAAGAGGGTACCCTGTTTGTTCACTTTAGTACGTCGGCAAGGCACTTTTTAGATGAATGGAGAAAGTATTATCTATCAAAAAACATGAAATCAGAAAACTAGCACCGCTATTAGCAAGACCATTCGTCATAAAAATGAGCGCCGGATTATCAGCGCTCGTTTTTTTATTATTATTCCTTAACTACGGAGGTACCGTTCGAATCCTTTTTTTTTCGTAATACTTCCCTCCCGGAATCGTCGAGCACTACGTAGAATGAGCCTCGTTCCTCGATGATGACGTTTTCCAGAATCTTTTTTGTCGCTTTCCGATGTTTTTTAGTACCGATCCATTCCAGATACGTGATGCTCCCGCGGAAGCGGACAGGCGGCTCCTTTTTTCTTCTTTCGTGTTCCGGAACATCTTCCGGCTTCAGATCAGCGAGATCCTCCCGGATCGCATAGAAGTAGGTCGTGTTAAAAAACTCGAAGTGTGGTGTCAGCCTTTATATTCGAGCAGAAAATCTCGAAGCTCCGAGGCGCAAAGGCTTCTGCATGCCGCGAGGATGGATGGGTTCGTCTCTTCTACAGCATCAAGAAGCTCGCGCTTTGTCCAATAGGATTCAGGCTGTTCGCCTTTATCGTATGTATCAACCGCCCTTTTTGACATTGAGTAACCGGTGTATCCTGCGTTTGCGTCGCTCATTGAAAAACCTCCTTTTCCTGTTAGATATTCATTGGTACTTGTTTAGCGTCTAATATTTATATGTATGATAAATTTAAAAAAAATGACTTTTTTTGAAAAAATTGCAAAGCAAACCTTCGAATTTGTTTAATCTGAGTGGCGATACACTTCCAAAATACAGAAAAAAGAAAAGGGCTGAGAGCTACGACCAAGTGAGAATGATTAACAGATGATGCGATGATAGCTGCGCTGTAGATAGAAATGAAAGAACCGGCGGAAGAGCCGGATGAGATGTAAGTTCACGAGGTGTGCCTGGTGACCGTACGGCCGATTTTAGAGGCTATCGAGAGAGTCTATCGTGGCAATGGCAGATTTGGCAGTTGTCGGATAAGAAGCTGTTTTTGATGCTGCCAGCGCTACAAAAAGTAAGTTTTGACGGACCTTCCTGTTGCCGGCCACGTTAAAAGCAGCCGCGCGATTCGCGCGGCTGCTTCTCTGTAAAAGGTATGGGTGGTTTTGGCATTTTGATTCCCGCGCCGATCCGATTTTTACAGGGGTCTCAAACGGAAAGTCTCCTAACGCCCATTAGTCAGTGTTTAAGAGATATCGAATTTAACAGGGGTCTCAAACCGTCGTAGCCGGCAAACAGGGGTTTAAGAGATATCGAATTTAACAGGGGTCTCAAACCTGCGCGGTGTGCGAATAGATGCACACAAAGTTTAAGAGATATCGAATTTAACAGGGGTCTCAAACCGCAAGTCGTCGAAGTTTCCACTCAGGTTAGTTTAAGAGATATCGAATTTAACAGGGGTCTCAAACGCGCAGGTTACTGAAGAATGGAAGAGCAGGTTTAAGAGATATCGAATTTAACAGGGGTCTCAAACAAATCAAGAGGGTGGCATAAAGCCACCCTTGTTTAAGAGATATCGAATTTAACAGGGGTCTCAAACGTCAAACCCACCAAACAGAGGATATTCCACCTCGTTTGAGTAAGTATATCACAGATAATGTATTCTGTCATGGAGTGGGCGGTAAAGAGGTAAAAGGCTGCGCTTTTGGAGGCGATTTATTCAAAAACTGACTAATTCGTTCAGTTGTCCTTTTCTTCTTCTGGTTCCTTGATGTCAGAGCGCATGCACTGGGCGGGGATTATGGGCTCGAACCCGCACCTTCTCAATGCCGCGAACAGGGCGTCCCTGTCAGCTCCGTATTCTTCAAGGCTCTCAATGATCGTTTCTGCAGCGATATAGGTCATCTCCGTGCTTACGCAGGCCAGGAGTGTCCTGATGAGCTTCCTGCCTCCTACGCCCGTATCCGAAGACAGCTCCGCAACAGCTGTTGCTTCGGCCGCGGTGAGGGCTTCCATCATGGCGTCTGCTTTTTCGTCCGCGGAAGCCATGTTCACGATCTCACTGATCCTGGCTATCGCTTCGTTTCTGTTCATGTCTGGGATGATATAGACCATTCCCTGCGCGTCCTTTTCCATCATCCCAAGAAAATACTTGTTCATGGACAAGCCTCTTTTAGCGGCCTGTTGCTCCATTAGCGCTTTCTTCCACACTTTGAACGTTAGCGAGAGCTGGATCGTCTTTCTCTTTTTTCTGTATCGCTTCATTGCGTCGCGTTGTCTTTCGTTGTAGTACTTTGGCGTCCCACCTGCGCTGGTCTTTCCTTCCATTGTAGTTTCCTCATTTTTTCGGTAATATACGGATTTTGCTGCAACATTCGATGGGAATATACACATGTATATTGCCATTATGTCATATACACATGTATAAATCAAATTAAAATATCAAACCAGCTACGGCAGTTATGACAGCAGCAAAGAATTGATCTTTTAGAGGCGCCACCCCTACAAAAGGTAGATTTCTGCATATTAAGTTTCCAAAAAAGGTGAAAAATAGAAATTTTATAAAAAATTAATAAAAAATCGACAAAAAGCATGCAAAAAATGCTGAATGCAAAAGCTTCGCCCACAAAAATCATACATATATATGTTGAGAACAAAAATACCCGGACTACGGGGAGCATTGAAAGGAGACATTACTATGAACAGCGGAACAACTTATTATGAAGAAAACATGGAAGAGGACAATGAATATCAGGAAATGGTAAATTTGTATAAATCCTGTACGGGAGAGAGAGACCTGACAGATGGTGTAAGGGTTAGACTGAAGGGGAAGGTAACCGCCAAAAAATTCCTGAATAAAACTGGCCGGTACACACACTTTGCATTATTTGACAGCGGAGTGTTTAACTATATCTGCAAAGGTTACATTTTAATGGCGCTGAATAACACCGGCGTAGACAGGGGTACTAGAAAGAGAGTTATGGGGGAGTTGAACTATTTATTTGACATAATGGATGCGGAAAAGGCGGAACGCTATTATACAGAGTATTGACCAGGCGGAGCCACAGTGAAAGGAGAAAATATATGTTGAATTTAATTTCACTTTTTGCAGGAGAAAAAGTGATTACAGAATTTACACAGGAAGATGTTACATCGATGCTTGAAAATCTTGACACAACATTTATTTGGGGATTTGCGAGTGCCGAAGAAGTCAGGGAATTTACACCTGACGACATCGCGCTGATGCGTGACGCATTTGACAAAATCATGGATGACGACTTTTATTGCATGGACATCAGAGATGATATCATAGCGGAAATCCGCCGCAAGCTGCACTGCAAAGGAGGAATTTATCTGCCTCTGAAAGAAGTGGATATTATCGAGGATGCGTTGTCACATTATACGGGTTCCGGTGATGTCCATGGCATCTTTAGTGATGAGGAACACAAAAAACTGAAGAGCCTGTCTGACCGGCTGCTTAAATACAGCTGTAGGCTCTATATACCAGGGTAATCTGTCAAAACTCACCTTTTGTAGTTTTGGCTTACTTGAAAAAACAATTTCTTGCCGTAGCGACTGCAGATATTGCCATATCCGGTTCGAAAATTAAACACTGACAAAACAAAAAAGGAAGAGTTTTATGCTCTTCCTTTTTTTGTCTTCTTCAAATCCCTGGCATATCTGATCGTTTCACACCTATTGTAGCTGCGAAAGCCACTGTCAACCTTAGATTTCGGAAATATTGGCGGGAATTATCTTATAAAAAAGATTTTCGTAAATATGGAATGTGAAGGACGAAAAGCGCGAGTCAAAAGCCTCAGGCCAAAATATCATACATATAAGAGATATATGTGTTTGATAGTCCGGAGTGCGAGGTGGAAAAAAGTAGACAAGT
>Ga0256404_1002665_pt1 | contig 38773 bp, 47 predicted proteins | sample RumenRJG_01DNA_FD_185990 | JGI IMG/M metagenome (GOLD analysis project Ga0256404, IMG submission 185990) | Bovine rumen microbial communities from Lethbridge, Alberta, Canada - RJG_01 | ecosystem: Host-associated > Mammals > Digestive system > Stomach > Rumen | place: Canada: Alberta | collected...
AATTATGGGATTATATACACTGGTATAATCATTGCAGAATACATTCTTCACTTGGTTATCAAACACCAGTACAATATCGGAAAAATAACCTTAAAAAAGTTGTCTAAAAAAGTGTTGACAATCCAAGATGCTCTACTCTGGAATGATTGTCCATACGGATACGTCTCATACAATATGCACAAATTCCATGTTGTTCATGAAGTAAAATCTCTTTCACCTCATTCTTAGGGAAATCATTGTCAAAAGCATTTCTGATTGCTGTTGTGTCATCTTCGCTGATACTTTTCCATTCCTCGCTTTTGCTCAACTCTATAATTTTTCTGTTTATATCATTCGGCAAACCTTCTTTTTCTATATACAGCATATCAGCACTCCTCTATCAACTTCGCATCCGAAATCATTCCTGCCATTTTCTTGTACTCTGAATTATCTTTGCCCAGCACATCCTTTAATCTTTCCAATGCGGCATCAGCTTTATCAAAGTCAATATCATCAATCGCATTCTCTATCTCATCTACCAGCAGCTTCACCTTCTTTGGTCTTGATACACTCTCCTGACGATAACGCAGTACATCCTCTACTTCATATCCATAGCAATCTGGTAGATAGCTTATATCTTGTGCATCATCCAACAAAATCAGATTTGCTTCCTTTGATGCAGATATAACAATTGGAGAGTGGGTTGCAATGATAAACTGAATGCCTGCAAATGTTTTTTGCAATGCATCAATTACATTCCACTGCCACTTTGGATGAAGGTGTAAATCAATTTCATCTATGAGCACAATACCCGTAATTTGGTCTCTGCTTTCTAATTCTGGATTAAGCATACATACACGATATGCCAGGTCCATAACCATCCACAACAGAGACTGATAACCGGCACTCAACTTTGAAATTGGCATCTCTGACTTATCGTCCTTATAAATCAACTCTGTAAACTGCGGAGAGTAATAAATTGAAGGAGCCTCAGTCAGTTCATTAATTTCCTTCATAAACGAAGCCACTATATTCTTAAACATTTCATATTCGCGCACTGTTCCTTTATTTGAACGCACTACTTCCTGTTTTAGACACCACTGCTGAATAGATTTTACATCCATTGAAGAATCCAAACATCCAATGTACCCACATCGTCTATCATCCAATTTCTTCTTTAGTTCCGTTCCAAAATCTCCTCTTCTTACTCTCCATGCCCTGGCAGCACTTTGAAAACTAATCAATGGTAACGTACTATCTGAATTATTAGTAAGCTTCTTCATCCATACACATACATTCTTATCATCAATCTTAGTATGTGTAGCTGACACTTCTTCTTTAATTCTGTTCCATTCAAATTTCTGCTCTTCTGTTACATATAACTTACATCCAGCTAATGCAGGTTCGCAGTATTCAATCGTTGTTGAAGAATCACCCAGCGACTTTATCTTCATACGAACATCATCTTTTACAATATTCTTAGTACTAACACCTGCAACGTTGACAAACAAACCTCCAAGAGCCACAGCAATTCCATCAAGGACAGAAGTTTTTCCTGCTCCATTATCACCAATGAGCAGATTCACTCCTGGTTTTAAATCAATGTCCAATTTTCCAATTGCTTTATAATTCTCTATATGAATCTTTTCTAAATACATCTATCTCACCATCCTTTATCTATATCTTTGCCATCAAATCACCTTTCAATGCTTTCTTACCCTCCCTATGTTACTTCCATTCCTTGAAATTTCGCATATTTTACCTTTATTATATCATGCAAATCAATCTAAATTGTATGTTTTGTAAATTCATTTATTTACTGCATCTCTAATCAGTGCAAGTCCTCTACGTAACCTATAATATCTTCGATTATATTTCTATTCTGCACTACTTGCCCCTTTAATTGACATCATATATTTTACAATTTTTTGTTCTAATTCTTCTGATGTAAAATAATCTAATATGTATGTTCCACCCAAAACATTTAGATACTTAGTTGCTTCATAATATACATCTCTATGTTTTTTTCCTTTTATTTTATATCCAATGTCTTCAAGATATTTCAACGCAGAAAACAGTCCTACAGTAATATCATGATTACTTATGTAATTATTGGAAAATATGATCAACATTTTAGTAGCATAATCATCAATGAGATATTTAGTCAATTCAAACGGATCTTCCCTTTTTTCATCATATGTAAGCCTGCCACACCACCATAGTTTCGACAAACTGTTTGTTATCAAAGATCTTTTTTTATTTTGACCAAAGAAAAATCTTGTTTTTACCTTTGTATCAGATAAATCATGGTAATCTTTTACCTGCCATCTCGTTTGTAGAAAATCCCAGCAATCACAATGGCACATTCCACTCCATAATCTTTCATCTGTTGCCTGTGTATCTGTAAGGCTTTTCATGGCAGAATACAATATCATCGTATTCTTCACATCATTCTTTCCCACATCATCGTCTTTATTAAAAAACAATTTAAATTCTGGAAACTCTTGTTTATATTCAACAAAAGGCGACTCTTCGCCAAAATAGTTATATATCCAATCATTACTTTTGTCTGCATAGTGTTTAATGTTTCCATTGAGATTCACTCTCAATGCCTCTAATGCATTTTCGGTTAGAAAGTGTACTTTCAAACTTCACTCCTCCTCATCTGTTGCATCTATAGAAACTAATGCATCAAATGCACAATTTACTGGTAAATCCAAAGATTTCTGTGCCAATTCAAAAGATGGTATATTATCCAAAACCGCCTCATTCAATGCCATATTATTTTTATTCAACGTTCTTTTGATTGATTTAAACCATTTCAAATCCTCAAATTCACCGTTTCCTTCTTTTCTAAGCATTTCGAATGTATATATAAGTGCAGGTACAATGAGCATGGAATGTAAAACTGGAAGCATAGTGGGAACTCCTGAGAGCAATTTGTAGTTCTCAAAACTTTTGTTACATAAAGTAATGGCTATCTTTTCTCCTGTAATATCAAATTTCATACTTTCATCAATATCAGCTGCACATCTGCAAATTGTGAAAATTGAAGGAATTTTAGAAAATTCTTCAACTTCCTTTGTAACTTCAATATTTATCTGTCCACCAATACCTATAATATTTCCCCTGTTAAGAGAAAAATGCATACCACCATAATCTTCATTAAATGAGCTATTATAATATTGCGGTATCTCTTTTTTCGCCACAATAAATGTACATATAGCAACCTTTCCATTCAATTTATGTTCCGGTATACTTTTTTGTATTTCGTTTTCATCCGTTTTAATAACTGTTCGATATGAAGTATACGGACATTCAATATGTATGATATATTCTGCTTCACCATCAGCAATAAGCTGTTCAATTTCTTTATTCTCTAATTGTAATGATATTAAAAGAAAAATTTCTTTCATTCCCTGAGAAACTTCCAATTGCATACCGAAACTACTATTTACATAATCATTCGTCATATCCGAAAGAACCGGATATGGGTATAGTCTATGCCTGATATCCATACAAGTTCACCTCCAGAGAACATTCTTCCGCATATTCAATTTGAAACATTATTTTATTCTTTTTATTTCGCTCAATATCCTCAATAAAAATTTTATTTTCTCTGCACTGCAATACTTTATTATTCAAAATGTCTGTTGCGTTGCTAATAGAAACTTTTACGTTTTTTTGTTCGCCTGAAAGGTTTATTTGCAGATATCCATTTCCAGCAGTTTTTCGTGGTTCAAATATTAAAGTATACTCACTCTTTATAGGCTCTGAAATAAACAGTCTAACTGACATTGTGCCAATATTTATCACTCTGGTTTCATCGGAAAAATTTCCATAATTTGCCGAAAACGCATTCGTTCCAACCCCATTTGTTCTTTGTCTGTCTTCAAGATATTAATATCAATATTGCTCGTGTGGATACTTACAGCCTCTTCTTTCCCCGTATTATCTGTAGACATTAATTCAAAATCAGCAAAGTATTCCCCCATACCCTCTGCATCAATTTCATCTACAGTCGTTTTCTTTCCCACATCAATCACAGACTCCTTCACAAATCTATACAGCATTGATATATTACTTTTTGCTTTTGACTTAGAGTCTATACTATGTCTTTCTGGCTCCCATGCATTATGCTGTGGATTTTCCATATCTCTAAAGTATTCGTTTATCTTCTCATCTTTCAGCACACATATTCCTGCAAATTGAATTGTTCCCGAAATATTAGCTTTATCAAATATTTTCATGCCATTTTTCCGGCACATCATTACTTTCCGATGAAGCCCTTGATTCACGAGAATATGTAATTCAATAGTTCCCAATCCAGTAAATTCATGTTCAATTTTTACTGTTCTTTCATCTGTAAGCACCTGATAATAATTATACGCAATAGGTGCCATATCTTTGAAATTTTCGATAATTCCACTTAAATTCTTTGCACTTATCTCCATTCCATCTATTACTACAACCAGTTCATTATTAAATATAGCAATAAGGAAATCTTCCAGTAATGAATTTATTATTTCAGATTTCCAGTCTTCATTTTTTTGAAATCCAAGAACAAATATATCCGTGCCATAATCTTTTCTTGTATAATTGGGATCAATTCTCTTAATGGATTATTTTTTCTGTCTGCACTATAATATCCTGTCCCCGAAGTAATACTATCCCCGTCCTTAAACAATCCCTTTTCCCTAAATGATACCAATTTGGCTATTCCCTGAAATGCAGAAAGTCCGTTAATGTCTTTTGTAGCATAGAACAAAGTCCTTATATCAGAACATGCAAAAGGAGCGGCTTTTCCTATTCCAAAACTTCCACCTGAAGTTCCCTCTTTATCAGATACTCCTGCCGCTTTCACAAGATTTTGCCATGGTGTATTGTATTCTTTATCTGACCCAAGTAATCCTGTTGTATTATAGTCACTTATTCTCAAAACATTTACAGATTTACTTTCAATTACTTTCTTTGCTTTTTTAAAAAAGTCTATTGTTTTTTTATTCTTCTGTTCTGTCCAAAATTCCAGACATAAATTGATAGAATTATTCAGAGTACTATAATCTGGAATTTCCCTATTTTCAATTGAAAAACAAGAAAATTCTATAACAACTGGCTTATTTTTATCAAAACGTGCGTCCATAGAATTCTGGCATATTTCTCTTGACAACGACCTATATGGTGAACCCTTGAATGTTTCTATACTCGCTTCACCAATACCTGTAACCATGCCATAATTATTGCTTGGAAAAATCCAACTGTTAGCCACTTTCTACATTCCTTTCTTTTTTGTATGCAAAATTAATTTTCTATACATCCACTTTTAACTTACAATCTGAAATATTCTCGGATCATATGTATCGGAATCGACAACAGATACTCTGCAATTAATCCATTGAAGTTTTTTATTTATACTGTCCTGCAATTTCTTCATAATCATCTTTTTAGTCCATGTTCTTGTACCAAAATCACCTTCCAGAAACAAAATTACATATTTCTTTTTTGAATCATTCGAAAAACTATCTTCTGATAGAAATTCAATATATTCCTTTAATTCATTCAAACACTCTTTTGTATTTCCAAAGGATTTTGCTCCAACCAAAGCTGCTATTGTCATTGCTGTTTTCTGTGCCATTTCAATATCCAGACTGTCACGTCCTTCCACATCAACGGATGTATGGGTTGTATTGCGTTTTCGGTTATCCGGAGCAATTCTCCACCGATTGTTACCTTCATCTCCAGTACAATTTTTTACTTCTATAAATGCAATCTTATCTTTAGCAACAGAAATAAAATCAACACCTTTTGCCTCTGGCAATTTATTAAAATAGTCTCGATAAAATTTTGTATCATCAAATTTTATCACTGTATCATTTTCTGCAAACTGAAACCTTAATCTGCTTTCTTCCTTTATGTTATTCTCCATAAATAATCCCCTGTTCTCTATCATACATTGCGTCAAATTCCTGCATGATTGCATTATGTTCCAAATCAGACGCTGAATTTTTCATCTCATAATGAACATCCCGCGTTTTTTCATCCCTAAATAATGAAATAAATTTAATATCAAGTTTTTGAGGATTTAACTCAGGATAGGCGGCTACCATATTAAATTCCTGCTGGATAAAATAATCATGTGTAGAAACAAAAATCTGCACTCCCATCTGAGCTAAGGCTACCATTACCTGCACAATTGGACGAATCATTTTAGGGTTCATATTTGTTTCTGGTTCATCCCAAAATAAGATAGTATTTTTATTCAAACTTCCAGAAAGAATCATATATATAATCATAGATAGTTTTCTGTAACCATCTGAAAGTAATCCCATCTCAAATTCACCTTCTCCTTTTATTTTGAAATAGAATTTCTTGTTTTTCTGGACAATTTGTCCTTTCATGATATCTTCCAGATTGCTTAATACCTGATTCTGTTCCGTAGTGTTAGGACCTTTTGAAAGCGGTCTGTCTAAAAGCTTTGCAAGATCATAATACATTTCTTCAAAATCTATATGATATTCATCATATAAAGACACAAAATGTTCTACTGTAGAAATCATTTCTTTTGTAGGGATATATATAACATCATATTTTTTTGTTTTTTCTTCCTGCATGATAGAAACATCTGCATGATTTTCCTGTCTGTTTCCAAATCCAACTGAGATTTTTTGTTTTTTTTCTAAATCAATAGAAAAATCCGTTCGATTGCTCCCCTGCTTTCGGCTTACAAGTCTGCCAATTTTCATTTCATCCGGTCGAAACACACCTTGAATCTTTTTAACAAAAACCTGTTCTTCCATCTCCTTTGTCAGATTATCTTTGCCTCCACTGCTAAGTGGCTTTATCAAAGAATACATCACTTTCAAAAGTGTTGTTTTACCAGTACTGTTTTCACCACAAATAATGTTGATATTATCTGACCACTTCACTTCAACATTTTCAAAAGCCATAAAATTATTTAATGTTAATTTTTTGATTTTCATTTTTAATTCACCTCATTCTTTCACTCTATATCTTTGCCAGCAAATCCACTTTTAATGCCTTCTTACCTTCCTGTGCTACTTCCACACCTTGGAATTTCGCATAATTCACCTTTACACCATCATCCAAGTCAATCTCAATTCTCTGATTGGCTACATGAGCAATTGCTTCATCATATATCTTCATCTCTGCAAGCTGTTTTGTATATTTTGTTACCGCCTTTGTAGCTTTTGATTTCTCTGATGCAGATGTCGCATTGTCAATCGTATATTGAGCACTCTGCATTGCAGTCTCTACATACTTCTGTGCCCTATGAAGATAATCCGTTCTAACTCTGCCGACTGTGTCAGCATCATAGCGATGCATGTAAATGAGAGCCTTAAAGCCATTCTGCTTTCCACTGTCGAACATCCAGTAAATAGGACGCTTACCAGATCCTGTAACAGAATAAGTATTACAATGATCCTTGAAGAAATCATTTAAGAAATAATTTCTGATTACTTCTCTGCTCGTGTTTCCTTTGTTACCAAGTGCTTTTGCAATAAAATCAAGGTTTGTTTCCAATGATTTCTCACATACAGCTCTTCTCTTGGATCATAATCGAATATATAATATCCAACTTCATTTCCAAGTCCTTTATTCTCTCTAAACGACTTCTCTGATATTTTGTCTTCTATCTGATTCAGTCTATCATCCAAACCTAACTTTGCCATGCTCAGACTCCTTTCACAGCTTTCAAGTATTCTCCCAGTCCATTTGCAGTCAGCAATTCCTCTGTAAGATAGTCAATGTGAATTGGCTTGATTATTCTTGGTTTTGCACTACTTTCAAGTAATCCCGCCTCAAACATCATTCTAGTAAAGCACTGTTTCAGTTTCCGTACTGCTGTATCCGTCCATCCAGCCACCACATCACTCTGCAATGCTTTATCCGAAAAGAATACATTCAAATCTCTGTCTGTGATTTCCTTTTCTCCAAGTCTGAGCTTTTCATCATATACTTCATGAAAAAACTCAAAAAATAGTCGGCTATCCATAAGAATCGCAATTAAGTTTAAAATCTTTGCTGTCTCCACATCACAAGTGGTAAAAGCCTGAAGCACTGCTTCCGGTAAAGCAGATACTCTACGATAAGTACCATTCAATACCTCATATGCACGATATTCTGCTTTTACTTGATAGATATTCTCTTCCCAGGCTATCTTGCGAATATCCGCCTTACTATATCCATCCAGGATGTATCCAGCGGTCTTTCTAGACTCCTGCAGCCAAAACAATTTTGATGTAAGTCCTGCACTATATACTAACTCTGCCATTTTGCACTCTCCAACAAGGTTTATTCTTCATCTTTCACAAACTCACAGATATCGCTAATATCGCAATCCAGATATGTAGCAATCTTGAGTAATACACTCATAGACACTTCTCCATCCTTACGCATCTTTGTAAGGGTATTCGGAGCAATATCTACAGCCTTTCTCAAATCGGCTTTACTCATCTTTTTGTCTACCAATAACTTCCATAATTTATTGTAACTTACTCTCATTCTCACACCTCGTGGCTTCTTCTATAGACATGTTATATTTGTCACAATTGAGTAAAAACTCGCTTTTTAAATTATAGTACAAAACGCTTATTCTTGCAATCAAAATAATCGCATTTTCTTGCGAGCTTTAATTATTTTCATTTAAAAGTCATTAGTTTTTGTGAGAAAGAAATTCATAACCTTGCTTCTGAGTATTTCTGTCAATATTTGACCATATTTTTGCATTAAGCTAGGCATTGCATAATGCCAAAACGTATAGTCAAAAGGCAGAGTGCTATCCTGCGCTCTGCCCATTATTTAATCGTCCAGATACAGTTTCATTGCCTTATATGCATTTAACGTACTTGTATCAGCATCATTGAAAGTACTTGAATATGTCTGCAAACTGCCCGAAGGATCTGTTGCACAGTTGGTAAGTGATATATACGCATCATATAAATCTGATACGGCATCGTATGCATCCTTGTATTCATCTGGTGGATTTTTCAATTTTTTCATCAATGCATTGACTGTATCCTGATTATCTTCAATACTGCTTATCTTGCTGCTGAAACTCGAATCTGCATACAGATTACCTAACGCATCGTTAAAATCAGATACGAAATATCCTTTGGGACGAGTATACTTATCTGTTTTATCATCCCTTTTCTCGTAGATGGCGTTATACCATACCTGTTTAATCAGATTTGCACTTGACTCAGCATCACTTGCACCTGTCAGCATTGTAACAGTAGCTAATTTCAGATTATCTGAATACTCTTCCACCCGTTGTGCATATTCCTCTGCTGCCTTTTTCTTCTGATATTGTGTCACTCCAAATACTGTTGCTCCTCCGACCACCAATAATGCAATCACAATTCCAATAATAACCTTTATCTTCTTAGTCACCTTTACCCCTGTTACCTCTAACCTTTTGCGGCTTTTCATCTGTCTCCTGCCCTAGTGTATCATCAACTGGACAGCCACAATTCGGACACTCTGTCATCCCCTCTTCAAGTTCAGCACCGCATTCTGTACAATGCTTCTTCTCTTCTGGTATCAATATTGCACCGCAATGCACACACTTCTTTGCTTTTTCTGATACCTGTTCTCCACAATGTAGACATACAATCATTGCCATAAAACTGTTCTCCCTTCTTACATTGCTGCTACCTTTTTCCTGCCATCTCATGATATTCTGCAATATCATCTGCCCAGGCATCATCAAGTTCTATACTACATGTTCTGCTTTTTGTAACGCCTCTCACTGCTCTGCCAACAGCCTCGTAATTGAGTGCTACTCCATCATGGTCATTCTCATATGTTACAGACCTGTTTCTTTCAATACCAATTTTTTCAGCTTCTTTGCCTGCATCAATATTTGCTCCAAGGAATAAGAACTCCCAGCCACATTCTTTCTTTGCTTCAATCATTCGCTTAATGTCATTGTAATTAAACTCTGTACTGGAATTTTCTAATCCATCTGTAGTGATTACAAACAATACTTTTCCGGCACGATGTTCCTCCAGCAAATGTTTCTGCACATTGTCAATTTTGTTAATTGCCTGTCCTACTGCATCAAGCAATGCTGTACATCCCCGGACATAATACTCTTTATCCGTCAACGGCTGAACTGCATCAATCGGGAAACGATCATGAATGATTTCCACTTCATCATCAAAGAGAATTGTAGTCACATTAACTTTTTCTCCTTCTTTTTTCTGTCTCTCTATCATCCCGTTAAATCCACCGATTGTGTCGCTCTCCAGTCCACCCATTGAACCACTTCTGTCCAAAATAAAAACCAGCTCTGTTAATTCCGCATTCATGTGATTTACCTCCTTCGGTTTATTGTAATCACATTATATCTACGAAACTAACAGAGCTGGTCGCATGATAGGCGACAATTTCATATCTCCAAGCCTCTATTTTCTTTTTTCATAACCAAGGCAGTTTGCAGAACTGCACCATTTATCATATTTGGTACATATTCCTCTCCCTGAAAAATGCACGCAGTTCTTTCCAAGTCTTCCTGTTTTCTTAACTTTGTAAAAACCGCCTGCACTATTTTTTACATGAAGTACGCTTTTTCCTCCGTCGTACATCCGCTTCTTCTTTTTCTGCATATACTTCACCTACTCAAAAATTGGCTGTCCATAAGCATCTAATATCTCATTAATTTCAAACATATCGTATATCTTATTCTGTAAGAAATAAGCCACGATAATATCCGTTTTTGAACTTCTTGAAAACGCAAAACCTGCTGAATTTAGAAGATCCTTCGCTTCGTCAATAGATAGTTCTAATGCTATTGCAAACGCAAGCACAGTCTTCTTATTTGGCGTATAATTCACATCTTTTCTGATTTTTGAGAAATGTCTCCGATCCACATAAGCTTTATTATATGCTTCAGAATCAGTCATCCCTCTCTCATCAATTAAACGCAATAGTCTTTGGGAAAATGTCTCATCCATCTGCCCCATAAGGCTTTCTATATTACGGTTTGTTGCCAATGTCGAAGACATAGAGTCAGTTGCTTTCGTTTTCTGCATACTTTCAACATCAAACGATTCTACGGCACTTTCATCTATCTCAATATCTGTATCTTCTTCGGCATCACATTTTTTTGTTGCTTTTTTCTTTCTAAATTCCGTGATTCTATCAAATATAGACTTCATTTCTTTATCCAGTTTAATATCATCCGGTTTGTCTATGTAATATTTATCTATGTATTTTCCAACTGATTCATATAATTTCTGGTCTCGCATTTCCGACTCCTTTATCTATGCCATATTTTCTGCATCTTGCTCTCTTATCCTGTCTAATATTATATCAATACGGCTCCTTTTATCACCAAGCCTCTTCAACATTCCCTCGTCATGATACTTAATATAGCTTACCACATCATAGAACCTACTGGAAGGCAGTTTCTGTTTGTGATAACCTTCAAAGCACTTTTTATGTATTTTTAAAGCCTCATCCCTTCTTTGTCTGTAGTTTTCATGACGGAGTTTTGTCACCCTGTCATTCTGAATATGTACAATCCACCCGCTGAATGGTGTGCGGATAAACACCATATCTGAGGCAATATTATAATCTAATCGGAATTTGTTGCAAATCATACTCATATTTTCATCTGTAAGCGGCAATTCTCTAAGATATTCTGCACTGTTATTCTGCTTTACACCAGAGCTTACACCCCATTGCAATCTGTTCCATTCATCCTCACAGCCACATATTTTACATACTCTGTTTCCCTGAAAAATCATATGCTTGGCTGCTTTATTTGTAGCAAGCAAATGATTTCTATTAGAATATCGGCAGCTTCCAGTATGTATTATATGAGTTCTTGGACTCAGATAACATATCTCCTGGTTAGTCCACCTCGTGTATTCCTTATAGCATTTGCAAAATAATTGATACATATAATTTGCATCATGCTTAGAATAGTGAAGAAAGTTTTTCTGATATTCAATGCCCGCCTGTTTCAATGCACGCTCAAAACCAATTTGATTTACTCCATCACTTGCAATATGCATAAGAACTTCTTGAAATACAATAACTCTATGTCTCGGCATTGAATATCCATAAGTGTCCATACCTCTTTTAAACAATTCATAAGTATCCTTTGTCCAAACCACTACATACTTATATTTTGGAAATGACATCTTAATTTTCTGTAATACTATTTCTTCACTATTTGCCTGCATGACAGATTTTAATGTAGAATGTGATAGTACTAATGTATCCGGATTATATTTTTCTTCTGAACTCAGTCGCATCGCTCTGGAAAATGATTTTTTCAAATTCATACTTTCATCAGCCGCTACCACACCAATCTGAATCGGCTCCCTGTCTTCTATCCCATTTGTTCCCGGTGTCTGATTCCATTCGATATCAACAAACAGATATTCAAATTTTTCCAGCTCATGTTTACCTGCCATATTTACCAATCCTCGTCAAATTCATCCATTGCGTCATCCACACCATCGGCATAATCACTATCCCTGTCATACCGATCATAATCATAATCGCCATCCATGTATATATCATCATAGCCATCATCATATGCAATGGCTACACTGCTTTGAAATGCCTGCACCCTAAGTTCCCACTCAAACATTTCTGAAGGCTCCGCTTTTGTATTTACAGTAGGAATAAGAATCAAACTTGCTCCCTTTAGGGCTTCTGTCCTTATGCTTTCCGGGTAATGTCTATCAAAGCATACTACTATTCCAATCTTTCCAAATTCTGTTTCAAACACGTTAAAACCATCCTCCGAAGGAACATAGTAATCCTGTTCAAAAAACCATTTTTATATCCATTGCAACACTAGCCGCAATATGACCATACACCCTAAAAAGAACACATTATACCCCAAAAATGTAACCATATATTTCTTTTGCTCTGCTGCCATACTTTTGGAATAAAAATCCAGCGAAATCATACTTGCCATAGATGCAATTGGCGTTCCAAGTCCACCCACATTCACTCCAAGCATTAAATCCATGCCATTCGAGGTAAATTTAGATAATAAAATTGCGGCTGGAACGTTACTAATCATCTGGCTTACGAAAACTCCACATACAAATTCATGCTTTGCTACTATTGTCCCAAGCCAACTCTCAATAACAGGTACTGCTGCTATATTTCCCACTATTACAAATAAAAGGATAAACTTCCCTAACAAACCATAATTAATTTTCTTTAATAACTCTGGATTACAAAGTAACAGTGTTGCAACCACAACAAGAAACGTAATCCATCCTGGCAAAATTCGAAGTACCGTTAGAATACACAAGAAAAAAAGCACTGTAAATACAATGGTCCAAACGGTTTTATGTTTTAACTCTTTTTTTTCCTGTTCAAATATTTGTTTATCCACATGAAAAGTTTTTTTATCGAACTTTATCCACACGCATCCCATAAGTAAGAACATTGCTACCATTCCATACGGCAACAATGCCTGAAAAAAGGCTAGGAAACGCATATGATATTCTTGATATAAATATACATTTTGTGGATTTCCAATGGGAGTTAGTGTACTTCCTAAATTTGCTGCAATGGTTTCCAATACAATCAAAACAATGGCGTTCTCCTGTCTCTCTAACCGATGCAACAGGGTAATGGTAAACGGCACCGTTATAATCAGTGCTACATCATTGGTTACCAACATACTAAAGAAAAAACAGGTGCCAACCAAACAAAAAGCCAGACTTCTAATATTTCTAGCTTTTGTCACTAAAAACTTGGATAGCAAATCGATATACCCTAAATATTGAAAGCCTTGCACTACTGCCATTAAACAAAACAACAATAGCAATGTTCCAATATTAATCTGACTGATGATTCTTTTATCTATTATATTCCACATACTTCCTCCTGGGTATTCAATCTATTTCTCCGTAATCCAACATTCTTGCTATCCGATTGGTTATTGTTCACACGCAGTGTCAGTTACTTAAGGTTTGAACTTTTAGGAAAGAGTTGCAATGCCTACATAGCTTTCCAAAACCTGCTTCCGATTGTACTGACTCCTAAAATAATTCTTTTATCTTGAAAATTCGCATCGCATTTTTATACATTAAATTTTCATAGGCTTCTTTGCTCATTTTGTCTTTTAGTACATGAAAATAATCCTGATAAATAGAACGTTCCCCTTTCGGATTACAAAAGTAAGTATCCACTCCATCAATCGGTGCATCACTGCCGAATAACATTCTCTCACTTCCATAACGGCGAATTACCTCTATGGTTGTTGCCATAGGAACCCATGTTGTATCCCCATATAAATTATCTGCCTTTCCTAATAAATCTACGGCTTCACGATTGTCCGTCCCCAGTCCCATGTGTACCATTACAAATGGCACTTTTGGAAATAACTTTGCTGCCTCATACAAATGTTTCGGACTGGCTGCCTCACATCCTCCTGTGTGAGAAACGACTGCCAAACCATATTTTTCTGCCAAGGAAAGGTATGGCAACACTCTTTCATCCGTAGGTGCTACATTAGAATGAAAAGGATGCAGTTTTATGGCATAAATCAAATCCAAATTATCTGCGATCAATTGTTCCAACTCTTTTGTCACACCCTGTAAATAGGGTTTTACCCACACACATGCGCCTATTTTGTTTGGATATTTTTTAGCAAAATGCAATACCCTTTTTAAGCAATCCTCCTGCGTATTCTGCATACTATCAGGCAATAATACCTGCTGGTGTGTCATCTCTGCTGCATCTGCATTAGACACCAGCCCATAAGCAATCTGATATTTCTCCATTGCTTCTACCACCATCTGCTCATTCATTTCAAATCCTACCGCTTCCCCACCAATATGCAAATGTGTATCAATTATCATATATTTTTCCCCTTTCCAATCCACAACAAGGATTTTCCTAAAAATATTGATTTTCTAACAGTTGAACTCATTGTATCATTCACTTTGAATATTTTCAATAAGCCCTATTATTTAGAACAAATGGGAACTGCTTGCAAAACTCTAGTACATTCGCAATATTACAAATGAAATAGCTGCACTGTTTCTTCAACCATGCTATAGTTTTTCCTACCCATTCTACAGGTATCCTGTCCAAATTTTTTCCGGTTTGTCGAGTCTTAAACAACGCCAGTGCAAATGCCGAATACCATATTCCATCCATATCGTCAATTGTAATTCTTGTCTTACTTTTCATTATATTCCAACCTCTGTTTTTGTAACCAATTCATTATCAATAACAGACCTAGGAATTGCCATATATTCCCAACGCTAATCCATGCGGCTGCAAGCGCATTTCCCCATGCATAACCTCGAAATGGTGTCGCAATCGCCATAGTCACTGCCATTCCAACTCCAATATTAAACACCCAGCACCACTTTGGATATGGTGTCATGCCCTTTGCAAATATATATATCTGGACCACAATCAAATACAAACAAAATATGGTAAACAAGATAATTGCCGGCACCATAAAATAAACTGCAAATTTTCGTACACATTCATATGCAATTCCTGGATTTTCCGTTCTTAAAAAACTATACAACCATGCTGCCATAACACATGGGACATGAACACCGCAAGCACCAAATGCAAGATATCCAATAATTCCAATACGTAATCTACGTGCATATTTTAAAGATTCTTTTTTAACCAAACGATAGATTCCAAAATAACTAAGTCCCTCTAAAACGATTCCAATCAATCCAAACAGGGCTGAACACAAATACACAGAATCCGTTTTTCCCATATAAGTCGATAATTTCCCCTCTAGTCCACTGAGATTCGCCTGTTTTACACCATATCCCAGCATCCAGTCACCTATAAACACAAGGATTGCTGCAAACAAACCTATATAGAATAACGTTCTACTCTGTGTCCACTCTGATTGTTTTTTTATATCCTTCATATTAATTTTACCCTTTTCCATATTATATAAATGACACAATTCCCGCTACAATAACTGCTGGGATAAAAAACATCACAATTCCACGCACAAATGAAGCCACATGCACCTTTGGATTTTGATACAAGCTTTTATCCTGCGCACACGAAAAGCGAATACGTGGGGTATTTCTCCACCACAATAAGTCGATTACAAGTAGATCAAACAAATTAAGTACTTGCCCCCAAATAATAAAATATGTAAGCGCATCTAAAAAATCAGAAAAGCCAACCGTATATTTCAAAATAATTCCAACAACACAAAAAACTACGGAAAACATAACCACATTTGATACGAACACGCTTACCATATTTACCGCCGCCGGCGCAAGTGAAGCCAAATGCATATCATTTTTTACCAGTTCCTGCACTTCTTTAGGATAAGAACGAAATCCCCTCATATTTTTTTCATCACTGCCAGTATTTGCGTAGCAAATGAGCCAAAACAAAAAGCAGAATCCAATTACAACTAAGATTTTTACTATCATAAGCACTCCTTCCAAATTTTATCCCTTACGTAAAATAGCACTAGTTAGCCTTGACTAACTAGTGCTATTTTAGCATATTTTAGCAAATTTACAAGTTCTATTTGCTGTTTCACCCTTTTCTTCTCTCTGTTTTAAGGCAAGATACACTTTTGCCTTGTACAAACTCAAATCTCAGGAGAAAAAACGGAAAGTCCGTTTGCAACAACGGGTTTCTTTCTAATATTTCAATGTTTGTCTGCTACTGTATCCATTCTTCTTAAATTCAGAACACAACATTTCGATTTTAACAGGTGTGACACAGATAAGATTCATAGGTGCTTCCAATTTCTTTAATGCTTCTATTGGTATCTTCTTAATCTTGGCATGCGCATTATACCTATCAGAAAATGGCTCTATCAATTCTGCTTTTCCCATCACCTGTATGCTTTTCAGATTTCCAAAGCCCTCATATTTATCATAAATGGCAAGGCATACATTTTCGTTTTTCTCAAGACCGATAAACTTCTGGCCACCTTCTGAAAACATCCAGAACTTACCATCATGGTAGCTGTACTCAATCGGTGTACATCGCACATAATCACCTGTTCCCGTTGCAAGTGCGCAGGTATTATTGGTACTTATGTATTCTTCTATTGCCTTTTCCAGTTCTTCTTTCGGCATTGCTGTATACTCTTTATTCTCCCAATAATTTGCCGCCTTTTCAAACTGTTCATGTGTCATAAAAATCGCCTCCAGACTTCATTATCACCTAATCTCCGCACCAAAAGGCATCAGAGACAGTTTTGCAATTTTAAAAAACTGCTTTCCAAACGGGATGCCAACAATAGTTATACAGAATATCAACCCCGTCACTGCATTTCCTACCGCCATCGGAATTCCTGATACAAGCAACCATATAATATTGGAAAGAAGGCTGACTGTGCCTCCGCCATATACCACTTCTTTCCCAAATGGGAAAAATGCCAATCCTGCAAACTTAAAGCATTGCAGACCTATTGGTATCCCTATGATGGATATGCACCATAAACAACCGGCTGCTATCCATGACAGTCCACTCAATAATCCGCCACATATAAACCAAAGTATGTTTCCTAATACGCTCATGTCAATATTCCTTCTCTATCTCTTCATTTATTCCATACATTTTCTTAAATGCGTCAAGGTCTTGCGGACGCTTTATCAGCATTACCTCTTCTATCTTGCCTGTATGGATATCCTTAAAACCAGCAACCTGCTCTCCAGTACATATACTTGCTTTAATTACTGGTTTCTTACTATTCCTATCATATGTCTTTGCTATTGTTTTCTTCTTAAACAGCCCCAACTTTAATCACCTTCTTTGGATTTTGCCAGTAGCATCTAGTCAATACTTTCAATGCTTTCATTTGTGTAAATAAATTTTATCACACTTCATCCTTTAAGTAAATTTGTATACTATTTCAAAAAACACCACTACTTATATAACTATAAGTAATGGTGTCCTTTCTATTTTTCCAATTCTTTTTCCATAATTGTTCTGATTGCTTTAATATCCGTAAAAGTCAATTTAATTCCACGATTATACATAGCCAGTACTTCATTCAGATTTTCAACAAGTACTTTATCCAGCTTTTTATGTATTGTCACTGGCTGTTCCTGAATTGTATGAACATGGTCGAAATATTTTTTAATAACAGGAAATGCATTCTGTATCAAAAAAGCATTTTCCCTTCCCGCAAATATGCCAATGACAATTGTATTACATCTGCCATATCGTTTCTTTTTCTTCTCAATGATTCCCCTATATTTCTCTGCCTGTGAACTAATGGGAATCATCCAATATAATTCTGGATTCTTTTTATCCTGAATTGCATAATAATGAGGTCGATAATTTCCCCGTTCCTTATTGCTCATCAAGTATTTATCCTGAACCAAGTCAAAAAATTCATCCTTGATATGATAAGAATATCCCTGTTGTATCTCCATAGACAACCTTTCCTTTGTGATAAAATTCCCCATCAGTAAACACTGATGGGGAACATTTACGAACTATACTATTTTTATCCCACCTGTATAGCAAGTGGCTTCATTTACGAACTGAATTATTTATACCCCGCACCATCAGCAAGCGGCAAACATTTACTTCTATCCTTAGTATATACAGTATCTTTAAAATAATCAACCTGTTTTTTCAAATTCATCTGATTTTTTCCCTGCATCATCACCGTATACATTTCTCACCCTATTTTAATCGGATGTCGAATAACAGTTTTCCATTTATCTGGTGCTACTTTTCTTGCATCTGACAAGTAAATTTCATGATGTAATCGGTTTACACTTATGTCATTTACATAACCGTGCTGCTCTATATATTCATCCATTAACGCCACCGTTTTCGGTTCATCATCAAATGCACCTATGTGCATGATTTGAACACACAAGCCCTCATCAATGGACAGAAATTCTGCCAATGAGCAATCGAGTTTTTTCTTTTTGGATGCGGTTTCTACCGCCCACTCAAAATCCTTTTGCGTAATAAAGTCAGGCAAACGAATGACAGAAATCCAGTTAAATGTAGATTTATCAGCATAGTCTATACCATCAACATTATCCTGCCACCAAAATCCTTCCAACGGGGGAACAACATACTTAAAAAAGCCCTCAATTTTATGCTCTGTTTTATAGCTCATTTTCAGAGTGTAAGCAACGGCATACAGTACACTGATTGCCCGTTGATAGGCACCGTCAACCTCATTAGGATTGCCTTTTCCTCGTATAGCAATATAGTTAGCCTTCGGAACAGTAACAATCTCTGGTTTACTCTTCGGCATATAAAACTCCTTGTATTCTTTTTTGAAATCAAAAGCCATAATTTTCTCCTTATAAATTTCTATTTATTCTAATTTACAAGTAGATTGTACCATATATATACTGACACCCTGTGTCAAGATTTATATTTTTCATAAATTTCTTTTGCCTGCTTTGCTACGATATCTTTGAGATACAAAGGCTCTATAATATCCACTTGTGTCCCGAATGACAACAAGTACCCGATTAACCATTCATCTTCTGGCATTTCAACAGATACGATTAAATCTCCATTTTCGTCTGTACTTATTTGTGTATTAGCAAATTCATCGTAAACACGATATGAAATTTCTTTAGCAAAGCGAAGTACAATTGTACTGTAAACTTGCCCTGACATTTCATCTAATTCTGGAAAAGGCTTTTTACAAAAAGTGTCCGAAAGTACCTCCAACTCTATCATGCGAGTCAGCTTAAAAATACGATAGTCCTGTTTCTCCGTACAGTATGCTTTCAAATACCACGACATAGACTTATATGACATTTTTAACGGTTGAACAATTCTTTCGCTAATCCTTCCATAAGAATTTGCGTAGGTTATTTTCACACACCTTTGATGAATTATCGCTGATTTCAGCAATTCAAATTTCGCATTGTCCGTTCCGTTATTTCCCCATTTGGAAAAATCCACTTCAAGCCAGCTTTCTGAACTGACATTAAATATTGCAGAGAGCTTTTGCAATATTTGACGGTTGTCAATATTGTTTGTGGAATTGATGCTATGCAAAGCTGCTAGAATTTCCCGCTTTTCTTCTTCGGTAAGCACCGCTTTATCTAAAACAAAATCATTCATTAAATAAATGCCGCCATTTCGTCCTGCTTCCGTATAAATAGGAATACCTGCACCGCTTAAAGCGTCAATATCTCTATAAATTGTTCTAACAGATACTTCAAACTTTTCTGACAGTTCTGGAGCAGTAGCCCGACCTTTATCAAGTAAATGATATACTATCTTAAATAACCTGCTTTCCTGCATTGTCAACCTCTCCTTTAATTTGAAGCACTTAAACCTTTCAACTCTTTTGCTATGTATTATCCTTCAAACTGTAACACTGGTACAACATATCTGTCATTCTTTGTTTATCTATTCCTCTTATGCCCAAGGACTTTAAATCCACCGTTTCATCAGCTACTTCAGATAAAAATCTTTTCATATCCTCTGCTATTTCCGGACTGAGAACCTGCCTTGTATTGGCTGTAATTAATTGAGCTAATCGGAACACGTCGTTTTTATGTTTCTTTATATTTTTGCTGTCAACCTGCTCTCCATTCAACTTGCGTTCTTTCAAATCCAACCAAGCTTTTGCCTTGAATGGTATCAAGCAAGTTGGTCTCAATACCGGAATACCATCAACCATCATCTGTCCGGTTTTCAACAATTCATAATACGCTTCATTTAGAAGGATTGCTGACAAACTGGATATTTCTTCATCTATTGGAAGCGGTGTGTGAAGTGCATCATCTTTCAATATAATAAAATCTGGATTTCTGGAAAATATTTCTATCATATATGGATATTCTTTACTTTTTGGAGATGTAAAACGATAAAACTGTGCATTTCCGGTACTCTTATTCAAATGCTCATATCCTGCTTCTTTGACATACTCCCAAAACTGCCTACCAAACTCCGCTGTTATGGATTCAACAATCAGTACAATATCTATATCTTTTGTGGCACGAAACGGCAATTCCTCGTTTTCCATAATCAAATCACAAGCTGTCCCGCCAATTATGACATATTGATTTTCAAAGCCCTGAAATCTTTCCTTAAATTTTGTAAATCCGTTGACCATTACTCCCGCAACCTTCTTTCCTGCAATTCCTCTACTGCTTCTTCAATTCTCTCATCGTTTGTATCTCCAAAAGATAAAACAACGGAAATATCATCAGCACTGTTATCCTCTGAAAATTGTTTCGGGTTGTATGCCCATAATTCAAGTCTAACCTGCTTATCTGGGTCTACCAAGTCTTCGATCAGCAATGTTTTATCATAATCTTTCTCACTAATCGCATAGGTAACAATTCGGCTTGGATTTAACATTGTTTTTTCAGAAAGTGCCGTTTCCCCTGCAAAGACCATATTTTCTGTAACTTGCGTCTTATCTATATATCCTGCTTTGCGGACAGGAGTTGTCAAATATACTTTCGCCTTTTCAAACAATTCATATCGACTATATTTTGACTCAATAAACTTATTAACACCATCTTTTGCTACAAGAAACAAATCCGTCGCTTCTAACTGTCTTGCAGCTCTGGTCAATGTCATTGCAGTAAACGGAAGCGCTTTTCTGGCCTCTGAAATATACAATCGTTTTTTCTTGCTATACAGATAAAACAAAAATAACTGCTGTGTTGAGTAAACAAACCTCCCCGTCAATTTTGGGGGTTCTTTCTCATCTGTAAGCATTGTCCCGATAAAAGGAAGAAAAACCTGCTTATCAGTAACAAACGGTATATTATTTTCTATAAGACTTTTTCTTCGATAATTTGATACCGTTGCAAGTTCAAATATGACTGGCACATTATCAATCTGCTGTATTTTTGCAATTTGTTTTTTCAATGCTGGAAGCGTTGCAAGTTCTTCTGTTGGAATAAGCATTATACAACGTTTGTTCCCAATATAGGCTGTGTGAAAATCATAACTGCCTGCAATATAAACAGGTAACGAATCCTGATGATTCCATGCTTCATATTTTATAGAAATTCCGAATACGCTTGTAAGCATATTTCTCATTCTCCTTTTTAACTCAATTTATTTCATTTTAACTTGGCATATGTTAAAAGTCAAGTTTTTGAGTTATTTCGAATTTTTACTGAAAATTCCTAGTTACTATCCTAAAAAGACTTTCTTACCCTTTTACATTATCGACACATCGTGTCGACAATCTTGGTTAAAGTTTTATAAATAATAGTGCAGAATGCTCTTGCATATATTCCTTGATTCTAATTACTTTTTGAACTTATATTTTCCTTTTCCGTGACCGGATACTGGCTCAATAATATCTGCCTGAACCAGATTGGCAAGAAGTTTTGAAGCACCTGAACCTTTCAGCTCAAGAAGTTCCATAACCGCACTTCTTCCAAACACCTCATCAAAATCAAACTTTTCAAAGAGTCTATGGATATGAACCGTCGTTTTTACCGTGAAATCGCTGCCTTTTTCGGAAAGTACACTTTCAATATCCACTTTTTTGTCTTGAATGTCCACTTTTTCATTTTCAATATCCACTTTTGTATCCCCAATGTCCACTTTTTCTTCATTCAAAAGTCCACTTATATGAAGATTTCGATTATGAAGCTCATTTTTCTCATTCAAAAGCAGATTTCTGAGAAACGCTTCCAGATACTCTGTTGTTTCGTGAATACCTTTTTGCAGGTTCGTATAGTTTGCACGGACAAGTGCATTTCGGAAATACCACGCATTCTCCGCAAAAATATCATTGGTTGCAGAAAATCCAAGTGTCCTTAAATATTTGATGAAGAACACCGCCGTTGTTCTTGTATTACCTTCCCCGAAGATATGGATTTGCCATAACCTTGAAATGAATACCGCCAGATGATGGATAATCTCGTCCATTGAAAGTCCTTTATAGCTAAAATCCTTCTCCTGCGAAAAATCATATTCCAGTGTAGCTCTCAACTCAGACGCACTACCATACATAACAGTTGCCCCATCAAGCACCCATTCTTTCTTTGTGATGTTGTAATCTCTAATCTTTCCGGCGTGTTTATAAATACCCTGAAAGAGTTTGCGGTGGATAGCGATATACTCATTCGGAGAAAATGAGAACGCTGTTTCAGAAAGAATTTCAGCAATACGAGAAGAAACCTTATCTGCTTCTTCGGTACGCTCATCATCAGACAAATGCACGGGTCTTTCTTCATAGTAACTGTCGATAAGACTCTGTGCTTCCTTCATCGTGATTTTGCCTTCAATATTCTGAATGGCAGTATCAATCAAATATTTAGATGGTTTGAGTCCGTCCACCGCCTGAAGTCCGATTGCGGTACTCCAAGCATAACCCTTATGAGCTTTATCCGGTTCAGACTCCCTCAGATATTCCTTAAACGGGTCTTTTTCCATATCTACTACCTCGTTTCATAGTTTTATAATTCAATCTTACCTAATTTGTGCAGACTGTCTGCACAAATTCAAAACTGCACTATTCGCTTTCCTGCATATCCTCATCGGCTTTTGCAATCATCTGTCTGTACTGTTCTTTCACGCTCTCCGGTGCAAGTATCTGTACCTTCCCATTAAAGCCAAACACCCAACCAAAAAAGGTAGGACTGGCTGATACTTCGGTCTGTACCCTGAAAGAAGTCATATCATACGCAAGGGTTGTTACATCTTCTCCGAAACGGTCAACCATTGTTTTCATCAGGCTATTATCACACCGTAAATCCACAAGAACTTTCTCGCCTGAGAACAAAAAGAACACTTCTTTTGTAAAATTCTCAATATCAAAATCATCGGGCATCGTGATAATGTCCTTATCCAGTATCTCAGGTTTTGAAGCAATACGGTCTACCCTGAAATTGATAACCTTGCTTTTCTTCTCAGAATATCCGAGAACATAATAATAGTCCCCACACCAGAGAAGTTTATACGGGCTGAGTTTATAAATCTCGCCCTTATTTTTCAAAACCTTTTTCTTTAATCCAGTATAATCATAATACTGAAACGAAATCTGCTTGCCTGCATTGATGGCGTCGTTTATGGCGTCGATGATGTAATATATCTGCTCGTTGTCCGGCTTTATCCGATTGACCACATAGTTATTACGCTTCAGCTTTGCCACCTGCCCCGGACTGGTCATCGTATGTATCTTCTCAATCAAAGTTTCGCTTTTCTTCTTTGTAATGAACTTCGATGACTCTACTACGTCTATGAGCAATTTCAGTTCCGGCAATTCAAACTTACGACTGGCTACAAAGTATTTGCTCTGCGTAGAATGGATAATAACAATATCCATTCCAAACTCCTGAAGTGCAGCAATGTCCTTTGTAACCGTCGTTCTATGTGCAGATATTCCGTATTCGTCATTCAATATATTGATTAACTGTGTTGTGGAAAGAGGATTTTCTTCATCGGTTCTTTCCAGTAATATCTTTTGTAAATATAAAATTCTTGGCTTTGTTTCCATAGCCCGTCCTTTCTAAATTTTCACAATATTTTATACGAAATATAACCATTCTCATTTTAATCAAAGTGGTAAATCCACTTTCATTATATCTATATCTTCCATAATTTTTTCTTTGTAGAAATAAAATAGACCCCAAAATTTTTCCTTATTTTGCTCAAATTGTCCATATTCATTTCCAAAAATGTCACGAATTACAAAAGATAACATATAGTCTGAAATCTGGGTATCCATCTTTATATGTTCCATTCCAATAGTATTTATAATTCTCGAATAATTTTCAGTAAACCAAATATTATCTGTCCATTGCTTATTACATCTAAATGCTTCAAACGACTGATTATATTCTTCTTCGTACCCCATTAAGTTATCGTGATATATTTCTGTCTTGCTCATATCAACTCCGTGTAGATGTTTTAAGCTCAAAAGCATTTCTCCTAATGCCGTCATATTCACAAAATTTATAGTATTTTTGCAGCTATACGCTTCGTAAGTCAACGGGAATTCTCCATAATCCTTATTTTCTAACATAAGCTTAGCAAATGTTATATACAAATTATAATCATTTCTATCCAGTTTCTCATAAGGAAAGGAAATAAGATATTCCAAAAATTCTTTTTTAGAATTATCGGTGTGATATTGTCACTTATCCACCACATATCTATTATCAGCAAACCATCATCTATCAGCATTTCATATTTAGCAATAATAAGACTGGAATTTTTTAATCCACAGGCTTAATATATCTTCTTCTTTTTGTTGTTCCAATACAAGCCAACATCTCTTTATTCACTAATTCGTTCAATAATTGTCTTGTCCTTGGACCTTTTAATCCTATCTTTTCTGCCACCTGTTCTGTGCTATATTCAACACCAACCTCCATAATAGCTAAAATCTGCTGATGTCTTTCTGATAACCCCATTTCTTCTATGTTTTTTGAATCTGCTGACTTTTCTGCTGATTCTGCTGATTTTTCTGCTGATTTATCATCAGATTTCTTTTCCATCTTCATCACAAGTGTCACCTGATCGAGATTTGTATCTTCTATCAATTCTGGTTTTATCCATCCTTCTGACTTCCACACAGTAAGAATTGTCGGGAAGCCTGAGCCAGCATTATCGCCAAATCCAACCAATCTAAGCATAGTCTGCATATGAGGATTTCTTGACTTTGAATTGCCTCCACGATAAATATCCTCTAGCGGAAGTTTCAAAATTCCCGGATTTGTAAATTCAAACGAATCAGACCTCTTAATTACCTTCAACACACCTGCATCCATTAAGTAATCCGCGTGAATAATCATATTTACAAACCCTTCACGTACTGCTTTGTGAACCGGAGTATCATCTATACGCTGCACGCCACCTTCCAATTTAAATGGCTTTTTTAAGTCCTCAGTTAATTTAGGTGTTACTTTGGTAAAGAAATTAAACAGGTTATTTTCCCATGTTCCATCATAAGTAATTCTGTCATTCCAGCGGATATCTGCTGTCACTTGACTCTCATTACGATAGTCCATAAAAACATTATCAAAGCGTTCTCTGATAGCTTGTCCTGTGCCAAACATCAAAAGCCCCGCTAAAGTCAATCCTTCTACTCCAGTTTTTCTATCTTTCCTATAGCCACCCAACTTTTCAAGAAAGGACTTGTTATCCAAAGCATTCCATACATGTCCATCATTTCTGATTTCAAAAATCTGACGATATTTTCTTAATGTTTCTTTATCAATATCATCCATTGTATAATACTCAATTATTTGATTATCATTGCCCTCTGGATTTTGATCTCTTATCATTCCTCTAATCTCATGCTCTGTCGCATGATAATCGCCTTCATGATTTCTTTTATATGTTCCCTTATAAGGATTTTCTCCAACATATACCGGGCGCATATTAAAATCAGCTCTAGGAACATGAATCACAATAAGTCTTATACTGCCATCTTCAACAATCTCTACATCATCATCGATTAATAGATTTATATTCACCTTATTTCCATTAATTGTATTCCAAAAATCCTCTTTCTGCTTATGTGCATCCTCTATTCCCTGTATTATAAATCGTTTCTTCGGATCTGTCTTTGATTTGTCTTCTCTTACTCCAAGTATGATATATCCACCTTTTGTATTAGCAAATGCAGAATATGACTCATACGCAGATTTTGGTACGCTTTTTTCTGCTTTTTTGCACTCTATATCAACTTTTTCACCTTGGTAAATGAGTTCCTTTAACTCCTGCATATTCATATTCTGCACCTGCTTTCTTTACTGTATATTATGACAATAAGTGTGTTTTTTATCAATCAACTCAGAGATTTTTATTACTCATCAAGTATTTTTCCTAAACCAAGTCAAAAAATTCATCCTTGCTATGGTAAGCATATCCTTGTTGTATCTCCATAAACACCCTTTCTTTTGACAAAATTCCCCATCAGCAATCACTGACGGGGAACAATTTACAAACTATACTATTTTCAGTATTTTACTTATCCAAACTCTTCATTGTCGGGATAAATAAAACGTTTATTGAACAGTAACGCAAATCGTTAAAATATCTTGCATAACACAATTTTAGTTCTTTGCAAACAGATGTAAATAATTGCAATAAAAACATCTATTTTGTATTCATTTTGTGTTCAAACCAAAAATTTGTGTTCTCTCATTGAAATTTTCCTTCAATCTCTAAAATACATCATTACTATTTGCTAAATTTCTTATTGCATTCTGTTTTGATACCTCTGTTACATCTGCATAAATATCCAAAGTTGTCTGAATATTTTTATGCCCCATGATGCTCTGAATGACCTTAACATTTGCTTCTTGCTCACACATTCTTGTACAGAATGTATGTCTCATGTGATGACAGCTAAAATGTGGTATCAAATTAGGTTCTCGCTTTTCTTTTTCAGCAACCAAAAGTTCTTCATCATTATAAGCTTCATATACTCTCTTAATTGCACGATTTACACAACTTGGATTATGAAGATTACCATTCTTATTAGTAAATATAAATCCGGACATTCCATCAATCTCAATTTGGCTAAAACCTTCTTCCTCTTGCATTTCATATTCTTCTTGAAACGCTTCATATACAGAATCCATCATTGGAATAGTTCGAATACCTGCTTCTGTTTTAGGTAAACTCACAGTAAACGAACTCCTATAATCATCTGAAGCTTTTACAATATATGAAACACTGTGATTGATGTTAATCTCTCTCTTATCAAAATCCAAGTCATCCCATCTCAATCCTATTATTTCTCCGATTCTTCCACCAGTTCCAAATAATACAGTAAACAGCGGAGCCCATCTTCCAAAAACAGGACTTTCACGAGTATAATCTATAAATGCTTTTTGCTGTTCTATTGTAAGTGCATGTCTAATACCATTCATCGACTTATTTTGCCGTTTAATCTGTGTCATTGCTCCACTACACGGATTGGTTCTGATGATCTCATCCCTCACAGCTAAATTGAAAGTCGGGTGTAATATTGTATGAATATTTTCAACGGTACTAACTTGCAGTTCGCATTCCTTTAATAAGTATTGTTCATAAAAGAACACTACATCGGAATACTTAATATCAGCAATCTTTCTTTTTCCAAATGTATCTCTCACAAACCTATTATACATGTACAAATATCCAGAATAGGTTGACTGCTTTAATTCTGTTTTGAGTGTCATGTATCTGTCAAACACAAAATTCAAGCTAGCTTTACCTGCTACATAAGTATCCAAGCCATCCAATTGATTTTTTTGTAATTTCTTTTCTTTTTCTCTTAACTCCAACAAATCCTTTGCATAAATGGCCTTTCTTCTTTTTAAGGAATCCGTATATTTATATACATAGCGATTTTCTTTTTTGCGTTCGCTTTCCCCAGGGCGTAATACCCTTCCTTTACTATCCTTACGAGTTGTCATATTCTCACTTCCTTCTTATAGAAATAGAATAGGAAAGAAAATATCACTCTCAGCAGCAAGTATTAGCAAAACATACATTTGCATTATAACTTCATTATACTTACAACTCACATCTAACGCAAGTTTTTTTGCGTGAGAAAAATTTCCTTTCCCAATAAAAATACCAAATCTAGTTCTTCCTTTATTCTATACGAAACGATTCCAGATACTCCTCTAAAATGTCACAATTTACAAGCACAACCTGATTTATTTTATAGGTTGCCTTTGCATCTTTTGCCAAATCCATAAACTTACGTTCACTCATACTATATAACTCCGCACCTTCCCTATATCTGACAAAACGCTTCTTTATCTTGTCAACTTTTTTTCTTTCCTTAATTGGTGGCTTCATGTGTTTCTTCCTCCTTCAATAAATCATATTGTACCTTCCTAATCTCATTTCTGTTGTCCTCTTTCCATTTTTTACTCACAACTTCCTCATTCCTTTCTGTTGAAAATGTCTCCTTATACAAAAACCTATGGTTGAAATTTATCCGGTACCGTTCTTTTCATTCAACATCTACAGTATAATAGGACACTGCTATTAAATTAAGGAACCAATAAGACAAGAAACCTGTACCCGTTGTTCAAATTTGGAAGATAAAAAAGAAGAGTATTGCACTCTTCCATAAACTTTAGATACTCCGCATAATATAACAAATGGATATATATTCACAAATAAATATACATCCATTGTATTTTTTCTATTCTTCAATCTTTTTATCTTCCAATTGCATATTAAAAATTTCCTTTTGTGTTTCTATTTCTGCACGAAGTTCTTCCTCTGTAGGAAGATACAATTTATACTTTGAAGCAAAAAGTTGTTCATTTCCATGCAAAATAGAATACTTGGCAATATCTTCATCTGTATCAGAACACAATACTATTCCTAACGTAGGATTATCTGTCTCCGATTTTTTTAACTCATCATACATCCGAATATACATATCCATTTGTCCTACATCCTGATGAGTAATCTTTGTTGTCTTTAAATCAATCAGCACAAAACATTTCAAAATATAATTATAAAAAACTAAATCTATATAATAATCTTCTTTATCAGTATGGATATGCTGTTGCCTTGCAACAAATGCATAGCCTTTGCCAAGTTCCATCAAAAACTTCTGTAAATTACTCAATATACTTGCTTCCAATTGTGTTTCTGTAAACGAAGTATCCGATTTGAAACCAAGAAATTCAACAATCATTGGATTCTTAACAAATTCAAGTTGGTCGTTTTGAAACTCATCCGTCAACTGATGCATTTCCTCTATTACAGGTTCTTTTACCTGTGATTTTAACAGTCTGTAATAATACTGCGATTCAATATTTCTTTTAAGTGTTTTTACACTCCAAGTTTCTTTATATGCTTCTGCTTCATACCAAGCTCTTGCCTCTGGATCTTCAACTCTTATTAACTCTCTATAATGAGTCCACGAAAGAAGATTTGATGATTTTGGACTCGCTGAGTCCAAAATCTCTGGATACATCTTATAAAATTTTACATATTTATACAGACTACTCTGCTCATAACCTTTCCCGTATTTTTCAGTAAGCTGACGAGAAAGACTTTTCATAATTTCTTTACCATAGTTTTCCGCTCTGTTTTCACCAGGTGATTCATCTTCTGCAATACGCTTTCCCAACAACCAGTTTCTTTGTAGCAAAGACATACTAACAGCTCTATATGCGACTTTCTGGGCCACATCAATAATTTCACAAGCGTCATCAAACATGTTACTCGTTTTCACATATTTTATTAATTCCTTAGCCATTTCTATATCCTTTCCTAATTTGTGACACAAATTATACGTCAATTTATTATGAGAAAAGTTTACATTGCTTTGCTTATCCTGAACATATCTAAGTGTCATATCCATCTTCTTATGACTAAACAATGTCTGTCTCATTAATATTTACAAGTTCGCCAACATACATACCAGTTGAATTCACTAAATGTATTATAGCAAAATTTTTCAGTATTTTACAGTCATCTCTGAGTTTCATTAAATCTTTATTCCAGTTTTGTGTATTTTCGGTTTTGCCAGATACGCATTTTGTGTCACAAAAATGCTGCTCTGGTTAGGGGACGCCCCTAATACCCCGAAATATATCTCCAATTTCACTTAAAACGGCAAAATGATAGCATTATGCTTACAATCTGCTTACCCCGGTGATAGCAATCTGCTTACATATTGATCACCCGCTTGATAGCACTTTGCTTACATTCTGCACACCCCAATTTCCCTTTTTTCCGCCCATCAAAACTTTCATGACAGCACTTTGCTTACAATCTGCTCACCCTAGAGCAAAAAATAAATTTACTTGTCTTACAACTGGACCAACCATGATCGATTGCAATCACTATGGTATTCTTATCCATCTTCTTCCTCCTTTTTTGAAATAGAAAAGGCTAAAGTAACAGTCCCGAAAATCTGCTTTTCCAAATAGTTTCTGTCTGTTACTTTAGCCTTTCTCTTATGTATGCTTTTTCCTCCTCGCCCGCATACAGCGAAATCTCTTTACCATGAGTATCTTTATCTAAATTTATTCTCGCCAAAAAACATTTGTTCGATATAATAAATTTGGACTTTACAGTCCTAGTGCTACCACACGTTGACGTGGATATGGCGGTTCGCTTCTTGCGGAGAGTTGATAGCTCCGATTACATAGAAATCCCTTGGGGAAACCCTGGAAAGGGTGCTAGACATCCGGAGACTGTCTAGCACCGACCGAAGCGGAGCGGAGACTTCTACGCTTATGCTAACCATTAGTAACCTTATTGCAGTGCTTGCACTGTGTGCGACTTTTTATAGTCTTGGTTACATGCATGGAAAGCAGGATACCAAGACGCAGAAATCTCCTGTGTGGATACCTCAATGGAAGCATTCAGGCTCAATAAATTCGTCTGGGAGGCAATATCCTCATTGAAATCTTATACGTTAAAATAATTAACTTCCTGTTCTAAATTTTTGGATATATGTATGGTATCTTTTGACGAGCTGCTGATTTTTTCTATGGTATCATTGATGTTCTCAATGACAGATGTGGTTTCCTCACAGCTTGCTGCATTCTCCTGGGAAATTGCTGACAGATTGCTGACTTCAGTTAATACATTATCCTTTGCAGTAGAAAGTTCATTGGTCTTTCCATAAATGTCATTTATATTTTCTGAGGTCTGATCCACACTATGAGTTACTTTATTAAAGCTTTCTTGAACGCCATCTAAAACATCTCCTTCAATGGTGACAGATTCCTGTATTTTTTCCACAAGCTCTGTACTTACTCCAAATTTTTGTACAAGATTAGTAATAATATTTCTGATTTCCTGAGCCGATTCTGTAGACTGTTCTGCTAAAGTCTTTATTTCGCTGGCTACCACTGCAAATCCTTTGCCCTGCTCACCTGCTCTGGCAGCCTCAATAGAAGCATTCAATGACAAAAGATTGGTTTGACTTGCAATGCTTGTGATAACATCAGTTGCCATATTAATAGTTTCCACCGCCTCATTGGATTCAGCAATCCCCTTTGCCACTTCCTGTGAAATTTGGATGGTATTCTTGTTTGCCTCAATAAGCTTATCCAAGTTTTCTCTTACTTCTGTACTGATTTCACATACTTCATCTGCATTTTCTTTTGCCTGGCCTACAGCTGTCTGGATATCTGTAATATTATTTCCAACCATCACCATATTGGAAGCTGTGGTCTGTACAGATTCTGCCATAGAAACTGCGCTCGCAGAAATTCCATCAACAGTAGTAGCTACTCCGCTTATAGCATTACTACATGCACCGATGGAATCATCCACACCTATCATATTTTGGTCTAGTTCTTCCATAGTTGTGTGAATATTGGACAATACACGCTTCATTGTAGATTTCAATATATTTGCTGAGTCAATAATAGAAGAAATCTCTTTTACCTGAGCGGTTGTTTCTATATTTGCATCCAATTCTCCATTGGCAAGCCCTTTGGTAAATTCATCCAACCTCTTAAGTGGGGCAGCAATCCGTCTGGAAAGAATCAGCGTAATAATGACAAACGCAACCATTAAAGCAATTGCTGTCATAATAAACACACTGGATGCCTTATTTATTTTACTCAGAACATCTTTTTCATCTACAGTAAGTACAGTGATGTAATCATTATTCTTTCCCACGAAGTAAGCTGCATATTTATTTTTCCCATCAAATACATAGCTGATAAATCCCGGTTCCACTTCCTCGTTGTTGCTGATTCGTGCCAATACTTGCTTTACCGCTTCGTTTTCTACCGGCTGACCTACTTTTTCTTCATTTGGATGCTGAATCATAATGCCATCGTGTCCATTTACCGTATAGAAATACATGGAATCATAACCCATGGAGGATGTATCAGAAAACATTTCTGCCATGTCGTTTACGTATACTGCCGCTCCTACATAACCAATAGGATTATTTTTATCATCAAATACAGGAGCATACATCGATACTACCTGCTTTCCTGTAGCTGGGGATGCAATAATTCCTGTGTTATACATATCATCCGATGCCAGCATATTCTCCTGCAAGCTTTTCAAGCGGTCTCCTTCTCTTGTGGGTACTCCGATGGCTTTCTCTACTGGATGAGTCAGGGTTGTAGAATCCCAGTTGGATATGTAGATAGCCTCCATGTTACCTGCCGCATTAAAACACTCCATCGTATAATCCTGTGCTTCTTTTTGCAATGCAGCATCCGTTTGATTTTTCAAAAACTCTACCACGATTGGCGATTTCGCAAAATTCTTCAAAGTTCTCTCTTCATTTTTTATATACGACTCAAATCCCGTCCCAGTTTCCTTTACAAGGGACAACATAGAATTTTGAGTAACGCCTTTTATTTCTGCGCTCGATGTACTGATCAGCATAATCAACATGATAATAATAGAAATCATCATCGGTACGACCGAAAATGCCACCAACATTGTGTTAAAGTTTAATTTTAATGTTTTTCTTTTTTCTTTCATATTACATTCCCCACTTTCTTATCTTTCTATACACTTTTCTTACTATGCCCCTTCTCTACCAGACATATAGTAAACCGTCTAAAACTTGAATACCCGTTCTATTTACTGTTATCTGCTCACCTAATGCTTGGCATACAATATCAATATCATCAACTACTGCTTTTTTCTTCAAAACCATCTCCTGTCAGAAAAAATATTGCTAGATAAATGCCCAAAAAGCAGTGCATACAAAATTGACAGAAAAGCTCTGCCATCTGTTATACACTGCTTTTAACACGTATCTACTGCTATTCTTTTTTCCACTTCAAAAAGACAGAATTTGCTCTGTCTGTCTGTCTATCTATAAGATTATCCTTTCTGTTCCCCATAAAATCAACCCCCTCGTAATATCCAATAAAATGGACACCCTATATTTGTTATTTCCCATAACCCAGACACTAAAAATTCACTCATATGTTGCAAGAACCCCCATCCTTCAACACCATGAACTATTAGATTTTTTCTTGTAATATATTATACCATATTTTTCCTTATAAGAGTCTTACTTTTTATTAAAAAATGGATTTTTTGGCAAAAAAGTTGCACAAACTTTTCAAGTGCATTTGTGCAACTTGCTAATTTTCTGAAAACTATATATTTTTTATAGTTCTCCACTTTATTTCTTCCCCACCATCGTTCTGATCTTCTCTTTCATTTTGATCCTTCTGAAAACTAATAAAAATCTTTCTCATATCACGTTCCGTGTCAATGTCTATTTTGATACCAAACATGGACAACGCCATCTCCACAGCCCTGTCATAAGCCTCCAGCGTATCATCCATTCTAGTAATGACAGCACAATTATCAAATTCCCTAAACCCATTTTCAATAATACGAACTACCCGAATATTGTTCTTCCTGCACAATTCATTTTTTGCCCGTTCCATTCTATAACCATGATGATTGTTATGATAATTCTTCGAGAAAAAGATTGCCCCATGAACACTTGGTATGTAAATATCTATTGGCACTCCTATTACATCCTTGTTTCCATATTCTGCTTCTATTTGTGCTGTTTGTAGATAATATCGCAACGCCTCCAGTTCCATATTCTTTTCTAATCGTGCCATATCTCTGCTAAAATTATATTTGAAGATCGCTTTTTGTGTTTGTATTTCCTGTCTGCACTTTGGACATCCACTGCCTTGTACTCTTGTTGCAATGGAAGCCTTCCAACTATGCTGACATTTCCTGCAAGTCCACCATACAAGTTCTCTGGAATTTTCCCTTATTTCTGTTGGCTTTATGTTTTCATTGAACAAAGACCATTCTTTTACCAACTCCGGTTGTGTGGTTTCCAGATCATTGATGCCACTAACCGTAATCGCTCCACTACAACACTCACATTTACTGCCTCGTCCTCTTGTCGAAATCAATGCTTTCCATTCATAACCGCACACATGACATTTCCACCACACTCTTTTATTGGCATATTGTGCTACTTGATCCGGTCTCAACGGAAAATTTTTCTCAGACCAGTCTTTTGCCAGTTCCGGCTGCATGGTTTCCAAATCATTGTATCCTTTTAATACTTCAATACTATTGCAATACGGACAATCACTGCCATTCACCCGGTTCTTTATTGCAGCCATCCATTCATGCCCACATTTTCCTTTCCACCACGCTTTCTTAGAAGAACCAACTGTAAATTGCCGGGGTGTTAATTCATTATTTTTCGCTGACCACTCTTCTGCCAAGTGTGGTGCCTTTGTTGCCAGATCATTGAAACCAATCAGAATACGTTTCCCTGCACAATACGGACACCCTTCACCGTGAGAACGGCTTTTTACAGACATCAACCACTCATGCCCGCATTTTCCTTTCCACCACACTTTTTTATTCGAACCATAGGTTACATTACCCGGTGTGAGTGGCTCATTCTTTTTCGACCACTCTTTTGCCAGTTCCGGATTTACTTCATCAAGATATTTCTTCGCCATATCATTACCCTCCCTATCTTACATATTGAGGGAAGTCATGATTTACTTCTGCCTGATAATATCCCTCTATTGTGCAAGGTGCGTTGAATAAAGTTGCAAGCATGTATTTTTTAATATTCTTTACTTTGGTAGTGTTCTTTTGCAAGCAAAGCAATACATACTGTATATGACTATAATTCAATTTCAAAAATCTGCTTCGCACAATCTCTGTTGGATAAATATTTTTTGCAATTACCATTTCCTCAGATTTACACATGATCACTTCCATAATCAATGCCAATAATTCCTGCAATATTTCTTTTTGATTTTCATGCGATGTCACCAAGAGATCATACTCAATATTCTGACGAATAAACTCCTCATATTGTTCATAGGATCTCGTGTACTCTGCATCTAATCCCATCCCATCCTGTGATATGATAGGATTAGATATAGATTTATTACAATCAGTATGATTATTATTAGTCTTACTAATAGGTGGTGTAGTTTCAGCAACTTCTTGAGGTGTGATTTTTACAACCTCTTGAGGTTTCCTTTCTACACTTCTTGAAGTTGAATTTTGGGCACTTCCTGAAGTTGCAGTTTCTGGACTTCTTGATGTTGGATTTCTTTTCTTCTTATCTGTAAAAGGTATTTTTTCCGAACAATTCCTTTCTGTAATAAAATTTTTCACATACAGGAGACTCGGCATTCCAAGTCCCCTTCTCTTTTTTTCTACTAATCCGAACTTTTCCAATGCTGCCAACAAATCAATTGCCTTATTTTTGGATATTCCCAAGTCTTCTTGAATATCTGCAATCTGATAAATGATATATACTCTGTTTTCCGAATCGAACCATCTGTTCTTCATGGACAAACTCATGCGATCAAGAAGTAATCCATACAGTACCTTTGCAGGTAAGGATAGGTCTGAAAAGGTTTCATCCGTTATCATAATCTTGGGTATTTTGATAAAACTAAATTGCTCTGCCTGATTACCGTAATAATATTCAAAGTTCATATCCATCACACTCCTTGTTCCCTGCTCCACTGATCTAACAATGTGAGTATGACGTCTTCCATCTGCTGCCTGCTATACCCTTGTGGAAAATAAGAAGCGATCTGCGTATCTGTTAATGAGAAGTATACTTGCTTTACCGTTCCTGTGACCTCGTATAAGATAGCATTGGTACTCTCTGTTTGTTCTTCTTCTGTTCCTTCTATTTTTCTTAATCTTGCGATTTTATCTTTGACTAATTTTTTCCCTTTGTTTATGTAATCAAGCACAATCTGTTGAATGCTTTTGGATAGAAAAGATAGCTCTACACCATTCACAAATGAAATCTTTTTCTTGTCTACTAATTCTAATAGTTCAGGTATTAGTTCTGTTAATCGAATATACCTTTTCACTTGTGTTCCAGACATACCATTTTCTTTTCCGATTTTACTTGTACTAAGCTTCGGACCATTATGGTCCGAAGTAACCCCCTGATGGCTCATTGCTTCCATTTTCATCTTAAACGCAAAAGCTCGTTCACTTGGCAATATCTCTTCCCTTTGAATATTTGCATCCACCATGATTATAGTTGCTTCATCATCCGTCAATTCTTTTACAAATACGGGCATTTTTTCTAACCCAGCCAATTCTGCCGCATGTCTACGCCTGTGTCCGGAAATCAGTTCAAATCCACCCTCCGGTCTTTTTCTTGCAATCGCTGGAGATAATATTCCGTTTTTCTTTATAGATTCCACCAACTCAAGCATTGCCTCATCATCCACTACATGAAATGGATGATTTTTAAATTCGTGCAACTGATCCAATGGAATATCACTTGCCCCCTCTATGGTAGGTACTGCTAATAATTCTTCATAGCTTGTCAACTTCACTTTTTGTCCAGATCTAGTTTTCATGAGCAAGCACCTCCTCTGTCAATTCACGATAGGCTTTTGCTACTTTGCCTGACGGATCATGTGTATAAATGCTATTCCCCTCAGCACTGATTTCTGCAGCACGAATGGACACTGGAATTTCTGATTGGAATATCAAAATGTTATCCGCATACGCTTCATGCACACTGGCTGAAATATCTTTTGTGAAATTCGTTCTGTAATCTACCATCGTCAATAAAATACCTTCAATCTGTAAATTTGTATTCAATTGTCTTTTTACCCGCACAATGGTCTTTATCAACTGCTGTAAACCTTTTACCGGTAAATAAGCTGCCTGAACCGGTATTAAAACAGCGTCTGCACATGCTAACGCATTCACGGTCAACATACCTAATGAAGGCATACAGTCGATAATGATATAGTCATATTTTTCTCTTATTGCATCTACATATTCCTTTAGTATGACTTCTCTACTGATTACATTAACCATAGATACCTCTAAACCGGATAATTCAATATTGGCAGGCATGAGGTCAATATTTTCTTCATGAGAAAGAATACCTTCTTCCAAGTCCATTTCTTCTTCAGTGATAATATTGAGCAGCTTCGTTGCCAAAGTTACCTCAATCTGATCCGGCTCACGATAACCCAAACTAATGGTCAGACTGCCTTGTGGATCACCGTCAATCAACAACACTTTATTTCCCTTTCGAGCCAAACCTATTCCTAAATTGACTGTAGTGGTAGTTTTTCCCACTCCACCTTTCTGATTTGCAATAGCTATTACTTTACACATAATAAATTCCTCCTTCAAACTGTATTCTTGCTAAATGGTTGCTTATTTTATAATGCAAATGATATGTTTGAAGCTAAACTTTGAGAAACACGCTTTGCGAGTTTCTCAAATTATCGCGGTAGTCGCCAAGGTCTTACGCAAGCGTAGACTTTGGCTCGTTACTCGCGTAAATGCAAAAAGAGACACTTCCAAAGATTGAAAATGTCTCACTAAGAGTAATATTTATTCAAATAAGAGTACTGCAAGTCTGCACATTCATGCATATTCCTGCATCATTTACGTCAATTTTGGGTTCAATTTGGGTTCATTCCCACACTTTCACAAAGCCTAAACCCTTGATTTTACTGGGTTTATTTATCAAGTGTCTTAAGTGTCGGGATTTCACATCAATTTAATTTACTTTAATGCTTTTTCCTTTAATAAAGCCTTTTTCGGTGTTCCAACATTATTATAATAACATATTTATGCTGATTACACCACTCGAATTTGTCGTACTCTTGTCGTATGGCACACATTTTGTCGTACTCTCGTCAGTCCATGCCGGACTCTTTCCTAAAATACATCTAAATTGTGTGCTAAATTTTGAATTGCTTCCTGCTTTTTAGTATCGGTAACTTCCGCATAAATATCCATGGTTGTTTCGATATTTGCGTGTCCCATAATGGACTGAATTACCTTTAAGTTTGTTTCATTCTCGCAAAACCTTGAGCAAAAGGTATGTCGCAAATGATGACATGAGAAATGTGGTATTATCACAGGCTCACGATGTTCTTTGGAAGCCTTCACCACT
>Ga0256404_1002666_pt1 | contig 38765 bp, 23 predicted proteins | sample RumenRJG_01DNA_FD_185990 | JGI IMG/M metagenome (GOLD analysis project Ga0256404, IMG submission 185990) | Bovine rumen microbial communities from Lethbridge, Alberta, Canada - RJG_01 | ecosystem: Host-associated > Mammals > Digestive system > Stomach > Rumen | place: Canada: Alberta | collected...
CAGCTTACGTAACAACTTATGATTATTATTTAAGCAATGCTAACAATTCTGTATATAACCCAGGCAGCACTCTCAATTTGACGGCCAGCGGCGATAATAAGCTGTATGTGCATTCTGCTGTGCAGAACTACGGTTCCTCGTCTTCAGCGATTGCTGTCGGGGCTGTCTGCAGCGGGGAAGTCAACATTCATTCGACATCAGGCAGCAACAGACTTACTGCAGAGGCGGTGGATGATGCAGAAGTTTTTTTTGCCTCACATGGCGGAAACATCAGCATGATCGCGGAAAACGGCAGCAATGTGATTACTGCCACGGCATTGTCAGGCAGCGACGACCCTTATTCTTATCAGACAATTGAAGGAGTTTATTTACAGAGAGGCAGCACGGGGTATATCCGGGCCGGAAAAGACAACGTCATCACAGTCACGGGAACGGGCGCGCAGCCTCGTGATGAGGCAGCAGGCATTCAATGTCTTTTAGGCAGCACACTTGACGTCATTGCCGAAGAGGGCAGCAATGTCTTTACTGTAAATGGCCCTATGTCATACGGCATTGTGGTCGTGCATAATAATGCTGCGCTGACGGTTCAGGCAGCTCAGGGAAACAACGAAATCACAGCAGGCGCGGTCGGTATATATACGCGCAATACAGGCAAAGCTGACATCACTACGCGTGCCGGTCTCAATAAAATCACAGCAGATGAATACGGCATGCTGGCGCTTGTCGACGGCAAGATCAATCTGACTGGACAGACGCAGGTCACAGCGCCGAGAGCTCTTAACGCAGATGGCCTGAACAGCCAGAACAACGACGCGGCATCTGTGACCATAAATTATGACGGCAGCAGTTCGGTTAGCGGCGATGTCTATGCCTATAACGGCGGTCATGTGGAAGTGAAACCCATTGCTGACAGCGCTTTCAACGCCAGGAAAATGAATATTACCGGCGACATCTACGCTGCCTATCAGGATGCGGATGACACTCCTGATCCTGCTACTTATGTGGGCGGAACGACTGATATATCGCTGACTTCAGACAGCACGCTGACCGGTAAAATCCTGACGTTTTACTCAGCTGATGATTACGGTACAGATCGCGCCGGAACAGCGAACCTCACTATGGATGCCGGCAGTCTCTGGCTCATGACCGGCTCCAGTTCAGTGAGCAGCCTGGCGAACAACGGCACAGTCCGTTTCCGCAGCGGCGGCGATTCGCTCCAGATCACCGATATGACTGGTTCGGGCGTTTATGAACTTGACCTGTCGATGACAGGATCCAACAGCGACATGATCTATGCGGTCAACGGCACCAGCGAGGCGCAGACGCTTACGGTGAAAAATCTGACAACACTCGACAGCGAAATGAACGCAGGGGACGCCGTGCGCTTTGCCACAATAAAGAATTCGCAGAATGAGTTTGTTGACGGCAGAACGGTAGGCATTATCCCCAGCGGCATCTACAACGACACGTTGAAAATTCAGTATCGCAATTACGAGACTGATCCGCTGAACACAGCTGAATACAACGATGCTTATAACGGCGATGGCACGCTGAAGCCGACCACGGCGCAGGTGGAAAGTCTTTACGGCGGCGCCGGCGCGAAAAACGTCTACCTGGTGAAAAGCCAGAGTATGAATGATGGAGCTGTCACGCCCGGCGCAATTAAAGACCTTGTCTGGCGTTATGTCACAGATCTTGACACGTTCACCAAACGCCGCGGACAGGCTCAGTATTTTATTCCCGGCAGCAATGACGGTTTCTGGGTGCGCGCGGCGCATAAGAAGTTCGGCATCGACGGCACAGGCTCAATCTCCGGCAACACTTATGAGCTGGGGTACAGCAGCGTACAGAACGACGACGAAAAAGAGAAGCACCGCATGGGTGCAGCGCTGGCCGGATCACGCCAGACAGGCCATCTTGAAAATTTTGCCAGCAGTCTGAAAGTGAAAGACGGCTACCTCGCAGTCTACGACACTCACGAGTACCTTCCTGACAGGGAGAAACTTGCCGGAAAACCGGAGTGGAAAAAAGACACGTTCCGCTACTGGGATAACTATCTGAAAATCCACCGTGTCAAAACCGAGTACGACGCTTCTGACCGTCTGACTGGCGCGAGATACGAAGGCAGTTACCGTCAGAGCGTTATCGCGCTGAGCACAGAGTACGGCGCAAAACTTCCCTTTGCGAAGCGCTGGTACTGGGTGCCGCAGGCGCAGCTGCAGCTCAGTTATGTGCAGGGATATGACTACAGCGATTCCCAGGACATCTATTTTAAGGGCGATGACGAATGGAGCCTTGTCGGCCGTCTTGGCTTTGACCTGGTACACGTGGTTGACGAAAAACATGACGGGCGGCTGCACCTGAAAGCCAGCCTGCTCCATGAATTCTCCGACGGCACAGATGTGAGAGCGGAGACTTACGGCGCCGGCGCGGGAACGTACTTTGCCCGCGGCGAGCAGAGCGGCACCTGGGGCGTGTTCGGCATCGGCTACAGCAGCCGCCTGGGCAGCAGCGCCTACCTGCATCTTGACGCGGAGTGGGCTGCGGGCAACGACTTTGACGACACGTACTTCCTGACTGCGGCACTTCACGTGGAACTGTAGCAATGCCATCCGCGGGGCTGCTTTAAAAACTGATATGCTCTGACTGACTCCTTCTTCACAGGACGCTGAGATAAAACAGTCCTTTGGAGGGGGAGTTTTTATGTACTGCCGGAAGAAGCAGGAATCTTCACAGGGCAGCCCTGTGAGTCTTAGGCAGAACAGCTGAAAAACGCTGCTGTCAGGACCAGGACAGAAATTACGGCAGTCAGTGAAGAGATGCGGCATATATTGTGACAGAGCCACAGTCCTGCAGAGAAAACGGAAATGCGGGGGCGGCGGAAAAAGCGGCCCGGCACTGAGCCGCCGCGGCAGACATTCCGGCACGCAGGCCGGCAGGCAGCAGTTAAATATCGCGAATCTGTTTTTCAGTTTAAACTGATTTGCCCGTGTTTATATGAAAACAGATCTGTCAAAGAGCAGGACGGAGAGAAAAACAATGTATTGCAGTTCTCGTTTCTGCGAGTGCATGCACACAGGAAAGTCTGAAGCAGTCGCCTGGATATTATGAAACAGAAAATCAGCCATGACAGAAAATGTACCTGACGCGCTGCGGCGGTAACTGCTGAAATCTCTGCCAATACTGCAAGCTCAGACCTGTGCCGCGTTTTAAGCAAAGACTGCAGCGGCACAGGTACTCAGAGGTATTGTGACAGAGCCGCATAAAATGCTATCCGCCGAATGTCCCAGGCGGCAGGGAATTGCCGCATTTTACCTTCATTGCAGCCTGGGCGTCACATCACGCTGACGATTTTCTACTACCCTGACTGTAAAAAAACGCGCAGTGTCTGCCGACGTCAAAATACGGACAGAAGTGCGGTATTTCCTGCCCAGAGAAAGGAACTGGAAAGTTTTTGATTTTCTTTAATAATTTTAATCTGAAAGTTTGATTTTTGTTGACCAATAAGCATCAGCAATGCAGTAATTGCAATACGTGAGGAAATATTAAATGAATTAGCACTCAACACTTGACAGTGCTAATAACAGTGTTATAATACGGGCAGAACGAAAGAAGAAGTTCCGACAGAATTTCTCCTGCAGTTTCGAATCAGTAAATTTTGACTGCGGCACAAGCCGCGCTTAGGAGGAATATAAAATGATGGTACCTGCTCTTTGGAATGACAATCTTTTTGATGTGTTTGATGACGTGTTCAACGACAACTTTTATCGTCACAGCCCGCTTTACGGACGCAGGGAACAGAATTTGATGAAGACCGATGTCCGTGAAACCCCGAACAGTTATGAAGTGGACATCGACCTTCCCGGATTCAAGAAAGATGAAGTGAACGTTCAGCTTGAAAACGGCTATCTGACTATCAGTGCCGGTAAGCAGCTCAGCAAGGACGAGAAGGACAAGAAAGGCAGCTACATCCGTCAGGAGCGTTATGAAGGCAGCTGCTCACGCAGTTTCTACGTCGGCGATGACATCAAGAAAGAGGAAATCAGCGCGAAACTCGAAGACGGCATCCTGCGCCTGAGCTTCCCCAAGAAATCCCAGAACGAAGTTGAACAGAGCAAATTCATTGAGATTGAATAGTTTCAGTAAATCCGACTGACATCTTCGTCATCTCCCATATACTCCCAGAAATTCAGGAACCCCGGCGGCATAACGCCCCGGGGTTCCTGGTTTTTTATTCAGTGTTTTAACTGCAGCAGTTCTGCCGGGCATCTGTAAATCTGAAGAAGAAGCCGCCGCCGAAAGGACGTCCCAGCGTGTCACGGCCGCCGATCCAGTAGTCAAAAAGGCCGGGCACACCTGCTTTCTGAAGTTCGGCAGTTGAAACAGCAAAACTCCAGCGGCAGCCGTACTGTTTCAGCGAGCCGGGAACAGCGCGGATTCCCATCGTCCGGGCGTTCGTGCCGCCCAGAACGATCAGCAGCGAACTTTCAAGAGGGACACGTCCGGTGTCAAGTTCAAAGACGATGACAGTCTGCCCTTCATCATCCATAGCCGCTGAGGCGGGGACAGCTTGAACTGCAGCGGCGTGCAGTTCTTTTTCTGCCGCCGACAGCGTTTCCAGTGCCTTTTCTGCGCACCAGTCATCACACTGTCTGACGGCATCACGGACTTCAGTTTCCGTCAGGTTCTTCTGGTCAAGGCAGATGTGCAGCTGCGCTGTCTTGTGAGACAATTCGGTCTCCAGCCCCCACAGCAGGCGAGAATGGCTTTTTTCATGTTCCTGATACAACAGCTCAAAGAGACTCTGGAAGTCTCTCATTTTCTGCCAGCCGCCGCTGTGCCATGAGTTCAGGCCGGCATCAGGCAGCAGATGGGTTCTGAGCATGTCTGCGGCTTCCTTTCCCATAGTGTCAAGCGCAGCAGGAACACCGTAAAACGGGTGAACCGGCACAAAGGGCAGTTCACAGGGCCGGCCGCAGCACAGGTGCATGACTGTGCGCTCCGGGCGTTCTTTTTCAGCAAATACGGTTATTGATGCGTCCATGGTCGTGCCCGTGCAAATGCGGCGTATTTCTGTGTCGTGAGGCGCACCGCCGGGGAACGGAGCACGCGCCCAGGCGGGGTCAAGAAATGTTCCGTCATAATGGCAGCGCAGAACCTCTTTCACCTGATCAGGAGAGACAGGGGTCGGAGGAACGACCGCAAACGGGTAACACTGTCCGTCATCGCGCCAGAAAGGACTGCGGGTCAGAATGCTGTAGCCGCCGGCACTGCGGAACCGGTTGCCGGGGCTGTTCAGCGTCTCTTCGGATTCATAGGCAGCTGCAAAGTCAAACGGGCCTTTTGCCGGATCATACCAGCCTTTTTCCCTTGCGTATTCGATAAGACCGGGCGAAAGAACAAAATTATCATGATCGCCGGGATCTACCTCGTGAATGGTGTAGTAGTTGGGAATAAATGCAGCTTCTTTGTCGCCCACACGACGTGCCGCGTAATGTTTTCCGCTGACAACTTCAATAAGCCAGGCTTCATCTGCATCAGCGGCAATATAGGTTCTGCCGGAACTGACATAGCCGTAGCGGTCAAGAAGCTCTGCAGCAATGCGCACCGCGTCGCGGGCGCTTTCTGCACGTTCGGCCATGATGCGGCGCAGGTTGAAGCCGATGCCGCCTTCACTGAGCCGGGAAGCGTCTTCAGTGTCCTCTTTGGAATCGCAGCAGCTGTCACTGACCACCAGCACGCCGCGTTCATTATAAAATGAGTCGGACGTTGACATGCCGCCGCCGGCCTTCTTCATCTCGCTCCAGTAGAAGCCGAATGTGTGCGGCACCTGCGGTATCTGTGCGAGCCCGGTTTCAGCCGGGATCAGTTCGCCTTCTGCGTGGTCAGCAGCGGGAACATATCCATGACGGTTGACGATGCGCCCGCCGTCATCTTCATTGTGTCCGACAATCACATGTCCTGTTGATGATGCGTCTTTTCCGATCACAACGCTGGTACACGCACATGCGGCGGCAGCCGCACAGAGAATCAGCGCGAGTGCTGAAAAAAGTATCACAGACAATGAAAGCACCTTCTTAACGAAATTGGTGAGCTGCGCCGCAGAAAGGCAGACTCCCGCAGCGTCTTTATTATAAAGAAAACCCTGGTTCTGTCAAAATCATCAGTCATAAAGGTGACATGCCGCAAAGTGTCCCGGTTCGAATTCCTTCATTTCAGGTACTGTCTGAGAACAGACGGGCGCTGCATGGCGGCAGCGGGTATGAAAGCAGCAGCCTGACGGCAGATTGACTGCACTCGGAATCTCGCCCTCAAGACCTTCTGAATTGCGCATGTTGTGTCCCGCCAGCGTTGGAATTGACGAAAACAATGCTCTGGTGTAGGGATGCATTGGCGCTGAAAAAATCTGTTCCCTGCTGCCTTTTTCGACGATGAACCCCAGATACATCACAGCCACCTGGTTGGAAATGTGCTTAACCACAGACAGGTTATGGGCGATAAACAGGTAAGAAAAATGAAATTCGTCTTTCAGGTCCATCAGCAGATTCAGAATCTGCGCCTGAATGGAAACGTCAAGCGCTGAAACCGGCTCGTCTGCAATGATGAATTCCGGCTCAACAGCCAGTGCCCGGGCAATTCCGATCCGCTGACGCTGTCCGCCTGAGAACTGGTGCGGGTAGCGTTCTGCCTGCTCAGGTCTGATCCCGACACGTTCCAGGAGTGAGAGGGCCCGTTCGCGTGCATCCTTTCTGTTTGAGGCTACCCGGTGAAACAGCATAGGTTCAGTAAGAATTTCCAGCACGTTCTGGCGGGGATTCAGCGACGCATAGGGATCCTGAAAGATCATCTGCATTTTCTTGCGCAGAGGCAGCATATCTTTGAGCGGAATGTGGGTGATATCCTGTCCCCGGTAAATGACAGTTCCTCCGGCTGGTTCGATAAGGCGGATAATGCTGCGCGCAGCCGTTGACTTTCCGCAGCCTGATTCACCGACAAGGCTGTAGACGCTGCCTTCCTCGAGATCGAAGCTGATCCCGTTGACGGCATGGACAATACGTTTGCGGCGGACAACCCTGCCGTGTTCAAAATGAATCTGACTCAGCAGCGAACGGTCAAGATCAAACTGCTGGCGCAGGTTTTTCACAGAGAGAAGAACAGACATTTATTTCACCTCCGCCGATGTCCCGCGCAAAGGAAAGTGGCAGGCCGCACAGTGTCCCGGTTCAACTTCACGCAGCTGCGGCGCTTCAAGGCGGCAGCGTTCCCGGGCAAAAGAGCAGCGCGGACTGAAATAGCAGCCGGCAGGCAGGTTAAACATGTTCGGCACAATGCCGGGAATTGTGTCAAGCCTTTTTTGGGTGCGCTCAAGGTCAGGAATCGAACGGATCAGACCGGCTGTATAAGGGTGCAGACTGCGGTCAATCACATCACGAGCCGTTCCGCTTTCGACGATTTTGCCGCAGTACATCACATTGATCCGGTCTGCGATTTCTGACACCACGGCCAGGTCGTGGGTGATGAGCATCAGCGAGCATCCCTCGGCGCGGATCAGGCTGGTCATAAGTCTGAGAATCTGCGCCTGAATAGTGACATCAAGGGCGGTTGTCGGTTCGTCGGCGATGATCAGCTTCGGCTTTGCGGCCAGAGCGATGGCGATGACCACACGCTGTCTCATGCCGCCGGAGAACTGGTGCGGGTAGTTTTTCAAACGTGCTTCGGCGTTTGAAATTCCCACCGCTTTCAGCAGACGGATGCTTTCAGCATGCCGCTCGGCTCTTGAGAGCGGCGTGTGCAGAGCCAGCATTTCGTCGATCTGCTGCCCGATGGTGTATACCGGGTTCAGAGATGTCATGGGGTCCTGGAAGACCATAGAGATATCACGGCCGCGAAGTCTGTTCATTTCATGCTCCGGGAGCTTCATGATGTCCCGGCCGTCAAAGACGATCTCACCGGATACAATGTGTCCCGGTTCGTCAATCAGTCTGATGATGGAAAATCCTGTAACTGACTTGCCTCCGCCGGATTCGCCGACAACTGCAAGAACTTCGCCCCTGCGGATATCGAATGAAATGTCATCCACGGCCCTGACAGTGCCCTTGAATGTTTCAAACCACGTGCGCAGGTGCTTCACCTGTAAAAGAAGATTATCACTCATGACGCACGCCTCACTTCAGCTTGGGGTTCATCTCGTCGCGCAGAAAGTCGCCGAGAAGGTTGATGCCGAAAACAATCAGCATAATATAAAGTCCGGGAAGGATGGAGACCCACCATAATCCGCTGTACAGCACTGTGAAGCCATCATTGCAGAGCATCCCGAGCGACGGCTGTGAAATCGGCACGCCCAGTCCGAGAAAACTCAGCGTGGCCTCTGTAAGGATGAATCCGCCTACCTGAATGGTTGAAAGCACTACGATTGAGGCAAAAACATTCGGCAGCACGTGACGGTAGAGAATGCGCCAGTTCGGCAGCCCGATCACATGGGCTGCGTCGATGTATTCGCTCTTTTTGACGCGCAGCGTTTCACCGCGCACAGTACGCGCGTAGCGCATCCAGCCGACCAGTGTCAGCGACAGCAGGATATTGGCAATGCTGCGTCCGAGAAATGACATGAGGAACAGCGCAATCAGCATGGATGGAAACGACATCTGAATATCAACAATGCGCATGATGACCGCGTCTGTCCGGCCCCCGAAATACCCCGAAACAAGCCCCAGTGTGATGCCGATCGCACTGGCAAAGAGCGTGCCTGCGATGCCGATGATCAGTGAGATGCGGCTGCCGTAAACAATGGCACTGACCATGTCGCGGCCCTGCTGGTCGGTGCCGAGAAGAAACTTTATATCGCCGCCTTCCATCCAGAACGGCGGCTTGTAGGCATCAGCCAGATTCAGCTCAGCCATGTTGTAAGGATTCTGAACTGTGAAGTACGGTCCGAAAACTGCGATCAGCACAACGAGCACTACAATTACAGCTCCGGCCACGGCAGTGGGTGAATGGCAGAAATTGTAAAAAAGCTCTGAGTCAAGAAACGCACGCAGACGTCCCTTTTGTTGTTTTTGTGACATTTCCGTGCCTCCTACTGCAGGTCAATGCGGGGGTCAATGAACACGTAGAGCAGGTCTACGACAAAATTGATCACCACAAACATGATTGCCACAAAAAGGATGTAGGCCGCAATAATCGGACGGTCTCCGCTTGTAACGGCATCGATCAGCAGTTTGCCGATCCCGGGCCATGCATAAATAGTTTCAGTAATGGTGGTGAAGGCGATCAGGTTGCCCAGCTGAAGGCCGAAAACAGTGACAACAGGGATCAGCGTGTTTTTCAGCGCATGTCCGAAAAGCACCTTGCGGACCGGCACGCCTTTGGCGCGCGCAAATTTTACATAGTCCTGACGCATGTTTTCCTGCATGCCCGCACGGGTCAGGCGGATTATAGTGGCAACATTGCCCAACGCCAGCGTAAGAGACGGAAGAATTATATGCGACCAGCCGTCAGCCGTTGCAAGGCTTGTTGAGATGCCGAAGATTTTTCCGACTTCCCCTCGTCCCGAGACAGGAAGAATTCCCAGATAAAGCCCGAAGAAATAAATCATGACCATGCCGATCCAGAACGATGGCATGGAAATGCCCGCGATGGAAAGCCCCATGACTGTCTTGCTGAATTTGCTCTTGGGATAAGCGCCTGACCACACGCCGAGAGGAATGCCGATCACAATAGTCAGCAGCATGGCGACGATTACAATGTCAAGCGTGGCAGGCAGACGCTCGACGATGAGCATCAAAGCCGGCAGATGGTACATGTACGATTGGCCGAAGTTGCCGTGAAGGGCGTTTTTGATAAATACAAAGAACTGCACGTACAGCGGCTTGTCCAGCCCCAGGGCTGCGGTAACTGCGGCAACTTCCTCAGGTGTTGCGTTTTCGCGCACCATGAGATAGACAGGGTTGCCCAGTACACTGGTCAGGATGAACACAATCAGTGAAACTGCCAGCATGACCAGCACCAACTGGGAAAGCCGTTTAACAAGAAATTGAAGCACCTCTGACGCCACCTCCGCAAAAAAAGAAGAGACTCAACCAACAACCTCGTTCAGCCCTTCTTCATGGAAAAGCCGGAGGTTCTTTCTGCCTGTCAGAAAGAACCTCCCGGCATTTATGCTTTTTTCAGTTGCCGATTACTTCTTAAATGTAATGTCCCATGCATAAACGTACTTGTTGTAGCGCGGCGTGTAGTTGATGCGAGGTCCGACAGCGTAAACATCCATTTGGAAATGGAGCGGGATGTAAGCTACATCATCCGCAGCAATTTTCCATGCCTGCTGTACAAGGGCACTGCGTTTATCGGCGTCCACAGTTGACATAGCTTCTTCTATAAGCTTATCGACTTCTGGATTGCTGTAGTAGCCGCGGTTCACGCCGCCCCATCCGTGTTTGACATATTCTCCCGGCTTCATGGAGTAGATCATGTCAAGTGCAATCAGAGCGCCTTCACCGCCGGAATCGGCCCAGCCGCTCTGGCAGAAGTGAGTATTGTCACCGGTTCTGTTCATGGAGCCGATGTAGGAGAAGAACACATTGCGCGACATGAGATTGGGAACCACTTTGATGCCCACTTTTTCGAGGTACCCGGCTACAGCTGTTGCAATGGCACCGTCGTTGATATAACGGTCGTTCGAAGCATCGAGAGTGATCTGGAAACGGAACCCGTCGGCCTGGCGCGGATAGCCTGCTTCATCAAGAAGTTTTTCGGCCAGTTTGGGGTCATAGGCAAGGCGCTTAATGTCAGGGTTGTAGCCGTTGTAGCCCTCTGGGCAGTAGGTTGCAGCGGGAATGGCATAGCCGTTCATGATCTTGGAAACGATTTCGTCTTCGTTGATTGCATGGTACATGGCTTCGCGGACCCGTTTGTCCACCATGGGGTTTTTGCCTGTGGGAGATACAAGAGGATACTTTGAATCTTTGCTGGGATTTTCAACGCACGAAGGGTTCAGGTAGATGATGCGCAGGCTGGGCATTTTGACGATGGAGATGCTCTTGTTGCGCTCAATCATCGGCACGTCGCGCACCGGCACGTCGATAATCATGTCAACGGCGCCGGAAAGCATGTTGGCTGTGCGTGTGCCGGGGTTGGTGATCGGCTTATAGATCACGTTTTCAGCTTCTGGCTTCTCGCCCCAGAAGTTTTCGTTGCGCTTCAGCACAATGCGGTCGCCGCGGACATGTTCGGCAAGAACATACCGGCCCGTTCCGACAGGGTGAATGGCGTTGTAGTCATCATCGTGAGGCTCGTAGGATTCCTTGTCGAGAATCACAACGTCTTTCAGATGCGCCAGAAGAAGCACGTTGGGGGCCTTGCAGGTTACTCTGACAGTGTAATCGTCAGTTTTTTCATACTTGTCAACCGTGGCGAACGCATAAAGAAAAGCAGATTTTTCTGGGGTGTTTGCACGGTCGAAGGAAAAAATCACGTCGTCAGCGTTGAAATCGTTGCCGTTGCTGAACTTTACGCCTTTGCGCAGATGGAAAGTCCAGACTGAGGCGTCATCGTTTGGTTCCCAGCTTTCAGCAAGTGCCGGCTGATACTTGATATTGGCGTCAAGCGTGATCAGAGTGTCAAAAACGTGGTCCATCAGAGCGTTGTTGATTGTTTCGTTCAGTGAATACGGGTAGAACGAATATGCGTCACCTGTCAGGCCGATGGTCACATCATGCGGGCCTGCGGCAAGAGCGGCGGTGGCTGAAAATGCAGCTGCAGCCAGAGTCCATTTTAAAACTGAACGTTTCATACACAGTTCCTCCTTCTGATGAAATCATTTTGAAGCACATACTTATTTTAATCAGAGTTTTTAAAATGTCAATGATATTTATGCTGCAGAACGCGCCGTACTGGCAAACTTCTGTTCTAAAAAAACGCACTGTCGGAAGAGGATATAAAACGGGGCGCTTCCCTGAGGAAACGTCCCGTTTCTTCCATGCACGCCGACAGCTTTTTTACTTGCTGAACAGGCTGTCCAGACCTTTTTGCAGTGCGTCGTTCAGTGCATCCTGAAGAGGATCTCCGGAGGATCCGGGTTTATCTTCTTTCTCGTCCTCCTCTGTGTCCAGCTCTTTATCTTCCTCCTCATCTTCCTCTTCATCCTCTTCTTCGTCCTTCTTCTGAGTCCTGGAGGCTTTGCCTCCGGGATTTTCCTTCTTCCCCTCATCATCGCCGGAAAGCAGCTCGTCTGTCAGGTCGGCCCCGTTAATCTTGAAATTGTCGATGCCTGGATTGTTTACGTTTCCGCCGATGTGGAACGTCAGATTGCGGAAATCCTGTTTACCGAAGGACTTGCCAGCTCCAGAAATTGCACCGATCAGAACGCCGGCTACGCCTTCGGAACCGCCGTGCAGAAGCGCCGACAGACCGCCTGCATCAGATGCGCCGCCGAACGCCGATGACACCATTCTGACGAGCATGGTGTTGAGTAAGATATCGGCGTTGATGTTCAGCGCACCTGAATAGGCGATTGTCCCGCTGCCCTTGACGTACTGATAAACGCCGTCGCCCTTGTTCGCGTTGATGACCGAACCGTCTTTGATCGTCAGCGCTTTTTCAGTGGTGGCAAACGGGATTTTGGCGTTCGCGTAAGTCAGTCCTTTGTTGTTGCCGTGAATCTGCGAAATTATGTTGATATAGGTTTTGTAGTCCTTAAAGCCATACATGGCGCCGCCGGCAGATGTCACAGTGCCGGAGCCGTTGAGCGTGAAAGGATCCAGTTTTCCTGAAGCCGTGTAATCACCGTTCAGCTTGCCTGTCAGTCCGCCGCCCAGATCCGGCGCGGCCTGAGTGATGATGTCCTTCAGCTGGCTGCCCTTCATGGCAGCTTTCAGACTGTAGATCATCTTGTTGATGTCGATGTTCAGGCTGCCGTTGATCGTGCCGCCGGCAAGACGGCAGCTGAAATCAGGCAGTGTGGCGATCATCTTTGCCAGTTTCAGCGAGGACTTCACCTGCTCGAACTTCATTCCCGTCAAAGTGAAAAGCGGGATCGACGCTGTACCGCTGCCGGAAATGTCCGTATCAGTCAGGCTGCCTTTCATGGATCCTGAAAGTTTTCCCGACGCACTGAGGCTGTCTGCGCCGAAAGTCTTCATCACGCTGCCGAGATCGATGTTTGAGACGGAAAGATCATATGTGCCGTTCAGGTTCCGCCCGAATTTCAGCGTGGAGTTCAGCTTGATGAGACCGCCGGCCACGGCTGCTGACATCTCCTTGAATGCCACTCTGTCAGAAGCGAAGGTCACAGCTCCGTTGACTTTGGTAATCGGCAGATTCATAAAGGAAAGTGCCGCATCTTTGAACGTGATGGTATCACCGCGGAAGGCAAATGGAACTGTGATATTATCGATGTTCATGTCGTTCAGCGTAACACGTTTTGAATCGACCTGGCCTCCGGCTGTGATGGCAGTGCCTTTGCCCTTGACGGTCAGTGCGCCGTTGACTTTGCCCTTGATGTTCTCAGGCGCTGACGGGATGAATTTGGGAAGCATCGTCAGGTCAAAACCCTTCACGCTGATCGATGCGTCGGTGACGACTTCTTTGCCGCTTGCGTCGATGGAGCCCTTCAGCACTGCAGGATTGCCGGCGATGTTGGAAGAACCCGACAGAGTGACGGTGCCCCTGCTGTTGAACGCAGCGCTGATCTTCGTGTTTGTAACCGGCTGCCCGTCAACGGTCAGCTTTCCTGCGTTCACCTCGGCCGTGCCTTTCAGCGCCGTGACAGGGCCTTCGATGGAGACAGCGGCGCTGTCCACCTGTCCGCCAAGTTTGACGGGCAGAGACGGTATATTTTTGCTGATAACAGCTGCCGTCACAGCTCCCTCGGTTTTCATGCTGACTTTCAGTTTTGCAGTCTTTTCGCTCAGGTCAGCGTAAACCGAACCCGTTGCGGGGATGCCCAGAGCACTGACAGAAAGAGGATTCAGGTTGATCTTCATGTCCTTCACGGACGCAGTGGTCCTGCCGGAAACAGGGAATCCCATCACGGAGCCCTCAGTGAACTCAACGGTGCCGTTCACTGCAGGATTGCCCACTGCACCCTTTATTGTCAGGCTGGCTGTTGCGAGGCCTTTTGCAGCGTAGTCACGGATATCAGGCACAAGTGCGGCCAGGCTGGCGATCTGGAATTTCTGCGCTGCGACTTTCAGATTCAGCTCGGGAGTGACTGTGCCGCTGAGATCCAGCGTACCGCCGTCTGCCTTGACAGAGCACTGAGTCAACTTCAGGCCGTCTCTGAAGTCGAGGTTAACATTGCCTTCCACAGCGAAATCGTCCAGCGCAGCAGCAACCTCTGTTTTGAAAGTGTTGTCCTTTAAGCCACCGTCTGCTTTCAGGGTAAGTGTCTTGAACTGGTCAGTCAGACTGCTTACGTCAAGGCCAGAGAGTTTCAGCCCGTAAGTGCCTGACAGTTCCTCTGCAAAATCAATAACGGAGGCCAGTTCAATTTTGCCTTTCAGCGCAGATGCAGTGAAATCCCTGACCTTCAGACTTCCGTCGGCCATTTCTGCTTTGCCTCTGATCTGGGTGACGGGCACACCGCCATAGGTCAGTGATGCGTCTTTCAGAATCAGCGTGTTTTCCCTGAAAAGTGCCGGAATCCTGATCTTGCTGATTGTGATTCCGGACAGCGAAATACCCGGTGAATCCAGAGTAGCCTCAGCGGTGACGGCGCTGCCAGCTCCTTTGACTGTCAGAACGGCGTTCACCTTTCCGCTGAGATCGGCCGGAGCCGCAGTGACGAGTTTGGGAATCACTGCAAGGTCGAAATTCTTCACTTCGAATGACAGGTCAGTGGTGATTTCCTGTCCGCCGGCGTCAACTGAGCCTTTCAGCACCGCCGGTGTGCCGGCAACGTTCGTGCCGCCGTCCAGCGTCACGAGTCCCCCGCTGTTGAACACCGCTTTAATCTGTGTGTTGGTGACCGGCTGGCCATCGACTGTCAGCTTACTGGCTTTCACCTCAGCTGCGCCTTTCAGCCCGGTGAGAGGACCTTCAACAGTGATTGCGGCGCTGTCCACCTGTCCGCCCAGTTCAACCGGCAGAGGGGGCAGATATTTCAGCAGGGCTTTTGCAGTCAGCGGAGCGCCGGTTTTCAGGGATACACTGAGTTGGGGCACCTGGCTGTGCAGATCAACGCTGGCAGAACCTGCAGCCGGCATTTCTAAAACATTCAGTGACAGGGGATTCAGGGTGAGCTTCATGTCCTGCATCGCCGCCGCGGCCTTTGCTGCAATGGGGAATCCCATTACTGAACCGTCGGCAAACTCGGCTGTGCCGTTCACTGTCGGATTGCCATAGTCGCCTTTGGCTGTCAGCGTGAGGCTCACAAGCCCTCTGGCAGCATAGTCACTGATTTGCGGCAGGACAGCCGCCAGATCGGCAATCTGGATCTTCTGTGCCGAGGCTTTCAGGTCGAGCGAGGGCATCAGAACACCGCTGAGGTTCAGCGTGCCGCCGGCCGTTTCAAGGCTGCCTTCGTCCAGCGTAAGGCCGTTGTCGTCAAAGGCCGCCGAGATGTTGATCTTTGTCAGCGGCAGTCCCATCAGGTTCAGTGATGCGCCGCTGATGGTCAGAGTCTTTCCGTCGAACGCAGCGGGGAAGTTCACGCTGTCGATGTTCATGCCGTCGAGCGAGATGTGTTCCGAATTGAGTTTCACGTCCGCGGTGATGGTGTCGCCGCTGAGACCCGCTTTCAGCGCGGCGCTGACTTTGCCGCTGAGGTCAGGAAGGAAATCAGGGAACAGTTTCTTCAGCACTGCCAGATCAAAGCCGAGGGTGCTGAACTCCGCATCAGCAGTGACGTCCTCGCTGCCGAAATTGAGAGTTCCCTTCAGTTCTGTGGGGGCGCCTGCCGCGCTGACGGTGCCCGAAACAGTGACAGAACTGGTGATGTCAAAATCGGCTTTAATGTCCGCGTCGGTCAGGGATTGTCCATTGTAGACAAGCTGTGCGGCCCGGAGCTGCGCGCTGCCTTTCAGAGCATCAGCAGGACCTTTTGCGGAGAGTTCCAGACTGTCAAGCTGCCCGTCAACTGCTGCGGGCAGAAGAGGCAGATATTTCCGCACAGTCCCGGCAGCAAGAGCGCCGCCCGTTTTCAGATTCATGTCCAGTACCGGTGTTTTGCCATTCATGTCAGCGCTGACCATGCCTGAAATTGGAACGTCCAGTGCGCGGATTGTCAGCGGGCTGAGCGTCAGTTTCAGGTTTTCCATCTGGGCGGTCGTGCTGAACGCAAGCGGAATGCCCATGAATGAACCGTTGGAAAAATCCACAGTGCCGTTCACTGCAGGGTTGTCATAAGCACCCTTCACAGTCAGTCCGGCTCTGACCAGGCCTCGGGCATCATAGGCTTCGATGCCGGGTACAATCGGGCTGATGTCGGAAAGCTGGACGTGGTCGATGGAAAGCTTCAGGTCAAGTGCCGGAGCTACGGAGCCGCCGAGAGTGATGGTTCCGCCGCCGGTCGCAACAGCAGCGCCTGTCAGCTTGATGCTGTCTCCGCTGAAGGATGCCGAGCCGTCAATCTTTGTGATGGGAAGATTCAGGAAGACCATTGAAGCGCCGTTTACGCTCAGTGTATTGCCTCTGAGCGTCAGAGGAATTTTTACGTCTCTGAAATTCGTGAAATTCAGCGTGAGATATTGGGAGTCGATCAAGCCGTCAGCGGCAATACTGCTGCCTTTTCCGCTGACCTTCAGCGAAGCGTTCAGTTTTCCGCCGAAACTGGCCTTCACCGCCGGGATGATCTTTGGAACCATTGCAAGGTCAAAGTTCTTCACGCTGAATGACAGATCGGTGATGATTTCCTGTCCGCCGGCGTCGATGGAGCCATTCAGTTCAACCGGCGCACCGGCAACGTTTGTGCCGCCGTTCAGCGTCACAAGCCCCTGGCTGCTGAACGCCGCTTTGAGCAGCGTGTCAGAGACCGGCTGACCGTCGACGGTCAGTCTGCCGGCCTTTGCCTCGGCCGTGCCATTCAGTGCAGTGACAGGCCCTTCAAGGGAGACAGAAACATCGTCGACCTGTCCGTCCAGCTCAACCGGCAGAGAAGGAAGATTTCCGCGCAGTGTCTCGGCCGTGACCGGACCGTCGGTCCTTATGCTGACCTTCAGCTGCGGCGTCTCACCGTTCAGGTCAGCAGCGGCGCTGCCGCTGACGGGGATGCCGATGACACTGATTGTAAGCGGATTCAGTGCGATCTTCATGTCCTGCATCGCCGCTGTGGTCCTGGCTGCGATAGGGAACCCCATGACCGAGCCGTCAGCAAACTCAGCCGTGCCGTTTACCGTCGGATTGTCAAAAGAGCCTTTGACAGTCAGATCGGCGGTCAGAAGCCCCTTTGCGGCAAACTGCCTGATCTGCGGCGCGAGGGCGCCCAGATCAGCAAGCTGAATCTTCTGCGCCGAGGCTTTCAGATCCAGGGACGGCATCAGGGTGCCGGAAGCACTGAGCGTGCCTCCGCAGGCTTCGAGCGACGCTTTTTTCAGCGACACGCCGCTGCTCAGGTCGACATTGAAACCGCCTTTCAGCGGCAGTCCGTTCAGCACTGCGTCAAGAGTGCCCTCGAGTACACCACTGTCGAACGTGCCGGAAGCTGCGTTCAGCGTCATGGCGTTCAGAGGCAGCGCTGCGGGCAGCGACAGCTTTTCGCCGGTGAAAAGCTCAGCCAGTTTCAGCAGATCGGGCACAGTGCATTCAATTTTTGACAGTTCCCATCGGTCAAGGGCGATGTTTCCCCTGATGATCTTCGTCAGAGCCGGATCGGCTGAGACGCTGCCTGCCCGAAGCAGCGTCTGTCCTTCCCTGACCAGCTTAATGTCTGTAAAAGTGTATCCCTTGACAGGATTACCCTTCGCACTGCCGATGGCAAGGTCGAGTCCATACGTCTGATTCACGTATTCTGTGCCTTTCTGAGCGATCCAGCCGGTACCGATGTCCAGAGTACAGACGGCGATGATCACTGCGGCCAGCAGTGCGAAGAAGCCGATAAAAAACTTCTTCATAGTGTCAGAGCCTCCTCTTCAGATTCAGGTGAATTGGTGAGAAAAAATTTCGTGCAGAGCTTCAAACGGAAAATTCCGCCAGACTTTTATCAAAATGCCGCAGCCCGACAAGATAGAAAAGTTAAAAACAACTCTATTATAGCAGATGACGCAGAAAATCACTAAAATAGCTGATAAAAGTCAAAAAACGGCGCCGCGCCGAGCATTTCAGCGGCACACGTCAGATGTGTGCATGAAAAAAGGAGAGAGCGCGAGCTCCCTCCTTTACAGACGTTATTTTCCGAACAGGTTTTGAAGCCCCTTGCCGATGGCCTGGTTGACAGAGTCTTCAAGCTGTTTTTTCGGGTCCTTTGCATCATCCGAAGCGGCCTGTGAGGAACCGCCGTTTGCCGCTTTCGACTGATCCTGCGTGGATTTGCCGCCCGTCAGCTGTTCTGTGAGCTTGTTCACAGCGTCATCGACTTTCTGATTCATCTGATCCTTGACGTTCTGCGCCTTTGAACCCTGATCCTGCGAGACAGCCGAAGGCCCGCTCCACTTGGCGCCGTTGACCTTGAAGTTGTCAATGCTCGGCTTGTCAGCCGTGCCGCCGATGTGGAACGTCAGCTCACGAAAATCGTCTTTGCCGTATGACTTGCTCGCGCCGCTTATCGCTCCGGCCAGAACGCCTGCGACGCCGCCCACGCCTCCGCCCAGCAATGTCGCTGCACTGCCGGCAGTTGCAGCACCGCTCAGAGCTGAGGCTGCAGTATCAACAAGCATCGTGTTGACTGATGCGTTGATGTCCATGTTCAGTGCACCTGAATAGGCAAATGTCCCCTTGCCCTTGATGTACTGATAGATACCGTCGCCCTTGTTTGCGTTGATCACTGATCCGTCCTGAAGTGTCAGTTCCGCTGCGGAAGTGGTGAATGGCACCGACGCGTTGGCGTAGGAGATCTTCTTATTGCCGTGAAGCTGTGAAATAATGTTGATGATGCTCTTGTACTGACTGAAGCCGTACAGTTCGCCGCCGGCAGACGACACTTTGCCGGAACCATCAAGAGTGAACGGGCTGAGCTTGCCCGAGGCCTTGTATTCGCCGGCCAGTTTTCCTGTCAAGCCGCCGCCCAGGGTCGGCATTATCTGATCAATGATGTTTTTCAGCTGGCTGTCTTTCATTGCGGCACTGAGACTGTAATTCATCTTGTTGATGTCGATGTTCAGGTTTCCTGTGACTGTTCCGTCTGCAAATCTGCAGCTGAAGTCAGGTAGAGAAGCGATCATCTTTGACAGTTTGATGGAGGATTTCATCTGCTCGAATTTAAGGCCTGTCAGTGTGAAAAGAGGAATGCTGGCTGAACCGTCGCCCGTGATGTCCGTATCGGAAAGGGTACCTTTGATTGAACCGCTCAGCTTGCCTGAAGCACCGAGACTGCCGGCGCCGAAAGTCTTCATAACATTGCCCAGGTCAATGGCTGAAGCTTTCAGGTCGTAAGTGCCGTTCAGGTTTTTGCCAAAGGTCAGCGTAGAGTCCATCGTAAACTTTCCGCCGGCAATGGCCGCGCTCATTTCCTTGAACGCCACATTATCGCTTGCGAGAGTCACAGAACCGTTGACCTTTGTGATAGGCAGATCCATGAATTTCAGAGAAGCGTCTTTAAACGTCAGCGTGTTGCCGCTGAACGTGACAGGAACAATTATATTGTCGATGTTCATGTCATTCAGCGAAACCCGCTTTGAGTCAAGCTTTCCGCCTGCGGCGATGGCGCTGCCTTTGCCCTTGACTGTCAGTGCAGCGTTGACCTTGCCCTTGATGTTCTGCGGTGCCGAAGGGATCATCTTCGGCAGCATCGCCAGGTCAAAGTCCCTGATGCTCAGTGAGACATCAGCCGTGACTTCCTTGCCGCCGGCATTCACTGTGCCCTTCAGTGTTGCAGGATTGCCTGCAATGTTTGAGCCGCCCGACATGGTGATGACGCCCTTGCTGTTGAACGCAGCCTTCAGAAGCGTGTCAGTGATGGCCTGTCCGCCGAAGGTAAGCTTATCCGCCTTGATCTGGGCGGTGCCCTTCAGAGCGTTCACAGGACCTTCTACTGATACGTTGACTCCGTCAACCTGTCCGCCTACTTCAGCGGGCAGTGAAGGCAGGTTTTTGCGAAGAGTATCAGCAGTTACCGGCCCGTCGGTTTTCATATTGACTGAAATGGACGGCGTCTTTCCGTTCAGGTCTGCTGTTACGCTTCCTGCGGTTGGAATGCCGATGACACTGACTGTGAGAGGATTAAGCGCGATCTTCATATTCTGCATTGAAGCCGTGGTCTTGGCCGCCACAGGGAATCCCATCACTGAGCCGTCGGAGAACTCTGCAGTGCCGTTTACCGCCGGGCTGTCCAGAGCACCTTTGACCGTCAGATCAGCAGTCACGAGGCCCTTTGCAGCAAAAGTGCCGATCTGGGGAACTATACTGCTCAGATCGGAAATCTGTACATTTTTCACTGCGGCAGTCAGATCAAGAGACGGAGTCACTGCACCGCTGGCAGTGATTGTGCCGCCGCAGGCGTCGACCGATGCCTTTTTCAGCGTTATGCCGCTGCTCATGTCAACGCTGAAACTGCCTTTCAGCGGCAGGCCGTTCAGCGTGATGTCAAGCGCAGCCTCGGCATCGGTTCCGTCGAAAGTACCGCCCACAGAATTCAGCGTCAGGTCTTTCAGAGGAAGTGCATCGGGCAGGGTGACCTTCTGTCCTGTGAAGATCTCAGCCAGCTTCAGCAGATGGGGGATTGTGCTTTTGATCTCTGAAAGCTCTACCCAGTCGAGAGCAATATTGCCTCTGATGATTTTAAGAAGTGCAGGGTCAACGAAAATTTTGCCGGCTTTGAGCAGTGAAGCGTTGTCCTGTGTCAGTTCAATGTCGGTAAATGTGTATCCCTTTACAGGGTTGCCCTTGGCTCCCCCGATGGAGACTCCGAGATTATAAGTGTTGGCAACGTACTCGGCGCCTTTCTGCGTTATCCATCCAGTACCGATATCCAGAGTGCACACAGCGATGACCAGAACGGCAATGAGAGCCGCAACGCTGATCAGAAATTTTTTCATGTTCAGAAAAACCTCCTTTGCAGCTTTTTCCAGAACTGTATTGAATTGTACCCGGCAGAAATGTCAGGCATCAGCATATTATAGCATAGAGGAATAGCGGAATGTGTGCTGAAACATCGGTTGTTTTGGGCATGTGTCGCTATAATCTCTGATATAATCAGGGAGCTGCCCAAAAAAGCCGTTTTGTGCAGTTAAAATAAAAAAACAAGGAGCGTAATTTCTGTGGAAAACAGGCGTGAAATGCTGGAAAAAGCGCCGCTGCTCGGCCTTCTGGTGAGAATGTCCCTGCCGGCAATGGCCGGAATGCTTGTCATGGCGTCATATAATGTTGTGGATGCGGTCTTTATCGGTCATGGCGTAGGCCCGCTGGGAATTGCTGCCACTTCAGTGGCATTCCCGCTGCAGCTTTTTGTCAATGCGCTTGCTATGTGGGTTGCTATGGGGACTGCTTCCCTGGCATCCCGCAAGCTCGGTGCCGGTTCAAATGTCCAGGCAGAATATGCCCTCGGCAACGGATTTGTCCTGGCATGCATACTTGGTGCGCTGACCCTGGCCGCAGGTGAGATCTGGCTTGATCCGCTCATAGCATTGATGGGCGCAGAAACAGAGGTAGCAGAATATTCGCGTGAATACCTCCGTATTGCTTTTCTCGGCAATCCTCTGGTTATCCTGGGAATGCTGCTGAACAGCTCCATCAGGGCCGAAGGCAATACGCGGTATGCAATGTTTTCCATGATTTATCCTGCAATGCTCAACGTTTTTCTTGATCCGTTGTTCATCTTCGGTTTTAAAATGGGTATGGCCGGCGCAGCCTGGGCCACAGTCATCGGACAGGTTGTCACGCTCCTCTGGGTGCTCAGATACTATCTGGCAGGAAAAAGAGCCATCATTGCGCTGCGGTTCAGCCGCATGCGTCTTCTGTGGGGGATCGACAGGCAGATTATCAGCGTGGGCGCTTCAGAGTTCGCCCGTAGCGCAGCGCTGACGCTTGCCAATGCCATCTTGATGAATCAGATCTCGAGTTACGGCTCGCCGCTTCACATTGCAGCTTTTGCCATTATCATGAAAGTTACATCTCTTGCCGTCATGCCGGTTTTCGGACTCGGACAGGGCATGCAGCCCATAGTCGGCTACTGCTACGGGGCACGGCTCTACGAGCGCACCCGCCGCACCATTGAAATTGCGCTGGCTGTTGCTCTTGTCATTACAAGTGTCGGCGAGTTTTTTCTTCTGGCGTTTCCGCAGGTCTTTGCGCTTGCATTTACCGACGACGCGGAAGTTATTAAAATCACTGTGTGGGGAATCCGTGTGCTTCAGTGTACCTTTGCAATAGTTGGTTTCCAGATGATCGGCAGCGTTACATTTCAGGCACTGGGAATTGCGGGGCCTGCATTGTTTCTTTCGCTGGCGCGGCAGGTTATTTTCTTTATCCCTTCGCTGCTGCTGCTGCCCCGCTGGTTCGGAATCACCGGCGTTTATCTGGCTTATCCGGTAGCTGATGTTCTCGCCGCGCTGACGACATTCTTCTTCCTCCTGTCCTACCGTGGCCGGCTTAAAAAAATGGAGCGCCGGCAAATTGAGCAGTGAATGTTTTCGGCTTATAATGTTCATTGGATCGGTTGCTGATGGTTTTCAACACAGCCTGAGGGGGAGTGCATTGTGAACGGCATGGAAAATAATACAGGCGGCGTACAGGATAACAGCCCGGAACTCCGTTACTTCATCTCATACGACGTGCTGTTCAATCACACATTCAACGCCATTGCCATATACGAGGTAGAAGGCGACCCGCACGGCAGCTCGTTTACTGCTGAAAGGGTACGTTACGTGGACGTCAACTCATCCTATGAGCGGGTCATGAAGGTGCAACGCAGCGATGTGATCGGCCGCAGCTTTTTGGACGTGTGGCCCAATGCCGAACCGCGCTGGTCGCAGATCATTGTTGACTGTCTGCGCAGCGGCCATACTGAACATACCGAGGGAAGCAGCCTTGAAACCGGCAGTTATCTGGAGGCAATAGCATTTCCCATACCACCCAACATGGCAGCAGTGATTTTTCTTGACAAGACAAAACTGAAAGCTTCGGATGAGGCGCTTGCGCGCAAGCAGGAAGAAGTCCGCAGCCTTGCAACACAGCTGACACTGATTGAGGAAGACACCCGCCGGGCCATTGCCACCGATCTGCACGACAGAATCGGCTACGACCTGGTGTCGCAGCTCAACAGAATCAGAAAGATCAGAGAAAACTGCCCGCCTGCGCTGCAGGAAGAAATGCAGTCTCTGCAGAGCAATACAGAACATCTTATTAAAGAAAGCCGAAGCCTGATCTTCGAACTCAGCCCGCCCATTCTTAAGGAAGTCGGTCTGAATCCAGCTCTTGAATCACTGGCCGAAAACCTGCTGGCGCCGCAGGGCATCAAATGGGAAATGCGTTCCCGCGGCACGATGGAGGATTACTGGGCTGATGATAAAATCTGCGTTCTGCTGTACCGCATGACCCGTGAGCTCCTGATCAATGTGATAAAGCATGCTGCAGCAACACGTGTCACCATCATCATCAACCGTGGGCCGGGCCGGATCATGGTAGCTGTTGAAGATAACGGCAAAGGATTTCCCGAAGGATACGACATAGATGCTTTTGAACAGCGCAGGGCTGTCAAGAGTTTCGGCCTGTTCAGCATAAAGGCCCGGCTTGAACCCATCGGAGGCACGCTGAAAATCGTTTCTGTGCCCAGCGAAGGGGCGACTGTCGCCATGACCTGCCCGCTCGCGCTGAAGAAAGGGGATTTCAAATGACAACCCGCATTCTGCTAGCCGATGATCACGAAATGTTCCTTGAAGGAATGAAAGTTCTTCTCGACCAGGTGCCTGACATAGAACTGGTCGGCACCGCCCGCGACGGTGAAGAAGCGGTGAAGCAGACCCGTCTTCTGCGCCCGGATGTGGTGCTCATGGACATGACCATGCCTAAGCTGAACGGGATCCAGGCCACATCGCAGATACGCGCCGAATTTCCGGATGTCAGAGTGCTTGTGCTTTCAATGCACAGCGACAAAAATCTGATAGTTGAAAGCCTGAAGGCCGGCGCATGCGGCTATGTGCTGAAAGAATGCACTTCAGGTGAACTCTGCACTGCCATTGAAACAGTCATGAAAGGGCAGAACTACCTGACTCCGGCCGTCGTTTCAACCATACTTGCGGATTATCTGCGGCTGCTGGAAAACGAATCTGAAAATTCAGGGTGTCCGCTGTCAGAGCGTGAACTTGATGTGCTGAAACTTCTGGTTAAAGGCTGCAATGCAAAACAGATTGCTGATCAGCTCGGTATCAGTAAAAACACCGTTGACACCCACCGCAGGCACATTCTGGATAAAGTGGGCTGCAACAGTATGGCCGAACTGACGCGCTATGCCATCCGCGAGGGATACCTTGACCTGAGCTGAGAGTTTTCTTTAATCCGGATGCTGAAAAAGAACAGAGTGAAGGGCATGCAGTGTGCAGGCAACGAGCCTGCCGCTGCATGCCCTTTTTATATACAGGCTGACTGAAGCGGCAGACTGTGATGCTGCGCAGTGTTTTATGCCGCAGTCTGCGGCGGCATTTATGCTTCTGCCTGTTTAAAGACACATCTTTGTTAATGCGCAGCTGATCGGGGAATTTATACAAATCAGCAGGAGAGGCGGACGGCTCCAGAATGCATCATTTTTCCTGTCCAGCCATTTCATCAGCAAGAAATATTTCCCGTCTGCATGACGGTAATCTGTTTACAAAAGATTGCGGCAGAATGGTTCAGTAATAAATTACTATGGAATTGTGATTATACCGGAATCTGATAATGCGCCTTTTTTCACTCTGAAGTGACGAACCTTCAAACTCAGTAGACATGACGTCTGAGACAATAGTTTGAAAGTGTAATCATGAAAAGCATGAGCGCTGTTTCACATTTTTCATTATGGCTGAATTACATTCTTATTATTTATAATTCAGTTGTTGAAAGAAAAAAGTATGGAATGAACAAGACGAATGGTTCAAGTTCTTCGGCGTTTCCGTACAAGCAGGGTTACGAGCGGGAAGTTTTTTCCCCAATATGTTAAAAGGAGTGATTTCAGTTATGAGACTTGAAATCGGAGCCTTTCATGTGACCGACATCAAATTTGGCGATCACACCGGCTACAGCAATCATGTGCTGACAGTCAACAAGGAAGAGCTGCTTAAGGTTGTCCACGAGGACGAGCACATCACCACCGCAGATCTCAAGATTGTACACCCCGGTGAGAACGTGCTTCTGTGTCCCGTCAAGGAAGCTCTTGAAATGCGTTGCAAGGTTTCCGGAGGACACGGAATTTTCCCCGGCGTGCTTTCGCCGATGGAAATTGCGGGTTCAGGCCGTACTCACTGCCTTCAGGATTGCTCGCTGCTGGTTGTCGGTGAACATGCGGGCGGATTCCAGGACGGCGTCATTCCCATGGGCGGCAAGTATCAGCACTATACCATTTTCGGAGACATGCCCAATCTGGTGCTTGTAGCTGATACAGACGAAGAGTTTGAGCGTCATGAGCAGCAGAAGAAAAATCACGCTCTGCGCTGGGCTGGCATGCGTCTTGCCGAGTATGTCGGTCAGTGCGTAAAGGATATGGAGCCAGAGAACATCGAAGTTTATGATCTTCCTCCCATCAATGAGCGCGGACCTGAGGTAGACAAGCTGCCCCGCGTTGTCTATCTGCTTCAGCCTCAGACGCAGATGGAAACAATGGGCTATAACACCCTGATTTACGGCTGGGACGGCAACCACATCCTTCCTACTTTCATGCATCCCAATGAACTGCTTGACGGCTGCATGGTCTCCGGATCGTTCATGCCTACAAGCTCCAAGATTTCAACTTACGAGTTTGCCGTCAATCCTATGCTGAAGAGACTGTATGCCGAGCACGGCAAAACCATCAATTTCCTTGGCGTTGTAATGTCCACGCTGAACGTAAAGATGGACGAAAAGGTCCGCTGCGTCAAGATGGCCGGCCAGATCTGCCAGTCTCTGGGCGTTGATGCTGCTGTCGTTGTTGAAGAAGGTTACGGCAACCCTGACGTGGATTACACAGCCATGATGGTTGAGCTTGAGCGCCTCGGCATCAAGACCATCGGACTTTCCGACGAGTGCACCGGACGCGACGGCGCTTCTCAGCCTCTGGTGTCAATGAATCCTGTCACCGATGCGCTGGTTACCACCGGCAACGTGTCTCAGATGTATGAGTTCCCCAAGATGGAAGTCATCGGTGAGCTTGAAGCCCTTGCCCGCGATGGAAACTCCGGCGGCTGGGAAGGCTGCATCCATCCCGATGGAAGCTTCGTAATGGAGAACAACGGCCTGTTCTGCGGCAACCACATCAGCGGCTACTCAAAGAGAACATGCGCTGATTTCTAAGTCCGGGAGGCACAAAAATGATGAAAACCATTCATTATATCAACCAGTTCTTCGGTCAGGTGGGCGGCGAAGCCGCTGCCGACGCTGCGCCGATTTTCCACGACGGCCTTGTGGGCTGCTCCATGATGCTCAACGCCATGGTGAAGCCCGATATTGAAGTTATCAACACGGTTGTCTGCGGCGACAACTACATCACCAATCATACTGATGAAGCCCTGAAAGCTATTTTTGCCTGGCTTGACGGCAAAAAGTTTGACATCTTCTTTGCAGGCCCGGCATTTATGGCCGGCCGCTACGGAGTGGGCTGCGGCATTGTGTGCAAGGCAGTTGCGGAGCGCTATCATGTGCCGGTCATCACCTCAATGAACGAGGAAAACCCCGGCGTTGAAGAGTATAAGGCCAGCGCCTATATCTTCAAAGGCGGACGCAAGGCCACCTATATGAAAGAAGATATGACTGCCATGGCCGCATTCGGCAAAAAAATTGCCGAGGGCAGAGAACTTCTTCCCGCCGCTCAGGAAGGCTATTTCCCGCGCGGAATCCGCGCAGAGATCCCAGCTCCCGACGGACGCATGGCTGCTGACCGTGTCATCGACATGCTGCTCAAGAAGCTGAAAGGCGAGCCGTTCCAGACTGAGCTGATCATCCCGAAGATGGAGAAAATTCCTCCTGCAGCGCCCATCAAGGATCTCAGCAAGGCCACCATTGCCCTGGTTTCCTCATCAGGCGTCGTTCCTGTGGACAATCCTGATCACATCCAGAGTGCTTCCGCCCAGAAGTGGGGCAAGTACAACATTGCCGGACGCGACAACCTGCCTCAGGGCGTATTCAAGACCATTCATGCAGGGTTCGATCCTGCCGCCATGTGTGCTGTTCCCGACCGCGGCGTACCCGTGGATGCCATGCGTTATTTTGAGAAACAGGGCAAGATCGGCAAGCTGTATGACTGGTACTATGTGACAGTCGGAACCGGAACCACTCAGGCTTTTGCCGCCAAATTCGGCCGTGAAATTGCTGCGGAGCTTCATGCTGCAAAGGTTGACGGTGTTGTGCTCACCTCCACCTGAGGCACCTGCACTCGTTGCGGGTCAACGATGGCAAGAGAAATTGAGCGCTCCGGTATTCCTGTGGTAGTGATGTGCAACCTGATCGACGTGGCTAAGACCGTCGGCGCAAACCGCATGGTTCAGACCGTGTCGGTGCCCTATCCCCTGGGAGATCCCGAACTCAGCCCCGAGGCCGAGTGGCAGCTTCGCACCTGCCGCGTCGGCGTTGCCCTTGATGCACTGGCAACCGACGTGAAGGAACCCACTGTGTTCCCAACCAAGTTCTAAAAGGGGAGTCAGGTTTCAAGCCTCTCGTTAAAATGAACATGTAACCTGTCTGAGGGGCTGATGTTTTTAAACAGAAAAACGTCAGCCCCTCATTTAAGGGGAACAGAACTTGCAGTCACTGCTTTTATTTTTACCAGCCGGCACAGCGCGGCTTTTTTAATTGGTTTCTCTTGTGAAAGGAGTAGCAATATGGCAGACAAAGGAAAGGTATCCCGTAATCCGCTTGACCATGGCATCACCGACTGGTCTGACAGCGTCGATACAAAGAGCAATGCGGTCTATTACGTGTCAATCCTGATTACAGCCGCCGTTGTGCTGTGGGGATTTTTCTACCCTGCACATTTTGGCGCTTTCGCAAACAACCTGTTCAATAATCTGACGACCTATTTCGGTCCCGGTTACATGTTCTTCATGAACATGTTTGTCATTTTCTGCATCGGGATTGCTCTCAGCAAGTTCAAGAATGTGCGTCTCGGGCGTCCTGAAGACAGGCCGGAACACAGCAACCTTGCGTGGTTTTCCATGCTGTTTTCGGCAGGAATGGGGGTCGGACTGGTATTTTACGGTGCTGCGGAGCCCTTGATTTATTATACGAACCCGCCATTCGGTTCTGCGCCGGAGTCAATTCAGGCGGCGCGTGACGCTATGCAGATTTCGTTCTTCCACTGGGGGCTTCATCCGTGGGCCGGCTATGCCGTCATTGCCATGCCGCTTGCGTATTACCAGTTCCGCTATAATGCGCCGTGCCTGATCAGTTCTATTTTCATTCCAGTTGTCGGCGAAAAGACTGTAAAGGGAACATTCGGGAAGGTTGTTGATATTCTGGCCACATTTGCGACGCTGGGCGGCATCACAACCTCCCTCGGTCTTGGCACACTGCAGCTCAATTCTGGCGCGCAGGTGATCTTCGGTCTGCCTAAAACCGTGTTTGTCCAGGTGTGCATCATCATAATTCTTGCTGTGCTTTATACAGGTTCTGCAGTGCTGGGAATCGACAAAGGCATTTCCAAGGTGGCCGATCTGAATATTCGTATCTGCTTTATTCTGATGGGCGCCATGCTGTGTGTCGGCCCTTGTCTCGGCATTATACAGACCTTCATGACAGGGATCGGTGATTTTCTGAGCGGCTTTGTGCGCGAAAGCTTTATGATGGATCCTTACGGATCTGGCTATCAGAAACATCTTGCCAGCTGGACACTTTATTACTGGGCGTGGTGGATTGCCTGGGCTCCCTTTGTCGGTTCTTTCGTTGCGCGCATTTCCCGCGGCCGCACCATCGGCCAGTTCATCGCCGGCGTGCTGATTATTCCCGCGCTTGGCAGCGCAGCATGGTTTGCTATTTTCGGCGGCTCAGCCCTTCACCTTGAACTGGTGGATCACGTGAAGATCGCTGCAGAGGTAGTCAAAGACGTGTCAGTCGGTGCCTTTGAACTGTATAAACACTATCCGCTTGGCACAATCATGTCATGGGGCATGCTGCTGTTGATTACTACATTTTTTGTCACTTCTGCCAATTCTGCCACCTATGTGCTTGCCGCATACTGTCAGCACGGCACCAGAAACCCTTCAAAATCCAGGATGGCCGTGTGGGGCACTCTGATGGGTGCACTGGCAGTGGTGCTTCTTGTGACAGGCGGCAACAACGCCATGCTGAACATTCAGACCATTTCGCTGTGCTCAGCGCCGCCGTTTGCCATCATTATGTTCTTCTCCTGCCTGGGATTCTGGAAGGCCCTGAAATCCGATGAGGCTGGCGGTCGTCTGACAGTCTGACACTGCCGCTGAGAGAAAACAGAGGGGAGCGATTCACCACCGCTCCCTTTTTTCTGTATATGCCGAGGAGGACTCTGCCAATGGATCAAAACGTGCTTCTTTTATTTTCCCCTCAGTGCCCCTGCTGGGATGAGGAGACCGTCAGAATTGCCGGCAGCGACCCGGCTTCGCTGGAACAGCTCGAAAAAGTCAGCTGTCTGAAGCGTCTTGGCGGCGGATATGTACTGACGCCCCTGGGCGAGGAAAAGCGGCGGGATATCTCAGCAGAAATCTGCGTGCCTGTACAGCCCATAATTACTGCGCCGTCTGACGAAGCCAGTGCTGACGACGCACTGGAGCGCTGCCGCATGTATGTTTTCCTTGACCATGCTTTCAAAACCCAGTGGGGCATCAAGGAAGTGACAGTCAGCGAACATTTTCCGGTGGTACCCGCTCTGCCGGACGACGGTTATTTTTCCGTAATAAACGGACGCGCAGAAGCCCTCTGGCCTGAAAATCAGTGGATAAAATCACTGCGCGAAGCCTTTCCGAAAAACGCCGAAGACGCCAGAAAGGTGCCAGCACCCGGACAGGCTGGTTTAAAAGCGTGGGCAGCGCGCACCGGCGCACGTGAAAACACGCTGACAGTGGATTTCATGCTGCGCAGCCGTGCTGATTTCAACCATTACAGAACCATCAGGGGGCTTGACTCTGACCTTTACAGTTTCTTCAACACTGACCGCATTTTTGCCTTCAGGTGCCCGACAGATCTGCGCCGGTTCCTGCCGGTACTCGGCAGACTGCACGTGTTTATGGAAGAACAGCGCAGAATTTTCGTCCCCGGACATTTTGACCTCGACGCTGAAGAGCAGGAATGCTGGACGCTGCTGTGTCTGGTGACCCGGACCGAAGCGGAGCTGGAAAAAGCGGCTCAGACCCTGCGGGGGTGGGGGCATGCCCTGATTGACCCCGCCTGCCCGCTGTACATCATCGGCAGCAGCATAGAACGTCTCCGCAGCCAGGAAGAAATCAAAGACACCATTTATGACTGGTTCCAGGAAGAGACAATGCACATCATGCGCCCTGACGCACCTGACGGTGAGTAGTAAGTCGGAGCAGAATAACGGAACGCAAAAAGGGGAAGACGCCGTGAAAGGACGTCTTCCCCTTTGCTGTTTTGGGCGGTTCAGTGCCATTTTTTCGCTTCGTTTCTCAGCAGGAATATACAGGCAATGCCGCCTGTGAAATCGATGGCCGGGAATGACAGCCACACGCCGTCGACGCCGAAAAATACCGGCAGAACTGCCAGAAGCGTCAGAGCAAAAATCTGGCGCAGCAGATTAAACCAGAATGAAACCCGTGCGCGCCCGAGTGCTTCAAGCATATAGCCTACAATGACAGCTACCGCACCGAACGGCAGAGCCGCATATCCGATCCTCATGCAGCGTGCTGTCAGGCGGATCAGCTCAGGGTTGTCTGAAGTGAAAAGCGATGCAAGACTTTCAGGCCAGACCATGGCCGCTGCCTCAGACAAAGCGTAATAGACGACCGAAACAGTCAGCGCGATTTTCACCGTCTGTCTGAGGCGTTCCCAGTTGCGCGCCCCGTAGTTGTAGCCCATCACAGGCATGGCACCTTCGCCGATGCCCGTTACAGGCATAAACAGCAGACTGTCAAGACCAAAAAAAATGCCCATGGACGATACCGCCAGTTCTCCGCCGTATTTTCCCAGCAGGATGTTGAAGCACATCATCATGACCGCAAAGAAAATGTTGATCAGAAACGGTGAGAAGCCTACCGCAAAAATTTCCGCAAGAACAGCCTTGTCAGGCTTCATTGAACGCAGTGACAATCGCATGGTGCCCCGGCGGAACGCATAAAACGCCCCCATCCATGCAAGGCCGAACATCTGTGCTGCGGCAGTCCCCCAGGCAGCACCGGCTACGCCCATGTTCAGTCCTGCGATGAACCACCAGTCGAGAAGCACATTGACCAGCGACCCCAGCACCATTCCCCACATGGCATAACGAGGGTGTCCCTCGGCACGCATGCATGACATCAGAACCATAGTCAGAAAAGCCACCGGAATAAACGGCCCCGTGATTCTCAGATAAGTGCAGGTCAGTTCAAAGGCGCCGCCGGGGGCGCCGCACAGGCGCACCGCCTCAGGCAGCCAGACCAGCAGAGGCACTACAGTCAGCAGATTGATCAGCGCTGAAGCGAAAATACCGTTGCCGAAAGCACGCTGAGCTCTTTCAGGATTCTGCGCCCCAAGCGCACGGGAAATCTGCGACGAGGCACCGACGCCAACCATGGCGCTGAATGCCACAGAGGCCAGCACCACAGGAAAAACAACCGAAATAGCCGCCAGGCCGGCCGCGCCCGTATAATGACCGATGAAAATGCGGTCGACAATGTTATATAGCGCATTTGCCAGAACGCCCACAGTGGCAGGCAGGGCAAAATGCAGAATGAGCCTCGGGATGGGCGCAGTTCCCATCAGTTCAAAAGATTCCGTCATAAAACAAACCTCACATAAGAGCCGTTATCACCGGAGAAACAGACTGCACCGCCTTCAGCATGCGCAGAGCCTCGATAAATTCCCTGACACGTCCCGCGCTGCCGCGCAGGATCACCGTCTCAAGACAGTGGTCGTGGTCAGCGTGAACATGAGTGGTGCACACAATCACATCGCCGAAATCGTGCTGCAGGCTGGTAAGCCGTTCAGTCACGTCATTACTGTGATGAATGTACGTCATCGTGATCGTGCCGTACACCATGCCGTCGCCCTTCTGCCATGTGTCACGCGAGACAAACTCGCGGATCAGGGCGCGCAGGGCTTCAGAGCGGTTGGGAATCCCCTTGCTTTTGATGCGCCTGTCAAAACTTTTGAGCAGCGCCTCGGGCACCGCTACGCCGAAACGAATCAGCTTCTCTCTGGCAGCGTGCATTATCCGTTCTCCTCCATGTTCCGCGGATAAGCCGCCACAAAAGGCTGCGTGCATTCCGTACGGTCCATCACAAAAATGTCGTACCAGGTGCAGTAAAACTTGTCAATATGCTCAATCACGTAGCCGTCCTGACAGTGATCGGCCGTGTCGTGCGGATCGGCCAGAATCAGGACTCCGTGTTCAGGGTTGCCCGTTCCCATGTCGTCATAGCCGATAATCACACGCCAGTGTGCCCCCCAGTCGATATTCTCAACAATGATCGGCACGCCTTTTTTCAGAGTAGAACGGCAGAACGCGGCAAAACTCTCAAGAGTGGGAAAAGTCTTTGCGTTCTGCGCACGCCACGGGTCGTACTGACCGCCGTCGTCAATAAGCTTCGAGGCACAGGGAAGATTCGACTCAACCTCCCAGCCGATATACTGAAAGAATTTCACCAGATCGCCAACCGGCACCGGCCGGCGGGTGTCAGGCGGCAGACCGTGAAAACTTGCCATCTTGTCGGCAATTTCCAGTTCTTTCCAGCCGAAGCGCCCGAAATGATACAGCACCATCAGCGCGCAGGCCGAACCGCAGCTGTAGCCCCGCGTCTGCTGATACGTGCGGAAGCACGGCAGAATAGTGAGAGAACCGTGACTGTACATGTGGTAGAAGTCCAGTGCAGGAAAATAGGGAGAGCGGGGACAGTCAGCCGCCTTAAAATACGCTGCTGCCTCAGATTCGAGCTGATACCCCTGCGGAAATGGAATCAGCGGATTGCCGTTCCACCTCGACGCCGCAATAGCCGCGTCACGCCGGCTCATTTCGTGCAGCGGCGGAAGCGGCAGTTTTCTGTTGACCGATGCCATCGGCGCATCCCCCCTCTGAAAGACAATAAAAAGAGCGTTCTTACTATTATACATTACTTCAGGCCGACGGCGTCTTCCGGTTTATAACGAAAGTGTCTTTTATCAAAAATTGAGAACATCAGAGGCCTGCACGACTGCAGACCGCATGAAGACATAAAAAAAGAGCGTCCGCATAATGCGGCGCTCTTTAGTGGCGGATTGCTTGTCGGTTACCGCCGTACCCCACGGCATGTTCTTGCCTTATCTTAGAACCTGATGGGTAGAGGTAAACTGATATTTGCTCTCTGTTGGATAGAGGTAACCTGATACCATCTTTCTAAGCGTTGAATAAATTATACGCTGCTTAATAAAATAAATCAAGATGTCTCATCAGATATTGCCGGAGCGGTTGGAATCCGAATCGTTTTGACGTATAATAAATTTTAAAGCATATGTAGAAATTATAACAAGGAGTGTTTCTTCATGAACAGAGTTTACAGGATGGGATTGGACATCGGCATCGGTTCAGTAGGCTATGCGGTTGTTTCCACAGATAAAAACAAAGAGAACGGCAGAATTGAGATCTTCGGAACGCGCCTGTTCGACTCTGGAGAACAGAATGACGGCAAGGACCGCACAAGCCAGGAACGTCGAGGGTTCCGCAGCGTCAGGCGCGTTTTGCGCCGCCGCGCATCGCGCAAGGAACTTCTGAAAAGATATGTCGAGACTTTGGGGCTGCTGCAGGACGACCAGATCGTAGAAGCCGTTGAAAATCCTGATGCAAACGTTATTCCCCTGAAATGCCGGGCCCTTGAGGAAAAAGTCAGTCCCGGTGACATATTCAGAATCCTTATCCACTACTGCAACCACCGAGGGTATAAGGATTTTTATGAAACAGACCGCCCCGCAGCAGCGGGGCAGGCAGGCGGCACTGCTGATGAAAGCAGTGATGATCTGACGGAACAGGAAAAGAAAGAACAGGAGGATGAGAAAAAGACAAAAGAGGCTCTTGCTGAGTTTGACCGCAGATTTGCCGAGAGTGCCTGTCAGACAGTATCGCAGTTCCTGTGCAAAATCTGTGCAGACCCCAGAACAGGAAAGATCGCGTACCGCAACCGCGATTATAAGGTTGAAGGCCGTATGGTTATCCGCAGAGCGCTTCTGGAAGACGAGACAAGAAAGATCCTCGTCCGTCAGGGCAGTTTTTATCCTATGCTTGACAGCAGGGCGATTGAGGACATCCTTGAGATCATTTACCGCCAGCGTGCCTTTGAAGACGGTCCCGGCAATAAGGACGACCGCTGGCGCCGCTACAAAGGCTTTCTGCAGAGCATCGGCATGTGCCGCTTTTACCCGGAAGAGCGCCGCGGGTTCAGATTTACCGCGCTTGGCGATCTTTATGCTGCTGTGAATGCCTTGTCGCAGTACCGTTACTATCCTGCTCTGAAAGAGGAGCTGACACTGCCTCCTGAACAAAGAGAGGAAAAATTTGCCGGGCACATGAAACAGATTGCCGCCAGCCTGATTGAAACGGTCATGAAAGACGGCGGACTGACGTTTAAGAAAATTGAAAAAACAGCGGCAGAGAACGGCATTATTGCGGCGCCCAACAAAGATGTCAACAAGACACTGGCAAAATCGTTCAAGTACATCCGCGTCCTTAAAAAAACAGCTGAAGCCGCCGGCCTGCAGTGGGAGCCATTCATTCAGGACCGTTTCCGCTGGACTGCCTGTGGTAAGAACGTGTCGTTTCTGAACTTTCTTGGTGAAACTCTGTCTAAATACCGTACGCCTGCCTACAGAAAGGAAAAACTGAAAGAAGCAGCAGAACTTGCCGTGCAGCAGCAGATTCCGACGAATGAAGCCTTCTGGAAAGCAGTCAGCACCTTAGTACCGCAGGGCACAAGCGCTGTTTCATATCACTATATGACCGATGTTGTTGAAAACTATCTGAAGGGACATTTGTACGGCGATTACCAGTGGCAGCAGGAAGCTGAGAAAATCAACAAACAGAACGAACAGCGCACAATGCTCCTGTCCCATGAACTGTTGACCCGGGATGTGAACCTGAAGGACAATCCTGTGGTTCTGCGGAGTGTCAATGAAACGCGGAAGGTCGTCAACGAACTGATCCGGATTTACGGCATGCCTGATTATATTAACGTGGAAGTGGCAGACGACGTTGCCAGAAGTTATCTCGAAAGACAGAAGATCAAAAAACAGCAGCGCCAGAATGAAAAGGAAAACGAAAAAATCAGAACTGATATAGCCGAGAAGCTGGAAATTTCTGCTGACCGCGTAACCGGCAGGCAGATTGAGCGTTACAAGCTCTATAAACTTCAGGGCGGAAAATGTCTTTACAGCGGCGAAGACATGGATTTGTGCGCAGTGCTTGACGATAAAGAACGCACATATGAAGTGGATCATATCGTTCCCTATTCACTGGTTCTTGACGATACACTGAACAATAAAGCGCTGGTCTGCGGCAGCGAGAATCAGGCCAAGGGACAGCGCACGCCGCTGATGTATCTGACAGGAGATAGAAGAGAGAAGTTTATAGAGCGCGTCAAAGCTGCTCTTATACAAAAAAGTCACCCCATCAGCAGAAAGAAATATGATTATCTGATGCTGGATGATCTGTACAGCGATGAAGCGCGGGAACTTCTGCAGGGATGGAAGTCACGCAACATCAACGACACCCGTTACATCACTAAATATATCACCGGCCTTCTGAAAAACAATCTCAGGGACAGCACCGGAAAAAGTCCGAAAGTATACGGCATCCGCGGCCACATCACAAGCCGCTTCCGCCGGCACTGGCTGTGCACAGACACATGGGGCGGCGACGTCAAACCCCGCGGCAATGACCTGAACCATGCTGCTGATGCTGTGGTCATCGCCTGCCTGACTCAGACAGACGCCGCTTTTGCCATGGCATACGAGAAACTTCAGTACATTTTCCGTTATTACGGCAGAAAACAGGACACATGCCAGTATCGGGCGTTTCTTGAGTCCTGCGTCAGCCAGCTTTCACATTATTACGGCATGGACCCTGAGTTTGCCCGCAGCCGCCTGTCTGACAGCGGAACACTGCCATGCATCATACCGGATCTGATCAATGAAGTTGACCTCCGCTTCGGCAGCCCGGAAGGCGATGAGCGCACTGATTCAGAATTTCAGCGCGAAATTGAAGAATATTACAGAAATAAAGGGTATGACGACTTTATCGTAAAGCCCTTTAAAGTCATTGCAACGACAAAGCCGAACCGGCGATTCCGCGGCGCTGTGGCCGATTCAAATCCCGTCAGAATCGTAGAGATCAACGGTGAAAACTGGAAAATCAGACGTGTTGATATAAAAAGCATCAATGCCAGGAACATCGATTCTCTTTACACCACTGACGGCAGACTCATCAGCGCGCTTCACAAGGCTCTTGACGACAGGCCAGACAAGTATACTGTGAAAGAATATCTTGAGGATAACAAGCTGCCGTTCTTTACGAACGCAGCAGGCCAGCGCGTCGAAAAAGTGTCAAAGAAAGAAAAGAAACTCCTCGGCAGCGGCAGTTTTTACAGAAAGGACAATACCGCGAAAAATTACACCATCCTCGGCGGCATGAAATACTACTGCGTAGAAGTTTACCGTGATGCAGAGGGGCACGATAAAGTCTGGGGAATCCGCTATGTGGACCTGATCCGCCGCAGGAAAAAGCTGTACCTGAAAAATGACATGCTGCCCGAAGGGTACAAATCTCACGTCTGCTATCTATTCCCGAACGATTATATTGAGGCAGAGGTGAGCGGGAAGATAGAATTCCGCGGATTTTATCAGTCAGTATACAATATCAATGCAAAAAGATTCTGTGTAAAAGAAATCAATAATTCAGGAAGCAGCGCGGCTTATGTTAAAAATACAGAAAACAGCAGTGATTCGCAGACTAACCCCAAAACGAAAAACAGAACACCATCAATAGCTTTAAAGAAAGGCATGAAGCTGCATAAATACGCAATTGACCTGCTCGGCAGAAAAGGCGGGGAAATTGACGAAAGCAGAGAGGGATTCCCATGTTTCGAACCCTTGTCATCGAAGAAGGCGAACGCTTAACACTTTCACACAATTCTGTTCATGTTGAAAAGCAGGGGGAGAAAATCCCCCTGCCTGTTGAAGACCTGTACTGCATCGTGCTCGATAATCAGCGCGTCATGCTCTCAGCGGCGGTGATCACCGCGCTGACCCGTGCAGGCGCTCACGTCGTGATCTGCGATGAACGCCACATGCCGTCGTCGGTCGTCTATCCTGAAGCAGTCCATTACAGGCCCTTTACGGTGGTTCAGAGGCAGATCTCCATGCCGCAGGGACAGAAAGACGCCCTGTGGGACAGCATCGTGCGCGCAAAACTTCTGAATCAGGCAATGGTACTGGAGTGTGCCGGCAGCGCCGGCGTTTCGCGCCGCCTGCGCGAACTTGCCGGCGAGGTCGAGGAAGGCGACGCGGGAAACCGCGAGGGCATCGGCGCGAAAATGTACTTCAGGGCGCTGTTTGGTTCAGGCTTTATCCGCACCTGCGACAGCGGTGTCAATTCAGCGCTGAATTACGGCTACGCAATCCTGCGTTCATCAGTGGTCAAGTCACTCTATCTCTTCGGCTTTTATCCGCCGCTCGGAATTCATCACATCGGGCCGGAAAACCCGTTTAATCTGGGCGATGACCTGATGGAACCCTTCCGGCCGGTAATTGATCTGTGGACCGATCTCCATCATGAAGAACTGATTGACGAACTGACCTCGCAGCAGCGTCGCAGTCTGGTGAACCTGCTGAATCTGGAACTGACATACGGGAAAGCCCGCATGAAACTTCGCAATGTGATCAGCCGCTGTGTCCGGAGTTTCACTTCTGCCGTGGAGAAGAAAGATCCTGGACTTTTTGCGCCGCTTCTCCTTACGAAGCAGATTCAAAAGGAGATGGAAGGACAGTGTCACGGTTTATGAGACTGCTGGTGCTCTTCGATCTTCCCACGGCGACGAAGCAGGACCGGAAAAACTACATGCAGTTCCGTAAGTTTCTGATTTCAGACGGCTACGACATGCTTCAGTTTTCAGTTTACAGCCGCATCGCGAAAAACCGCGACGACATTGATATGCACGTCTACCGTTTGAAAAACAGCCTGCCCCCGAAAGGACAGGTGCGCGCACTGGCTGTGACCGAAAAACAGTATGCCCAGATGATCGTCCTCCTGGGCACATTGACAGTGAGCGAGGAAAAACTGGCCGACCGGGAGCTTCTTGTACTTTAGTGTATGTCTGGTATAATGAATTTTAAGGTTTTAGTAATCTGTTGGATAGAGGTAAACTGATACTGAGGCC
>Ga0256404_1002667_pt1 | contig 38762 bp, 34 predicted proteins | sample RumenRJG_01DNA_FD_185990 | JGI IMG/M metagenome (GOLD analysis project Ga0256404, IMG submission 185990) | Bovine rumen microbial communities from Lethbridge, Alberta, Canada - RJG_01 | ecosystem: Host-associated > Mammals > Digestive system > Stomach > Rumen | place: Canada: Alberta | collected...
GGTGAGTCCGCAAGGCACTCGGTCTTCCAGATTACTCTGGGCTACAAATTCGGGCTGTAATAATCAGCGATTTGCAGGGCGTACGATGAGGAAGACTTTGAAATTAATGGAATTATGAATATATTCACGCCATGCTTTACAAGATTCTATCGATTATCGCTCAAATCATCTGCGGGGCGGCGTTGATTCTTTTTTATCTGGGTTTGCTCTTGGATTTTATCCACGAGTACTGGCATCGAGACCAACGCTGTTAGCGATTCTATAAAATGCGATATATCCAGCAATCTGCCAGTCAGGTTATTGTAAGTTTTTCCATATATGTAACTCGCGAGCATGCTTAAATACAAATAATCATATCAAAAAAGGCATCTCTTCGGAGGTGCCTTTTTTGATTTCAGCGGATGTCTCGGGAACTGGAATTCTGTCGCTTTACGCCAGTTTCGAGTCTGTCTTTGCCTGGAACTTGGCTACGTTGATGATGAAGCGTTCGTGTGTGCCTTCTCCGATGAGCCCCTTTTCGTCATAGGCCTTGACGTTGAAGACGAGACGCCTTCCGTCTATCTGAATCAGCTCTGAGTCGCACCAGACCTTCATCCCTACAGGCGTAGAACTTACATGCTTGATATTCACTGCGGTACCGACGGTCTCGCAGCCCTCATCGAGATAAGGCTGAACGCTCAGCCTGGATGTCCTTTCCATGATGGTTACCATCATAGGGGTTGCGAACACCCTGACGGTGCCGCTGCCGAGATGGTTTGCGCAAAGTTCTGGAGTTACTATCTCCTCTTGATATCCCTTGATTCCTGTTGTCAGCATATTCTTATGAATTTTTTAAATGTAGCTATTTTTTATGAATATGCCAACACAGGCTTCCTTTACTCTGGGAAGATGCCACCATGGAGGCGCATGGATGAGGGGATTGTCCTCGGAGCGTCATTCACATGCCTATGTCTGACTTCAGCTGGGTGATGGCCTTCTGGGCATCGCCGTCATTCTGTTCAAGCAGGGTGACGAAACGGCTGCCGATGATTCCGCCGGAGGCATGGGCGCAGGCAGCGTCGAAGGTCTGCTTGTTGCTGATACCGAAGCCAACCATTCGAGGATTCCTAAGATGGAGGGAGTCAATCTTCTCGAAATAAGCCTGCTTGGCAGCGTCGAAATCTTTCTGTGCCCCAGTCGTCGCAGCCGAGGAGACCATGTATATGAATCCGGAAGTGTTCTCGTCTATCAAGCGGACACGCTCTATGCTTGTCTCAGGAGTAATCAGCATTATCATTCGCAGATTGAAGCGATCTGCGACGGGCTTGTATTCATCGATGTAGTCTCTGAACGGCAGGTCGGGCATGATCATCCCGTCGATTCCCGCCTCTGCGCAAGAAGCACAGAAATTCTCGAACCCATATTGGTAAATTGGATTCAGGTATCCCATCAGGATGAGAGGGATGCCGACATCGCTGCGGATGTCTTTCAGTTGGCTGAAAAGCTTGCGCAACGACATCCCGTTGCGAAGGGCTTTCACTGCTGCATCCTGTATCACAGAGCCATCCGCCATTGGATCGCTGAATGGGATTCCTATCTCTATCATGTTCACCTCGTTGCGCTCAAGAGTCCGAATCACGTCGGCTGTGCCATCCAATGTCGGAGCACCTGCGCAGAAATAAATAGACAAAAGGCGTCCTGCCTTGCTGTCGAATAGTTTGTCAATTCTGTTCATTGCACGATAAGTCTTTTAAGAAATCTTTGATTTTCGCCGTGTCCTTGATGCCAGGACGCATCTCGAAGCGACTATTCAGGTCATATCCAGCCAAGGCTGGATGTGAGAAACTACGTAGGGCTGAAAGACTGTCCGGCCCGATGCCGCCGCTCAGAAAAAAAGGCGTGCTGCCAAGATAATGTTCCAGGATGTGCCAGTCAAAACTTTTCCCGGAACCTCCCTTCGACGGAGAGGCGGCATCGAAAAGGAAATAATCGCAGGTCTGAGAATATTCCGCCGCTGCATCGAGGCCCTCTACCGAAGAGATGGGAAATGCCTTAATGATTTTTAGTCCCATATTCCTGAATTTCAGACATTTGCCAGGGCTTTCGCTCCCATGGAACTGAATATGCGAGAGTCCATATTCATTGATCTTCATGAATATTCCGTCGTCGCTTTCGTCCACGAACACTCCGACCCTGCCAGCCCTGGAGGGAAGATAGCCCGGCACGGCCTTGCAGCAGCGAGGTGACTTCCGGTAGAATATGAAGCCGATGAGGTCAGCCCCTAGTGCTTCGACTGCGCGGATGTTTTCCCCATCAGTCATTCCGCAAACTTTTGTCAGCATGTTCATATCTCTTTGATGAAATCCTTCAGCGCCTGTCCCGGCGAGGCTTGCTTCATGAAGGCCTCTCCAAGGAGAAATCCGTTGAAGCCTGCCGAACGCAGCATTTCCAAAGTTTCAGGACTGGAGATTCCGCTTTCGGAAACCAGAGCGGGGCGGCAGGAAGCATTGCAAGAGGCAACCTTGTCGTGGAGCATGCCAATTAGCCGGAAAGAGTTCTGAACGTCGGTCGTGAAAGACCCAAGGTTCCGGTTATTGACCCCTATGCAGTCTGCTCCTACAGTCACGTAGTCCAGTTCTGATTCAGAGTGGATTTCCAGAAGGACTTCGAGTCCTATCCTGTGGGCTTCATCGCAAAGCGCCCCGCACTCATCCTTTTGCAGGCATGCCGCTATCAGCAGGACTGCGTCCGCTCCTGCCAGCCTGGCTTCGTACAGCTGGAACGGGTCGATGATGAAGTCTTTGCGCAGAATCGGGATTCCGACCAGAGGACGCACTGCCTTTATGTAGTCGAGCTTTCCGCCGAAATATTCGGAATCGGTGAGAATGGACAAGGCGCTGGCCCCTCCGGCGCAATATTCAGGAATGACTCTCATCGGGTCGGCATCTTCTTGTATCCATCCCCTGGAAGGAGATTTGCGCTTGAATTCTGCGATGATTCCGGAGCCGTGGAACAAGGCTTGCCTCAAGCTCAGGGGAGTACGTCCGGACTTAAAAGCAAATTCACGCAACCCTTCTATTGGCTGAAGACCTTTCTGCGCATCCACTTCCAATCGCTTGTGCGCCACTATTTTCCCCAATATATCCATGGCTCCCCCCTACGAGTTGATTTCTACGAACTTATTGAAGGCTGTCAAGGCCCTGCCACTATCAAGGGATTCTCTGGCTATGTCCAGGCACTCCGCCATGCCCTTCTCCCGCTCGATCAGCTGGATGGCAGCCGCGGCATTGGCCAAGACGGTCTGTCGCTGAGAATTGGTTGAGGTTCCGGCAAGCACGCTGTCGAAAATTCTTGCTGCGTCTTCTGCGGAGGCACCGCCAAAAAGCTGGTCTGGAAAGGATTTCGCGAGTCCCAGGTCTTCCGGGCTGAACACGTGCTCGTAATCCGATGTGCAGATTTTGAAGTCTCCGGTCAGCGAAATCTCGTCGTAACCATCCAGGCTTGTTACTATCGAATAACGGATTCCGAGTTTGTTCATTACGTTGGCGTACAGCCTCATCTGTTCAAGATTGGCGGTTCCAAGCAGCTGGTATGTCGGTTCGCAAGGATTGATCAGCGGGCCAAGCAAGTTGAACACGGTAGGGAACCCAAGTGCCTTCCTGGTCGGACCTACGAATTTCATGGCCTTTGCGAAAAGCTGGGCGTGGAGATAGCAGATTCCTGCCTCTTCGATGCTTCGCATCAGGGTGTCGCGGTCTACGGTGAACTTAACCCCGTGCTGCTGGATGACCGTGCTTGCCCCACTCACTGAAGTGGCTCCGAAATTTCCGTGCTTGGCCACTTTGTAACCGGCTCCAGCCACTACGAAGCAGGCGCAAGTAGAGATGTTGAACGTGTTCTTGCCGTCCCCTCCGGTACCTACGATGTCGAGGGGCTTGAAAGGCGACAGGTCCACTGGCACCCTCGTCTCCATGAGGGCTTGCCGGAAGCCTATCAGCTCATCGGCGGTCACCCCGCGCAATTGCAGCATCGACAGCAAGGCGGCGATCTGCGCCTGGGGGTATGATTCTTTCGTTATATTCATCAATATGTCCTTCGTGTCTTGGGAAGACAGCTTCTCCTGATTCAGAAGCCTTGTAAGATATTCTTTCATTTGCTCAAAAAATTTCTGATTATTGTCTTTCCGTCCGGGGTGAGGATGGATTCCGGATGAAATTGTATTCCTTGCACATCGTATGTTTTGTGCCTCAGCGCCATTATGTAGTCCTCTTCGCTGATGGCAGTGATTTCAAGGCTGTCCGGGAATCCGTCCCTGTCCACGACCCATGAATGGTAGCGCCCTGCCGGAATCCAGCCTGGAAGCCCTTCGAACAAGCCTCCGTCATTTTCGTGCAATATCTTGACTGCGGTCTGGACTCCGTGAAACACCTTTGAGAGATTCGTCAGCTTGGCACCGAAAGCCTCTCCGATGGCCTGCTCTCCAAGGCAAACCCCTAGAATGGATTTCTTGGGGGCATATTCATGGAGCACATCCAGGATTAGTCCGGCTTCGGATGGAATTCCTGGCCCGGGGGAGATGATGATTTTATCGTAAGGTTCCAAGTCCTCCAGGCGGAAGCAGTCGTTTCTCACCACGTCAGCTGAAACCCCTAAGCTCCTCACCAGATGCGCCAGGTTGTAGGTGAAAGAATCGTAGTTGTCTATTATTACCGTTTTCATATTCATAAAGTCTCGCTTTCTGAAATTGCTTTCCTCAATGCTCCAAGCTTGTTGTTTACCTCTTGCAGCTCGTTTTCGACGTTGCTCTGCGCCGTGATGCCGCCCCCGGCCTGGAACCATAGCTTGCCGTTGCGGCTGACGAATGTCCTTATGGTGATGGCTTGGTTCAGGCTGCCGTTCAGTCCGATGAAGCCCACGCAGCCGCCGTATGCTCCTCTGTTGTGGGGCTCCAGCTCGCTGATTATCTGCATGGCGCGAATCTTCGGCGCGCCGGAAAGGGTTCCGGCCGGGAAAGTGTCCATGAAAACTTTTATGGGATCTACGCCTTCATTGATTGCTCCGCTGATGCGGCTCACCAGATGGATCACGTGGCTGTAATATTGCAGCTGCTTGAGGAAATCCACCTTCACGTCGTGGCAGTTCCTGGACAGGTCGTTCCGGGCAAGGTCTACCAGCATGGTATGTTCCGCATTCTCTTTCGGGTCGTAACGGAGCCTGCTGGCGTTCTGTTCGTCTTTGACAGGATCGCCGGTCCTGGCCGTCGTGCCGGCTATCGGGTCTATGTAGGCTCTCCCGCCCTCTATGCGGCAATGAGTCTCAGGAGAAGAACCGAATATCCTGAAGCCGCCGAAGTCGAAATAGAACAGGTAAGGGGAGGGGTTTATGCTTCTGAGGGACCTGTAGAGGCGGAAATCGTCGCCAATGAAGCCTTGTTCGAAGCGCCTGGATATCACGATCTGGAAAGTGTCGCCTCTCATGCAGTGAGCTATGCATTTACGAATATTCTCCCGATGCTCATCGTCCGTCAGGGTCGAGGTCGTCTCCCCGATTGCCTTGAAGTCATAGACAGGGAATTTTCCGCTTTCCATGATTCTGCGCAGCATGTCCAGGTGGTCGGCTTCTCCATCTTCCAGCAGCTCCACAAGCGTCATTTCGGATTTGAATCCTTTGAATACTATGAGGTATTTATACAGGATGTACATCAGGTCCGGTGCGTCATTTTCTGTGTCGGTTGCATCTTTCACGGGGATGTTTTCCAGGTAGCTTACAATATTGAAGGTGGTGTAGCCGTAGACCCCGCAGTAGCTGGAATACTCCCCTTCTACTTCGAAGCAGTCCAGGAACTCACGGATGACTCCGGTGAGTGCCTCTGCCCCAGTCTTCCCATCCCTGTCAAGTTTCTTTGAGACAGTCTCTCCGTCAGGCATCTTGCAGGTGACGACTCCGTGTCCCACGGATATGCTGGCTATAGGGTCTATCCCGATGAACGAACGGCTGTTTTCTCCTCCGTGATAATCGGAGCTTTCCATCAGCACGCTCCGGGCATGCAGGTCCCTGACTTTAAGATACGAGCTGACCGGCGTGTAGAAGTCTCCCAGCATCGTTTTGCCGGCAGTCGTGTAATGATACTTTTTCATATTCATTTGTAATATTCAAGATAAGTTTCCATGTCTTTGTCGCCTCGCCCCGAGACTGTCAGCACTATGACCTCGTCGGGGCTGAAATGCATCTTCGGCAAGACTCCCAGCGCATGAGCGCTCTCCAAGGCAGGGATGATGCCTTCCAGGCGCGTAAGCTCGAATCCGGCAGCGATTGCCTCGTCGTCGTTGACGGGAATCACCTTCGCTCGCTTTGACTTTGCCAAGTTCGCATGCATCGGGCCTATCCCGGGATAGTCCAGTCCTGCGCTCACTGAATATGGCTCCTCGATTTGGCCATCCTCATTCTGGATGACATAGGTTTTGGCCCCATGAATGATCCCTGTTCGTCCCAAGGCTATGGTGGCAGCCGTCTTCCCGGTCTCAACGCCAAGTCCTCCCGCCTCCGCCAGCACGACTTTTACCCTAGGTTCATCAATATAATGGTATATGGAACCGGCGGCGTTGCTCCCCCCGCCCACGCAGGCAATGATGTAGTCCGGATAGTCTCTCCCGACCTTCTCTTGAAGCTGCCACTTGATTTCTTCGCTTATCACGGACTGAAGCCTTGCGACCATGTCGGGATAAGGGTGCGGGCCTACCGTAGAGCCTATTATGTAATAAGTGTCTTCAGGATGGCAGCACCAGTCCCTGATTGCTTCATTCGTGGCATCTTTGAGAGTTTTGTTGCCTGACTCTACAGGCACCACGGTAGCGCCCAGCATCTTCATTTTCTCGACGTTCATGTGCTGGCGCCTGACGTCGGTCGCCCCCATGTAGACGACACACCGCATGTTCATCAGGGCGCATACTGTCGCAGTGGCAACCCCATGCTGGCCTGCCCCGGTCTCCGCTATGATGCGTGTCTTGCCCATGCGCCGTGCAATCAGGATCTGCCCGATGGTATTGTTTATCTTGTGGGCTCCGGTGTGGTTCAGATCCTCTCGCTTGAGGTAGATGTGGGCTCCGTATTTCTCAGACAGCCGTCCTGCCTGGTAGAGAGGGGAAGGCCTCCCGGCATAATCTTTCAAGAGCCGCCTGTACTCTTTCTGGAAATCCTCGCTGTCAATGATTTTAAGATAGCAGTTCTGCAGGTCTTCCACGCATTTGTGAAGAATCTCGGGGACGTATGCGCCTCCGAAGTCTCCGTAATAACCATTTTCATCAACCAAGTAACTCATACATTATAACATGAAAAAAGCCCTGTCGCATCGCGGCAGGGCCCATATTGTGTATCACTATCGCACACGGAACGGCTGACCACTTACGACTTTTGGAGTTGTAAGAAGCGCCACCACCAATATGCGTTGAATATATTAGTCATGATTCGTTCGTTTCAGGCGTAAAATTACGTCTTTTTTTGAAAAAAGCAACTGTCTCTAATAATATTTTCTCTCCTGCCTGTAGAGGGCGATGAATATGAATATCATTATGGTGAATGCCCAGAGCGATGAGCCGCCGTAGCTAAGCAGCGGCAGCGGGATGCCAATCACTGGCATTATGCCGATGGTCATGCCAATGTTGATGAACAGGTGCATGAATATGCAAGATGCGACGCAATAGCCATAAATTCTGGAAAAAGCAGCCCTGCACTGCTCGGCATCACGAATGATGCGATATATTAAATAGACGTATAGCAATATGACTGCAAGGCATCCCAGAAAGCCCCATTCTTCTCCGATGGTGCAGAAGATGAAGTCCGTGCTCTGTTCCGGCACGAATCCGAACGTCGTCTGGGTTCCGTTCAGGAATCCTTTGCCGAAGAGGCCGCCGGAACCTATCGCAATCATGGACTGGTTTACGTTGTAGCCTACCCCGGCAGGGTCGTCTTTCATTCCCAGCAGCACCTCTATTCTCTGTCTCTGATGATCCTGGAGCACATTGGTGAATATGAAAGAACTGGAAATGACAAGTATGATTCCGGCGAGTGCAGCCAGCGATGAGATGGACATGAATCTGTTTTTTGCCTTATAGCCTTTTATCAGATAAATAACAGCCCCGACTGCTATTATGCCAATGAGGACGTATCCCATGTCCAGCTCTGCCATGGTGGAGCCAGGATTGAAAATGAGCTTCTGAAGCCAAGGAAGGAAACATAGGACCAGGAATATTCCGAATTCCAAGAAAGCTCCTTTCCCCAGCCTCCAGGAGTTTAGCCAGTTGCAGAACAGCACTACGCCAAGGAGCACCATTATTGAAAGGTAGACGGATGTGGTGAGCGTAAGTATGAATAGCAGGACGGACATTCCAATGGCGACCAGCCACCATCCCGAGAGGCCTTCCCTGTAGAGCACGAATATAAAACCTACGTACACGAGCGCAGAACCAGTCTCGCTTTCAGCCAGGATGACCGCCATAGGCAGTAATATCACGAATGCTGTCAGGATGAAATCCTTGAAGCGAGTTATCCGGAAATTCGCCTGGCTCATGATGAGGGCCAATACCAGCGAGGTGGTAATCTTTGAGATTTCAGCCGGCTGGAACTTCACGGGGCCGAATTCGAACCACGATTTGGAGCCTTTGACTTCTTGCCCCAGGAAAATCACGGCTACGAGCAGCCCTATCACGAATATGTAGGAGGGTATGGAAATGGTTTCCCATAGTCGCGGGCTGATGACAAACAGTATCAAGGCTGCCAGGCCTATAGCGGTGAGTATCCAAACGAATTGCTTTCCGCATCGATAGTTGAAATCGAAAATGGTGTTCGGTCCTGCGGAATGAATGGAGGCGTAGATGTTCAGCCAGCCGATGAAGATCAGGAGCAGGTAGCATATTACCAGCCTCCAATCAACGCTCTTGCGCATCCCTCTGTCCGAAAAATTCGTCATTTGTATGCTTTCACCCTATTCATTAAATCACCTTGCAACATCCTCTCCTCTAGTGGCTTGCGACTCTCGCTAATCTCTCCTGTCAAGTATTTTTCCACCAGCAGAGAAGCGATAGGAGCAGCCCATGTGGCCCCGAAACCGGCATTTTCCACATAAGCCATTACGGCAATCTTTGGATTGTCCTTAGGAGCGAAGCAGATGAAGCAGGAGTTATCTGCTCCACGAGGATTCTGCGCAGTTCCAGTCTTTCCGCAAATGTCCAGCCCGGGCACAGCTGCGATAGAGGCCGTGCCACCCGAACCGAATCCGCTGTTTACCGCTCTCCACATGCCAGGAACTACCGTTTCGTAATTCTTCGAATCCACCATCGTGTAATGCTTCTCGTAATATTTAGGATCTATCTCTACCCCCTCTGAAGCCTTTACGATGTGCGGAATCATGTACCACCCGCGATTCGCGACCGTGGCGCACATGTTAGCTATCTGAAGAGGCGTGGCGCCTATCTCCCCTTGTCCTATGGACAGGGAAATGATGGTGGTGAACTTCCAGCCACCCTTGCCATACAGTTTGTTGTAATATTTCGAAGTTGGGATATTCCCGCCTAATTCGGAAGGGAAGTCGGATCCAAGAGGCTGCCCGAAGCCCATGCTGTGCACATATTCATTCCATTTGTCGAAGGCAGCGTCTATATTCTTGTATTCCTTATTCTCTAATATGTTCTTAAGGACGTAGCAGAAGTAGCCGTTGCAGGACATCATTATCGCTTCTTCCAGATTCAGCGGAGAGCGATGCCCGTGGCAGCCTAGTTTATGGCTTCCGAAATGATAGCCATGGTTGCAAGGGTAAGTATATTCAGGCTTTAAAGTGCCTTCCTGCAGGCCTATCAGGCCATTCACCAGCTTGAACACAGAGCCTGGAGGGTAAGGAGCCTGCACGGCCCTGTTGAACATAGGCCTGTGCGGATCTTTGATTATCTCATCGTAGTGATGGCTGATGTCGGCGAGCATGTCAACATCAATCCCGGGGCTGGAGACCAGCGTGAGAATCTCGCCGGTCGACGGCTCTATCGCTACCAGGCTGCCGACCTTGTTCTTCATAAGCTCCTGCCCGTACTGCTGCAAGTCAGCATCGATGGTGGTCATTATGTCGTGACCCGGGATTGCCTCTTTATCGAACTCGCCATTCTGGTAGCGCTGCTCTATCTGATTCTTGGAGTTCCTTAAGTAAATGTGATAGCCTTTCACGCCCCTCAAATCCTCTTCCCTCGCCGCTTCTATGCCTGTTTTTCCAGCATAGTCGCCAGGCCTGTATTCGTCGGGGTGCTTCTGCAGGAAGTTTTGATCAACCTCGGAAACATAGCCTAGAAGGTTACCGCCAGCATTCACAGGATAATCGCGGATGCTTCTGGCGACGCCCCTGAAACCAGGGAAACTATAGGACAGCTCGGCGAATTTCATGTAATTCTCTGGCGGAACCTGCTTGAACATCACCATGCTCTGATAGCCGATTCTGCGCTTGTTCTTCTCATATTCGGCCATCTTATCCCTGATGGACTGAACGCTCACGTTCAGGGAGTTAGCCAGTAGGACAGTGTCGAACTGCCCGACCTCGCTCGGAGTCACCAGAATGTCGTACGCCACCCTGTTTCCGACTATGATTTTCCCGTTCCTGTCGTAAATGATGCCTCTCGTCGGATAGACTATGTCGTACACCATGGAATTATTGGAGGCATTTATTTTATATTCGTTATTGATTATCTGAATATAAAATATTTTCGCAATGATTATGGCCGCCACAACCGCAAGACCGATGATCAGCTTGGTCGCTCTACCTTCGGTCGTCATAAGTCAGCTGATTGACTATTAAAAGTGACATGACATAGCTTGCGGCCGTAGAGCAAGCCAAGGCCAGGAATATGAACCATGCTGGTCTTGTGCCGGCGCAATCTAGCAATATGTAGATGATGAGGAATAAGACTATTGCTATCAGCATTGCGAGAGAAACCTTTGCAAAGCCATATTTCCTGATGGATATTCCCTCTTGCCTCTCGAATGGCTCGCTTCCGAACATGAGCGAGATCAGCGGCCGCCGGATAAGGGCTACTGGCAGCAGAGCGGCAGCGTTAATCCCGATCACTCCCTCTGCGAAGTAGTCCACGACCAGCCCGGTGCCGAATGCGATCAGCTGGGCGGCAAATGAGCCGATTGATGTCGGCAAGCATAAAATCATGACGGGCAGAAGGCTCAGGATGATGTATGGCGTGAACCTGCAATAAATGTACAGGATCATCTGGGCGATGACGAGAATGACATAAGTTATCCAAAAATTCCCTTTCATCGTTTCGCCTCCTTATCTTTAGCCATCTCCTCTTTCTCCAGTTCTTCGATTTCTTCCAGCTTCGTGTTCCTCACGATAGTCACGTATCTGACGGCCTGATGATCCTGGAACATCTTGACCTTTATCTCGTTCGTCGCTCCATTGATGATTCTCGAAGAGCCAGTCACTCCGATAGGGATGTCGGACGGGAAAATCGATGAATATCCGCTTGTGTAGACCGTGTCCCCTGGATTGAATTTATATTGCAGAGGAATTTCTTTCAGCACTGCGCCATCGCTTGTCATTCCATCCCAGGAGAGAGGCCCTACGGCACCCTCGTCGCCCAGCCTGGCGCTCACGTTTACTTCCGTGTTCTCGAACGAGATTGCATAGCAGTAGTGCTGGCTCACGGCATCCACGATTCCAATCACCCCGTTAGACGTGATGACCCCGGAATTCTGCCTTATCCCGTCAGCCGAGCCTTTGTCGAGAATCAGGTAGTTATGCTGCGATTTCCTGTTGGATTTCACTATCGTGGCAGGAACATACATGAATCCGTTTTCTTTCAGTTCGGGCAAGAAAGTGCTGTCGGCCTCGTTCAGAGCCATTCTCAAGCTTCTTACCTCAGATGTGAGGCGGCCGTTTTCGAGCGCCAGCTTCTCATTTTGCTGTTTCAGTGAGAAATAGTCGTTCACTTTCTGGGTCACGCCCCAGACTTTAGCCGAGAAGCCATGCGAGATGCGCATGAACCAAAGCCTTTGCAGCTGATTGTTATGAGAGAGCAACAGGAGAGAAGCGATCTCCAAAAAGATGAAGACCACTATCGTGAGTATGGTGCTGGTCACGGATCTCTCCTTCGGCATTTTATCTCATTAGGAACGAGTAATTCGATGTTTTCTTAAGCGCAATGCAAGTGCCTCTGGCCACTGCCTTCAACGGATCCTCAGCCACATGGAACTGGATGTTCACTTTTTCAGTGAATCTCTTTGCTAAGCCGCGCAGAAGGGCTCCGCCGCCAGAAAGGAAGATCCCGTTCTCCACTATGTCCGCATACAGCTCCGGCGGAGTCAGCTCCAGCACGTGCAGAATTGAAGATTCCAGCTTCGCTATGGATTTATCCAGGCAGTGCGAGATTTCTTGATATGTCACTGTGGCCTCCACAGGGTGGGCTGTCATGAGGTTAGGACCCCTTACCACGTATGGCTCAGGTTCCTCGTCAGCATCCAGGTCAGGAATGACGGCTCCAACGGCAATCTTTATCTTCTCTGCCGTTGTCTCGCCAATCTTGATGTTATGTTGTTGGCGAAGGTAATACTGAATGTCGCTGTTGAACACATCCCCTGCGGTAGTAATGCTGTCTTGCACTACGATGCCGCCCAGAGAAATGACTGCGATTTCTGCAGTGCCGCCACCAATGTCGACTACCATGTTGCCCTTCGGAGCCTCCACGTCCAGGCCAATGCCAAGTGCGGCCGCCATAGGCTCATAGATCAGGTACACGTCTCGGCCACCAGCATGCTCGCAGGAGTCGCGCACGGCCCTGATTTCTACCTGAGTGCTGCCAGATGGTATTCCGACCACGATTTTGAGAGTCGGGGCGAAAAGTGTCTTCTTTTTGCTGTTAACTTGCTTTATGAACCCTTTGATCATCATTTCGGCGGCATTGAAGTCGGCAATGACTCCGTCCCTCAAGGGCCTGATAGTTTTCACGCCGGGGTTAGTATGCTCATGCATCAGCTTCGCCTGCTGGCCTATGGCTATGCATTTGCTGGTGTTGTTGTCAATCGCGACGATGCTTGGCTCGTCAAGCACTATATTGTCGTTCTGGAATATCACGGTATTGGCTGTGCCAAGGTCCATCGCGATTTCCTGTGTTAAAAAATTAAATGCCATCTCTTTGTCTCTAACTTGATACTATGCTGATTTTACAACTCGTAAATATACAAAAAAAGTTATATTTGTAGTTGAAAAGTCATGGGTAGAAGAAAAATATTAATAGTGATGGCCGCTGGAAGCGGAACCCGCATGGGCGCTTCTGTGCCTAAGCAGTTCCTGCCGCTTGGCGGGGAAATGATTCTAAAGCGTACCATTGAAATTTTCCTGTCCGCCGTTCCTGATATCCGCATAATCACCGTCCTCCCAAGAGATTACATGGACTTTTGGAAGAATTCCTGCCTGGAAGGCAGTTTCTACTATCCTCAGACACTGGTCTCTGGCGGGATCACTCGTTTCCATTCGGTAAAGAACGCCCTTCGGAAAGTGCCAGGCGGAGCTGTCGTAGCGATACATGACGGAGTGCGGCCATTAATATCCAAAGGGCTGATCATGAATATGTTCGCTCAGATGGATTCGGGCAAATGCCATGCCCTTGTCCCGGTGCTGCCAGCCATCGATACTCTGAGGCTCTTGGAGGAGAAGGCGGGCAAACTGTGCGATACGGGGCTTCAAGTGAACAGGTCGCAGGTTTTCCGCTGCCAGACTCCTCAGATGTTCCTTTCGGAGGACATCAAGGCAGCATATTCATTGCCTTTCGACACTTCTTTTACCGACGATGCTTCTGTGGCGTACGCAAACAATATCCCTCTCTCCTATTGTCATGGAGAGAGGTTGAATTTCAAAATCACTTCTCCGGAAGACCTTGCTTTGGCGGAAATGATTATTTCTTCCCGGCAGAGGTGACGGCTTTACGTTTATAGTCTTTGACCCAGACCTGACGCTCAATTGCCTGATCAAGTGAAATGACAGTATCGGTTGCCTGAACGTAAGGAATATTTTGAATCGTGTTCAAAAGAATCTCCATGAGATGGTCATTGTCGAAGCAATAGACTTTCAGCAAGAGAGCGGCTTTGCCAGTGACGAAATGGCATTCTACGATTTCAGGTATATTCCTGAGGGATTCCACCACTTCGTTGTACTTATTTGCCTCAGAGAGAGAAATGCTCACGAATGCGCATACGTTCAATCCGAGCGCTTGCGGTTTTACAAGCAGGCGGGAGCCGGTGATGACGCCGTTATTCTCAAGCCTCTTGACTCTCTGATGGATAGCAGCGCCAGACACGCCACACTCGCGTGCGATTTCCAGGAAAGGCATTCTGGCGTTATTAACCAGGAAAGAGAGGATTTTCTGGTCGATCTGATCAATGTGATAACTAGCCATTCGCTTTCAGATTATAATTAACTTTGCAAAATTAATTATAAACATGAAAAAATCAAGACTTCTTATGGAATTTGTTTCGTGTTTTTGAAGGTTCCGAATTGTTAATGATATCCTGGCACTCCTCCAAAGTCAGTTTAGAAGCATCTGTCCCTTTTGGAATCTTGTAATTTCCTCCAGCATGTTTTATATACGGGCCATATCGCCCTGCAATCACTTGAATGTCTGCGTCTTTATATTCAGCGATGGTAGAATTGGCTGGCGTCTTGTTCAGGCCATCCTCGATTATCTCCCCGCATTTCTCTATGGTGATGCTTAAAGGATCTGTTCCGCGAGGCAGAGAGAAATTTTTATCCCCATATTTGATGTATGGGCCGAAACGGCCCTTGGTCGCAATGACGTCAATTCCTTTATGCTGGCCTACAGTGCGAGGCAGTAAGAACAGCTTCAATGCTTCTTCAAGGGTTATGGTCTCAATCAGCTGGCCTTTGCCTAGTGAAGCAAAAGCCGCCTTCTCGCCCTCGCCTTTCTGGATGTACGGGCCATATTTTCCAAATTTGGCGACGATTTTGTTCCCGTCCCCATCTGTGCCTAGTTCCCTGGTCACGTGGCTATAATTGCCGTCATGCATTACCTCCTCCACGTTCTTGTGGAATGGAGCATAGAACTGAGCGATCACATCGTTCCAGACCAGCTCGCCTTTCGCTATTTTATCGAAATCGTTCTCGACGTTGGCCGTGAAATTATAATCCATGATGTCATTGAAGTGCTCTTCCAGATAGTCGGAAACCAATATCCCGATTTCCTGAGGTATCAGCTTGCCCCTTTCTGCTCCTACGACTTCTGTCTTAATTGATTCAGTAATAGTCCTGTTTTTGAGGATGAGGTCTCGAACCTGTTTTTTGACCCCTTCCTTGTCGCCTTTGAATATGTATCCTCGGCCAGTCGTGAGAGTCGCGATGGTAGGAGCATATGTCGAAGGGCGGCCTATTCCCAGCTCTTCGAGTATCTTAACAAGCGTAGCTTCTGAATATCTCTGAGGCGCCTGCGTGAACTTGCATGAGGCGGAGATTTCAAGAGCATTCATTATGTTCCCGACATTCATTTCAGGAAGAACTGCCACTTCGGTATTATCTTCCTCATTGTCGGAACTTTCCATGTAGAGCTTTAGGAATCCGTCAAACAGCACCTGGGTAGCTTGGATGGAGAATTTCTCAGGCCCCTTGTCGTATGAAACCTTGATGTTCGTATTCAGGACCTTGGCATCAGCCATCTGGCTGGCCACTGTCCTTCTCCATATTAATTGATAAAGTTTCTTCTCTTGCGCTGTCCCTTCGATGTCAGTGTTGGCAATGAAGGTAGGGCGGATGGCTTCATGAGCTTCCTGCGCCCCTCTGGTTGTAGTGTGAAACTGGCGAGTCTTTGAATATTCAGCACCGAAGTTCTCGGTGATATATTGCTTTGAAGTGCCTAGCGCCAGACTCGACAGATTCACAGAGTCGGTTCTCATGTAGGTTATGAGACCCCTCTCGTACAGCCCTTGCGCCAGCCTCATCGTGACGCTAACTGGCAGATGAAGCTTCCTGGAGGCCTCCTGCTGCAATGTGGAGGTGGTAAACGGCGGAGCAGGGTGCCTGACAGCCTCTTTTTTCTCTATGTCGGATATTTTGAATATGGCACCGATGCAGTTCTGCAGGAAATTCCTAGCCTCATCTTCGGTTGCGAACTTAGTGTCAAGCGCGGCCTTTACTTTCACCGAGGAAGGTAGTCCCTCAGGATTGAAAATAGCGTCTATTCTATAGAAAGGCTCATTCTTGAAAGCTATTATTTCCTTTTCTCTTTCCACGACGAGCCTCAGGGCCACTGACTGCACCCTTCCCGCAGAAAGTTTCGGCTGGATTTTTCTCCACAGCACTGGCGACAGCTCGTATCCTACGAGCCTGTCCAGCACCCTCCTGGCCTGCTGGGCATCCACCAGGTGCATGTCTATTTCTCTCGGCTTCTGAACGGCTTCAGTGATGGCAGTCTTAGTAATCTCGTGGAAAACGATTCTTCTGGTGCTCTGCTTGTTCAGTCCCAGGGTTTCGAACAGGTGCCAGGAAATGGCTTCTCCCTCGCGGTCTTCATCGGAAGCAAGCCACACGGTTCCAGCGCTCGCGGCATCCTTCTTCAATTCCGCAACCACTTTCTTCTTATCGGCGGGTATGACGTACTCGGGTGAGAAATTGTGTTCTATGTCAACGCTTAACTTGTTGTCTTTCAGGTCTCTGATATGACCGAAACTAGCCTTGACCACGTAATCCTTCCCAAGAAATTTCTGAATCGTCTTAGCTTTCGCAGGAGACTCGACTATTACCAAATTATCCATAAAATCCTTCCTTTCAAAGTTTTTCAGTTAGCTGTTAGTTTGCGAATGCAAAGTAAAGGATAAATCGGGCTATTTTCCAAATTTTGTTATAAATTTGTCTTTATTATGACTGAAGTGACTAGAAAAAGAATTATAAAATGGTTCTGGATAATAATAACATTTCCAGTGCTATTCATTTTCCTTATGCTTTTCCTCGTCTGGGTGTTCGCTGACATCCCTTCGTTCAAGGAACTAGAGAACCCGGACAGCAAGCTCGCCACTCAGATAATGGCTGATGATGGTGAGATTCTAACGACATTCCACATAGAGAACAGGACATACGTTACGTACGAAGAACTTTCGCCGACCATCGTGCAAGCAGCCGTGGCTACGGAGGACAGACGCTTCTACAAGCACTCGGGAATTGATTTCAAAGGCCTTGGCAGGGTATTCTTCAAAACCATATTATTACAGAAGTCCAGCCAGGGCGGTGGTAGCACGATCACTCAGCAGCTCGCGAAGACGCTTTATCCCAGGACGGAGATAAAACATAAGATTCCGGGGATATACCATATTAAAATGATATGGATAAAGCTGAAGGAATGGATAACCGCCGTGAAGCTGGAGCGGAACTACACGAAAGACGAGATTGTCACGATGTATCTGAATTCCGTATTCTTCGGCAGCAGCGCCTACGGAATCAGGGCGGCTTCCGAGACGTTTTTCGGGAAGCTTCCGAAAGACCTCACGGTCGAGGAGAGCGCAGTGCTCGTTGGAATGATAAATAAGCCTACCAGGTACAATCCTGCCCTTAATCCGGATAAGGCTCTAGTTAGGAGAAATTTCGTGATAGAGAAGATGAAAGACTCGGGATACATCACGAAAGCTGAGCGAGACTCTATAAAGCAGATTCCTATAACGCTGAATTACGAGGTTCAGGACCACAATGCCGGTCACGCGCCTTATTTCAGAGACATGCTTCGCAGGGTGATGACTGCCCATAAGCCTCGCAAGTCGGAGTACACCGTCAATGAGGATTATGTCGTGGATTCGCTTGCATGGGCTACTGATGACCTCTACGGCTGGCTTGAGAAGACAAGGAAGCCAGATGGGAGCAAATACAACTTGGATAAAGATGGCTTAAGAATATACACCACCATCAATTACAAGATGCAGGAGTATGCCGAAGAAGCGGTGGCAGAGAGAATCAAAGCCCTGCAAAAAGACTTCAATAGAGACCTGCGCAGCAAGACTCATGCCCCGTTCTCCAATGACATAGATGAGGAAACCAGGAACAGAGTCATTAACCAGGCTCGTCGGTGGAGCGACCGCTGGAGGATGATGAAAAAAGACGGGAATAGCGAGGCTCAGATACTGAAGTCTTTCTCCGTGCCGACCAAGATGAGGGTATTCGCCTACAACAGCAAGGGTTATGCAGACACGACCATGACCCCGGATGACTCAATCAAGTATTATAAATCTATTCTCAGGACTGCATTTTTCGCCATGGAGCCAGAGACCGGCTTCGTGAAGGCTTACGTAGGAGGGCCGAATTATCGTTATTTCAAATATGATAATGTCCGCCAGGGGAAACGGCAGGTCGGATCTACGATTAAGCCTTACCTCTATACTTTGGCTATGCAGGAGGGCATGACCCCTTGCGACAAAGTTTTGAACGTGCCTCAGACGTTCGTGCTGGATGACGGCAGCACATGGACTCCAAGAAGCACCGATAAAGATGAATGGATAGGCAAGACAGTCACGCTGAAGTGGGGGCTTACTAACAGCTCTAATAATATATCGGCTTACCTGATGAAGCAGTTCGGCCCTTATGCCATGGTAGAGATGATGAGGCAGATGGGAGTGCACAGCTTCCTTGACCCGACTCCTTCTCTTTGCGTAGGCTCTGCTGACCTTTCTCTATTTGAGATGGTAGCGGCATACAATATATTCCCATCTAAAGGCGTTTACAGCACCCCGTTGTTCGTGACGAGGATAGAAGACAGCCAGGGCAACGTGATCTCGGAGTTCACGAATCGCCGTTACGAGGCAATAAGCGAGCAGACCGCTTATCAGATGGTCGACATGATGATGAATGTGGTAAGGAATGGCACGGGAGCCAGGTTGCGTTACAGATACGGGCTGACGGGAGAAATCGGCGGCAAGACGGGAACTACTAACGATAACGCTGACGGCTGGTTCATCGGCTATGCTCCTAGACTAGTCGCAGGGGTGTGGACGGGGGCCGAGGACAGACAGGTGCACTTCCAGTCCATCGCTCTTGGCCAGGGCGCCAACATGTCCCTGCCGACATGGGGCATATTCATGAATAAAGTCCTTGCTGACGGAACTCTAGGCATTTCGGCAGATGACAAGTTTGACATTCCGGCTGGGCTGGGGCCAAATGACTGCTCTGGCGGTGGCCTGAATGCTGAGGCGCAGCAGGAACAGGCTGAAGAATACTATTTTGAATAGAATATATTAAATATGGGCAAGTACAACAAAATCGCTGTGGTGTATGGAAGCGATTCCTCCGAATGGGAGGTTTCATGCAGGAGCGGGGAGTTCGTTGCTTCCAGGATAGACGGTACAAAGTACGAGATCTATGAGATTTTCGCTCGTTTCGGGAAATGGCAGCTGGTTGCCATGAAGAAGCTGAATTCCATGAGAGTGCCTTTCCCGGAGGGTGCGAGGCCGGAAATTGATAAGAATGATTTTTCGGTGAGAATATATGGCGAGAAAGTTAAGTTCGACTACTGCTACATCGTGCAGCATGGAACTCCTGGCGAGAATGGCCTCTTTCAGGGCTATCTGGAGATGCTTGGCATCCCGTTCAGTTCTTGCAGTGCTTTCGTATCGGCCGTGGCGTTCGATAAGTTCGCCTGCAAAAGTTACTTGCGAGACGAGGATTTCGTGAAATGTGCCCCTGATGTGTTCGTGCGAGATGGAATGGACATAGATGCCGTGACGAAAAAGGTAGCAGGGAAGCTGAAGTTCCCTGTGTTCGTCAAGCCTACCGACGGAGGTTCCAGTTTCGGGATAACAAAAGTTAAGAAGCCGGAAGACTTGCCAGAGGCTATCAGGTTCGCTTTTTCTGAGGGGCCGGCTCTAATAGTAGAGCAAGGAATAGAAGGGCGGGAATTCACTTGCGCAGCATATTCCACTGGGAAAGAAGTTAAGTCTCTGCCTGTCATCCAGATAGTGACTGATAATGAATATTTTGACTACGATGCCAAATATAACGGCCACAGCCAGGAGATTTGCCCTGCGCCGATTGACGACAACCTGAGGGAACATATTCAAAGAACGACAGAGAAAATTTATTCCCAGCTAGGCTGTTCTGGAATTGTGAGAATGGACTATATACTTGCGGAGGACGGTCTTTATTTCTTGGAGGTGAACACTATTCCTGGAATGACCAGCGCATCTCTGGTGCCTAAGATGATCAGGACAGCAGGACAGGATATCACAGATTTCCTTACGCACATCATAGAAAATTCTTGACCTTTGAGAAGGATGAGTATTGTTTCCGATTTACCATTTTTTAAGAATTAGCAAGTGTTATTGAAAGAATTCATTGCTGAAGGAGTTTCAGCACTCGAGCAGCTTTATCCAACTGCCGAGGCTAAGAATATTGTTCTAATGCTCTGTGAGAGCCGTCTAGGCACGAAGAACTATACCCACATAGTAGAGCCGGACTATGCGATCAAGCCGAGCCAACTGCCGTCTTTGCAGGAAGATTTGAAAAGGCTGTCTTCAGGAGAGCCTGTACAGTACGTAATAGGCGAGGCTGATTTCTGCGGCTACAAATTCAAGGTTACGCCTGACGTACTGATACCGCGTCCGGAGACAGAGCTGTTGTGCCGTGAGGCTGTGAAAATCGGCTCCCGCATCCAGCGCATGAGAGAGGCTTACGGGAAATCCGCCAGGCCGGTCCGCGTGCTGGATTTGTGCACCGGCTCCGGCTGCATCGCATGGACGATAGCCTTGGAGATGCCGGGCTGCGAGGTCATCGGAACCGATATATCCCAGAAAGCCATTCAAGTGGCTTCCAGCCAGAATTTTAGCATTCAAGTTAAAGAGAGAGAGGCGATAACTCCGAAATTCATAGTCTCTGACGTGCTGGATTTCAACCAAGAGTTCGATCAAGGGCAGTTTGACCTTATAGTGAGCAATCCTCCGTACATCAAAGAATCGGAAAAGGCTAACATGAGGGTGAATGTGCTCAATTTCGAACCACCACTTGCCCTGTTTGTCTCTGATGATGATCCGTTGGTATATTATCGCGCCATCGCCCATTGGGCCCAGGAATTTCTAGAAGCAGACGGCAAAGGGCTTGTCGAGATCAACGAGCTCCTTGCTCCGGAGACGACCAGCGTTTTCAAGCAGGCTGATTTCGAGAACACGAGGACCATTCTCGACTTTTATGATAAAAAGCGTTTCGTTCTCTTCTCAAAATAGGCTTTCCAGGCCTATGTGGCGCATATTTTAAAATAGCCGTTGAAAATTTCATTCAACGGCTATTTTTTGCTCTCTTTGCATCAGAGATAAACGCAGAGTTTATGGAAAGCTTCAATCATCTTTTCAGGAAGCGGGCGGTGGTGCCGCTGCTTTTCCTAGCTGCTCTTTCTTCGTGCAGCAATATTGACGAAGATAAAGTGGACGCTGATTTCCGATCGGAAGAGGCTGCTGTCAACGTAACGCCTGAAGGCATAGCCAAGATGCTGAGCGGAATTCCTTTCGGGGCCTCTCAAGTCAGGGAGGTCTGGCAGGCTGTCTGCTCTTCCATTTCAAATGGTTATGATGAGGAGTATGCTTTCAGCGATGTTTTTCTTGCCCCAGGATGCGGGGTAGGAGAAACTGCATCTTCAGATGCCGGCCTAGCCATTTCAAGGAGTGCCGGGGCTTCCGCGGGGAGCTCTGCCGCCATCCGAGACTTAATCAATGAATATGCCTCCTCCAAGCTACAGACCAGGTCTGACGATTTCATTGCAAGGCTTGCAGAGTCAGGCATGCAGATTTATTGGCCATATTCAGAAGACTGGGATGGGCAGTCGATGCCTGTGATAACCTTCGACCCGGAAAATGGATCTGAGATGAACATAGCCTTCGAACGGTTCTTGCAGCCTGACGGGGCTTGGGCTGTACGCGAGATTTCAGTTGACGAATCTTATGCTCGGAAGCATCCTGTCTGGGTGATAAATCGTAATGACGATGCCGGGTTCGTCACGCCTCAGATGGCAGAAAAGCTCGGCATGCTAGCAAGGCCTTCGGTTTCCACTCGATCCTATGGCGCTTTCAAGACTTTGGTCCTCAAGGAATTCAAAGCACACAGGAATTACGATGGCTGGTTTTCAGGTGGCTCTGAGTTCTTCGTCAAATGTGGGGCTATCGAGTCTTTCAAGGCAAGGACTGAGGAAGAAATGGATGACTACAATCCTCAGATTACTGATTTTATGATCAAGGTCCGGCGCAAGCAGGTTGGGAATTCTTTGAGATTCAATTCAATACTTGTGTCGGAATGGTCGGATCAGCTGAGCGAGTGTGCTTTCATGGTCGTTGAGGACGATGGAGGAAAAATGACGAAGTGGTCGGCTGCTGGCACTGTTAAGATCAAGTCGAAATCTTACGGATTCGAAGTGGCGTTCCCGTATCATCGCAGCGACGACATAGTCTGGCGCGGAAAACTTTCCGACAACTATTTGGAGCGGAACAGTGGCAAGGCTGCCAGGTTTGGTGACGTAAGCATCACATTCGAGTTCGTGTGAGGGTAGTCGGGCTATCGCTTCTTCGGGGTAGCTGCGCTGACTGTCATCTCGCACGCCGCGCAATCGAAGCCGAGGGCATAACGCTTGCCGTTATTCACAAGGAACAGGGGGCCTGTCTGGGCAGCATGCTGATATTTCGGGCAGAGCCCCAGTTCATATCTTATGCAATATTTCGTGCGCAGGAGCTCGGCTCCTTCTCTATGAGAAATTTCGAATGCCGGCTCTATTGATGCGGCTCCGTAGAATTCATAAATTTCACGGCTCAGGTGATTTGCGATATTCTCCTTGTAAGTCAGTGCTTTAGGAATGCTGACGGCACCTCTGTCCTTTGGCCTTGCTTTACCGAGCGGGATTGCCTTGCACGGCAAGTCATCCAGCCGAGCAGCTATGTCCCGACGAATCGCATTCAGTTCAGCTGCCTTCAAGAATGGCAGATGCTCACCTTGCAAAGATTGTAATATGAAGGAATAAATTCCCGAAACCTTTGAAATCTGAGTCCTGTATATTCCCTCCATTCTTATCCGGTCTCGCGCTATCTCTCCGGCTGTCTGCAGATTCATAGACACCGTGCGACCATCCTCGCTCTCGGCGTTGATATTCAGAGATTTGCCATCACTGTTGGCAGAAATGCTCACGGAAACATCTATGGTTCTTGCAGGGAGGCTGACCTCAAGTTCGCGCTCAAATTCGCTATCCACGTTCCTGTACAGAGTCGTGCCTGACTTCAGGCCGGGCGCAGCCTTGCAACGAATCGTATTCCCCTCGCAGACATCCCCGCGGAAGCCGATTATTTCGTCTCCGTTGAGAAAAGAGAATCCGTCCCCATTGTGAAGGGTGCATGAAGGATTCTTCAAGCTTACCAGGACCAGCATCTCGGATGCATTTCTAGAACGGCTGGCACGGCTGGCCGTTTCCTTGCTCCCCACAGCGCTGGCCTCTTTGATCCCCGCCACAACGCCGATTTCCTCTCCTATATGTTTAGGTGCATTCATCGAGGACCACTTACCACGTTTGCCATCGATGAAGAGTTCGGTGTACCTGCGATTGAATGTCTTGTCGAGGTCTGGAGTGAAACCGCCTCGGATGCATCCAAAAGAGGACCTGCGATATTTGTCTGGATGCCTTGCGACCAAGTCGTCCAACGCCGATGAATATGCCCTAGTGACGTTACGAACATACGAAATATTCTTAAGCCTGCCCTCTATCTTGAAGGAATCTATGCCCGACTCAGCTAAATCTTCGAGGCGGTGCAGCAGATTATAGTCTTTAAGTGATAGCAGAGCCTTGTTCTTGACGAGAACCTTCCCTCTGGCATCCTCCAGATCGTAGAGGGAGCGACAGGCCTGAATGCATTCGCCTCGGTTGGCGCTTCTGCCGGTGATATATTCAGACATATAGCATTGCCCGCTGTAGCATACGCAGAGGGCTCCATGTACGAAAAATTCCAATTCGCAGTTCACTGCGGAGCGTATTTTACGGATTTCTTCAAGTGACAGCTCGCGTTCCAGCACTAGCCGGGAGAATCCGAGTGCCTCATAGAATCGGGCTTTTTCGGGCGTGCGAATAGCGCACTGGGTTGAAGCATGTAGCGGCAGGACAGAGCCTTTGCCACTAGATTGAATATTCAGCAAAGACAAATCCTGGTCGATCACGCCATCTACGCCAGCGTCCGATGCCTCTTCCAGCAGCTTCTTCACCTGCGGGAGCTCGTCATCGTAGACAATCGTATTGATGGTTATGAAGATCCTCACTCCGAAGCGATGGGCATAGGTACATAGTTCCCGGATATCCTCCATCGAGTTTCCTGCCGCCTGTCTTGCTCCGAATCCTGGCCCGGCTATGTAAACTGCATCCGCCCCGCAGTCTATGGCGGCGAAGCCTGTCTCTTTGTCCCTTGCAGGCGCCAGAAGTTCTAAGTATCTCATATCCTTACTGAACATAGCAGGCATTATATTAATTTGAACAGGTCATCCATTCGGACGAGGCTTTGGACCGAATTCGAATATTGGTTGCGAACAAGCCCGAATGTGGTTATGAGAGTAAGCTGCAAGGACTTCTTTGTGTGCGTCTCACTCTGAAAAGCATCAATTTTCCCACGCAACTCCTCGTCTGTGTCCTTGTCTATCGTATAATCACTTCCCGAGAATTTCATCTCACAGATATTTATGACATTATCGGCTCTGTCGATTACCATGTCTATTTGCGCTCCACCTTCTTTCCTGCGGCTGAGCCAAGGCATTGTTTCAGTTTGCACCCCTGCAATTCCCAAGGCGGATTTGATCTGTCTGACATGGAGAAAGCAAATGTTTTCGAAAGTATAGCCTCTCCATGCATTGAGCATCGGGGAGATCAGATTGTCCTGCCAGAAGCGTTCATTTGTCGTTTTTTTCTTATCCTTGAAATAAAGCCAGAACAAACAGAATGAGTCAATGACCCGGTAACGTACATCTGTCCGAGGGCCGTCGTAATTGTTGAATGAGCCAATGAACCCACTTGCCTCCAAGGCTTTGATAGAACCGGTCAAGGAGCCGCCAGAAGTTATGCCTGAGGCTCCGGAGAGCTCTTTTCTGGTCATCCCATAGCGTTTCTTGCCTAACTGTCGGATTATTTTCTTGTTGACTTCCGGGTTTGCAAACAGCGAATTGAAGAGCCTGTCGAACTCTTGTCCGAGTTTGGCATCTTTAGCAAAAAATAAGTCATCGATGTTCTGGGCTATGCTGCGCCCTTTTCTTATCAATGAAAGATAATATGGGATTCCTCCCGTGACCATGTATGCCTGCAGCTGGTCAAGTCGGCTCATCATCACTCCTCTGTCTTTATAGAAATCTTCGCATTCCTTTAGGCAGAATGGCTCCAGCTTGATTTCGTAAGTCGTCCTGTTGAACAACCCTCCTTTACTATTCAATATTTTGTCAGAAATCCATGAAGTCGCCGAACCGCAAACAATCAGCATCAGGTTGCTTCTTCCAGCTCCCCAACCATTCCAGAAATGCTCGAAAGCTGGCATGAATCCGGAGCGAGGCGTGTCCAGCCAGGGCAATTCGTCGATGAATACGAGCTGCCTCTTTTCCTTGCCTTTTCCTTCAAGCAGGGTTGTCAGTGCATCGAATGCCTGCAGCCACGATGAAATTGTCTTTCCCATATATCCGAATCGAACCAGAGATGTGAAAAACGCATCGAGCTGATTCTGCAATACAGTTTTATCTTCGATGTTGCTTTCAGCAGGAGAGAGTCCGGTGTGATAAAATGCGAACTCGTCCTGGAATAATTCCGTTATCAAGTAGGTTTTGCCAACCCTTCTTCTGCCTTGAACTACGACAAATTCCGGCCTTTTTGAGTTGTAAAGGTCGGTGAGTTCCTGAGTCTCTTTAAGTCTGCCTATTATTTTCTGCGCCATGCTACTCTCATTTTGTTACGAATATAAAAAATTGGCTGGATATGTCCAACTTATTCGGCCAAATTCATCGTCTTAGACCTAGTTTTGGCTGAATATCTTCGGCTTATTCAGCCAGATTTGCTCTGAATTACTATGTTTTGGCTGGATTAATCTTTGCGAGCTAAGTGCCATGAGTCTAGCCTGCGACTTCCCTAATAAATTAATATATTTGTAGTTCTTAAACAATTGGAAAATGGCAGAAGACGATATATTGAAGAATATTACTCAGCAGGAGTATAAAGAGGGCTTCGTGACGGACGTACGGCAGGAGTTCATCCCGAAAGGGCTGGATGAGAGCATCATCCGCACTATTTCCAGGCTGAAAGATGAGCCCGACTGGCTTTTGGAGTTCCGTCTGGACGCTTTCGGGAAATGGCAAAAAATGAATATGCCGCATTGGGGGCATCTGGATTTGCCAGAAATAGATTTTCAGAATATTATCTATTATGCTGCTCCGAAGCGTGACGAAGACAGGCCGAAAGAAATCGATCCGAAGCTAGAAGAAACTTTCGAGAAGCTGGGCATTCCTGTGCGAGAAAGAGAGGCTTTGGCTGGAGTCGTAGCAGTTGATGCCGTGTTCGACTCTGTTTCAGTCGCCACGACATTCAGGAAATCGCTGGCGGAGAAAGGCATAATTTTCTGCAGCTTCAATGAGGCTGTTCACGAGCATCCGGATCTGGTGCGCAAATACCTGGCTTCGGTTGTGCCTGCAGGGGATAATTTCTTCGCGGCGCTCAATTCGGCGGTTTTCAGCGATGGCAGCTTCTGTTATATTCCAAAAGGGGTGAAATGCCCGATGGAACTGTCAAGCTATTTCAGAATCAACGCTGCCGGCACCGGGCAGTTCGAACGCACTCTCATTGTCGCCGATGAAGGCTCTTCGCTCAGTTACATGGAGGGCTGCACCGCCCCTATGAGGGACGAGAATCAGCTGCATGCGGCTGTGGTGGAAATAGTTGTCGAGGCTGGGGCTGACGTGAAGTACTCCACGGTTCAGAACTGGTACCCGGGAGATGCGCAGGGCCGAGGAGGAATCCTTAACCTGGTGACCAAGAGGGGAATATGCAAGGGCGAGGGGAGTCATCTAAGCTGGACGCAGGTGGAGACCGGCTCAGCGATTACTTGGAAATATCCTTCCACAATCCTCAGGGGCGACAATTCCTCGTCGGAGTTCTATTCTGTTGCCGTCACGAATAATTTTCAGCAGGCCGACACTGGAACCAAGATGGTGCATATCGGGCGGAACACCAAGAGCCGTATCGTGAGCAAAGGCATTTCGGCTGGTCGCAGCCAGAATAGTTACAGAGGTCTCGTGCGCATGAACAAAGGAGCTCAAAACGCTCGCAACTATTCTCAGTGCGACAGCCTCCTGATTGGCTCGCAATGCGGTGCGCACACGTTCCCTGACATTCAGAGCTACAACCCTACGGCGATCGTGGAGCATGAGGCGACCACTTCTAAAATCAGCGATGAACAGCTGTTCTACTGCAACCAGAGAGGGCTGAATCCTGAAGATGCGGTTGGGCTGATAGTGAACGGATATGCCCACGAAGTGCTTTCAAGGCTTCCTATGGAGTTTGCGGTCGAAGCCACGAAGCTCCTGCAAGTGTCTCTGGAAGGGTCTGTAGGATAAAGGAATATGAATATTTTTGATATAGATAACATAGCTTTCACGATGGGTGGGGCAGGGGTGAGCTGGCTGGAACTGATCAGCGTGGCTGCCGGCCTGGGCTGCGTCGTGCTAGCTGGCAGGAATAGCAAATTCAATTTCTGGGTAGGCTACCTTTACAACATCTTGCTTTTCGTGATGTTCTGGCAGAGGCATCTGTATTCAGCCATGCTTTTGCAGCCAATTGCATTCGGAATCAACGCTTTCGGACAGTGGAGGTGGTCGCATCCGAAGTCCGGCGAGGCAAGCGCGAGAGATGCCGGTTCTCTGAAAGTTTCCCATTTGAAGCCTGGGCACTGGGGCTGGGCCGTGCTATTCGTCCTTGGCGCCGGATTAATCTGGGGTTTCGTGCTCAGTAAGCTTGGGACTGATTGGTTCACTGGCATATTCTCTCCGGATCCGACTCCCTACTTGGACTCATTCGGCCTGATGCTGACCCTGCTGGCGCAATTCCTCTCCGCCCAGAAGAAGTGGGACTGCTGGCTGGTCTGGCTCGTGGTGAATGTATGGAACATCTTGCTTTACGTTTCGGCTGGGCTTGTGTTCATGCCGATTGTGTGCGCCCTGTATCTCATAAATGGGGTGTGGTCGTTGATCACTTGGTATAGGCTGTATAAGAATAATAATTAGATTTCGGATCTGGCAATAACGAAAACATAAATAAAGAGATATATGAATGACATATTATTGAAAATAAAAGATTTGCATGCTTCTGCAGGGGATAAGGAAATCCTTCGCGGAGTTAACCTTGAGATAGGCCGCGGAGAGATTCACGCAGTCATGGGGCCGAACGGGGCAGGGAAGAGCACCCTGTCCTCGGTGCTGACCGGCAAGCCGGAATACACCGTCACGCAAGGCTCCATTGAGTTCATGGGCCAGGACCTTCTTGCCATGAAGCCAGAGGAAAGGGCGTGGGCTGGCATTTTCATGTCATTCCAGTACCCGATTGAAATTCCTGGAGTGTCAATCACCAATTTCATGAAGACGGCGATAAACTCAAAGCGCAAGGCTCGGGGAATGGAGCCGATGAAAGCTGCGGATTTCCTACGCCTGATGAAAGAGAAGATGGCTATGGTGCAAATGAAGCCTGAATTCGCGAAACGAGAGGTGAACGTAGGCTTTTCGGGAGGGGAGAAAAAACGTAACGAAATATTCCAGATGGCAATGCTTGACCCTTCCTTGGCTATTCTTGACGAGACTGACAGCGGCTTGGACGTGGATGCCCTGAAGATAGTTGCGGACGGAGTCAAGGCGCTGCATTCGCCGGAAAAGTCGGCTATAATAATAACCCATTACCAGAAGCTTCTGGAATATGTGAGGCCGGATGTCGTTCATGTGCTGAAGGCGGGGAAGATAGTCGCCACTGGTGGTTACGAGATTGTGGATAAGATTGAAAATGAAGGCTTTGAACAGTTCTAACATGGGCGGGCGATCTATGAATATTCAGATGAGAGAAAGCGAAGGCGCCATTCACGGCAAGATAGGAGCGGTCGATCACGGCAATTATGTCGAGGCTCCGGTGGTCTGTGGCCCAGGCGTGAAAGAGATTGCCAGCGGGGAGCATATTCATGAAGTCTTCGTGGTCGGTCCTGACGGCACCCAGGCCTCGCTTCCGAGCGGAATCGTCGTGGGTGCGGCAGCCACTGCAGATATCATATTCATAGTCCTTCCTGGCGTAAAGCAGGATATTCCTTTGACAGTCGATCTTGTCGGTGAAGGCTCCACGGTGCATCTTGCCGGCATTTACCTTTGCTCTGGCAATGACCATGTGACCTTTGACATAACCATGAATCATCGCGTGGGACATTGCGTTTCGCGGCAGGTCTTCAACGGGCTGGCCGCCGATGCTTCCAAGGCTGAATTCTTTGGCAGAATAGTCGTGGCTCCAGATGCCCAGAAGACAGAGGCATATCAGGAAAACCACAATGTAGTGCTTTCCGACAATGCTCACGTGAACACGAAGCCTCGCCTAGAAATATATGCCGATGACGTGAAATGCTCTCATGGAGCCACCGTAGGCAGGCTAGACGAGGATGCTCAGTTCTACATGGAGTCTAGGGGCATTCCTGAAGATGAGGCTAAGGTGCTGCAGATGATTTCCTTCGTTGCCCCTGTCCTTGAATATGTCCCCGAGGCTGACCGAAAGGCTCTCGCCACGCGCATCGAAGACGCCATCCGCCAGCTTTCGTCTGTTTAGGGTTAAGATGCCGGCAGAACCTGCTGTTCTATGATGGCACCACCCTGTGCTTTGAGTCTGCCCCCGACCCTTCCGACAAACTGCCCCATGACGGTTCTCCAAGGACGGGAAAACCGAGGAGTACAAGATTGTGCTGGTGAGCCGGAGATGATATCCGTTGTCGTATCCCATGTTCAACGTCAAGCAGCATGAGGAGGGTTACACGAGAATCTCCATCATCAATGACTTCGTGCAGTGCTTCAGCCTGACGGACTTCATTGTGGTGGCAGGCTCCGGTCTGATGAGCGGGACCAGTGCCAGCCTGCTGGAATCGGCTGGCTGTAAGAACATTCTTGGTGTTAGCATCCGAAGCGGATCGTGGAAGGTGAACCGGCATTGATCCTGTGGATGGGCTCAGCGATGAATATGAAAAGAGAGGCGGACTCCGTTTACGGAAGCACTGATTGGCATCACATCAACAAGAGATCAGAGTCGAAAACCCGGTGTCCGACAGGATACTTTCGTAAGAAAGCGCAAAACCGCATAGAATGAGCATTTGGGAAGTATCGTGCAAATTTTTGACACGATACTTTCATAAGCGAATGCTAGATATTGATAATGAATATGTTGCCGCCAACTATCAGAGTACCCTGCATTTCAGGTCCGGAACACAGCTGCTATGCGTAGCCATTTGCCAGTAATTGTTAAAAAATACGACATCGTTTGAGACCACTGGATCGGCGGACAAATCCTTCGTGCGGATCCCAATCAGAGAGTCAGCGCAAGAGCACAGCCGTCTTTGGAAGTGATATGTTATCTGGAGCGTCATACTTTTGCCGCGAGAGGTAGCCTAGCCCTGGGATAGCTGTAGTTGATGTGGGCATGCAAACACCCATGATGACATGGATGGGGGCGGCAAAGGTTCAGGCAAGCTTAGAGAACTTGCTACTCGAGGGTTCCTGACTTGACAAGCAGAATGCGCAGGATACGGTTTTCGTGTCGAGCCGCAGTCTTTTCGCTTGCCCGCAGGCTCATCCAGGACGAACAACCGGTCTCCAGAGGGTGAGCAAAACATCTTCGTAAGCAATTGATTATCAATAAGGGTATTGCTCGCCTATATGAAAATCAGGCAGGGTGGGCAATTGACACAATCGGACATATTGATAATCAGGTATATGAGAAGTGCCTCTTGCTTACCCTATCCGATGGAACTAACCACGGAACAACAGCCTATCGGCTGCATCGCCAAAGAGAATTTGCCCGATTGTCTGGCTCTCGCGAAGTTCCAGCTGGCAAAGATTCGATAGGGTATTGTCTCTGGATGTATGAATTATCGCATTAGTTTTTTAACTTCGGAGCATGATTGTCAAGACCAACGTGAAGATAAATCTTGGGCTGAACGTGCTGCGTAGGCGTCCGGACGGCTACCACGACATCGAGACTCTTTTCGTGCCGTGCTACAGCTACGGCGACGTCATAGAAATCATAACCGGCGATGACTTCAGCCGTACTTCGGCGAGGCTGTTTGCGAAATATTCCCCGATGGATTTCCGTCTGCATCTTGATGAAGCGCCGATGATCGCTCAGGGAATCTCTCCTGACGGAAAGCTGATGATCACGATTGCTCGTGAGGCAGGCGTAGGCTGGAATCCGCTAAATGATTTGTGCGCAAAGGCTTACGAGTTGCTGGCGAAGGACTTCAAACTGCCGCCTGTCAAAATATTCCTGGAAAAAAATGCGCCAGTGGGAGCCGGTCTTGGCGGAGGTTCTGCCGATGCGGCTTTCGTCCTTAAAGCATTGAACGAGCTTTTCGCCCTTGGCCTCAATGAAGATGAGCCCAGCGCTGATGGAAAGCCGTCATTAAAGGAATATGCTGCCTGCCTAGGCTCTGACTGCGCCTTTTTCATATTCAATCGCCCCATGATCGGTACAGGCAGAGGCGATATTTTGAGACCGCTAACCTCCGTAGCAGGGCAGCAAATAACCTCCGGAAATATATTCGAGAAACTTGGCCTGGTTCTTAGAGTAATCTTGCCGGAAGGCATTTCCGTCTCAACTGCTGAAGCATACAAAGGCATTCATCCCCGAGAAACCGCCGACGGAGCCAATCGCCAGCTGAAAGGCGCCGAAACGCTGGAAATGGCCCTGATGCGTCCAATCGAAGAATGGAAAGACAATATAGTCAATGATTTCGAGGTCACCGTTTTCAAAGCCCATCCCGAACTGGCAGCGATAAAACAGTCGCTCTATGATGCTGGAGCAGCCTACGCTTCAATGTCTGGCTCCGGCTCAGCACTGTTCGCACTGTACCGTCAATGATTCATTGTCCAGACGATACCTTTTGCAAGGCGGCCGGTGGCGTTATTGAAGTGATTCCCGGGATTCAGCTCAAAGATAGAGTTGATGCCAAGCTTGGCATAGTGTCCGCATAGCTCTTCAGTATTTTCCTGATTTTTAGAAACATGCATATTCTTTGAGCGGCTTTCCTTATCCCCGAGAGAGAAGTATGCCGACAGCGGTTTCCTGCAAAACTCGTGGTTAAGGGTAAATTCCATAAAATTTGGGTACCAGAGCGAGCCGGAGGCCGAAACCACTCTCTTGAAGGCATCTGTGACGTATGGAGCATAAATGGCATAAAGCCCTGCCAATGAATATCCTGCCAGAATTCGCTCTGAACCCGCGGCAGCGTCAGAATCGCCCCCGGCAGCGCCAAAGAGTACCTTTTCTGCAAACGGGATAACTTGCTGGGTCATGAATATGGTATATTCATTTGCCTTGCCCTCAAAATCATCTTCTTGCGACAGCACAGGCTCGCATGCCCAAGGCGTCAGTTCTGCATCCCAGCGCAATCCACTGATAGTAACCAGATTGAACGGCCTGCAACCTGACTTGGCGCACTCTTCTAAAACTGCCTGTCCAGCCTCCATGTACATTGGAGAATACACCGTCGGCGCCCCTGATTTCCCGCAAGGGTAGACGATGACCTTCTTGTTCTCCATGATTGATTTGAACGGACTCATCATATTCAATATGAATTGCTTTGCTAAGGTACGGAAATTTTCCTTAATGCGATTTCTGAAATTGGCTAATCTTTAATATATTTGACGGTTATGGCACGCTGATAAACCAATATTATCTGAATATGACGAATCGAATATTAACGGCATCGCTCCTCTCAGCGATGATTTTGGCTGGGTGCTCCAGAGGCACGAATGAGGCTCCTGAGCCTTACGGGCCGGTGCCGTCACCGCAGCAATTGGAATGGCAAAAGATGGAATTGAATATGTTCGCTCACTTTGGCCCGAATACTTTCACCGGGCGAGAATGGGGGCTTGGCACCGAGACGGAGGACATCTTCAATCCGACGGCATTGGACTGCTCTCAATGGACTGCTGTCGCTAAAGCGGCTGGCTTCAAGGGCGTTATAATTACTGCAAAGCATCACGATGGCTTCTGCCTTTGGCCAAACCCTGTCAGCCAGCACACAGTTGCCCAGAGCAAATGGCAAGATGGGAAAGGCGATGTCTTGAAGGAACTCTCTGCTGCTTGTGAAAAAGATGGACTGAAGTTCGGAGTGTACGTCTCGCCTTGGGACAGGAATGATCCTTACTATGGAAGTCCTGAATATAATGACGTGTACGTCAGGACATTGCAGAGCGCTCTTGGGAGCTACGGCAAGGTGTTCGAGCAGTGGTTTGATGGTGCCAACGGCGAAGGGCCTAACGGGAAGAAGCAGGAATATGACTGGGATTTGTTTCATAAGACAGTTCTGGATTTACAGCCAGACGCAGTGGTGTTCAGCGACGTGGGTCCAGGGTGCCGCTGGGTCGGGAATGAAAGAGGAATAGCCGGACGCACGAATTGGAGCAGGTTGGATATTGAAGGCTACGAGCCAGGCGCAAAAGCCCCATCAACAGATACGCTTAATTGCGGTAACGTGCATGGGGCAAGATGGATTCCTGCGGAAACCGATGTCTCCATCCGCCCAGGCTGGTTCTGGAGGGAGAGCGAGAACGATAAAGTGAAATCTGTCAGGAAGCTCCTGGATATCTATCACGCCAGCGTAGGGCGTAATTCCTTGCTTCTGTTAAATGTGCCACCTGACACTACAGGACGCATAAATTCAGCCGATTCATTAAGGCTTATGGAGTTCAGGGCCGCACTCGATAAAATATTCAAGGAAAATCTTGCCGATGGCGCTAAAGTAAAGGCGAGTGCCACGAGAGGCAGCCGCTTCAATGCAGCGAATATCTTGAATAATGAATATGATGCCTTCTGGGCAGCGCCTGACGAAGCCAGGTCAGCCACGCTGGAGATAACGCTTCCGCAGGAGAAGACTTTCAATCTGGTCATGCTTCAGGAATATATCCCATTGGGCCAGAGAATTAAGGCTTTCACCGTCGAGGCTCAGGATGCATCAGGGCAGTGGAGGGAGATTGCCTCCGAGACCACCATCGGCTACAAGAGAATCGCACCTGTGGAGAAAACGACCGCAAAGGCATTGAGGGTGAACATAAAAGACTCATTCGCCTGCCCCGTCATCAACGGCTTCGGGCTTTTCCTCGATGAGGTAAATTGATAGGGGAGACGAGTCCTTACATTGTGACCAGTTCGTATTCGCGAGTGCCAAGCCCGATTTTCTCGCCATGTTCCAGGGTCTCTTTCCAGCTAACGTTAGGATTGCTGTCCTTGAAATGGTCATGGTAGTGATGCCAGTCAGGCTTGGCAAGATTATCCCCTAACTGACTGTTCCTGATAGGGTCCGCCTTCTGGCAGAGATCCACGCAGGCTTGGTCGAGGGCGATCGGGTCAAAAGAAGCCAGCATGCCTATATTCGGAAGAATAGGGGCGTCATTTTCCCCGTGGCAGTCGCAATTCGGAGAAACATCAGTGATGAGGCTCACGTGGAAGCATGGCCTCCCGTCGCACACCGCCTGGGCATATTCTACCATCTTGCGGCAGAGCAGATCGTTGGCATCCCAGTTGTCGTTCTCGATTGCATCGAAAGGACAAGCGCCTATGCACCTGCCGCAGCCTTTGCATATTTCTGGATCTATATACGCTTTGCCTGTGTCGTAAGAAATGGCGTCCGAGCCACATTCCTTCGAGCAGCGCTTGCAATTGCGGCAATTGTCGGTCAGCACATGAGGTTTTCCGCTGTTATGTTGCAGCATTTTCCCTGCCCTGGACCCGCACCCCATGCCGATATTCTTGATGCTCCCGCCGAATCCAGTAGATTCGTGGCCTTTGAAGTGGGTCAGGGAGATGAACACGTCTGCGTCCATTATGGCATGGCCGATCAGAGCCGTCTTGCAATATTCCCCATTCCTTACTGGCACTTCAATGTCATCGGTTCCGCGAAGTCCGTCGCCTATTATCACAGGGCAGCCCGTCGTCATGTAGTTGAAGCCGTTTACCTCGGCGCAATAAATATGCTCGATTGCGTTTTTCCTGGAGCCAGGATAAAGCGTGTTGCAGTCGGTGAGGAAAGGCTTTCCACCAAGCTCTTTCACTACGTCTGCGACAGCCTTTGCGTAATTCGGGCGCAGATAGGCTATATTCCCAAGTTCTCCGAAGTGCATTTTGATGGCAACCAGCTTGCCGTCCATGTCTATATTGCCTATTCCTGCGCGGCGCATAAGCTTTTGAAGCTTGGCAGGAAGCGACACGCCCAGCTTAGTGCGGAAGTCTGTGAAATAAACCCTTGCCTTTTCCATGTGAAATCCTTTTTCGCAAAATTAATGAAAGTTTCCTTAGGAATTTCTGGAAACTAGAATATTGGCTTAATATTCCTGAATTTGTATAACTGACTGATGATTGGCGTGCCGCAGTCAAAGGCTTGTTTTTTGCATCGGTTCTGGAGCTTTAAAAAAAATATCGTCATGAAAAAGATTTTTCTTTCTGTTTTGGCTGTTCTCTTTTGCGTGCTCGCAGGAGCCCAGTCATCGAAATTGGATGGAGCTTTGGATCCGCTAAAAGATGCCTCGCTGCTGGATGTTGAGATTAATTTCGACGATGGGGCTTACAAATATATCCCCGAAGAGCAATTCGCAAAGGAGAATTCCGACTGGGAGCAGATCAAGAAGGAAACCTCTGAAAGGTTCATGGAGGGCATCAATGCAAAACTGAGGCTTACGAAGAGGGCTGCCGTAATGACCGATAAGCAAGACTTCACGATTCAGGTCGATATCGTTAGCGTCGATGAGAAAGGGAACACAATCTCGAATGTCAGATTTCTTGACGAGAAAGGAAATGCCTTCGCAAAAATTGACAATATGTATGCTTCTGGAGGCCGTTTCGGAACTTTCTGCAACCTTATGGGCGATGGCATGGAGGAAACCGGCGAAAAGATCGGACGGACAGTTTCTTATTACTTCCTTAAGAAGAAAATCAAGCTATAGGGCTGGCGTGGGCAGTGCTGGAGTACTTGAAGCAGTTGTCCACGGGATTTGAGTATATCCCAAGGAATATATCTTTAAGCACTTCCGGCTCTTCGACCTCGTATTTCAGCAGGCCATTGATGCGGTTGATGAATCTAGCCTCGTGCTCGTCATCATATTCCAGCCCCTTGAATTCATGTTTTCCGAACCTGATGTCGTGGGCTATGAAATTATTGGGCGTGAGGGCATAAGCTTCATGAATGCGGCGGTCTATCAGTTTAGCCACCTCTCTCTCATATTCGATGTTCGTAAGCGAGTCGAATTTGGAGAGATCTTCTCTCGAGACAGGCTTGCAGATGCTCAGGTGCACGTCCCCTTTCGGCTTGGTGATGCCGCTGAGGATGCTGGCAAGGTCTTCGCCTTGTTTCTTCACGTATTTCTCGAATCTGGATTGGTATAGTTCCAAGGCCTTCATGTAGTCGCATGTCTCCCACTCGTAGGAGATGGCGAGTGGCACTATATTCAGTTCCTCCAGTGCGGCTATCTTATCTTCCCTTTTGCTCATGCCAAGCATCTTGATCACGCCTTGGTCCGTGATGTCGTTTCCATCCTTGGTCCTGCCGTTCCTGTGCGCTATCCACGCAGACTGTTTTTTTTCGGTGATGGTGAACCTGATGTAATCGGAAAGATGCTTCGATTTTATGTAGAATTCCCTCAGGTTCATTATCCCGGGCCTTTCTACTCGGAACATCTTGTTTGCCTTGCCGATGTCGATTACTAGGCTGGAAGTCATGAGGTTTGCCCCGAAGGTAATTTCTGTCGTCGCCATGCCGTTGTCGTACAGCACGTTCTGCAGCACTGAGGCATCCAGCATTATGTCCCTGTGATTGGAAATGAAGAGATAAGGTTTGTCTTTCTCGAGATTTTCTATTCCTGAATATGTGAAATTCGTTATGCTGCGCTGCCTTATCTGGTCATTCACGTGCCACATTACTTTCACTTGGAACTCATCGCATGTCTTTATGCTCTTAAGCAGGCTGCGCGTTTGCTCCACGCTTTTATCAGGGAATATGTAGGATGCCAGCAGAGGGAAAACGTCGTTATCGGCGATGCGCTGCATTGCCGCAGGGATTTCCTCGTCGTAATAAGGCCGGATGTCGTCGAATTGAGGGTCTCTAATCATCTATTTCTTTCTTAAATCTATGAATTTCACTGGTTTACGGCTTTTTGCCGGGAAATTTATTTTCTGAATCTCGTCCGCTGGCAGTATTTCCACCTTCGGGGCAACGCGCAGGCGAGAGCGGAAACGGTCTTTCAGCTCTTTCACGACATCGAAGTCCTGCTCGGCTTTCAGCCCTACTTTAACAATGACGTCGTCTGTGCCGGCCTCGGAGTCCTGCACGTAAATCACGTAGTTGGCAAGATATTCCGTGTTGTCCAGCACGTCGTTTATCGCAGGTGGATAAAGAGTCGTTCCCTTGAGCTTTATCATGTTGTTCTTCCTTCCCACGAGTGGAGTCAGCCGGTAGGAGTTCCTGCCGCATTTGCAAGGTTCTACTATTTTGGCGGCTATGTCCCCGGTGCGGAAGCGTAGCAGAGGCATCCCTTCCACCCCGAGCGTGGTTACGACGATTTCACCTTCTTCGCCGTCTCTCACTGGAAGTCCGTCTTCGCCGATTATCTCGACTATTATGAGTTCCGGGTGTACATGTCCTCCGCAGCCATATTGGCATTCCGAGAAAGTGGCGCCCATCTCCGTCGATGAATATGTGGCATACAGCTCCACGTCCCACTTTTCTTTTATCTTGCTGCCAAGCAGGTTCAGGCTGAAATCTTGGTTGCGCAGACCCTCGCCGATGCCTATTATTTTTTTGATGCTGGATTTGCGATAGTCTATCCCGTGTTCTTCTGCGTATTGGATGAGCCTGAGGATGAAGGACGGCACGCACATTATCGTGTCTGGCTTTATCCTTTGAATAGTGTCCCATTGCAGTTCGGGGATGCCGTTCCCCACCCGGATAACTCCTGCCCCGAGGGCTCTCAAGCCGAGGAAATATGCCAGGCCGGCCATGAACCGCTTGTCGATGGTGGTCATCAGCTGAACCACGTTGCCTGGCCTCACGCCGGCGCAATGGAAGGATTTCCTTTCGTTGAAGGCCAGACGGTCGAGGTCTTTGTCGGTGCAGCAGAATGTCACCGGATCCCCTAAAGTGCCGGAGGTCGTGATGTAGTCGATGACTCTTTCTTTAGGCACGCAGAGAAAATCTTCGTTGAACAACTGCAGGTCTTTCTTTTCGGTGAAAGGTATCTTCACCAGGTCTTCTATGTGGCGGATTTTCTCTACGTCGATAGAATAGCTTTGGAACATTCTCCGGTAATATGGAGAATTTGCAGCCAAGTAATCAAGTGCCTCGTGGAGCTTACGTTCCTGAAACTCTTTGATTGCGTCAGCTGTTTGGAATTCAATGTCTTGGTTCAATGCCATGATTGCGAAAGCGCATAATCTTCGCAAAGATACTCATTTTGAGTTTCAATCAGAAATTAATTATTCTCAGAATTCATCGGAACTCAC
>Ga0256404_1002668_pt1 | contig 38730 bp, 31 predicted proteins | sample RumenRJG_01DNA_FD_185990 | JGI IMG/M metagenome (GOLD analysis project Ga0256404, IMG submission 185990) | Bovine rumen microbial communities from Lethbridge, Alberta, Canada - RJG_01 | ecosystem: Host-associated > Mammals > Digestive system > Stomach > Rumen | place: Canada: Alberta | collected...
GACAAAACGGCAGGAGCCAATGGTTTTGATGATCAGCGTTCTCTGCCGTTCTGTGGGATAGATGCGATATTTAATTGCCCGATTGCCCATAGATGTCGTCTCCTGATAGTCACTGCTTTGGACAAGATCATTATACCATAGAACGAACGTATGTTCAACTGCGGGTTTCAAAAAAATTCCCCGATTCATCCCACCTCCTATAGAGGAGGGGGCTTTCTCGGGTGTTTCTGGTAAAAGACAAACAACGGTTTCAGGCTGTCATTTGGCCCGAAACCGTTGTTTTTTTCTTAGCCACTATGCGCTCTTACAGCCCGCCAAGGGCCGCGTAGTAGTCGTTGATCCAGGTGCTTCGCATGGCCTTCGCCTCTTCAAAGTCGCTGACAACGATCCGGTCCCGGAGCGGCTCCTCCCCCGTCACGGAGAGCCAGGACACTCCCGCCCTCTTAAGGGGTTCCGCTGCCTCCCCGGACAGCACGTACTCCGTCCAGAGCTCAGCCGCCTTCTTGTGGGGCGCGTCCGAGAAGACCGCGGTGACGTAGAGCCGGGCCCCGCTCCCCTCCTCTGGTATGAGGAACCGGAATTCTCCGGAAGCGCCGGCCGCATCATTCCCACCGGTCTCACCAGTTGCATCGGTCCCGCCGGCCTCGTTGCCCCCGGTGGTCTCTGTGACCCCGGTAACCCGAAGGGCGTCAGACCGGAAGCACAGCGCGGCCTCCGCCTCTCCGCGGGACACTGCCCCCGCCGCCGCGGCAGAGGAAGGCTGAAGGCTCTTCAGGCTGTTCCGGAGGCCCGCCAGGCGCCGCATGGCGTCGTCGTGCCCCAGGGCCTGGACTAGGGCGCAGATCAGGAACTGCCCGTCCCCGCTGTAATTCGGGTCCGGCATGGCGATCCCGCCGGGAACCCCCTGCTCCGAGAGGGTCGCCCAGGAGAGAATCCGGTCCCCCGGCCCCGCCTCCGGGCCCTTCATAAGAACGCCCAGCGGGTCCTCCCCGGCCGCGTACCAGAAGCCCTGGGGGTCCGCGTAGCTCTCCCGCGCCAGGGTCCCCCTCCGGATAGCATCCACCGGCAGCAGGAACCCGTCCTCCACCGCCTCGGCCACCGGGTCCAGGTGACAGCCGAACCACACGTCCGCCTGGCCCCGCAGCGATCCCTTTTTGTACCCGGAATAGAGGTCGTTGGTGGAAATGGAGCGGTGCTTCACCTGGATGCCGAAGCGCCCGGAAAAGGCCTCGCAGACCTGCCGCAGCGTCTCCTCCGGCAGGGGGCTCCACACCGTCAGCGCCCCTTCCTCCTCCGCCTCCCGGACAAGCGCCTCCATAGACCGGGTTTCCTCCGGATCAAGCCCCCGGAACAGGGGATCCTTCTCCTCCGGCCTGACGGGCTCCGTCTCAGGTGCCTGGGAGGGCACCGGCTCCACCGTCTCCTGGGGCCGCCCGATCTCATCGGTCTCTTCCGTGGCGGCAGGCGTTGTCTCCCCGGGTTTCCCGGGGCCTCTCCCCAGGACCACCGCAAAGAGTATCACCGCCGCCAGGGCGAACAGCGCCGCAGGCAGCGCCCTCGGCAGCCCCGCGCCTGTTTTTTTCCCTCTCATGTATCCGCATTCCTTTCGCTATGCGCGACATCCCGCGCTATTTCCTGCATCAACCGCGCCGTACTCTGTGCCCCTGTAGGCGCGGCAAACCGCGCCGTGTCCTGCATCAGCCGCGTTGTCTTCTGTGTCGCTCCGCGCGGCAAACCGCGCCGTGTCCTGCATCAGCCGCGTTGTCCTCTGTGTCTTTCGCGCTGCTCTCATCATATCACGATCCCCGCCGGAAAAGAAAGCAGGACAGAAGGGCCGTTAGAGAGTAGAATAGCAAGTATGAAATACCGTAAGATCAACCCGCATCTCCCATGGGCCGCCGGCATGCTGTTTCTCGCCGGCGCTCTTCTGCTACGCGTCCTCTCCCGCCAGGTCCCGGGCTTCGCGGACCGGTGGAGATCCGCCGCGAACCCCCTGCTGGTGGGCACCCTGGGCCGCCTCTCCGGCCTGCTGCCCTTCTCCGTGGAGGAGCTCATGATCCTCCTGCTGGTTCCCTTCCTCCTCCTGCTGTACCGGAAGCGGCGCCTGCTGCGGGGCGGCTTCTGCTTCTTTTCCCTCCTCTTTCTCCTCTTCGAGATGAACGAGGACGTGTACTTCCAATGCCGGAGCTTCGCGGAGCTCGCCGGGATCCCCACCGGGAGCTACAGCACGGAGGAGCTTCTGGAGGTCTGCGAGTCCCTGACGGATGAGGTGAACCGCCTGGCCCCCCTGCAGGAGCGGGACGCCCGGGGCCTCATGGTCTGCGGGCCCGACACCGGCGGACGCATGCGTGCCCGCATGAAAGTCCTGGGGGAGCGCTGGAGCGTCCTGGCAGGCTTTTACCCGCCCCCGAAGCCCATCCTCTTCTCCCGGGTCCTGTCCCTCTGCAGCTTCACCGGCTTTTACTCCATGATCCCGGTGGAGGCGAACTACAACCGGGAGATGCCGCCCTACAACATCCCCTTCACCCTGGGCCACGAGCTCTCCCACCTGAAGGGCATCACCTCCGAGCAGGAGGCCAACTACCTCGGCTACCTCTCCTGCATCACCGCGGAGGATCCGGACCTTCGGTACAGCGGGGCCATGCTGGGCTGGATCTACTGCACGAACGAGCTCCTGCTCCGGGACAAGAAGGCCCACCGGGCAATCCGGAAGCAGGTCTGCCCGGAGGCGTCCCTGGACCTGGACTTTAATACCGCCTTCTGGGACCAGTACGAGGGGGATGTGTCCGAGACCGCCGAATCCCTGAACGACAGCTTTTTGAAGTCCTCGGGTCTCTCCGACGGGGTCCGCTCCTATGACCTGGTGGTGGACCTGATCGTCCGGACCTGGGATAATGACAGATAAAAAGGAGAAACACCATGATCGCTGTGACCGACCGGCACCTGTTTGACGCGGAGCCCGATCCGGAGGGCGCCTTTCTGGAGGCCCTGGCAGGGCTGCTGAATCCTGCCGCCGCTTCCGCCCTGCTCCCGCCCCGCTTTCTGGTGCTCCGGGAAAAGGACCTGCCGGAACCGGCCTACCGGGCCCTGGCGGAAAAGGTCCTCGCCCTGCCGAACCCCGGCAAGACCCCCATCGTGCTCCACAACTTCCCCGGGGCAGCCGAAAGCCTCCCCGTGCAGGGGCTCCACCTGTCCCTCCCGCGCCTTGAGCAGCTGGCGGAGGAGTCCCCGGAGCTTCTCCGGCGCTTCCCCCTCCTGGGCTGTTCCGTGCACAAAAAAGAAGAGGCCCTCCGCGCCGTATCTCTCGGCGCGAATTACCTCTTCGCGGGAAATGTGTTTGAGACAAGCTGCAAGCCGGGCCTCCCCTCCCGGGGACTCCCCTGGCTGGAGGACCTGACCGCAGCGGTTCCGGTGCCGGTCTACGCCATCGGCGGCGTCACCCCGGAAAACCTGCCCTCCCTGCTCTCCGCCGGGGCATCCGACGGCTGCATGCGCTCCGGATATATGGAGCTGGGCCGCAGGCTTAGGTAGAACCAAGCAAGCTCAAGCAAGTTCAGGCAGGTTCAGGTAAACTCAGGCAAGCCCTGACAAGCTCAGGCAGGCTCAGATAATCCGCTGGATCCTGGCGCCCTCCCGGAACTTCTCCGGTGTGAGGGTGCTGAAGGCGTCCAGCAATCCCATGTGAAAGGCTCCCAGCGGAAGGGGGCCTTTTGCTTCGCCCGTCCCCGCGTACAAACCCTTCAGGACCGCCCGCTTCGCCTCTTCCCCAGCAAGCCCCATGATGCCTGCGGCAAGAAGGGCCGCTTTGCCGGCGCCTTCCCGCCCGAAGGCGGACAGCGTGAGGGCCGAGACGCAGCTCAGCATGCAGCCGGTGCCTGTCACCAGGCCCATTTCCGCCACGCCATTCTCCACGGCCCAGAGCCCCTCCCCGTCCGTCACCAGGTCCGTCTCTCCGGAGATCAGCACCGCAGTGCCATGCTGCCGGGAGAAGCGGATCATGAGGTCGGAGAGCTCCTTCAGGGCCTCCCGCCGGTCCAGCCGCACCTTGTCGGCCTCGGCGGTATCAATCCCCGAGATCCCGTGGGCCGCCCCGAAGAGGGCCCGGAGCTCCGAGGCGTTCCCCTTCACCAGGGCCGGCCGGCACTCCTCGAGGAAGCGGTGGGCCCGCTCCATGCGGAAGGCGCTGCAGTTCACCCCCACCATGTCGATGACGGAGGGAATTCCCTGCCGGAGCGCCTCACTGCCGGACAGCATCATGGATTCCGCCCTGGCGTCCGTGATGTTCGCAAAGGTCACGGAGAGCCCGCGGGCGATGCCCGTAATCCCCGCAGCCTCCGCCGGGTGCTCGGCCATGATTGGCCGGCCCCCCAGGGCCAGGATCGCGTTGGCGCAGTCGTTGATGGAGATGGGGCTGGTGATGCAGTGAATCAGCGGCTTTGCCTCCCGGAGCGCCGTGAGCGCCGCAGAGAGCTCCGTAATCAGGTCGTCCTGCGCCTCATGCCGCCCGGTCTGCGCCTCCGGCACCGCTGTGCTCCGTGCCAAGCCGGTCTGCCCTTCCGTCGCCTCCGTCCTCAGTCCCATTTCAATCCCCTCCCAGGCCCCGCTCCGGCCCGTTTCCCGGGCCTTCAGGCCCGCTCTTTATTCTTCATCCAGTACATCGCGCCCGCCGCCAGGAACGCCGCCAGGACCGCGTATTTGATCGCATCCACCGCGGCAGAGGGCTCCGGCACAAAGTTGTGTACCAGCACCACCGTCACCAGGTAGCCGATGAAGCCCAGCACCGCGATGCCGATGGCGTCGTTCAGCACCTCATTGCCGCCGCTGTAGACCTCAGAGCCCAGCGCCTCCTGGAATCTCGCCACCAGCCCGGCCTTCTGCATCTGCTTCAGCATGATGAAGGCGAGGCTTCCGCCGATCAGGGTGCCGGCGATAAAGGAGGGCACGTAGAACAGCCAGGTGAGACCGGTTCTGCCCCAGATCCAGGTCATGACCGGGTAAGAGAGGATGGCGCCGATGATTCCGGTCCCGATGACCTCGCCCAGAAAGGCCCAGATCAGCTTGCCCTTGGACATCCGGTAGAGCATCCCGGAGAGAAAGGCGCCGAAAACAGCGCCGGTCAGGGCCAGTGGCGGAATCCCCATGAAGATCATGCGGATGATGCCGATAATCAGCGCGCAGAGAAACGCGTGCACCGGTCCCAGGAAGACCGCGCAGGTAATATTGATGAGATGCGCCATGGGGCACATGCCCTCCACGCGGAGAATCGGGGAAATCACCACGCCGATGGCGATCATCATCCCCATGAACGTAAGTCTGGTCAGCTGTTCCTTTTGTCCTTTCATGTCTGCTCCCTTCCTGCGATGATGCTGCGGTGATGCTGCGGTGCTTTCAGGGCGCTTCTCCCGGCAGGTTCACGGTCTTTCCTGTCCGGATGGCCGGGCCATGCCGCCCATCCGGCGCGATGCGCACATCTCGCGGCAAAGCCGCTTCGATGTACGTTTGCGCAAAAGAGGCGTGCCGCCGGCACGCCTCAAAATTTGCTTTATCCGTCTCAGAGTCCTGTTCCGAAAAAAAGCCGAGGTTCCGCCAACGCACCATTCCTGTGTTTGGCGGTCGATGCTTGGTACGCATCCTCTCAACCCGCTCACGGGCTCCCTCGCATTTCTCCGGACCCGCCCGCCAGGGCGCTCCCCCTCGCGGTGCTCTTCATCACCCGGGAAACACGTCTGCCCGGATGGATCCGTCTTCTGAAACAATGAAAATCATACTGAACCGGCAGGCATTTGTCAACCCTGCTTATGCGGCCGCGGCCGCCCGGCCGTCATCCGCCGCTGCCGCTTTAGTCTGCCCAGCCACAGACCGCCATGCCCAGGGGCCTAATAAACTCAAAATACTGCCGCAGGGTCGGAACGTACTGGGGCGTGTACTGCCCCTCGAAGGGTCCTGACACCTCCGCCTTCTGAAGCTGCTCCGCCGTGTAGGCCCGCACGCGCCCCTTCATGCTGTTGCAGGTCCTGTCCAGGGTCACGTCGTGGATGATGACCGGCTCCCCGTCCTTCGACTACAAAAAAAGCCCTCTCCCAGCAGCTCGCAGACTGCCAAAAAAGGACTTTCAGTGCGCCTTCAGGGATTCGAACCCTGGACAAACAGATTAAGAGTCTGCTGCTCTACCAGCTGAGCTAAAGGCGCATCTCCTGTACCGCTCCGCGGCACGTTCAGTATATTACCTCGAATCCCCGACTTTGTCAACAGAAAAAATATGAGAAATCCAATAAAAATAATCTGGCTTCTGCGGGCCGGATCCGCCGGTTCTTTTCCATTGGAAAATAATGAAAAAATATATACAAACCTTGTATATTTATGATACAATGCATCAACAGCATCAGGCATATCAGGGTCTGGAATTCCATGATTTACTTGATATATTGAATGAACCGGCTCGATTTGAGCGGAGAGGAGCGGATGCATGAAAACAAAGGTTTATATTGACGGCCAGGCGGGAACCACAGGACTGCAGATCTTTGACCGGATCGGTTCCAGAACGGACCTGGAGCTCCTCAGGATCGAGGAATCCAAGCGCCACGACAACGAGGAGCGGAAAAAATTCCTGAACGCGGCAGACATCGTGTTCCTCTGCCTGCCGGATGAGGGCGCCATCGAGGCCGTCTCCCTGATCGAGAATCCCGACGTCCGGGTGATCGACGCCAGCACCGCCCACCGCATCGCGGACGGCTGGGTCTACGGCTTCCCGGAGGCCTCCAAAGCCCAGAGAGCCGCCATCGCCTCCGGCAAGCGGGTGGCCAACCCCGGCTGCCACGCCACCGGCTTCCTGTCCAGCGCGATCCCGCTGGTCAACATGGGCATCCTCCCGAAGGATTACCCGGTGACCTGCTACTCCCTGACCGGCTACTCCGGCGGCGGAAAGAAGATGATCGCCGACTACGAGACCCCGGAAAAGCCGGAGAAGCTCTTCGCCCCCGGCATCTACGGCAGAACCATGAAGCACAAGCACATCCCGGAGATGCAGAAGCTCAGCGGCCTGGACTTCGCCCCCGTCTTCCATCCCATCGTGGACGACTACTACAAGGGCATGGCCACCACCATCATGCTGCAGAACCGCCTGCTGAAGGGCTGCCCCACCGCGAAGGAGATCTGCGAGCGCCTGGCGGAGTACTACAGCGGCGAGCACTTTGTGACCGTGCGTCCCTTCGAGGAGAAGCCCGGCACCATCTACGCCAATGAGTTCGCCGGCACCAACCACCTGGAGCTTGTGGTCAGCGGCCACGAGGAGCAGACCACCGTCACCGCCCTCTTCGACAACCTGGGCAAGGGCGCATCCGGCGCCGCCGTCCAGAACATGAACATCATGCTGGGCATCGACGAGGCCACCGGGCTGGAGTAAACGGGAAGCATCAAAGAAAGGACCACTGCCGTCTCATAGCAGTGGTCCTTTTTATATGTCCCGCGCAGAGGAGACCCGGGAAGCTCCCGGCCCTTCCTCACAGCATCGCCATCAGGAAGGAGGTCAGGAACGCCCCCACCAGGTTGTTCCGGTACAGGAAGCTCAGCCAGGGGCTCCGCTCCACCATGGCAAGCATCGCCTGGGCCGGCGGAAGCCCCCGGAACAGGCCCAGAAGCAGGAAAAAGACCCAGAGCAGCACCAAGCCCTCTGCCAGGCCCAGGACCGCCCCCGCGATCTGGTTCAGCCCGTGGATCACCGGGAGCCGGGTCACCACGTCCAGCACGTTGATAAGGAGGTGCAGGAGCAGGGAGATCAGGATGAACAGGATCAGGAACACCACCACGTTCAGGATCGTCCTGCTGAGATAGCCGGCCACGTACTGGGTGAACCGCTCCACCCCCATGGCGTTCCAGATCTCCCGGGTGTTGTTCTCACGGATCAGCCGCTTCAGCTCCTCCGGGATCTCCAGGTCCGACAGGATCTCGTCCTGCACCGCCCAGCTGTCCGTGTCAGACGCCGAGCGCAGCTCCAACCCGCTGTTCCGGATGATCTGCTGCTCCACCGCCTTCGCGATCCCGGTGTGCTCCATCAGGAACCCGGTCACGTGGGGCAGGGTGAGCCGCACCAGGATCAGGGTGATCACAACGGAAAGAAGCGTGACCGACAGCTGCAGGAAGCCCCTGCGGTGCCCGTTCAGCATCATTCCCACAAGAAGTACAGCTGCCAGCACTGAGAGCCAGTGCTGGCAGAACCAGGCTATGATTTGATTACCCATGGCTTACAGAATGAAATCGTCTTCCTTGAGGATCAGCATGCCGTCTTTGTCGTACTTGTGGGAGAACACGCTGCCGATGCGGCGCAGCAGCGGGGGCTTCTCCGCCCTGTCTGCCGCCTCCTCGATGAGGGCCTCCGCGTTCTTCCGGGTCAGCCTGACGCCGTCCTCCTGCATGATCTCGATCCGCTCATACAGGGCCAGCATGCTCTTTCCGGTGATGACGCAGTCAATTTTCTTCGCGTAGTCGCTGGCGTAGTGGGCAAAGGCGTCGATCTCCAGCTCCTCCTCGGAGTAGGCGTACTCCGCGTTGGTGAGCGGTCTGCGCTTCTGCTCCTGTCCGCCAGCCGCCGGGCGGTCCACCGCTCTCACGGGGCGCTCAGCTGATCTCTCTGCCGCCGCAGGCTTTTCCGCCGCCGCAGGTCTTGCCCCAGGCGCGGCTGATGCCGGTCTTCCTGCAGGCTTCGCCGGCGCCGCAGGCGCCGCGGACGGGCGGTCCACTGCTCTTACAGGGCGCTCCGCGGGTTTCTCCACCGCTGCGGGTCTCTCCGCCGCGCTCGGGCGGTCCACAGCCCTCACGGACCGCTCAGCTGATCTTTCTGCCGCAGGTCTCGCCGCAGGCGCGGCCGATGCCGGCTTCCCTGCGGGCTTCGCTGCCACTGCGGGCTTTGCCGCGGGGGCCGCTGCCGCTGCTCCGACGGTCGCCGCTGCTGTTCCGGCAGTCGCAGCAGACGCTCCGACAGCCGCTGCCGCCGCCGCGTCTGCCCCGAAGGCCGCAGCCAGCTCCGGGCAGTTCTTCATGAGATTGGAGAGCTGCAGGGGATTGTCCACCAGAAGAATGGTCCGGCTTCCGTTATCCCGGTCGATCAGCTCCAGGAGCTCCTCCGCGCTCTTCCGGGTGAGATCGCCGGCCTCCTCGATCACCAGGTCCTTGCCGGTCACCTTTTCGGCGGACCTGAGAATACCGGCCTTATTCAGCTTCCCGGCCTTGATTCTGGCGGCCGGGTTCTGAATGCCCGTCACGGCGTGAATGCTCTTCAGACGCTTGATGGCCGCCTGGAGGCCCTCCTCGGCCGTTCTGCCCTCCACCAGGCTGTTGTAGCCTCCGGGGGTGCGGACCGGGGTTCCGGCCGCGCCGCGCACGCCTGCCGCGGCCTGTGCCGCTGTTGCCGTCGCTCCTGCTGCCGCTGCTCCCGCGGCTGCCGTTACAGCCGCTGCTCCAGTCGCCGCCGCGGCGCCGGCTGTCTCGACCGCCTCCCCGCGGACCTGCTTCAGGTCCGGAAGCACCTTCGTGGCGTCGTTGGCCGTCTCGGGATCGTCCTTCCGGCTGAGCTTCGGGAACACCCGGGTCTTGTCAAGGGCCGCCTCTTCCGCAGCCGCAGCTGATGCCGCCTCTGCGGCCTTTGCCGCCGCTGCCTCCGCAGCCCGCATCGCAGCTGCTTCCTCTGCTGCCTGTGCGGCCGCCGCCGCTTCCTCAGCGGCCTTCGCCGCTGCCGTCTCCTCCGCTGCCTGGGCGGCCGCCGCCGCTTCCTCAGCGGCCTTTGCCGCCGCCGCTTCCTCGGTTGCCTTTGCAGCTGCCGCTTCCTCAGCGGCCTTCGCCGCTGCTGCTTCCGCCGCGGCCTTTGCTGCCGCTGCTTCCTCAGCCGCTCTCGCCGCCGCCGCTTCTTCCGTAGCTCTCGCAGCCGCCGCTTCCTCTGCGGCCTTCGCCGCCGCCGCTTCCTCTGCGGCCTTCGCTGCTGCAGCTTCCTCCGCGGCTCTCGCCGCCGCTGCCGCCGCCTCGGGATCCGCGGGCCGTCTCTCGGCGGCCAGCTCGGAAATGGCACCCATCACCGCGCTGACGGTCTGCTGGGGATCAGGCCGCTCCGCCGCTCTCTCCGGCATGGCCTGGGGCTGAACCGCCTCCCCGGCGGCCGCCGCGGCGCCCTGGGCCGGGCGCTCTGTATACACGGGGCGTTCCTGGTACGCAGGACGCTCCTGATATGCCGGACGCTCCTGATACACCGGCCGCTCCTCATAGACCTGCACATTCGGCCGGACCGGCGGCTCCGGTGACACGATGCCCTTTTCCGCCTCCAGGAGGCGGATGTGGGCCGCGATCTCGGCGTCGATCTCGTCCTGGATGCGGGGCTTCTCGGTCTCCTGCATCGCCTCCGCTGCGGCCGCACGGAATTCCGCGGCCTCCCTGCGGCGCTCCTGCTCCTCATTGTACTGGGCGGACATGTCCTCCTGGTCCACAAAGTCGGGAACGTCCACCGTCAGGCCGCCGGCGCTGCCGCCGTTGCCTCCGGCATAGGTGCTGCCCGCACCGGCGCCTCCGGCATAGGTACTTCCCGCTCCGGCGCCTCCCGCATACGCATTACCGCCATAACCATTGCCGCCATAACCGCCCGCGGCCTGAGAGGCACCCGCCCCATCCGGCCGGCCGGCGCCGGCCGCAGAGACGTACTGCCCGGCATCCTCCTGGTCACCGGCCCCGCTGTAGGAGATTACCGTCTCCTCCTCCGGAGCCTCGCCGCCGGGGGCGGCAGCTCCGCTGGTCTGGTATTCCTGGGCGATGAGACGAAGCCTGGCCTCATACTGGGCCCGGTTGTTCACCAGGTCCTGCTGGTAGGCGCTAAGGGGCTGCCCCTCCAGCTCGGTCTTCAGGCGCACCGCCTTGTCCACCGCGTCTCCCGTGCCGAAGAGCAGCATGATCCGGTCGCAGAGCGCCACGCACTCCGCGGACCGGCCGGCCCTGTGGCAGAGCTCCGCCAGCTCGTACATGGCGTTCTCGTCGATCTCCCTCTCCACGTAGTTCTTCAGCGGGGGGATCTGCTGCTCCGTGGGCACCTTTTTCTCCTTGAGAATCCGGTACTGAAGATAGTATTTCCGGTTGTCCTCGGGCGCCAGGTCGCAGAACTCCTGATAGTAGGCCTCTGCCTCCTGCACATTTTTGTCCTTCAGGGCGAGAAGCACCAGCTTGTACAGCAGGCCTCTGCCCATGGGCGCCCGCTCAAAAGCCAGAAGCAGAATCTCCTTTGCCTCTCCGTACTCCCGGTTTTTCTCGTAGATCTCCGACACCTGGGAAAGCAGATTGACATTGGGAACCCGCCGCCAGTCGATCCCGTCGGCGATCTTCATGGCGGTGGCGTAATCACCCGCCTCCGCCTGTTTTCTCATCTGTTCCGCCTTGATGTTAAACTCGTACTTATCCATCTCTTCTCCGATCCCCGAAAGGGGAATTTCCATCCAGCTTCCGCCGTTTCACCTGCGCTACAGCTCCGTGCGCCCGTCCAGCGCCCTGAGCAGTGTCACTTCATCGATATACTCCAGATCTCCGCCCACCGGGACCCCGCTGGCAATGCGGGTCACCTTGATCCCTGTCGGCTTGATCAGACGGGCGATGTACATGGCCGTCGTCTCGCCCTCAAGGCTCGAGTTGGTGGCAATGATCACCTCGTCCACATCGCCCTCCAGGCGCTTCATCAGCTCCTTCAGGCGGATATCTGCGGGTCCGATGCCAAGCATTGGGGAAATGGCACCGTGAAGCACGTGATAGACCCCGTCGTATTTTCCGGTTTTCTCATAGGCCGCCAGATCCCGGGTGTTCTCCACCACCATGATCACCCGGTGGTTCCGGGCCTGGCTGCGGCAGATGGGGCAGAGCTCGTCATCTGTCAGGGTCTGACACTCCCTGCAGTAGCGGATGTTCTTCCTGGCCGACAGCATGGCGTCTGCCAGGGACTCTACCCGTTCCTCCGGAAGACTGATGATGTGGAAGGCAAGGCGCTGGGCGCTTTTCCGTCCCACCCCCGGCAGCGCCGAGAGCTCCTCGATCAGCCTGTTTATCTGTTTGCTGTAATAATCCATGGATCAGAATCCGAAGCCTCCAAAGCCGCCGGTGAATTTGCCCATCATCGCCTGATTGGCCTCCTCCACCTTCCGGAGCGCCTCGTTCACGGCCGCCATGATCATGTCCTGCAGCATCTCCACGTCCTCGGGATCCACCGCGTCGGGATCGATGGCCACCTTGGTGAGCTCCCGCTTTCCGGACACCGTGACGCTCACCGCGCCGCCGCCGGCAGAGGCCTCAAACTCCTTCGTCTCAAACTCCTTCGCCTGCTCAGCCATCTGCTTCTGCATCTTCTGGGCCTGCTTCATCAGGTTGTTCATGCTTCCGGGAACACCGCCCCCGGGAAATCCGCCGTATCTGGCCACGCTTCTGTCCTCCTGCTCTTTGTCGGTATCTTGTTCCTGTATGGCTTCCGCGTCTCCGCGGTCTTGCTTCTTTGCCGCTCCGGGGCATTCCCCGGGTCTCACAATTGCCCTGCGGCTGCGCCGGGTTCACTCCCCGTTGGGTCCGCCGTCTTCACCCTCGATCTGGATGGGGAAGTTGATCTCCGTCTCCAGCTCCTCCCGGGTCACGGTATAGCGCCGGGCGGGCTCCCGGTCTCCCTTTCGGATCCTGGTGGTAAAGGATATCTCCTTCTGGTACCGCTCCCGCACCAGCTCCTGAAGCCGCTCCAGCCCCTTTTCCAGGCCGCCGAAGCGCTGCATGCCGGCGCTGGGAAAGACCACGCACATGGCCCCCTCGCCGGAGGGCTCCACCTGGGTTCCCCGGAAGGCCGCCGTGTAGATGCCTCCCAGGTCCTCCGTGAGCTTGCCCCAGTCCTCCCGGACCTTCATGAAATCCTCGTATTCACCCCTGGGGAGGGCGATGACCGTCTCCCCCTGGATCTGCCCCGCGCCGCTCCCGGCCTGGCCGGCGGCGCCGCCGGGGTAAAGGCCTCCCGGCATCCCGCTGTTTCCCGCGGCTCCCGCAGTTCCCGCCATTCCTGCAGCGCCCTGAGCGCCGCCCGGGATACCTCCGGGCATGCCGGCATCGGCCCCGGCCCTTGCCATGGGGATTCCGCCGGCCTTCAAGTCTCTCAGCTCCCGCTCGAGGGAGGCGACCCGCTCCGCCAGCGCGTCGTTGCTGTCGTCCATTTCCGGCGTCGCCAGCCGGATCAGGGCCAGCTCCGTCATCACCCGCTTCTGAGTGGCGAACCGGAGCCGGTTGGAGAGCTCCCCGAGCACGCGGATCCACCGCATGAGCTGCTCCCTGGTGGCCACTGCGGCGTCCTGCCGCATCAGCTCCAGCTGCTCCCCCGTGCTGTCGATCATGCCCGCCGCGTTCTCCGCGGTTTTTAAGATCAGCAGGTTCCGGAGGTACCAGAGAAAATCGCCGATAAACTGTCCCAGGTCCCGGCCCTCCTCAAAGGCGCTGCCAAGGGCCGCCAGGGCCTCCCCGACGCGCCCGCCGGAGACCGCCCGGAAGAGGGATGAGAAGGCGGCGGCATCCACCGCGCCCAAAATGCCCAGCACGTCCTCGTAGCGGAGGGTCCCCTCCGGGAGGAAGGCCACGCACTCGTCCAAGAGGCTTAAGGCGTCCCGGAGCGCGCCGTCCGCTGCGCGGGCGATGTAGGAGAGCGCCCGGTCCTCGGCGGAAATGCCCTCCGCGCCGCAGAGCTCCTTTAACCGGTCCGCGATCACCGATGCGGGGATGCGCCGGAAATCGTAGCGCTGGCAGCGGGACAGGACCGTCACCGGAACCTTGTGCACCTCGGTCGTCGCCAGGATGAAGATGCAGTAGGATGGCGGCTCCTCCAGGGTCTTTAAGAGCGCGTTGAAGGCGCCGGTGGACAGCATGTGCACCTCGTCGATGATGAAGACCCGGTACTTCCCCTCCGTGGGGGAGTACTGCACCTGGTCCCGGATATCCCGGATGTTGTCCACGCCGTTGTTGGAGGCCGCGTCGATCTCCGTCACGTTCATGGAGCTGTCCTTCAGGATGGCCTGGCAGGCCGGGCAGACCCCGCAGGGGTTTCCGTTCTCCGGGTGCTCGCAGTTCACCGCCCGGGCAAGGATCTTCGCCACACTGGTCTTTCCCGTGCCCCTGGTGCCGCAGAACAGGTAGGCGTGGCCCACCCGTCCCGATTCCACCTGGTGCTTCAGGGCCGTGCAGACGGCGTCCTGCCCCCGCACCTCGTCAAAGGTTCTGGGACGCCATTTGCGATAGAGCGCCACATAAGACATCCCTTGATCCTTCCTTTCCAAAAATTTAGCCCAATTTTATCTAGTATATTACAGATTCCAATCTGCCGCAAGATGACCACCCGGGGCGCTTACAGCGTTCCGGTGCGGAAGACCGCCGCGTAGTTCTGGGTGGCGCGGATCGAAAGCACGCCGCCCTGCACGCCGTATTCCAGCCATCCCACGTTGTAGTTCTCCTCCGAGCTCAGCATGATCCTGCGTACGCTGTCGTATTCCTGGATCCCCAGGAGCCACACCGGCACGTCGATGATCCGGTCCTCGGCGCCGGTGTAGATCACCACCAGCACCTTCTCCTTCCCCAGGACGCGGCCGTAGCACACCAGGTCCTGTTCCATCATGAGGGGGATCAGGGAGCCCCGCCTCAGCGCCCCGCTCCGCCGGTGGATCAGGCACATGTACCGGTGGAAATCCTGCAGCTCCAGGTTCTCCCTTCCCCAGGGGAAGGCCCGCCGGCTGTCCGGGTCTGTCCACCCGCAGAGGCCCGCCTCGTCCCCGTAGTAGATCGCCGGGGCGCCGGGCCAGGTCATGAGCATCACCACCGCCTGCCGCATCACCGGGATGCTGACCCCCTCCTCTGCCGCCCGGCTTCCCCGGGAAGCGAGCCGCCCCTCCATCCCGTTGGTCCGGGTGAGGAAGCGGGAGTGGTCGTGGTTGGACAGCTGGTTCATGGCGGTGAGGAGGGCGGGGAATGGGAGTCGCGCCATGGCGAAGCGCATGGCGTCCCAGAAGCGCCTGCCATCCCCCTTTAAGCTCATGTCCGAGCGGTCCGAGTGCTTCTCAAGCCCCGTCAGGAACCAGCTCACCGGCTCCATGAAGGCGTCGTAGTTCATGACGCTGTCCCACTCCCTGCCGTTCAGCCACGCGGAGGGATCCCCGTAGTGCTCAGCCACAATCAGGGCGTCCTCGTTCACGTCCTTCACCACCTGGCGGAAGCGCCGCCAGAAGCTGTGGTTGAAGGCCTCCGAGTGGCCCAGGTCCGCCGCCACGTCCAGGCGCCAGCCGTCCACGCTGTAGGGCGGCAGGAGCCACTTCCGCGCCACCCCCAGGATGGAGTTCTGGAGCCGGGTGCTCTCCTCGTAGTTCAGCTTCGGCAGCGTGTCGTTGTCCCACCAGCCGTCGTAATGGCGGTTGTCGGGCCAGGCCCCGGGTCCCGTCTCTGAGAAGTCAAAGTAGTACCGGTAGGGGCTGTCAGGGCTTATGTAGGCGCCCGGCGCATAGCCTCCCGCCTGCTGGTAGAGCTTCTCCCGGTCCATCCACTTGTTGAAGGAGCCGCAGTGGTTGAAGACCCCGTCCAGCAGCACCCGGATCCCCATGCTGTGGGCCTCCCGCACAAAGTCCGCGAAGAAGCGGTCGCTGGCCTCCAGGTTCTCCCGGTTCGTGGTGCGGCAGATGTACCTGGTGGCGTTCTGGTTCGAGACGGCCCCGTGAGGCAGCACATCCCCCTCGTCCTTCGGGATCACGGTCAGGTGGGGGTCGATGTGCTCGTAGTCCTGGGTGTCGTACTTGTGGTTTGAGGGCGACACAAACAGGGGGTTAAAGTAGATGACCTCCACCCCCAGCTCCTTCAGGTATGAAAGCTTTTCCCGAACGCCCACCAGGTCGCCGCCGTAGAAGTACCCCACGTCGAAGGTGGACGGATACTCGTTCCAGTCCTCGATGTAGCGCACCGGCAGTCCGATGTAGATGTACTCGTCGTCCAGGACGTTGTTGTCACGGCTGCCGCGGCAGAACCGGTCCACGTAGATCTGGTACATGATGGCGCCCTTGGCCCAGCCGGGGGTGCGGAAGCCGGGATACAGCCGGAACAGGCACTGCTCCCGCTTCTTTTCCGCCACTCCGGCCCTGTCGTAAAACAGGGTCCCGCTCTCATCCGACACCCGGAAATACCAGGCCAGGGGCTGCATGCCAACGTCCACCAGGATTTCATAGTAGCGGAAATAGCGGTCCGCACCCGTCTCAAACATGGGGACCGCTTCGTCATCGTCCGCGTTGATCAGATCCACCCGGAGCTCGTCGTCCCGGGCCGCGCGGAAGGTGATCCGCACCGTCTCCCCCGGAACCGGTTCCGAGGGAGAACAGTAATTCTCACTGGTGTCGCTGAACAGTGCTTCTGTGATCATAAGTTAAACAATTCCTCGAATTCTGTCTGGCCGATCTTCTCTTTCTCGATGAGAAGCTCTGCTGTCCGGTCCAGGACGTCTCGGTGCCGGACGATGATTTCCTTCGCTGTCTCGTAGCACTCGTCGATGATCCGCTTCACCTCCGCGTCGATCATCGACGCCGTGTTTTCGCCGTAGGACTTGGTCTGCCCGAAGTCCCGGCCGAGGAAGATCTCGTCCCCTTCACTCCCGTAATTCACAAGCCCGGCCTTCTCGCTCATGCCGTACTGCATGACCATGGCCTTGGCGGTCTGGGTGGCCTGCTTGATGTCCTGGCTGGCCCCCGTGGTCACGTCGCCGAAGACCAGCTCCTCCGCGATGCGGCCCCCCAGGGACACCTGGATGGACTGGAGCATGCGCCCCTTCGTATTGAACATCTCATCCTTCTGGGGGAGCGGCATGGTGTAGCCGGCAGCGCCGATACCCGTGGGGATGATGGAGATGGTGTGCACCGGTCCCATGTCGGGAAGCACGTGGAACAGGATGGCGTGGCCCGCCTCGTGGTAGGCCGTGATCCGCTTCTCCTTCTCGGAGATCAGGCGGCTCCGCTTCTCCTCGCCGATTCCCACCTTCACGAAAGCGCGGTCGATGTCACTCTGCGAGATGTACTTCCGCCCCTCCTTGGCGGTGAGGATCGCCGCCTCGTTCAGCAGGTTCTCCAGGTCCGCGCCGGCAAAGCCCGCCGTGGTGCGGGCAACCCGGGAGAGGTCCACATCGTCCCCCACCGGCTTGTTTTTTGCGTGGACCTTCAGGATCTCCTCGCGGCCCTTCACGTCGGGCCGGCCCACCGCCAGCTTCCGGTCGAAGCGGCCGGGGCGGAGGATGGCGGGATCCAGGATATCCGGGCGGTTGGTGGCCGCCAGGACGATGATGCCCTCGTTGACGCCGAAGCCGTCCATCTCAACCAGCATCTGGTTCAGGGTCTGCTCGCGCTCGTCGTGGCCGCCGCCCAGACCGGAGCCCCTGCGCCGGGCCACCGCATCGATCTCGTCGATGAAGACGATGCAGGGCGCCATGCGCTTCGCCTCGCTGAACAGGTCCCGCACGCGGGACGCGCCCACGCCGACGAACATCTCCACAAAGTCGGAGCCGGAAATGGAGAAGAAGGGCACCCCCGCCTCACCGGCCACGGCCTTTGCAAGCAGCGTCTTTCCGGTTCCGGGAGGTCCCACCAGGATGATGCCCTTCGGGATCCGCGCACCCACGTCGGTGTACTTCTTCGGGTCCTTCAGGAAGTCCACGATCTGCTCCAGATCCTCCTTCTCCTCCTGGAGGCCCGCCACAGAGGAGAAGTTCTCCTTGTTGTCCCGGGTCATCCGGGCGCGGCTCTTTCCGAAGTTCATCATACGGGCGTTCTGCCCGCCGCCCCGCTGCTGCATGATGAAGAACACCAGGAAGGCGCCTCCCATGGCCAGCATCACCGGCAGCACGTAGGTGGTGAAGTCATTGGACACCGGCACGTTTTCCAGCACGTAGTCCATGTTCTTCTCGGCGAGCTCCTCCTGCAGGCGGTTCACGTCTGACACGTAGTACCGCTGCTCCCGGGACTCCTTCCCGGCGGCGTCCTTGAAGACCAGGAGCGCCTCTCCCGTGGGGGTCTCCCGGTTCTGCCGGATCACCACCTGTACCACGTCGCCCCCGGAGACCAGGGACTCAAATTCCGCCCTGGAGAGGCGGTGCTGCGCGGACTCCGTCCCAAGGCCCATGAAAAGCCAGACTGCCAGGACCACCAGCAACAGAAAGGACATGCTCCCAAAGGGATGCTCTCTTCTCAAGCCGCTTCCTCCTCTAGTTTGTTACTCCGATCAATATTCCGGGTGTTGCTCCGGGTGTTGCTCCGGTTGTTGTTCCGGTTGTTGTTCCGGTTGTTGCTACGGTTATTGCTCGGATCATTTCTCTGATCGTTACTCTCTGGTTTCGTCGAATTCCACAACACCGATGAAGGGCAGGTTCCGGTAGCGCTGGTCGTAGTCCAGCCCGTAGCCCACCACAAACTCGTCGGGAATCTCAAAGCAGGTGTAGTCCACCCGCACGTGCTTCTTCACCCTGCGGTCCGGCTTGTCCAGAAGGGTGCAGAGGCGGATGTCCTTCGGCCCCCGCTGCCCCAAAATCTGCAGCAGATAGGACAGAGTACGCCCGGTGTCGATGATGTCCTCCACGATCAGCACCTGCTTCCCGTCCAGGGGCTCGTCCAGGTCCTTCCCATTCTTGCCGGCGCCGGTGGACACCGTCCCGCTTCCGTAGCTGGACACGCTCATAAAGTCAAAGGAAACCGGCATTTTCAGGCGCTTCGCCAGCTCGCACATGAACATGACCCCGCCCTTCAGAATACAGATGAGGTGCAGGGGCGTATTGCCGTAATCCCGGTTGATCTGCTCAGCTACCGCCTCGATTCTCTCGTCAACTTCCTGCTCTGTCAGAAGCACTCTGATCTGTTCCGCCATGGTTTGTCACTCCTCTGCTGTATTCTCTGCTGTATTCTCTGCTGTATTGGTGATGCTGATTTCCAGGACGCGCCTGGTGAGTTCCGTGATGCGGAATTCCGCCCCCATTCGGAGGCCCGGAATCCAGAGAACCGTGCTGCCGATCGCCGCCGCCAGGAGCCTCTCCCGCTCCCGCGCCGGCACCTTCTGGTCCGTGAGCAGGGCCTTCAACAGCTTCCTGCCCCCCTTCTCCAGGGAAACCGTGTCTCCCGGCCGCCTGTGCCGGAACACGATCCGCTCCCGCAGAACCGCGGGAACCGCGGCGTCTGTGCTGTGTGGTTCGGATTGGGTTTCACTGTGTTGTTTTAACGGGACGGCGGCGGGTTTTGCCGAGGCTTCAACGTGCGGGTCAGCCGGGTCAACGCTGTCAGCCTTCGCCGGGGCCTCGCCTGCAAGCCGCAGCACCTGGTCCAGGTCCATCCAGACCCGGTCCACGCCCCGGGGCGGCGGTGTCTTTCGCCACTCTGCCTCGGGAACAATCCGGAGACGGAGACCGGCCGCCGCAGCTTGCTCGGGGGCTCCAATCACCGCCTCGCTCGCTTCAGCAGACATTCCTGTCGCTCCTGCAGACGTCTCAGTCACTCCAACTGCCGCCTCAAAGGCACGCTCCGGGCCGTGATGCCCGTTCTGCGAAAGCGCCCCGTTACCGTGTTTTTCCGGCGGAAGCAAAATCAGCTTCCCCCGGTCCACCTCCGCGGCAAAGCCGCCGGGAAGGGACTGCTGCCGCCCGGTCCCGCCAGTGACAAGCCCGTCCAGGCCCTCCAGGTGGGCGAAAGTGAGCTCCGCTCCCTCCGGGAGAAGCCCGGCGGCCCAGCGCCGCAGGCAGTACTTTCTCAAAGCCGGGTGCCATTCCCTCAGGATTTCCTTGTTCAGGACCCCGGGAGCCCCGGGGGCTTCGCCGTTATCGAGGGCGCGCTCCAGAAGCTTCCCCGCCTCCTCCTCCAGAAAGGAATCCGCCTCTCTCAGGAGCTCCGCGGCCTGGGCCAGATGGTCCGAGGCCCGGGAATTCACTGCTTCACTGAGAAGGGGAATCACCTGGTTCCGGATCCGGTTCCGGGTGTAGTCCCCGGACAGGTTGGTGCTGTCTGTCACCCAGGAGATGCCCCGCTCCCGGAGATAGTCCGTGATCTCCTGCCGTGACACAGAGAGAAGCGGCCGGATCACCCGGTCCCGCACCGGCGGCATGCCGGCGGCGCCCTTCAGGCCGCTGCCCCTTGAGAGCTGCAGCAGCACGGTCTCCGCCTGGTCGTCCCGATGGTGCGCAACCGCAATCAGGGCGGGCCGCTCCCCCGGAGATTCCAGGTCCCACATCTCCGCCGCCCGGTACAGTGCCTCGTAGCGAAGCGCTCTCCCAGCGGCCTCCAGGGACAGGTGAGACGCTTTGGCCGCCTCCCGGACATCTGCCCTGACCAGGAAAAAGGGAATCTTCCGCTCCCGGCAGAGCTGCTCGGAAAAGGCCGCGTCCCGGTCAGCCTCGGCTCCCCTGAGCCCGTGATGCACGTGCACCGCCCGGAGGGAAAACCCCATGGGACCCGAGAGTCTTTCAAGAACGTCAAACAGCGCCGTGGAGTCGGCACCGCCGGAAAGCCCCGCCAGCACCCTGTCCCCGGCGCGGATCATCCCATAGCGGCTGATCTCCGCCCGAACTGCCTCTGTGAATCCCTGCATTCTGGTGATATACAGAAGAAAACCCCCGCGCCCTGGTTCGGGCCGGAGGTCTCAAGCTGATCTTCCTTTCACTGCTCCGGCTTCAGAAGAATCTCATCCGGGTTTACCAGGCCCAGCTTTTCTTTTGCCGTCTTTTCAATGTATTCCTTGGTGGTGATATAAATGCGGTACTGTTCCAGCGCCTCCGCCCGTTCCTCCTCTGCCTGCACCTGCTCGTTCAGGACGCGCACGCGCTCTTCATAAACAGCCTGCTTTCTGCGGAGGGAATTGACCTTGACCCCGGCGGCGAGAGCAAGGCACATCACAACAACAGACACCGCAACCGTTGCCGCACGGTTGTATGCCCGCTGCTCCTTTGCTCTCTTTGCCTCTGTCCTGGTCATCTCTATGCCGCTTCCTTTCGTCTGGTATTCATTATCATACGATACTCCGAAAAGTTTTTCAAGAAAACCTTTTGGGTTTCTGCGGCTTCCCGCCCCGGCCGCCTGCAGCCCGTTTCAGCTCAGGAGGTGAAGCGAACACCCTGTTTCCTTCGAGTGCAAAAGAAAAGAAACCAGCCCAAACTGGTTTCCTTTCGTCACTTCCCTTTATTCAGCCGCTCCGCCACTCACAGGTACCGGAACAGCTCCTTTGCTTCCTCTTTTTTCGTGGTCTCCTGAATGTCCGTCACCTCCGCCTTCACGGATTTCTGGCCGAACAGGATCTCGATCACGTCTCCCACCTTGACGTCGTAGGAGGCCTTCACGGCTTTCCCGTTCACCAGCACCCGGCCGGCGTCGCAGGCCTCGTTGGCCACGGTCCGGCGGCGGATCAGTCTGGATACCTTGAGGAACCGGTCAATCCGCATGGATTATTTCGCCTTCTTGGCAGCCTTCTTAGCCTTCTTCTTGGGGGCGTTGACGGCATCCTTCAGAGCCTTGCCGGCCTTGAACTTCGGGGCCTTGGCAGCAGCGATCTTCATGGTCTCGCCGGTTCTGGGATTTCTGCCCTCTCTGGCGGGTCTCTCAGCAACTTCGAAGGTTCCAAAGCCAACCAGCTGAACCTTGCCGCCCTCAACGAGCTCGGCAGTAATGGCTGCAGTAAAAGCCTTGACGGCATCCTCGGCCTGCTTCTTGGTAAGTCCGGTCTGTTCCGCAACAGCAGCAACTAACTCAGTTTTGTTCATATTCGAATCCTCCTGTGATTCTTTTTGCAGCCTGCACGGTACTTTACCGTCGCAACTAAGCTGTCTGAACTATTTATAACTTTGCCCGCATACATTGTCAAGGGGGTGAGGTCCCATTTTGCAAGGGTTTAAGCGGTTTTTCGGGTTATTCCCCCGCAAGATTCCCCTGTTTTTCCGCCTTCCGGCCGCCGGAGGGCAGCCGAAGGGCCGAAAGGGCCTCGCAAAGCTTTAAAAGCGGGATCAGCAGCACAGAGCCGTCCACCGCCTTCGGGCTTCCCCGGAACACCAGCCGGACCGTCTCCCCGGGACGGACCAGAAGCTTCCCCCGGTAGGCGCTGATCAGCTCCGGAAGCCGCTCCGTGTCGAGGCGCGCGTCCTTTTTCATGAGAAGCACCGCCTCCTCCTTGCCGGCATTCACCTCTGTCACCTCCGCCCGGCGGGCCGCGTAGCGGATCCGGGCGATGAGCAGCAGGTTCCGCACCGGCTTCGGGATCTCGCCGAAGCGGTCCAGGAGCTCGTCCTGCATGTTGAGCTCATCCTCCTCGGTCTCCACCAGCGCGATCCGGCGGTAGATATCCAGCTTCTGCTCCTCGCTCTTGATGTATTCCGTGGGGATGAAGGCATCCGCCGCGGTGTCCACCGTGGTCTGGAACTCCTCCTCCTGGGGCTCCTCCTCCTCCTGGCCGGTGAGCTGGCGGACCGCCTGGCCCAGAAGCTTGCAGTACAGGTCGTATCCCACGGCCTGCATGTGGCCGTGCTGCTCGGCGCCAAGCACATTGCCCGCGCCCCGGATCTCCAGGTCCCGCATGGCGATGCGGATCCCGCTGCCAAGCTCCGTGAACTCCCGGATGGCCTTCAGCCGCTTCTCGGCCTCCTCCGTCAAAAGCTGCTCCCTGCGGTACAGGAGAAACGCGTAGGATGTCCGGGAGGACCGTCCCACCCGGCCCCTGAGCTGGTAGAGCTGGGACAGGCCCAGCCGCTCCGCGTCCTGCACGATGATGGTGTTGACGTTCGGGATGTCCAGCCCCGTCTCGATGATGGTGGTGGAAACCAGCACCTGGATGTCGCCGTTCATGAAATCCATCATGATGGATTCCAGCTCCCGCTCCTGCATCTGCCCGTGGGCAAAGGCGATCTCCGCGTCCGGGAGCAGGGCCTTCAGCCGGTCCGTCACCTCCCGGATCCGGTTCACCCGGTTGAAGACGTAGTAGACCTGGCCGCCCCGGGAGAGCTCCCGCCGGATGGCCTCCCGCACGATCTCCTCGCTGTACTCCATGACGTAGGTCTGGATGGGCTGCCGGTCCTGGGGCGGCTCCTCCAGCACCGAGAGCTGGCGGATCCCCGCAAGGCTCATGTGCAGCGTCCTGGGAATGGGCGTCGCCGTCAGGGTCAGCACGTTCACGTCCTTTTTCAGCTCCTTCAGCCGCTCCTTGTGAGTCACGCCGAAGCGCTGCTCCTCGTCCACGATCACCAGCCCCAGCTTCTTCGGCTTCAGGGCCTTGGAGAGGACCCGGTGGGTGCCGATGATCACATCCACGGTGCCCCGGGTGAAGTCCGCGAAGGTCTTCCGCTGCTCCGCGGCGCTCCGGAAGCGGCAGAGCAGGTCCACCCGCACCGGGAAATCCTTCATGCGCTGGGCGAAGGTGTTGTAGTGCTGCTGCGCCAGAATGGTGGTGGGGCAGAGGAGGATGACCTGCTCCCCCTCCTGCACGGCCTTGAACGCCGCCCGGAGAGCGATCTCCGTCTTCCCGTATCCCACGTCGCCGCAGATCAGCCGGTCCATGACGCGGCCCTTCTCCATGTCCGCCTTCACGTCCTCGATGGCCCGCTTCTGGTCCTCCGTCTCCTCGTAGGGGAAGAGCTCCTCGAACTCCTTCTGCCACACCGTGTCGGGGCCGTAGGGCGTCCGGGTGTGGTTCAGCCGGGCCGCGTAGAGCTGCACCAGCTCCTTCGCGATCTCCGCCACCGCCCCCTTCACCTTTGCGCGGGTGCGGTTCCAGTCCGGCCCGCCCAGGCGGTTCAGCCGGGGCGCGGGCACATCCCCCGCGGCGTACTTCTGGATCACGTCGAGCCGGGTGGCGGGCACGTAGCAGTTGTCGCCGCCCCGGTACTCGATTTTGATGTAGTCCCGCAGGACCCCGTCGGTCTCGATCTGGTCAATCCCGCGGTAGATGCCGAGGCCGTACTCCTCGTGGATCACGTAGTCCCCCACCGACACCTCGGAGAGGGAGGAGATGGCGCTGCCGCCGGAGAACTGGCGCCGCTGCCGCTTTTTCCCCGCCCGCCGGCTTCCGAAGAGGTCCGTCTCCGAGAGCACCGCGAAGCGGAGCAGCGGGAACTCGAAGCCCCGGTGCAGGGCCCCGTGCATCACCAGGATCGCCCCCTTTACGAGGGGGATGCCGGCTTCCGCCGCGCTCTCCCCGGTGCCGCCCCGGGCCGCACCGGCATTAACCGCGCCACTTCCGGCGCCGACTCGGGCCGCACCGACATCAACCGCGCCGGTCCCGGCACTCTCCCCAGGATCCCTTGGGCACCAGGCGTGGAGCTCGTACTCCCGGAAGGACTCCGCCAGGCGGGCCGCCCTGGTCCGGGAGGGGGTCAGCAGCACCACCTGCCACTGCTCCCGCTGGTAGCGCTTCAGGTCCCCGATCAGGAGCTCGAAGCTTCCGGGATAGGAGGCCGCGCTCTTTCCGCCCAGGGCCCCCCGCACCTGGATGTCAAACTCCGGGAGCCGCAGGTCCAGGCCGGAGATGCAGACCGAAATGGGGTTCTTCAGGTCCGAGAAGAGCTCCTCCGCGCTGATGATCTCCGGGGTGTCCGGCAGGTCCGTCTTCCCGCCGGCCCGGCCCTCCATGGCCTCCCGGTACTCTCTCTCCGCCGCCTCCGCCCGCTCCTTGAGCCTCGGCGGCTCGTCCAGGAAGATCAGGGACTTCGCCGGGTCAAAATAGCGCAGGAAAGAGGCCCGGCCGCCCAGGGAGCGCTCCTCCGCCGGGTAGACGGTCACCTCCGTCAGGCGGTCAATGGAGCGCTGGGTGTCCGGGTCAAAGCTGCGGATGGAGTCGATGTCCTCGTCCCAGAGCTCGATCCGCACCGGGAGGGACTCCGTCACCGGAAACACGTCCAGGATGCCGCCCCGCACCGAAAACTGGCCCGGGCCGTCCACCTCCTGGCAGCGCTCATAGCCGAAGTCCGCGAGACGCTTCGCCGTCTCCTGGAGGTCCAGCTGCCCCTCCTCCGAGATGAAAAGCCGCTCCTCCCGGAAGCGATCCGGCTCCTCCAGGCAGTCCATGAGACCGTCCGGGGTCGTGATCACGATCCCGCCGGACTCCTCCGCCATGCGGCGCCGCACGGAGATCCGCTCCCGGGCCACCTCGTTGGACCGGATATCGGCGGATGCAAAGAGCAGGTCCTTCGCGGGATAGAGCCAGACCTGGTCCGAGAAGGCGCGGCAGTCGTCGCAGAGCTCCTTGGCCCGGGTCTCGTCAAAGGTCACCAGGAGCTTCCAGGGCTTGTCCGTAAAGGCGCTCACAAAAAAGCCCTTGCCCGCGTCCGGCACGCCGGTCACGAGCAGCGGTCCCCTTCCCTTTTCCGCCGCCTCCAGGAGCTCCTGGTATGCCTGGAGCCCCAAAAGAGGGTTCTGAAATCCCGTCATTCCTTCTCTTCCTCTCCCGTCTTTCCAGCGCCTTCCACCGGCTGCTCCGCCACAGTATTATTCACAGCCGGCTGCTCCGCCGCGGGGCTGTCCTCAGCGCCGTCCCCTGCCACCTGCTGTTTCCGCGGCTTCTGCTGCTTCGGCGCTTTCGGCGGTTTCGGCGGCTTCTGGTTGTACTTGTTCTGGGCCGCCTCTCCGCCCTCTTCAACAAGGTACTTCACGGCTTCCGCCGCCTTGCGGAAGGCCTCGTCCATGGTCTCGGCGTCGTTGCCCTTGAGCTTCCCCAGCACGTAGTCCGCCAGATCCCAGCCCTCCGGCTTTCCGCCTACACCGACCCTGAGCCGGGGAAAGTCCTGGCTCCCCAGGTGGGCGATGATGGACTTCAGCCCGTTGTGCCCCCCGGCGCTGCCCTTCAGCCGAAGTCGCAGCTGTCCCTGGGGCAGGTTGATGTCATCCGACACCACCAGGATCTGCTCCGGCGGGATCTGGTAGAAGTCCGCCGCCGCCCGGATACTCTGCCCGGAGTTGTTCATGTAGGTCTGGGGCTTCAGGAGCAGGACCCGCTGCCCCGCCAGCAATCCCTTGCCGCAGAGGGCGAAGTGCTTCTTCTCGTTCACCTGGATTCCCAGCTCCTCCGCCAGGCGGTCAATCACCTGAAAACCCACGTTGTGCCGCGTGTTCTCGTATTCCTTCCCGGGGTTCCCCAGGCCTGCAATCATAAACATAGTCCGTGCTCCGTTCCTTGCTTTCTTTCGCTTTTTCTTTCTTTTTCTTTCTTTCTCTTTTTTCTTTATTTCCCGGTTTTGGCTTCGCCCGGCGTGCCGATCGCGGTCCATGTCCGGCAAATCCGTTACATCTCAGTGGGGGAGTCCCCCACTGAGTTGAGCCTCCGGCGGATCGCAGGTCAGGACAGAGGAACGCGCGCGCACCGCGGGCGCAAGCGCCCCACGCACCGCACACGAGATGGAACGCGCGCGCACCGCGGGCGCAAGCGCCCCGCGCACCGCACACGAGATGGAAAACGCGCAAGCGCGCTGTCCTGACCGCGCGCGCTCGGCAAGCCGAGCACGATTGAACTCCGCGGATCAACTCCGCGGAGGAGTTTTTCCGCAGCATACGAACAGGAGGCTCCTGCTTGAGGGGCCTCCTGACTTCTGCGAACTGAGGGCGCCTTGCGGTGCCGCGCCCTGTGCCTCCTGCCCTAAAACTCAGTCGGCAGGCTCAAATTCGCTCTTTCCGTCGCCGCAGAGCGGACATTCAAAATCATCCGGAAGATCTTCCCACTTGGTGCCGGGGGCGATGCCGTTATCGGGATCGCCGAGAGCCTCGTCGTACTCGTAGCCGCAGGTCTTGCAGACGTACTTCATAATTCATTCCTCCTGTCGGGGGCCGTGCCGCCTCGGATTTTCAGGTTCCGCGGCGGCGCGGATTGTTATATTCGGGTGATTTCTGTTCGCGCAGCTCCGATTCGGATCATTCCGATTCGGGCGGTGCCGATTGGTGTGCTTCCTTCGAAGCGGCTCACCTCTTCACGTTGAAGGCGCCGAAGCCCGGATAGCAGGCGGACTCGCCCAGGGCCTCTTCGATGCGGAGCAGCTGGTTGTACTTCGCCACGCGCTCGGAGCGGGACGGAGCACCGGTCTTGATCTGGCAGGTGTTCAGAGCCACGGCCAAGTCGGCAATGGTGGTGTCCTCGGTCTCACCGGAGCGGTGGGAGGTGATGGCGGCGTAGCCGGCCTTGTGGGCCATCTTGATGGCCTCCATGGTCTCGGAGACGGAGCCGATCTGGTTCAGCTTGATCAGGATGGCGTTACCGGCGCCAAGCTCGATGCCCTTCTTCAGGCGCTCGGTGTTGGTGACGAAGAGGTCGTCGCCCACCAGCTGGACCTTGTGGCCGATCTGCTTGGTCATGACCTGCCAGCCTTCCCAGTCTTCCTCATCCAGACCGTCCTCGATGGAGATGATCGGATACTTGTCAACCAGAGACTCCCAGTGGTTGATGAGCTCCTGAGAGGTGTAGTGGCGGCCGCTCTTCGGCTGGTCGTACTCGCCCTTCTTGCCGTCCTTGGACTTCCACTCGGAAGCGGCGGCGTCCATGGCCAGGACGAAGTCCTTGCCGGGCTCGTAGCCGGCGTTCTTAATGGCCTGCATGATGTGCTCGAGGGTGTCCTCATCGCTGTCAAGGTCGGGAGCGAAGCCGCCCTCGTCACCGACAGAGGTGGCCTTGCCTTCCTTCTTCAGGAGGGCCTGCAAGGCGTGGAACACCTCGGCGCACATGCGGAGGCCTTCCTTGAAGCTGGCAGCGCCGGCGGGCATGACCATGAACTCCTGGGTGTCAACGGAATTGCCGGCGTGGGCGCCGCCGTTGAGGATGTTCATCATGGGAACCGGGAGACGGTTGGCGTTGACACCGCCTAAGAAGCGGTACAGCGGGATGTTCAGGGCCTCGGCGGCTGCCTTGGCGGCTGCGATGGAGACCGCGAGGATGGCGTTGGCGCCCAGGTTGGACTTGTCCTTGGTGCCGTCAGCCTTGATCATGGCTGCATCCACCGCGTAGGTGTCGGAGGCGTCGATGCCGTAAAGCACCTCGTTGATGGTGGTGTTGATGTTCTCGACGGCCTTCTGCACGCCCTTTCCGCCGTAGCGGCTCTTGTCTCCGTCACGGAGCTCCAGGGCCTCAAACTCGCCGGTGGAAGCGCCGCTGGGGGCGGTGCCTCTGCCGATGGTTCCATCCACCAGGATGACCTCGGCCTCAACGGTGGGGTTGCCGCGGGAGTCAACGATTTCTCTTCCGATCACCTTCTCAATCTGCAGGTTCTCACTGTAAATCATAGCGTCTGTCCTTTCCATGCCTCCGGCATGCAGTTGATTTACCGGCCCGTCCCGCCTGAAAACGGCACGCGGCCCGCAAAAAAGTGGTTCGTTACCTTTTGCTCGTGGAAATTTTACCACAAATAACAGCGGAAAAAAAGTCTATTCAAAACGCACATTCGCAATCCGCTGTACCCCTGTCTCAGGTACCTCCGGGACCGCCCCCCGGGCCGCCGCCGGCCTGGTCCATGAGCCGCTTCAGGTGCCCGGTGATGTAGAAGACCCCCAGGATCATGACGGGCAGGGAGAACATCATGAGGAACAGGAAGGCGGGGATCACGGCCAGCTTCCGGTGGTTCGGCATGAGCGTCCGGAAGAGCTGGAGCACCGCGATGAAGCCGAAGCAGATCAGGTAGAGATAGCCCAGGAGCCCGACGGTCTGCAGCACGCTCTGCAGGATCTCGTTTTCCAGGGGATTCACGAAGGTGACCTGGTAGATGATGAGCCCCGCCAGGCCAAGCCAGCCGCTCCAGGCCGGGGGCTGGTAGGCGGACAGGGGCTTCGGCTGGGGCACCGGGTAGCAGAGCCGGCGGAGCACCAGGAGACTCAGCACGTAGACAATGTAGCCCTGCACGGCCCCCATGAACAGGGCGGAGATGATAAAGAGCCGCATCAGCGCCTGGGTGGAGAAGAAGTCCTCTGGAATCACCATGCCCGTCTGCTCCGCCATCTTCGTCATCATGTTCTGGAACTCCAGCATCTCCGCCTTCAGGTCGTAGCCGAAGAGGGATGCCAGGACGATGGTGGTGAGGATGCTGGAGAGCGCCGACAGGAGCATCACCAGGAGAAGCGTCCGGGTCAGGTCCTTTTTGTGGAAGAGCCGGGTGCCCAGCACCGCCCCCACGCAGGCCTGGCTGATGGCGTAAAACACCGAGGTGAAGGTGCCGCAGAGAAAGGCGATGAGGCTCATGCTGGCCAGCACCGGGAGCCCCGGCCTTCCGCCGAACTTCGCCGTGTAGGCCGCCATTGGGATGGGAAAGACGTAGACCAGCATCTCCTCCATAAAGCCGCCGGTCTGCCGGTTCAGTAAGAGCAGCATGCCGAAGAGCGCCGTGATCATGGCGCCGTAGGTCAGCTGCTGGGTTCTGGTATTCATCGTGAGTACTCCTGTTCCCTTATAGAAAACGTAAGATTTTCAACCGAAATCTCTTGTTATAATAGCGTGTAAAGAGGGGTATTCCCCCGGTATCAGACAAATCAACAGAATTATACTGCATTTCAGGAGGTATATCCATGATCAGAAAACGTCTTGTCACCCTTGTCCTGGGCGCTGCCCTCTCCGCCCTCGCTGTCTCCACCGCCTTCGCCGGCAAGTGGGGCACCACCGCCAACGGGGAGTGGTACTACGACTTCTACGGCCGCGGCGTGCCGGAGGGCTACCTGAAGGGCTGGCAGTGGGTCGATGACAACTCTGACGGCATCTCCCAGTGCTATTTCTTTGACGACAACGGCATCATGCAGCACTCCACCCAGATCGAGGGCTACGACCTGAACGACAGCGGCCAGTGGGTGATCAACGGCGTGGTTCAGCACCGGGGCGCCGGCATGACCTCCGCCGGCAGCGGACAGCCGGTGGATCTGATCGACACCGCCGCTCCCACCGAGATGAATTTTGCCGAAACCTTTGAGACCGCCCAGGCAGCCTCCGGCCAGGAGTTCAACAGCGGCATCTGCCTCTCCGGCAGCATCAGCCACGCCTCTTACGTGGTCTATGACCTGTCCGGGATCCAGAATCCCTCGGTCATGACCCTCACCTACGCGCCGAAGGCCGGCATCGGCAAGGCCACCGACGCCCGCATCTCGGTCACCGGCCTCACCACCGGAAAGAACCTGTACCACTCCCCCAAGTTCGGCCCCACCGCGCCGGCGTCCTCCATCAACTTCAGCGTCGTGAACGAAAAGGCCGTCCGGATCAGCGTCATCAGAGGCTTTGACATCCTCCTGGATTCCGTCCTGGTGCAGTAATTCCGCTTCGGAAGCTTCGAGGCGGAAGACCGATCTGAGCACGATTCAAGTCCCGCTCTGCGGGACTTGGCGCGGCGCGCAGGTTGCCGCTAGGCAACAATTACATTTCCGCGCGCCTGCGCATCCCCGCGGAGCGTTATCTCAGTGGGAGATTGGACCCCCACTGAGACAAGTTTGATTTAACCCACCACCTGCAGAGGTGGGGGTCTTCTCCCACTGAGATAAAAGTCTCAGGGATTTTAGAGATTTTAGTGTTTCTTAAGTTTTTTTCAGACTGATTTCAGCTTTCCCCTTTAGACTTCTCTTTGGTTAGAGATCATTCTAACTCTCATACCCACCCTTTAAAAGAGGCGTTCTGCTCCCCAGGCAGGACGCCTCGAGCCCTTTCCGGGGCGATTTCCGGGGTATTCCCGAAGACTGTTCCCGGGGGCATTTCCCAGACTTTTCCCGGACTCATTCCGGGACTTTTCCCGGGGCATAAGGAAACCGGGCACCTCATCCTCTTCGGTGAAGTGCCCGGTTCGTTTTTTGTAACTAGTCAGCACCCAGGCAAAATAAAGAAACCATGGCCGGGGAACTTGTTCACTGGACGTGGTTTCTTTATTTTGCCTGGGCGGCCAAGGCGTGAAGCGCCTCTGACCGCCCACAGTCTCAGAATGCAAAGCATTCTGAGACCTGGGTGCTGAACAGTTACCGTTTTTTTGGTCAGCCTCCGCCTGCGAAAGGCCTCAGGCCTCGACCGGCTCCGCGCCGTCCATCTGCACAGCCAGGAACTCGTTCACGTAGGCGCAGACCTCGTCGGCGTTCATGCCGTGCACCATGCTGGCTTCCGCCAGGGACTCGCCCTGGGAGGCCGGGCAGCTCACGCAGCCCATGCCGCACTGCATCAGCGCGAAGGCGGCGTCGGGATACTGGTTGATGATCTCGCCCATCGTCATATCCTTGGTAACATAGACTTTCTTCTCTTCTGCCATTTTGAAACTCCTTCTGAATCGAACCGCCCTGGAGCGGTAGGGTTCTGCCGCTGACGCTGCTACGCGCCCAGGGCAGCTGCTTCTGTTGTCTGCGGCGGTTTAAGCGCCGCGTCTATTACTATAATGGCTGGGGCTTTTTCCGTCAAGTGGAGTGCCCCGGCGGGCCCGCCTGGCCCCGGCGGGCACTTTCCGGCGGGCACTTCCCGCCGGATGCTTTCCGCCGGGCATCCTCCGCTTAAAACGGACCTTCCGTCAGCGCTTCAGCGAGACGCCCCGCATGGCGTCGCCCCTGGGGTTCACACCGAAGTGGTAGTCGTTGCCCGGCAGCACCGCGTTCAGCACGACGCCCGCGATGGAGGCGATGGCGAGGCTGGTGAGGGTGATGTCCGTGCCGCCCACCTGGAAGGTGATGCCGCTGGAGAAGCCCAGGCCGCACACCAGGATCACGGCGGCGATGATCAGGTTCCGGGAGTTGGCGAAGTCCACCCGGTTCTCCACCACGTTCCGCACGCCGATGGCGGAGATCATGCCGTAGAGGATGAAGCTGATGCCTCCGATGATGGCGGAGGGCAGCGAGGTGATGACTCCCGCGAACTTCGGCACAAAGGAGAGCAGGATGGCGTACACAGCCGCCAGCCGGATCACCCGGGGATCATAGACGTGGGACAGCTCCAGCACGCCGGTGTTCTCCCCGTAGGTGGTGTTGGCCGGGCCGCCGAAGCAGGCGGAGATGGCAGTGGCAAGGCCGTCTCCCACCAGGGTGCGGTGCAGGCCCGGGTCCTCGATGAAATTCTGCCCCACCGTGGCGGAGATGGCGGAAATATCGCCGATGTGCTCCATCATGGTGGCGATGGCAATGGGGGCCATGACGAGGATCGCCGTGATGTCAAACTTGCAGATCTGGAAGTTGGGGAGTCCCACCCAGCTGGAGCTGGCCACCGCCGAGAAGTCCAGCACCGCGGTGCCGTCCGGGTTCGGAACACCGGCCGCCAGCATGATGAGGGCCGCCGCGTAGCTGATCACCACGCCCATGAGGATCGGAATGATCCGGAAGATGCCCTTGCCCCACACATTGAACACGATGATGGTGGCCAGGGCGATCAGGGCCAGGAACCAGTTGGCGCTGGCGTTCGAGATGGCGCTGCCCGCCAGGGAAAGTCCGATGCAGATGATGATGGGTCCCGTCACCACCGGCGGCAGGAAGCGCATGACCCGCTTCACGCCCACCAGGCGGATCACCAGAGCCAGCACCAGGTAGCTCAAACCGGCCACCACGATGCCGCCGCAGGCGTAGGGAAGTTTCTCACCGTAGCTCATGCCGGCGTAGATTCCCGTGTTCAGCTCCGCCACCGTGGCGAAGCCGCCAAGGAACGCAAAAGAGGACCCGAGAAACGCCGGAATCTTCCATTTGGAACAGAAATGAAAGAACAGCGTACCGAGTCCCGCCATAAACAGGGTCACCTGGACGGAAAGCCCTTCCCCGTGGAAATAGCTGTTGACCAAAATCGGAACCAGCACCGTGGCGCCGAACATGGCGAACATGTGCTGAAGCCCCAATAGGAGCATCTTGGGCTTTCCCAGCGTCCTGGCGTCGTAGATTGCCCCCTCTTTTTTCTCAAACTCACTCATTATAGTCTCCCTTCGCGCTTCTGCTTCTGCCTCAGCGCCGAGCTTTCCCGGCTGCCGGTTTGGTTTGTAAAAGAATACATCTCCCACAGGGGAAAGTCCAGTGCTTTCCCGTCAGATTTTCCCGGATTTCCGCCCCTTCTGTCAGACATTCCGGATGCCGATTTTATGTCTTCCTCCATTTTTTACTTTCTTACTATTTTTTTAATATTTTCTGTAGGTTTCCGATTCCCAGTCTCCCTTTTCCAAAAAAATGTTATACTTTTTACACAAAACGCAAAGCGCTTTTCGGTATTACGTTATAAAACTTCCCGAAAAGGCAGTCGAAAGGAGTGTATTCTTATGAAACTGAAGGCTCTTGTACTTGCTGCTGTTATGACTCTTGGCATGGCTTCCACCGCGTTCGCGGGCTGGAGAACCGGCGCCCTTCGCACCACTGACTGGTGGTATGAGACCGATGGCAAGGGCGGCTATCTGGCTGACTGCTGGGCCTGGATCGATGGCAACGGCGACGGCATTGCCGAGTGCTACTACTTCGACAAGGACGGCTGGATGCTGACCTCCCAGGAGTCTCCGGATCACTGGGTCACCAACGCTGGCGGCTGCTGGACCCTCGAGGGTGTTGTCCAGACCAGAAACGTGGCTCCGGGTTCCGTCACTGTTTGCGGCAAGTAATGAACTGAGCTCCAAAATATCAGGCACCTGCGCAGCGCTTAAGCTGCGCGGGTGCTATTTTTTGTTACTGGTCAGCACCCAGGCAAAATGCAGAAACCATGGCCAGAGAACTTGTTCACTGGACGTGGTTTTTGTATTTTGCCTGGGCGGCCAAGGCGCGAAGCGCCTCTGACCGCCCACAGTCTCAGAATGCAAAGCATTCTGAGACCTGGGTGCTGAACAGTTACTATTCATTCGCGTGGCGGGCGCGCCCGTCGTGCGGCCGCCGGCAGGCGCCGCAGGCCGGTGTGATGTCCAGGACGCCGGCATCCCCCGCTCTTTTTTTCCCAGCGGCGTAAATTGTGCCGGGCGAAATATGCTATACTGATAAAAATACAGAAACATTTTTAAAACACCGTATCCGTCCGGCCCCCATGTCCCGGGCAATGCCCGTTCCGGGGCCGTGTGCGGACAGCTTGTCAGTGAGGAATTTCCATGATCTACCTGGACAACGCAGCCACCACCTTTCCGAAGCCTGAATGCGTCTACGAGGCCTGCGACCGCTTCGCCAGGACCGGCGCGGTCAATGCGGGCCGCGGGGCCTACGCCCTGGCCCGGGCCGCCACAGAGATGATCCGGGACGTGAAGCGGGAGCTGATCAGCCTCCTGGACGCCCGGGAACAGGCGGAGGTGGTGCTGACCCCCTCCGTCACCATCGCCCTGAACCAGATCATCCTGGGCCAGCCCTGGAAACCGGGCATGCGGGCCTACATCAGCCCCTATGAGCACAACGCCGTCTCCCGGCCCTTGGAGCTCATGCGGAAAAAATACGGCATCGAGGTCCGCCTGCTTCCCCTGAAGGAGGACTTCTCCATCGACCTCACCGAGACCGAGCGGCAGTTCCAGGCCGCGCCGCCGGACTTTGTATGCGTCACCGCGGTGTCCAACGTCACTGGATACATGCTCCCGGCCGCCCGCATCTTCCGCATGGCAAAGGCCTGCGGCGCCTTCACCGTGCTGGACGCGGCCCAGGCCCTGGGGCTTCTTCCCCTCCGCTTCGCCCCCCTGTTCGCCGACTGCGTGGCCTTCGCGGGGCACAAGACCCTGTACGCGCCCTTCGGCATCGCCGGCTTCTATATCCGGAATGGATGCGACCTGGAGGAGTGGATCACCGGCGGGAACGGCATCCGCTCCGAGGTGCTCTCCCTTCCCTCCTACATGCCGGAAAAGATGGAGTCCGCCAGCATGGACACCGTCGCCATCGCAGGCCTTCAGGCGGCCCTGAACTGGCGGAAGAGCTACCGCCGGGAAACCGGGGAAGAGCCCCTCGCCCACGAGCAGGCCCTCATGGCGCGCCTGGTGCCGGAGCTCCTGAAAATCCCCGGCGTCACCGTCTACGCCGCCCCCGGAAACGAGGACGGCACCCACCCGGAGCTGCAGGCGGGACTGGTGTCCTTCAACCTGGAGGGCTTCCGGGCAAACGAGGTGGGCGCCCTGCTGGATTTCACCTCCGGCATCGCCGTCCGGGCCGGACACCACTGCGCGGCCTACATCCACAAGTACCTGAAAAACGCCCGCTACGACGGCACCATCCGGGTGAGCACCAGCGTTTTCAACACGGAAGAGGACATCGACGCCCTGCTCCGCGCGCTGAAGAGCATTGACCGGGAGGCCCTGAAGGGGATTGACGCCCAGATTCTCCGGGGCAACTGCTGAACCCGGATTTTCCGGGGCGGCTGCCAAACCCGGATTCTCCGGGGCGGCTGCCGAGAGGTCAGCCGGGTCCACGCAGAGCGGATCCGCAGAATTCTGCTTCACATCGTTTCAGAAACCGCAGGAAAAGGAGGTTCCCATGAAATTCGAGCGCTTGTTCCAGGAAGGGGCCATCGGCCCGCTGAAGCTGAAAAACCGGGGGATCATGATGCCCATGGCCACCGACATGGCCGACAAGGACGGGCTTCCCACGCCCCGCCAGATCGCCTACTACCAGGAGCGGGCCAAGGGCGGAATCGCCATGATCATCAACGAGTACACCGGTGTTGACGACATCGACTCCATCCCCTCCATCCACAACCTGCGGGCGGCCCGGGACTATCACATCTCCGCCCTGGAGGAGCTGACCGATGCGGTCCACCTCTACGGCTGTCTCATCTTCGCCCAGCTGCACCACGGCGGCGCCACCTCCAACCCGGCCTTCACCGGGCGGCAGAACCTGGCCCCCAGCGCGGTGCCCATCGTGGAGGGCCGGCCGGTTCCGAAGGAGATGACCCTGGAGGACATCGCCAGGGTGCAGAAGAAGTTTGTGGATGCGGCCATCCGCTGTAAAAAGGCGGGCTACGACGGCGTGGAGCTCCACGGCGCCCACGGCTACCTGATCGCCCAGTTCTTCAGCCGCTACTACAACCGCCGGAAGGACCAGTACGGCGGCACCCTGGAGAACCGCTGCCGCTTCGTGACAGAGATCATCCGGGCCATCCGGAAGGAGCTGGGCCGCTACCCCGTCACCCTCCGCATGTGCGGCGACGAGTTCACCAACACCGAGGGCTTCCTGACCCTGGAGGAGAGCGTCAAGATCGCCAAGTACCTGGAGGCCCAGGGCATCGACGCCATCAACATCAGCGCCGGCAGCGCCCGGAACGGGGACGCCAACTGCGAGCCCTTCAGCTACGACTTCGGCTGGAAGAAGCACGTGGCGAAGGCCTACAAGGAGGCGCTGAAGATCCCGGTGATCGCCACCGGCACCGTCAAGGGCCCGGAGCAGGCGGAGCAGCTGCTCTCCGAGGGCGTCTGCGACTTCGTGGGCCTCGGCCGCGCCATGCTGGCGGATCCCCACTTCATGAACAAGGCCCGCACCGGCCGGGAAAATGAGATCCGCCGCTGCATCGGCTGCCTGTACTGCCGGGAGCGGGTGCTGGGAGGCGGCCTTCCCATCCGCTGCGCCCTGAACCCCCGCACCGCGCGGGAGATCGAGTTCCAGACTCCGCAGAAAACCGGAGCCGGCCGCACCGTCGCCGTCATCGGGGCGGGTCCCGCCGGCATGCAGGCCGCGATCACCCTGGCGGACCGGGGCTTCCGTCCCGTGATCTTCGAGCGGGAGGACAAGCCCGGCGGCACCCTGAACCTGGCCGACAAGCCCGCCAAGAAGGAGAAGATCACCCGCTTCACCCAGACCCTGGTCCACGAGCTCTCCATTCGCGGCATCGCCGTGAACTGCGGGATCCGCGAGGGCCGGGAGGGCATCCACGCCGTGAAGGCCCTGCGTCCCGCGGCCGTCATCGTAGCCTGCGGCGCCGTGCCCGTGATCCCGGACATTCCAGGTATCGACGGCCCCCAGGTCTGCACCGCGGAGGATGTGCTCTCGAGAAAGGCTGTTCCCACTGGGCGGGTGGCCGTCATCGGCTCGGGCCTCACCGGCCTGGAGACCGCCGCGAAGCTGGCCTCCCTGGGGCGCCACCGGATCAGCCTGGTGGAAATGCAGGACAAGATCGGCCCCGGTATCTTCCCCGCCATTCTGAACGACGAGCTGAAGCGGCTCTCCGACACGGACTTCTATCCCGGCTGCCGCCTGGTGAAGGTGGCTCCTGGCAAGGTGGTCCTGGCCCAGCACAGCGGCCTGAAGGGCGCCGGCGGAAACGCGGCGGATGAGCACACCATCGAGGTGCCGGCGGACAGCGTGGTGCTGGCCATGGGCGTGCGGCCGCGCCACAAGATGCTGGAGGCCTTCCAGGAGGTCTTCCGCGACACCGGCGTCCCCGTCATCGCCGCCGGCGACAACCGGAAGGCCGGGCGCATCGCCACCGCCGTGCGGGAGGGCTTCGAGACGGCCTGGACGCTGGACGTGTGAGGCGAAAAAAACCTGTAGATGGAAACGCTTGATCGCGTTCCCTCTACAGGTTTTTCGATTCAGTACCTATCATCATTAACTGATAAGCTGCCCCGTCCAGGTTCCCAGTGTGTCCGGAGTCGCGCGCGCACCGCGGGCGCAAGCGCCTCGCGCACCGCGCACGAAATGGCTCTGCAGCGCAGATGTCCGCATTCAGACGGATGCAATCCGGATGAGGCGGACAGATGCAAGCTGCAGCGTCCGAACACATCGGGAACCGGACGGGGCTACACCCCCCCTCTTACTTCTCAAAATTCCGGTTATGCTTAAAGTGTCCCGGGTTCACCACCGGCCCGATGGTGCTGACCCAGCGGTTGGTGTAGTTGAAGAAGCCCGCCACGAAGGCCGCCTCCAGGATCTGGTGGTCGTCCAGGCCCACGGCGCGGAGCTTGTCAATCTGCGTCTGGTCGATATCTCTCGGATGGGCGGTCACGAACCAGGCGTACTCGCAGAGGGCGTAGTCCACCTTGGAGAGCTCGTCCTTGCAGGCCCGGTAGTTGCCGGAGAGCTTGTCCACCAGGCTGGCGTTCTGCCACATGCCTCTTAAGTTGTCCCCGTGGGTCTGGAGGCAGTAGGTGCAGCAGTTATAGGAGGAGACCACAACGCCGATCATCTCCTTCTGAGCGTCTGTCAGGTAGCAGCTGTCGTTGTAGAGGGAGCCCTTGAAATTCAGAAAGCCGATATACTCCTTGGCGTTCAGGGGCAGAATCTTGAACAAGTTGTTGATGAAGCCCCAGTTCTTCATCATGGCTTCCACATTTCTGTCAAATACCGCGTACTCCTCGTCGGTCATCTCCGCTCTGTCAGGCTTCTGCAGCCGGGAGAGCTGCTCATCAAATTCCAGTGCCATTGTTCTTCTTGTACTCCTTCTGTCTGATTTCCAGGCCCCGTTCCCGGGGCCTGTCTTTTTCTTATGCTGCCGGTCCCTGTGCTCCGGCTGATGTTCCTGTTAGGTTATTCCGGGCAGATCGCGTAAACCCTGGTGGGGAAGCCAGTGCCGTCCTTCAGCTTCGGGAAGCCGATAAAAATCGCGGCGCCGACCGGCGGAAGCTGGTCCAGGTTCCGCATGACCTCGATCTGGATTTTGTCCACTGCCAGGATATACTGCTCGCCCGGGTAGGGATAGGCGTCTTCCTTCGTGGTAACCACCGCGGGATCCGTGTCAGCCGGCTCATGGCCGATGGCGCCGATCTTCCGCTCCTCTACCAGCCACTTGATGGCATCCAGATCCCAGCCCGGATAGTGGGGCTGACCGCTCTCGTCCTTGTTCTCCAGGTCCGCCTTCTTGTACCAGTCTGAACGGAACGCCACAAAGGCGCCCTCC
>Ga0256404_1002669_pt1 | contig 38715 bp, 40 predicted proteins | sample RumenRJG_01DNA_FD_185990 | JGI IMG/M metagenome (GOLD analysis project Ga0256404, IMG submission 185990) | Bovine rumen microbial communities from Lethbridge, Alberta, Canada - RJG_01 | ecosystem: Host-associated > Mammals > Digestive system > Stomach > Rumen | place: Canada: Alberta | collected...
GGAGGAACTGAAAAAGAATCTGAATTTACTGAATAACAGGCCACGTAAATGCATAAAATATAAAACACCTAAAGAAGAATTACTGGGTAACTCATCGTAGGTGTTGCACTTAATTTGACAAATCATCGTTTTAAAAAAGCAATGTCACAATGTGGCATTGCTTTTTTTTACTGTTTTTGTTTTGCCAAGTCATCAGCATCAAAGACTTTAGAGATAGCTGCACCAGGTGCTACCATTGGGAAGACTTTATCATCCTGATCAATATGACAATCAAGGACAATTGGTCCATTAGCCTCAAGGGCATGCTTAATCGCTGGCACAACCTCTTCTTTTGTACGTACGGAAATGGCTTCACAGCCAAGTCCTTCAGCTGTTTTCACAAAATCAACTTTATCTGTTAGGACGGTATTGGAATAACGCTTACCATAGAATAATGTCTGCCACTGTCTAACCATGCCTAATACCTGGTTGTTGATGACAACCTGGATAATTGGGACATTATATCTTGATGCTGTCGCAAGCTCATTCAAATTCATTCTGAAGCAACCATCACCAGCAATATTGAAGACTGGTTTGTTTGGTGCGCCATATTTTGCACCAATGGCCGCTCCTAAGCCATAGCCCATTGTACCAAGACCACCTGATGTCAAGAACTGACGTGGATGTCTGAAGTGATAATACTGTGCTGTCCACATCTGATGCTGTCCTACATCTGTAGAGATAATCGCTTCTGAATCTGTCAGTAAGTCTATTTGTTCAATGATATATGGGCAAGTTAATTTATCCGTATCATATTTTAATGGGAAGCGGTCTTTATACTCACGTATCTTCTTCATCCAGGCAGGATGATTCTGCTGTGTCATTTTATCAGTAATGGCACGTAGGATATGCTTCGCATCACCAACTAAGCCAAGATTGACATGAATATTCTTGTTGATTTCAGCATCATCAATGTCTAACTGAATAATCTTTGCATCCTTCGCAAATGTCTTTGTATTGCCAGTCACACGATCACTAAAGCGAGCCCCAATAACCACCAGCAAGTCACATTTAGAAACACCCAAGTTACTTGCCTTCGTACCATGCATGCCAAGCATGCCGCAATAGCGAGGAGAAAGGCCATCAAAAGCACCTTTACCCATCAAGCTATCACAAACGGGGGCATCGATCTTTTCGACAAATGCTCTTAGTTCGGTAGAACATTCTGAAGCAATAGCGCCACCACCGACAAAGACAAATGGCTTCTTAGCTTCATTGATCATTTTAATAGCTTTATCAATCTGGCTATCCGTATACTTATCAAAGTTTGCTGTTACTGGATTTGGCTTTTTTGATTCGTATTCAGCTGATTCAATAGTTGCATTCTTTGTGATATCGATCAAGACAGGGCCCGGTCTTCCTTCTTTCGCAATTTCGAAAGCACGTCTAATTGTTGGTGCAATGTCTTTCGCTCTTTTGACAATATAATTATGTTTCGTAATAGGAATAGTGACTCCCTTGATATCAATTTCCTGGAAACCATCCTTACCTAAGCTGCTTGCGGCAACATTGGCAGTAATGAAAACAACTGGTATAGAGTCCATGTAGGCAGTCGCAATACCAGTTACGAGGTTTGTCGCACCAGGTCCAGATGTCGCCATTGCCACACCGACTTTCCCTGTCACTCTTGCATAACCATCGGCGGCATGAGCTGCCCCTTGTTCATGGGATGTGAGTACATGATTGATTTTATCCTGATATTTATAGAGTGAGTCATAGACTTCAAGGATTGTTCCTCCTGGATAGCCAAAGACTGTATCAACGCCCTGTTCAAGCAAGCATTCAACAACGATATCAGATCCTTTTAACTTCAATGCGTATTCCTCCAATCTTCATTAATCTTCGTTATCTACTTTTAATACTGCCCCTGTATTTGCACTTGTAACCATGGCTGCATATTTCTTAAGATAACCTGTATTGATTTTAGGTGTTCTTGGCTGCCATTTTTCTTTACGTGCTGCTAATGTCGCATCGTCGACAAGGACATTAATCTTATTATTAGGAATATCAATAGAGATGATATCGCCTTCTTCAACTAAGGCAATAGGTCCACCAACAGCTGCTTCTGGAGAAATATGACCGATTGAAGCACCACGTGTAGCACCTGAGAAACGACCATCAGTAATTAAAGCAACATCCTTATCAAGTCCCATGCCAGCAATTTCACTTGTAGGAGAAAGCATTTCACGCATACCTGGACCACCCTTAGGACCTTCATAACGGATGACAACGACATCACCTTTGACAATCTTGCCACCACGAATAGCCTTGATGGCATCTTCTTCACAATCAAAGACTCTTGCAGGACCTTCATGTGTCATCATTTCAGGAGCCACTGCTGACTGTTTTACAACACAGCTATCTGGTGCTAAATTACCACGTAATACGGCAATACCACCTGTCTTTGAATATGGATTATCAACCGGTCTGATGATTTCTGGATTTCTATTCACACAACCAGCAATATTTTCTTTGATTGTCTTGCCTGTACATGTGATGCCATCGGTTTCAAGAATGCCTAGTGAATCCAATTCATTCATCACGGCATAAACACCACCCGCTAAATCAAGATCTTCCATGAATGTATCACCAGCTGGTGCTAAGTGGCATAAGTTAGGTGTTTTCTTGCTGATCTCATTGGCAATATCAAGATTCAATTCAACGCCTGCTTCATGAGCAATAGCTGGTAAATGCAACATAGAGTTTGTTGAACAGCCAAGGGCCATATCAACAGCCATCGCATTTCTAAATGCCTTTTCGTTCATGATATCTCTTGGACGAATATCTTCTTCAATTAATTTCATGATCTGCATACCAGCATGCTTTGCAAGACGAATACGTGCTGAGTAAACAGCTGGGATTGTTCCATTGCCCTTTAAGCCCATGCCAAGTGCTTCGGTCAAGCAGTTCATTGAGTTTGCAGTATACATCCCTGAACATGATCCACATGTTGGACATGATACTTTTTCGGCATATTCCAATTCATCAGCAGAAATCTTGCCTGCATTATACTGACCAACTCTTTCAAAGAGTGTTGATAAGCATGTTCTCTTGCCATCAATTTCAGCTCCTGCCAACATTGGCCCACCAGAGACAAAGATTGTTGGAATATTGATACGTGCTGCCGCCATCAATAAGCCTGGGACATTCTTATCACAGTTAGGAATCATGACGAGACCATCAAACTGATGTGCCGTTGCTAGACATTCTGTTGAATCAGCAATTAATTCACGTGTGACAAGGGAATATTTCATACCTGTATGGTTCATGGCAATACCATCACATACGGCAATGGCAGGCACTTCTACTGGAACACCACCAGCTAAATAAACGCCCTTTTTCACAGCCTCACTGATTTTATCCAAGTTCATATGGCCAGGGACAATTTCATTATAAGAAGATACAACACCAATTAATGGTCTCTTCATTTCTTCTTCAGTAAAACCTAATGCATTAAATAATGAACGATGTGGTGCTCTTTCAACACCCTTTTTGACATTATCACTTTTCATAACATGACCCCTCCTATACTCTTGATGCAATCAAGTCTCCCATTTCACTTGTTGAAACTTTCTTGTCACCATCTTTATAAATATCAACTGTGCGATAGCCTTCTTTTAAGACATCACGAACAGCTTGTTCAATCGCATCTGCTTCTTTATTCAAATCAAATGAATAACGTAACATCATCGCGCCTGAGAGAATTGTTGCAATGGGATTAGCGACATTCTTGCCAGCAATATCCGGTGCGGATCCGCCACTTGGTTCATAGAGACCAAACTTGTCTTCTCTAAGCGATGCACTTGAAAGCATTCCAATCGAACCTGTAATCATACTTGCTTCATCACTTAAGATATCACCAAACATATTCTCAGTTAAGACAACATCAAACTGTGATGGGTTGGCAACTAACTGCATAGCTGAGTTATCCACCAACATATGTTCCACTTCAACATCTGGATAATCCTTTGCCACTTCATTGACAACTTTACGCCATAAGCGTGATGAATCAAGGACATTGGCCTTATCCACAGAAGTGATTTTCTTTCTTCTCACTCTTGCAATTTCAAAAGCCTTAATCGCAATACGTCTAATTTCACTTTCTGAATAAATCAAGTTGTCATGAGCGACAAGTTCACCATTGACTTCTTTTGTCGAACGTTCGCCAAAATAAAGACCTCCAGTTAACTCTCTGACAATAATCATATCAAAGCCTTTAGCGCTTGTTGCTTCTTTAAGTGGACAGGCATCAGCTAGTTCAGGATAGAGATAAGCTGGTCTTAAGTTCGCAAATAAGCCAAGCTCTTTTCTAATCTTCAATAGTCCTGCTTCTGGTCTTTTATCTGGAGGAAGCTTATACCATGGTGAAGTAGATGTGTTGCCCCCAATGGAACCTAATAATACAGCATCACTGCTTTTCGCAATCGCAAGCGCCTCATCTGTTAGTGGTTCACCATAGGCATCAATCGAACATCCACCCATTAAGATCTGTGTGTAATGGAACTGATGGTTGTATTTTTGACCAACTGCATCTAAGACCTTCATTGTCTCACTGACAACTTCTGGACCAATTCCATCACCTTTAATAACTGCAATATTCTTTTCCATAATACTACTCCTGATTATTCAGATAATTCACTAAGCCACCTTCAGTAATAATTTTCTGAATGAAAGGTGGAAATGGCTGTGCCTGATATGTCTTATGCGTTGTTACATCAGTAATCACACCCGTATCATAATCAACCTTCACTTCATCGCCTTCAGAAATCTCAGCGACAGCTTCAGGACATTCACAAATAGCTAAGCCAATATTGATGGCATTACGATAGAAGATTCTTGCAAAGCTATCAGCAATAATACAAGATACACCAGCTGTCTTTAAGGCAAGAGGAGCATGTTCACGTGATGAACCACAGCCAAAATTCTTACCAGCAACAATCAAATCACCATCATTGACTCTTTCAACGAAAGTAGGATCAATATCAACCATTGCATGACTTGCCAGTTCTTTCGCATCAAAAGAATTTAAATAACGTGCGGGAATAATCACATCAGTATCAACATTATCCCCATATTTCAATACTTTTCCATGTGCCTGCATTAGTTTTCTCCTCCTACTCTTTCTGGATTAGCGATATAGCCAGCAATTGCACTTGCTGCAGCTACTTCAGGTGAAGCTAAATAAATAAGCGCTTGTGTATCACCCATACGACCAACGAAGTTTCTATTTGTTGTTGAAACACACTTTTCGCCCTTTGCCAGAACGCCCATATGACCACCCATGCAAGGACCACAGCTTGGTGTATTAAAAGCACAGCCGGCTTTCACGAAGATATCAACTAAGCCATTATCAACACACTGTAAGAAGATCTTCTGCGTCGCTGGGACAACCATCACACGGACATTATCAGCAACCGTATGACCTTTAAGAATCTTGGCTGCTTTTTCTAAATCAGAATAACGACCATTTGTACAAGATCCAATGACAACCTGATCAATATAAATCTTATCAGCTGCCTCAACCTCATCAATAGTATGAGCATTACCTGGTAAATGTGGGAAGGCGACTGTTGGACGTACGTCAGAAAGATTGACTTCTACTGTCTCTACGTATTGGGCATCTTCATCTGCTTCATATTCCACCCATTCACTTACGCCAGCATTACGCATATATTCACGCGCTTTGTCATCAACTGGGAAAATGGCATTCTTACCACCTGCTTCAATACCCATATTACAGATGGTAAAACGATCATCCATCGATAATTCCTGGACACCTTCACCACAAAATTCCATTGACTGATATAAAGCCCCATCAACACCGATACGGCCAATAATATGAAGGATAACATCCTTGCCACTCACATATGGTGGAAGTTTTCCTGTTAAATGTATTTTAATAGCGGAAGGAACTTTGAACCAGGCAATCCCCTTAGCCATGCCTGCTGCAATATCCGTTGTTCCAACGCCTGTCGAGAAAGCACCCAATGCACCATAAGTACATGTATGGCTATCCGCACCAATAACTGCCTGTCCTGCATAAACAAGCCCGCGTTCAGGAAGAATCGCATGTTCAACGCCATTCTTACCCTGCACCATAATATGCGTCAGACCTTCGTCCAATGAGAACTTCAAGATTGCTCTAGCATTCTCAGCCGACTTGATGTCTTTATTTGGGGTGAAGTGATCAGGGACAAATACAACTTTATCCTTATCAAATACATGACCACCCATCTTCTTGATAATTGGTAAAGCCATTGGACCAGTAATATCATTAGCCATCACTAAATCAAGCTTGGCCTCAATTAATTCTCCAGGTGCAACATGATCTTTACCTGCATGCGCAGCTAAGATCTTTTGCGTCATTGTCATTGCCATATATCTATTCCTCCTTTTATACGCATCATTTATCCGTTGTCATAAAGGAGTCAATACTGACTCCCTTAGGACAACACACAAGTGTGTGTTGTTGAATAATTAGTTGTTTAATAACTTGTCGTCTTCAGCCCATGAATATAATGAACGGATTTCAGCACCAACTTTTTCAGATGGATGTTCATTAGCTAACTGACGAAGAGCTCTGAAGTGAGCCTGTCCACCAGCAGACATTTCAAGTAAGAAGTCTTTTGCGAAAGTACCATCCTGGATGTCTTTCAAGATCTTACGCATAGCGTTCTTTGTATCTTCAGTGATAAGCTTTGGACCTGAGATATAGTCACCATATTCAGCAGTATTAGAGATAGATGTTCTCATACCTGCGAAACCTGACTGGTAAATTAAGTCAACGATTAATTTCATTTCATGGATACATTCAAAGTATGCATTCTTAGGATCATAACCAGCTTCACATAATACTTCGAAACCAGCCTGCATTAAGGCAACAACGCCACCACAAAGAACGGCCTGTTCACCAAATAAGTCAGTTTCAGTTTCAGTTCTGAATGTAGTATCAAGTAAGCCAGCTCTAGCTCCACCTAGTGCAGCACCATAGGCTAAGGCATTGTCATGAGCCTTACCTGAGTAATCCTGCTGTACAGCGACAAGCATTGGAGTACCCTGACCATCTACATATGTAGAACGTACTGTATGACCTGGAGCTTTTGGAGCGATCATTGAAACATCTACGAACTTAGGTGGAACGATCTGACCGAAGTGAATGTTGAAACCATGTGCAAACATCAATGTATCATTTTCTTCAAGATAAGGAGCGATATCCTTCTTATATACTGAAGCCTGTAATTCATCAGGAATCAAGATCATGATGACATTTGCCCATTTAGCAGCATCAGCAGTGCTCATTACTTTTAAGCCCTGTGCTTCAGCCTTAGCAGCTGATTTAGAACCTTCATATAAACCAACTACGACATCAACACCTGAATCTTTCAAGTTCAATGCATGTGCATGACCCTGTGAGCCATAACCAATAACTGCTACTCTTTTTCCTTCCATTAAACTTAAATCACAATCGTTGTCATAATAGATTTTAGCCATTTTTCTTACCCCCTGTTATCTAGCTTTAATCTTTTCTTTATCTTCGTCACGTAAACCCCTACCGATACCTGCAATACCAGTACGTACGATCTCCGTGACGTTGAAGTCTGTCATCATTGCCAGCAAGCCATCGATTTTTGACTGTGTCCCAGTGATTTCAATAACCATGGAATCAGGAGAGACATCGACAATCTTGCCACGATAGATATCTACAATCGATACAATATCAACACGTTCCTTATGCGAACATTCCACTTTAATAAGGACAAGTTCACGATAGACGGAATTTGTATCCTCCAACTTAAAGACCTCTTTCACATCTTCAAGTTTTCTCACTTGTTTTTCAATTTGTTCTAGGGTTTCAGCATCACCTGTAGAGACAACAGTCATTCTTGAAATATGGGGATCATTCGTTTCCCCAACAGTCAAGGAATCAATGTTGTAGCTACGTCTAGAGAATAGTCCTGCAACTCTATTCAATACCCCCGGTGTATTATCAACCAGGATTGAGAGTACCAATCGCTCCATTCTAGCCCTCCTTATTTCTTAAATCTCGATGAATTCTATTCAAACCAGAAATCATTGCTTTAATGGTAGCTGTCGTGATATTGGCATGTACACCAACACCCCATTCTGCACTCTGCATGCCCTCACCTTGCATTTCAACATAAGAAGCAGCTTTTGAAGAAGAGCCAGATGTTAAAGCATGTTCTGAATAATCAAGTAATGTGAAGTGAACATTGGAACCACTATTTAATGCATCTCTTACAGCATCAATTGGACCATTACCATGTCCAACCAATGTTTTCTCTTCACCATGATCAATAATCTTTAAGATAACCTTACGATCGAAGTCATTAGTAGGATCTTCACTTTCATCAATTAGTTTCTGACTGATGAATTTATATGGTTCTTCCATATCAATATATTCTTTAGTGAATGTGTCAAAGATACGTTCTGGTGAGACTTCACCTTCCGCTTCAGAAATATTCTGAACGACTTTTGCGAAGTTTGCCTGCATTGCTTTAGGAATATGATAGCCAAAGACTGTATCCATTACAAAGGCTACGCCACCCTTACCTGACTGTGAGTTAATACGAACGATAGGTTCATATTGACGATTTAAATCAGCTGGGTCAATTGGTAAGTAAGGTACTTCCCATTGCTTATTGCCACGTTCACGATATTTATGCATACCTTTATTAATTGCATCCTGGTGACTGCCAGAGAAAGCTGTAAAGACAAGCTGTCCGGCATATGGCTGACGAGGTGGAACTTCCATCTTTGTCACGCGTTCATACATTTTCTTGATGTCATTAATATGCGAGAAGTCAAGCTTAGGATCAACTCCATGTGTATACATATTCAAAGCAACCGTCACAAGATCAACATTACCAGTTCTTTCACCATTACCAAATAATGTACCTTCAACACGATCAGCCCCAGCTAATAAGCCAAGCTCCGTTGCAGCTACGCCTGTGCCTCTATCATTATGTGGATGAAGAGAAAGAATGACACGTTCACGATCTTTGAAATGTCTGCCGATCCATTCAATCTGGTCCGCATAGACATTAGGCGTATCCATTTCGACGGTTGCTGGTAAGTTAATGATGACTTTATTGTCCTTGCTAGCACCCCAGACATCCATGACCGCATCACATACTTCAACAGCATAATCCATTTCTGTACCCGTAAATGATTCAGGTGAATATTCAAGAATCACTTTGCCATCAAATTCCGAACAAAGGTCTTTTACTAACTGACATCCATCAGTTGCAATCTTTTTGATTTCTTCTTTGTTTTTATTGAAAACCACATCTCTTTGAAGAACTGAAGTGGAATTATAAATATGGACAATGGCTTTATCGAGTCCCTTTAATGACTCAAAAGTTCTTCTAATTAAATGTTCACGGCATTGTGTTAAGACCTGCAAAGTGACATCATCAGGAACTAAATGATCATCAATAAGTTTTCTAATAAAATCATATTCAATCTGGCTGGCAGATGGGAAACCGACTTCGATTTCCTTGAATCCAAGTTCTACAAGCTTCTGAAACATCTCAACTTTTTCATCAATATTCATTGGTGTAACGAGTGCCTGGTTACCATCACGTAAGTCAACTGAACACCAAGTTGGTGCTTTTTCAATATGGCGATCTGGCCAAGTACGATCAGGTAAGCTAATTGTTTCAAATCTCTTGTACTTCTGGTAATTCATCATTTCTTTATTCTCCTTTCCAACCTTTAATAAAAAACTCCCGTCTCATGCATGTAGCGCAAGAGGACGAGAGTCTAAACTTCGTGGTTCCACCTCAATTTATTGACACCTCACGATGCCAACCTTTTCGAGTACTAACATACTCTAGCACGATAACGGGTGCGGGATCCGTAGCTACTTACTATGATTTCAGCGCTCCACTCTAGGATGAGTTCAGAATGTCATAAGTACCTTTTTCACCAACCAAGGTCTCTCTCAGCTTATTACCACTCTTACTATTTCCTTTCAACGTCTTTGTTTACTTCGGTTGTTGACCATATATTATTCTATTAGCCCTCTTAAGTCAACATATTTTTTCTAATAATTTTACGCAAATACAAACATCTTTCATACATTTTAGGATATTTAGAAATATTGTTCTAAAGTATATACAATTCATCTTTATCACCATTATACGTCCCTTAAATCAAATAAGCACGTATTTTAGCGAAAATATCGAAAACTTACTATTGTATACAATGGATATGACTATTTCTTCACAAGTTATGAAGTGCTTACAGTGTATACAATTTCGTTTCATACGAATTCTCAAAAAAAACTTATTTTTTTCGTATGATTTCTCTTTTTGGTGTGATAGATTCGTATTTTCATAAATATCGACCATAAAAAAAGATTTCCAAGAAGGAAATCTTTAGCGTTCTAAGGCGAGTTGAATTAAACGATCAACAAGCTCTGTTGTGGAAATGCCTGCATCCGCCATCAACATTGGATACATAGAAATATTGGTGAAGCCTGGTAATGTATTGATTTCATTCAAATAAACATCACCAGTATTGTTATCTAAGAAGAAATCACAGCGGGCAAGACCATGGCCATCAACAGCCTTGAAGGCAATTGGTGCCATTTTACGGATATAATCCTGAACGCTTTGATCAACACGGGCAGGAATACAAGTTGCTGACTGTTCATCTTCATATTTGCTTTCAAATGTATAGAATTCACCATGTGGTAGAATCTGACCCACTCTTGATACAACAAGATCATCATTGCCAAGTACTGCACATTCTAATTCTGTCGCATCAATCGCTTTTTCAATAAGAACCTTGCGATCATACTGTCCTGCTTCTTTTAAGCGAGGGAGAATGTCTTCTTCGTTAGACACTTTATAACAGCCTACTGATGAGCCAGAACGACTGGCTTTAATAAATACAGGTAAGCCAAGATCATGTTTGACTCTTTCGACAATCTGGCGATCTTCGCTTGTATCATCATTAATGATGACAAATTCTCCATCATAACGCTTGAAGGCGTAAAGCGATGGAACCTGCTTAATGCCAGCTGCATTAAATAGTTTTTTCGCTACAACCTTATCCATTGCTGCTGCTGAATCAATAACACGACAGCCAACATAAGGGACATTGCACATTTCAAGAATACCCTGAATTGTACCATCTTCCCCATAAAGGCCATGTAAGGCTGGGAAGACAACATCGAATGATTTGAGATAAGCAAAATTGTCCTTGATTTCTTTTGCTCCTTCTAGCCATGCATCACTCGCATAATCACGTACTTCATCGGCAAGCTTATACCAAGCGCCTTCTCTTGTGATTCCCATAACCTCAACATCAATCTCATCCTTGACATATTTACGAATATTTGTACAAGACATTCGTGAGATACTATGTTCTGTTGACTGACCACCACATATTAATAATAATTTCATGCTTCTTTCTCCTTAAGTGCACTAATAACTTCTTTAAGCTTCATACCATTGCTGCCCTTGACAAGAATAACATCGCCTTCTTGCAAGTTAGGCAATAAATATTGTACGAGAGCATTATTATCCTCAAAATGCTTTGTGTCAATACCATTTGTCTTACAGACATCACTGATGTAGTTTGCGGCCTTGCCAACTGTCAAAACAACATCAAGATGTTTGTCACAACAATACTGCCCCACTTCACGATGTAGCTTTTCTTCATAGTCTCCTAGTTCAAGCATATCTGCCAAAACAGCAATCTTTCTGCCCTGATACTGGGCAAGAACATCAATACTGGCTTTCATCGAATCTAAGTTGGCATTATAAGTGCCATCAAAGACTTTAATGCCACCTTTTAATGTAAACATATCGGCTCGGTTTTTTGTCAGTTCAAAAGTCGCAATACCTCTCTTGATTTTTTCAACTGGGATATTAAGACTTAAACCAACGGCAATTGCACTTAAGGCATTATAGATAAAATGCTTACCTGGTTCATTAACGACAAATGTTTCATCTTGTCCATTAATATCCGCCTTAAACACGGAGCCAGCTTCATTTAAAGCAATATCATAGGCCTTTAAATCAACATCACCATCAATACCCACTTTATAGACTTCATAATCGTTGGTGCTATTGACTCTCGCTAGCATGTCATTATCCCCATTGACAATTAAGCGGCCACCCTTCTTAAGGCCATGGGTAATTTCCATTTTGGCCTTAAGAATGTTTTCTCTTGAACCGACTTCACCAATGTGGGCAGTTCCTACATTCGTAATCACAGCAACATCGGGCATGGCAATATGTGTAAGATAATCAATCTCACCTAAATGATTCATTCCCATTTCAATAACCATGGCTTCTTCATGCTGGTAATTGAAGATTGTAAGAGGTACGCCAATATCATTATTAAAGTTACCCTGTGTCTTCAATGTTGTATAGCTTTGTGCGACAACTGAAGCAATCATATCCTTCGTGCTTGTTTTCCCAACAGAGCCAGTTACACCAACAACCAATGCCTGTGATTTTTCTCTCATATAACGAGCAATATCACCCATAGCCTGATGTGTATCTTGAACTAAGATGAGATTATGGTGCATATCTTCAATTGGATGATTTGTAAGCGAAGCAATTGCTCCTTTTTCAAAAGCTTGTGGAATAAAATCATGTCCATCACGCTTGCCCATCAATGGGATATAGAGATAACCTGGATTTACATGACGTGTATCCTGTGTAATTCCAGTCACTTCATCATTTTCATTTCCACTTAATAACTGTCCCTTTGTCGCTTTGACAATTTCCTCAATTTTCATAATTTTCCCCTATTTAAATAAACGTCCTTTTTTATGATTTGTCGTATTGACAGAGACCCAATGGCCATTTTCTTTTACAATTAAGTTGTTGCCAATAATACTATAATCATAGTAACCGGCAATCATGCCTTTATAGACATATTCCTGTTTCTTGTCACTTAAAGAAATTCTCACAATACCTTTACCACCAACATAGCTATAGGCATATTGATCATTAATAAGTGCACTGCCCATTAAGCCTGAGGCAATTGTATCACTTGTCTTGTTCTTTAAATCAAGAACAATCAAACTGCCATTATCATCCACATAGTAAAGACACTCTTTATTGTAGACAAGAGTATGGGCATGGGTTTGTTTGATGAGGGCAATCTGTCCTGATTTTGTATCATAGGCACAAATAGCATTCTTTGTTGTATAGTAGATTAGATCACCCACAGGATTAATACAATAGACATGATCATTAACGAGCTTCTTCGAGACACCTGAGGCTATATCATAGGCATATAAAGATTCCTGATCACTGTCATTTTGATAATAGATGACATCCTTTGTTGCAACAACATAATAACTATTATTTGTGACAATCGTTCTTTTTTCTTTTGTCTTCAGGTTATATGAACAAATCTGATGTGATGCATTTGTATAATAAAGATAATCCCCGACAGCATTAATATAATTCACTGGCTCGGTAGTGATTTCTGTTTGATGCTTAAAGTTCTCATCAACACGAATGAGATAGCCCGTATCATCCGTCATATAAATATATTTCCCACTCTTCGCAATCAAGCCACTGCCAGAGAGATTGGATAATCGCTCTGCTTCATTCATCTTGCTGGCCTTAAATGTAGAAGCAATTGACACACCATCTTCATTTGCCAGAGCAATCTTAGGTGAAGTTGCCAGGTAGTAGTAACTTGCCCCCCAGGCAAGAATCATGACAAGAAAGGCCATGATGACCTTCTTCCAGTGAATTGTATGATCGATATTGGGATCATCCACAACCATATCATCATTGATCTCCTCACGATCAACAGCTTCCCCTTCATAGAGGTCCCTGACAGGCTGATAGTGATAGGGTGACTGATATTGAGGTGTATCAACCTTAAGCTTATGTCCACAATGCTGACAGAAGTTCGCTTCTTCCAAATTAGGTGCATGGCACTCAGGGCAGCGAATAATCTTCATACCACAATGAGGACAAAAGTTTGCATTCTCGTCAAGCTCATAATGACATCTTGGACACTGCATTACTTGTCACCTTCTCTCTTTTCATCAACCACCTTATAATCCACATCAATAACATTAGGATCATCATTTGACGTTTGTGATGAGCTCATTGTATCATCATTCTTCTTGTCCTTTTTAAAAGCACTGACAATCGCATAGATAATAGCTGCAACAAGCACAATTGGCCAAATGACAATAAAAACGCGAAAGAATAATCCTAAGATTGCGAGTATGATAATCACAACTGCAATCAATACCAAAATATCCATAGTATCCTCCTAATAGCGAAATAGTTCAATAAGATTGACATTGAGCCCATGGGCAAACTTCTCAATTGCTTTAAGACTGACATTACGCCGTCCTCTTTCAACATCTGAGACATAGTTTTTCGAAAGCTGGCAACGAAAAGCAAGCTCTTCCTGGGACATATGCTGGAGATTACGCAATTCTCTAATGCGCATCCCAAATCTTTCTTCAATCGTAATACTTTTTTCCATAATCATGACTCCAACTGTCTTAATCGTTCTGCTTCATCGCTTATTTTCTTAAAACGATGATGAAGACCGGATTTACTAATTGTCTGTCCTGTTTCATCAAAATAGACATCCGTTAATTCACTCAAAGTGAGTTCAGGATTGGCGAGACGGATTTTGGCTACAATCTGTGTTTTTGAATCCAGAATCTCAATGCCTGCCTTATCAATGACATAGGCAATATCATTAATTTGTTTCTGGCTTGCACTCATTGCTTTCATCTCATTAGCAATATCACAATTATTCCAGCGATTGACAGTATTGGCCATTGAACGATCAATTCGGGTTGTTTCAAATTCCATGACGGAATTACTTGCCCCAATAGCTCTTAAGAAGTCACCAATCTTTTCTGCCGACTTCAGATAAATGACATATTTACTGCGTCTTTTTATGACTTTCGCATTGAGTTCATATTCATTCATGAGCTGCATAATATAGTGTGCTTGTTGTTCACTATCCGCACTCATTTCAAGATGATAGTTTGATGTATCAGGATTGTTGACTGAGCCTGATGCAAGAAACATACCAGCGAGATAGGCACGTTTTGTGTCGGGGGTATTGATGATGGCATCACTAGGTACTTCAGGAAAACCAAGGCCGTCCATGAGATGGAGATCATCAAGTATGACTTTTGCCTTTGAGACACGTAAAACATAAATATTATTTTTTGCAAGCTTCATCTTACGTGAAACCATGAATTCAATACTTGGATGATAAAGTTCTTTTAAGAGCTTATGGACAAAACTTGCAACCTTGGCATTTTCTGTACGAATCGTTAAGCTCATGCCATTGCCTAAATGTAATGTCCCTGTCACCTTGATCAGAGCTGTCAGCAAGGCTTTGGAACAGGGGATATCAAAGTCATTAAAGACAATTTCTTCTTTGACTTTTCTTGAAAAAGAGAGCATGAATAATCTCCTTTCTAATGATCGGCATCACGGTGCCATTTATAAACCTGGTAGAATTGTGAATAGTAGTCATAGAGATAATTGGTCAAAGAAACAGAACGATGCTGTCCACCTGTACATCCAATACCTACAATAACCTGCATTTTACCTTCTTTTTCATATTCTTTTAATAAGTAATTATAATAAGTTGTTGTTTTCTTGATGAATTCCTGTGTTTCTGGCTTATCGATGACATAGTCATAGACCTCTTTGTCATTACCCGTTTTATGTCTTAATTCTTCTACATAGAATGGATTAGGCAAGAAACGTACATCAAGAACAATATCTGCGTCTTTAGGAACACCATATTTATATCCAAAAGATACAAAGCTAACTCTAAAGACTTCTTGAGCAGTATCATTGAATGATGATTCTAATACTTGTTGCAATGTTGTAGGCTTTAGGAGTGTTGTATCTATGATTCTATTGGCACTTGATGAGATTTGTTCAAAAATCTTGCGTTCAAGTTCAATGGCTTCTGTCAGTGAACTTGCCTTATTACGGATAATAAGCGGATGAGAGCGTCTTGTCTGTTTATAGCGATGAATAAGCTTACCATCGGCACAATCAAGAAAGACAATATAGAGATTAATCCAGTCTAGGTTATCAAGCACACGGATAGCCTGCATGGCATCATTTAATGAGACTGCCATGGCAATCTTCTGATAAGGTGAATGTCTAAGATAGTCACCAAAAGCTTCTAATAAATCAACCGGATAGTTATCAATACAATAATATTGCATATTTTCAAAAACAGCCATGGCCTGTGTTTTGCCTGCTCCAGACATACCTGTTACAAGCACAACATCAGTTTTATGAATATCTGTACGCTTTTCCATAACGAAGCCTCCTTTTAGTCACCACATTATAGCATCTATTCCACCATTTTCCAATTATAAGTGTACATATCCTAAAGAAAAAAGATAGGTTGCCCTATCTTGAAAGAATTTCTTTCACTCCTGCCATGAAGGCATCCATTTGTTCATCAGTGCCAATTGATACACGCAAATAGTTATTAATACGATTGGCATTGAAATAGCGCACAATAATCCCTTTTTTACGTAATTCCTTAAAGAGATATTCAGCTTTGACTTCTGGATGAGAAATAAAAATGAAGTTGGCATAGCTTTCAGGAATCATAAAGCCAAGCTCTCTAAGTTCAGCACTTATACGTATACGTGTAGCCATGACCTTTTTAGCATTCTCCTCGATATATGCACTATCGGCAACACTTGCTTCACCAATAGCCTGATTGAGAGCATCGATTGGATAGGAGTTGAAGGAATTCTTCACATCATAGAGATGGGAAATCAGTTCCTTATTCCCATAAGCTGCACCAAGACGGCTGCCAGCTAAGCTTCTGAATTTTGAGAATGTCTTGATGATCATTAAATTCTCATAATCATCCAATAAGCTTAGACAGCTTGTCCCCCCAAAATCAATATAAGCTTCATCAATCACAACCACAGCATCGCGATTATGATCTAAGATATCCTTAATATCATCAACACTTAACAACAAGCCTGTTGGGGCATTTGGATTAGGGAAGATGACTCCCCCATTATCACCATAATAGTCTTCTTTATTGATTGTGAAATCATCACATAAAGGAACTTTATGATAGTCAATCTGATAGAGTTCACAATATACAGGATAGAAAGAGTAAGTAATATCAGGGAAGAGAATAGGTTTCTCGCCATTAAAACATGTCAAAAATGTCAGAGCAAGAACTTCATCACTACCATTACCAATAAAGACCTGTTCATCTTCTAAATGATGATAGCTCGCTAAAGCATGTCTTAAATTCTCGGCATCCGCATTAGGATAGAGTCTTAGACGGTTGGCATCAAATCTTTGTATAGCCTCTCTAACCTTTTCTCCAGGATCATAGGGATTTTCATTTGTATTCAGTTTAATTAGATTCTTCATTTTAGGCTGTTCCCCAGCAACATAGGGTTCAACCTGTCTTAAATTATCTCTCCAGCTCATAATACCCTCCTAAGATATCATCAATAAATTCATAAACGTAGCTATAGCTTTTTTGCGCTTTTTCTTTAATACTTAGATCACTAAAATGAAATGTTGCCCCAACATCACACATCTCAATCATTGATAGATCGTTGTAAGAATCACCAATACCAAAAGTCCGATGCTTATCACCTAAATAATGCACAAGATCTTTAATGCCTGTTCCTTTAGAACAATGGGCTGGTACGATATCGAGGAAGATTTCATTACGATGGGCAGTAGCTTCATCCCTATAGTTTTCATTAATGATATCCATATATTTCTGTGTAATAGAGAAATCATCAGTATCCTGATGTGTACAAAGAATGGTAAAACCATGAGAACGATGATATTCATCAATGAAATCTAGATCTGTTGGTTTGTGGGAAGGGAAGTAGGCACACTTGCCTTGATAATAGGACAGCTGTTCATCATCATTCGCAAAATAGCTATATAAATGCTTCTCTTTCACAAGCATATCCAGAATTTCTACACCTGCTTTTTGACTTATACGATGTTCAATAATAGCTTTTTCACCATCATAGATTTCCCCACCATTATTAAGAATCATATAATTATATGGCAGTCCTTGTTCAATTGCCGGAACGACTTCAAATTTGCTTCTTCCCGTGCAGATTGCCACAATGCCTCCAGCATCTTGAAATTGATGTAAGGCATCAATATCTTTTTGTGTCTTGACTTTACCATTTTCAAGTAAAGTACCATCTAAATCGGTAAAGAGAATCACATCAGCACCTCCCTATCTCTTTTCCCCTATTATATACATTGTATACACTTATGCCAAACAACTTTTACAAAAAAAGAAGCCACAAAGACTTCTTCATCATGCTTATTCACATTCTAATACAACATTCGATTTTCTTTCAAAAATTAAACGGAAAATCCATCTTACTAAAGGTCCCCCAAAGAAAATCTGCCATGCGAGTGCCATCGGGAAATTAAGAGCTGAAACCTGTAACCAAGTTCCAATCATTCCTGCTTGTGCATAGTCTTTAAACAATAATGTTGCGACCAAGCTCATTACTGGACACATCAAACATACTGTTAAACTTGAACGAATAAGAATGATCCATAATAATGGCATACGATTATCAATAACTCTTTCAAAAAAATAAATAACAACTCTTTCTAAGACAAAGACTTCTAAGACAAAGGCAATTGGCCACATCAGTTTTAATTCGCCTAAAGCCATGATGAAGACTTCATTGGTCATGCCACCAATATTTAAAGCAATGTTGTAACAAATCATGGCATAAACCATAATAAAAGTCATCATTAGGGCGAATACAATATTTTGGAATTTTGTTTTTGGCATTTTCATACTCCTCTTCTATATTTACGTGTTGTTCATACCACATTGTATGTTGCCAATTTTACCGCATTGATAGGACTATAACATAAAAGTTGTATTTATGTAAGAAAAAAAGATAGAATTAACTATCTTTTCAGAGAATGATTCCCATTTGTCATTACACGCAGAGTGCTCTTATAGTACTCACCATCTTGATATATAACCAAAGATGCATCTTTATTGTAAGCACCAATCCCATAATGGCCAATCTTGTCTTTCTTGTCTTCGAAGACATCTTTTTGTTTCAAGAGCTTATTTACTAATGCATCATAGGTTTGAACAGGAACAAACGTACTGATCTTTTCACGTTCATCTTTCAATGTCAGTTCATCAAAATGAGAAAGATGGCTCTTTGTGTATGAAGTTGTGATCTCATCATCTTGCTTACGGTCATAACTACGGTTGATGGTCAGAAATTCGTTGTTGGATAAATGTGCTTTCTCAACTAGATTGATATGCACATCATAATCAGAGTAGATGACAAAGCTCGCCTGTGCATCAAATTGTGTTTGATACTGACTATTGAGGGCTGTTGTATAGTTGTTGATAGGCTCTAGAAATACATCAGCGTTGCTGACATTCTTTTTAAAGGATGCGATAGAATCAAAGCTATAGAGCTTCGTTCTTGTTTTGCTTTCTTCAACGGGCTTGATGGAGAATGTTGCGGCATTCCCTAGATCATCTTGTAAGATATTGACTGTTGAATAAATCGATGAGGCTATCGGCAATACAACAACTAAGAAGACTATCAGCAAGAGTGGAAAGAGCGGATATTGAAATGGTGTAATCTTGGCACTTTTTTTGAGATCATAACCGCAATAGGGGCAAAAATGGTCTTCTTGACGCACGTCATGATGACAACGCGGACATTTCATATTATCCCTCCTTGTAATAATTTTTCATAAAGTCTCTGAACTCTTGCTCAAATTCTTTTCGCTTCTGAATTTGTTTAGCACGATCCTTGATTTCATAATACTCTTCATCAAGATATTTATACTGTTTGCCAACTTTGCCATTGGTAATGACTTCGAGTGTTGGTGTCCAGTTAAATTTCAGTTTCTTTTGAAGATTTTCATAAAAGGCGATATCCTTCTTTGAAGCATTCTCCTGCTTAGCTTTAGCACGATATGTCTTGGTGTTGATATAATAGACCCCTTCATTCTTGTGCTTATTTAAGTAATCTTTGAGTAATGGTTCAAACTGCTGACAATCACCACAGTCTGGACGACCAATATAAAGAATAAATTGTTTATCTTCTTTCATCAGGCTCATGAGCTTATCATAGCTGACTTCTTCGATTCCTTTAACTTGTACACGGGTTGTTTTTGTTTCTGATGCACAGCCTGCTAGAAACAATGCTGATAGAATAATAAGAAAAATCTTTTTCATATAACCCCTCCTTCATATGCCTCCTATTCTAACATATGTCGTTCTAAAGACAAAGAAAAAAGCCTAGGTTTCCCTAAGCTAGAACAGACTATTTTTTGATATTCATGGACCTATTCGCATCAACAAGTGTTACATCTTTCTCTTTAAAATGAAACACTGTTTTATATTGTTTGATATTATCCTGATTGGTCTTTTTAAGTTGAAGATATGTTCCAAATATCTCTATTGCTGCACTACCATCAGTTGCTTTGAATTGTTGTTGATAAGTACCACTCTTAACGAGTTGATCATCATAATAGAAATCATATTTCATATTCTTCAGATCAGGCTGATTATAGATATCAATACCATTTTCTTTTGAAAAAGCAGGGATATTGATTCTTAATTTAAAATACAGATAATCAGTTACTTCTGAACGTGTGAATGTATAGAGTGAATCTTGGTGGAGATAAACTTTGTTTTTCTCATATGTCTCATTAAAGGTTGGTTTTGATGTTTTCTCTGTCGTTGTTTGTTTTGTCGTTGTACATCCGGTAAAGAGTAATAGCGTTAAAATGCATACAATGAGTCTTTTCATACAACTTTCCTCCCATTTCATTTTCTCATCTAAGCTAAATACGACTTGGATCAAAATAACCTGAATCTAAGTAACGTTTTTGCTCATACATATTGATAACATAAGCATATATTCTCAACCTATTAGTAACACATGCATTAATTCCTGGATCAGAATGCACTTCACTTTGTTCCCAATCCTGGCCAACATCATTTACTGGTACGATGCGAACCTCATACACTCTTGTCTCACCAGTCGTTTCATTACATGTCAATCGATATTGAAAATTCACTTTCACAAATCCTGAATACTAAATATCATATGTTTTCCAATTAAAAATCACGAGACTGATATCAATACTGTTGTTGTAATATTTTAATTGTTAGAATAAACAATCTCCTTTCCCATCGTGATCACCTCTATCCAATATTATTATATATATATTTTTTTGTACAACATATTTAACTCTTTCGAAAATAAATCTTGTACTAAAAAAGCCTAGGTATTCCTAGGCTTGAAATCTTACTGAAGACTTTCTGGATCATTTTCAATTAAGACATTACCTGTCATTTCTTCTGGTACTGGCTGTCCTAATAATGTCAAGATAGTTGGTGCTAAGTCACCTAACTTACCGCCTTCTTTTAATGCGATATGTGAATTTGTCACAATTAATGGAACTGGGTTTGTTGTATGAGCTGTGAATGGGTTACCCTCTTCATCAAGTTCTCTTTCAGCATTACCATGGTCAGCAGTAATTAACATAGTACCGCCCATTTCTAATACCTTTTCATAAACTTCACCAACAACTTCATCAACTGTTTCAACAGCGCTAATAGCAGCAGGAATGATACCAGTATGACCAACCATGTCACAGTTAGCGAAGTTGACAACAACAACATCAAATTCACCTGAATCTAATTCTTCAATTAATTTATCCTTAACAAGATATGCTGACATTTCTGGCTGTAAGTCATATGTAGCAACCTTTGGTGAAGCGATCAAGTCACGTTTAGCACCTTCGATTTCCTTATCAACACCACCATCAAAGAAGAATGTGACATGGGCATATTTTTCAGTTTCCGCAATTCTTAACTGCTTTAAGCCTCTTTCTGCTAAGTAATCACCTAATGTATTGCTTAAAGTCTGTGGCTTGAAGGCAATATGACCCTTAACGCTGTCAGCATATTTCATCATTGATACAAAGTAAACATTAGATAACTTTGTAGCAGGTGTATAACCCTTATCTGCATAGAATTCTGGGTTAGTGATTAATGTAGCCATCTGGATAGCTCTGTCTGGACGGAAGTTAGCGAAGATGACTGCATCATCATTAGCGATTGTGCCTTCAACAGTGCTGTTATAGCCTGGTACTACGAATTCATCAAATACATCTTCCTTATAAGAATCTCTTACAAACTGAACTGGATCTGTGAATGATTTACCAGCATGGTCAACCATTGCAGTATAAGCAAGATCAACACGATCAAATCTCTTATCACGGTCCATTGCATAATATCTACCAGAGATAGAAGCGATAGAACCAACACCAATCTTCTTGATCTGTTCTTCTAATTCAGCAACGAAATCCTTACCTGAATCAGGAGCAACATCACGGCCATCAAGGAATGCATGAACATAAACATTTTCCACACCCTGAGCTTTTGCAAGTTTCAATAAAGCATAGATATGTTCATTTGATGAATGAACACCACCTGATGAAAGTAAGCCCATGATATGTAATTTACTATTATGCTTTTTCGCATGGTCAATTGCTGCTAAGAATTCTTCATTCTTATTGAATTCTCCATCACTAACAGCCTTATTAATTAATGTTAGAGACTGATAAACAACTCTACCTGCACCAATGTTCATATGGCCAACTTCTGAGTTACCCATCTGTCCTTCTGGTAAACCAACAGCATTACCAGATGCCTGGATTGTAGTTGTTGGATACATTGCCATTAAGTCATCTAAATTTGGAGTGTTAGCAAGCTTTACAGCATTGCCATCAACACGATCAGTTAATCCATAACCGTCTAAGATACATAAAACGATAGGTCTTTTTTTCATAGTTATTTTCTTCCTTTCTAAACATTGAAATTTTAACATTATTGCCTTTTAAAAACAATATAGACGCAAAAAAAGAAATAAACCTAACAAAAAAGGTATGCCTCTAGTACATATTTTGTTACTAGAGTTCATACCTCAGTCTTCTTGATCAATAGATTGAAGAATTAATCGTCCAAAATCTAAAAGATTATTGAGATCAACATCTTCTCTTCCTCTTGCTGAATAGACGATGATTTCACCATCATAATACTCAAAGCGATTAGAATGAATGATGGAATTGATATCCATTCTAATAGCATCAGAATAAGAAATAAAATGATTTTCCTGCATCTTTCTTAAAAGAATACAATATGTTGATAGTGCTAATTCTAAGGAAAGAATAGTCTTAATACGATCTTTTCTTAAAATATGCATGGCTACAACCTTATTCTCATCGGATAAGCGTTCTAGATTATTTTCAATCATCTCAACATTCGTAATCGCATCCTCAAGTGCTTCAATATAGACATGTTCTTTTAAATCACGACTAGCCATTTCCAATTGCCTTTCCTTGTTTATAATAGTTAAAAAGCTCTAAGCCATAGCTCATACAAGCATAAGCCATCAGAATAGTCATCATGGCAATCATTATTGTGGAAACTATTGAGCCAGTTAAATCAAAGGCAGCGAGGAAAATCGTAAAGACAAAATAGACAGCACTGGCAATTTTTCCTGGCATCTTGGCTTGTGGAATATGGCGTTGATATTGCGCATAGACATAATAGCCAAAAAACAAGAGCATCGCATCTTCAATTGCCATAATTGCAATCACTATTCCCATTAAAGGATAATGATACATAAGAACAGCTGCTAATGTAAATTGATAGATTTTATCAGCAATCGGATCAAGTATCTTGCCTAAATCCGTGATCATATTAAAGCTGCGCGCTATCTTACCATCAAGAAAATCACTGATCGATGCAAAAGCAAGAATACAAGTAGAAATAAGATGGAATGATGCAGTTTCGACATTTAAATAGACATGCACGAAGATAGGAATCAAAGCAAGTCTAATATAGCTTAAAATATTAGGAATACTGAAGATTTCTTTTTTCGAATAACGCATCATTCTCACCCCTTACTATAATTTTAAGAACTTTCTTACTGAGAAGAAGGCACCAATCAAACCAACGCCTGCTCCAAGCAATAAGAGAATTCCACTCAACTGGTAGACAAATGGGAATGGTGAAACAAAGGCAACAAGCCCAGCTCCCATCATTTGTGTTAATTGTTCATAGGCAAATGTATAGCCATAACGTAATGCCACAATTGGAATGATTGCTCCAAATAATCCAATAAATGCCCCTTCAAGCATGAATGGAATACGGATATACCAGTTGGAAGCACCAACCATTCTCATAATGGCAATTTCTGTTGATCTTGCTGTAATGGCCATCTTAATAGTATTGGCAATCATAAAGAGTACCACAATAACCAATGCAACAACGAAGATTGCCCCACCATTACGGATATTTTCAAGAATTTTTACAAGTTTGTTTGTTGAAGAGCCACCATATGTCACTTCGTTGACATATTGAATGTTCTCAATCTTTTTTGCAACCTTATCAAGAGTCTTGACATCTTTTACTTCAACTGTATAGGCATCCCCAAGTGGGTTATCATTACGATAATTCTCAAATAACTTCTTGTTGTTTTTATCCTGAGAAGCAATCAGTTTATTTAATTCCTGATCTTTTGATGAGAATTTAACATCCTTCACACCCTTTAAGGCTTTTAGCTGTGGTTCAATCGCTTTGGACTGCTCAGCCGTTGCCGCACGGTCTACTTTGACATAGATTGTTAAGCTGTTTTCAATATTCACAGTAATCTTATTGACATTTAAGGCAATTGTCATAACTACAGCAATCAAGAGCAGAGTAATTGTTACTGCAAAGATGGATGAGAATGACATGACGCCATTACGCCAGATTGAAACAAGCGCAGTTTTACAATGTTTAGGGAAGTTCTTAATCCCACGTACAATCATCATATGTTATAACCTCCTAAACTTGTATCAGTCTTAATACAACCATCTTCAATTCTAATTGTACGTTTCTTGTACTTTTGAACGATATCACGGTCGTGGGTTACAACAAGTACTGTTGTTTTATTCACTTCATTAATTTTTTCAAGCAATTCAATAATTTCCTTTGATGTATCAGGGTCAAGGTTACCTGTTGGTTCATCGGCAATAAGCACTTTTGGATTATTGACAATAGCTCTTGCAATGGCAACACGCTGCTGCTGCCCACCTGATAATTCATGTGGAAAAGCATTGGCCTTATCTTCTAGGCCGACAAGTTCCAAGACTCTTCTTACTTTCTTACGGATTTCTACTTTTGGTGTATCCGTAACTTCTAAGGCAAAGGCAATATTTTCAAATACTGTCTTCTTAGGTAATAGACGATAGTTCTGGAAAACAACGCCAATCTTTCTTCTAAAATAAGGAACTTTCCAGTTCTTTATCTTTTTAACATCTTGTCCATCGACAAAGACTTTACCACTCGTGGCAACTTCTTCACGATAAAGCAATTTAATGAAAGTGGACTTACCTGCACCAGTAGGTCCAATGACGTAAACAAATTCTCCAGGAGCTATATCTAGGCTGACGTCATTTAATGCACGAACGCCAGTTTTGTAAACTTTCGTTACATTTTCAAGTTTAATCATTTCTTTCACACTCCCTAAAGCATTATAACACATTACAATAATATGTATCATATTTTTTAAATTTCACATAGTTCACCAAAATTCACATTTCAACTTCTTTCCTTTTATCATTTATGTTATGATACAAAGTAAAGGAGTGTTTCACCATGCGAAAATGTCCAATATGTCACAAAGAAATGCATAAAGATGCATATCTTATTAATAAGGCCAATTTTCTTAACGATTTATATATTGTTAGACGTGATGAGAATTTTGTAAAACATGAAGCTCCCGTTGAAGCAGCTCTTTGTCCTCATTGTGGTCACATCGAGCTCTTCTATAATCCTATTAAATACCATTTAAATTAGACAGGCAAGTATGCCTGTCTTTTTTTATAAATCTATGCTTGGAAGCGTAAATCCTCTTCCTTTTACTGAATGGACCTCATTCGTAATGACAAAGGCATTCGGATCAATTTTCTGGATACGTTCTTGCAGTTTAGTCACCTGTCTTCTCGAACATACAACCATGACAGCTTTGGTATCTTTCTTAAAATAGCCTGTTGTAATATTCAAATACGTTGCTCCACGATCAATCTCATTAAAGATCATATCGACAAGTTCTTCAGGCTTAGTGGATATAATTGTCACCTGAATATTGCTTTCACCAATCATCATCGCCTTGTCAATACAGTATCCTGAAATAATCGCATTGATAATACCATAAAGAATCCCTTCCATATTCACAAAAGGAATCTGGGCTAGGAGAATAATGATATCAACGATATAAACAACTGTTCCAACGGGAATGCTTGTATATTTGTTGATGATTAAAGGTGGGATATCTAGACCACCAGTTGAATAACCAACACGGAAAACAATGCCCACACCAATACCTTGCAAAGCCCCGGCAAATATCGCAGCTAAGAGGCGATCATTGGTCAGGTTGTTTAAAGAAGGTGTCTTGGCGACAAATTCCAAAAACAATGGGAAGGCAAAGGTGGACACAATGGTACCCACGATAAAACGTTTGCCCAAGAAAATCAAGCCAAGAATTAAGGCAACAATATTAATCACTAAAACACTATAAGAAAGAGACACAGGAATAAAATGTCCGATGACAATCGACATACCTGATGCTCCACCGACAATAATCTTTGCTGGAATCGCAAAACTCTGCACCCCGATTGCTAGAAGAAAATTACCAGTCAATACGATAATGGCATGCATGATTAATCGTAATATACGATTCTGTCTCAACTGATTATACATTTTCTTCGCCTCTTTTTTTCACATATGCTTTTAAATAGGCATAAATCATATCATCAAGATTGCCATCAAGGATCGCCTGAGGGTCATGGGATTCATAACCCGAGCGATTATCTTTGACGAGAGAATAGGGATGAAGGACATAGGAACGAATCTGTGAGCCCCATTCAATAGCCTTCTTTTCTCCCTGAATCTCAGATAACTCCTTGGCATGAGCTTCTTGCATCAAGAGATATAAACGACTCTTCAACATACGCATGGCTTCTTCCTTGTTTTGAAGCTGACTGCGCTGTGACTGACAAGTGACAACAGTATTGGTAGGAATATGGGTAATACGAACAGCAGAATCTGTTTTATTGATATGCTGTCCACCGGCACCACTGGCACGGTAAGTATCAATGCGTAAATCACCTGGATTAATATTCACTTCAATATCATCATCAATCTCGGGCATTACATCAACAGAAGCAAAAGATGTATGACGTCTTTTAGAAGAATCGAATGGTGAAATACGTACAAGGCGATGAACACCCTTTTCACTCTTCAGGAGGCCATAGGCATTCTTGCCGCTAAAACGCAATGTCACACTTTTCACACCGGCTTCTTCACCAGCGAGATAATCAACAACTTCTATCTTCCAGCCCTTCTTTTCACCATAACGCATATACATACGCATCAGCATTTGAGCCCAATCCTGTGATTCTGTTCCACCAGCACCAGGATGTATATCCAATAACGCATTATTATGATCATATTCTTCATCGAAAAGAAGTGTTTTTTCATACTCATCAAGACTTTTCTCAAAAGTCATATAGTCATTTTCAAGTGATTCTCTAAAATCCGCATCATCAGTATCCTTGACATAGTCATAAATCTCCTGAAGTTCATCAAAACTATTCTTTAATGCCTCATAGCCATCAACAATAGCTTTCATATCATTCATTTTGCGATAGATTTTTGTAGCCCGTTTCTGATCATCCCAAAAATCCGGTGCTTCACTTTTGACTGTTAATCCTTCTATTTCTCTTTTTAATATTTCTATATTTGCAGAAACAAACAATTCATCCAATAAAGAGCGAGCTTTTTCAAGCCCGCTTCTGATTTCATATAATTCCATTATTTAAATTCAAGCTCTACCTTGATCTGTGGAATGTTCATTTCTGCTTCTGTACCTGGACGAATACCCATATGTACAATTGTCTTAGAGATATCTTGAGAAATAGATTTAGTCATCTCTTCGAACATATAGAAACCTTCTTCAGTATATTCCTGAAGTGGATCACGCTGTGCATAGGCTCTTAAATAGATGCCATTTCTTAACTTACTCATTGCATCAATGTGATTGATCCAAGTGTGGTCAATAACGCCAAGGAGTACACGGCGTTCATAGTCTAACTTAATTTCATCAGGCAAGTCCTTGTTAAATCTGTTTTCATATTGAATAGAACAGATTTCACTTAAGGCATTGACAATCTTGGCAGGCTCATGTTCAACAGCTTCGATATTAGAAGGTACGATTGTTGATAAAAGCATATAGTTCTTAGCAACATGATCAACTAAGTTCTTGACATCAACAACTGGTTTCTTACCAGAGTTATCTGTGTACTTCTTAATATCTTCTTCAATGGCTGTCTTGAACATACCTTTGATGATATCAGTTAAGTCTTTTGATAACATAATATCATCACGTTCCTTGTACATGATTTCACGCTGCTGACGCATGATATCATCATATTCAAGAAGCTGCTTACGGATATCGAAGTTTTGACCTTCAACACGCTTCTGTGCAGATTCGATAGAACGAGAAACCATCTTTGATTCAATGACATCATCACCAAGGAATGAATCCGTGAAGGCCTTAACACGTTCATTGGCAAAACGCTGCATCAATTCATCTTCGAATGATACATAGAATACTGAGCATCCTGGGTCACCCTGACGACCAGAACGTCCACGCAACTGGTTATCAATACGGCGTGATTCATGTCTTTCACTACCAATAACCATTAAACCACCAATTTCAGGAACACCTTCACCTAGCTTAATATCGGTACCACGACCAGCCATGTTTGTCGCGATAGTAACGGCACCCATAACACCAGCGTTAGCAATAATCTGTGCTTCCTTGGCATGGTTTTTCGCGTTCAGGACGTTATGCTTAATACCTTCTTTTCTTAATAAGTTGCTTAATAATTCAGATGTTTCTACCGCAACTGTACCAAGCAAAATTGGCTGACCATAGGCATGACGTCTTTTCACTTCTTCAATAATAGCCTTGTATTTCGCACTCTTTGATGAATAGACACGATCAGGCATATCATCTCTGATAACTGGCTTGTTTGTTGGAATTTCAACAACACGCATGTTGTAGATTAAGCGGAATTCTTCTTCTTCAGTCTTAGCTGTACCAGTCATACCGGCAAGTTTATCGAATAAGCGGAAGAAGTTCTGATATGTAATTGTAGCAAGTGTAACAGTCTCTTCCTTGATTGGTACACCTTCCTTAGCTTCAATGGCCTGATGTAAGCCATCAGAATAAGCACGACCTGGCATTACACGACCAGTAAACTGGTCAATGATCATGATCTGGGCATTACGAATATCATGGGTACCATCATCAGTTGCCACCATGTATTCAACATCTTTTGTCATTGTATAGTTGGCTTTTAAAGCCTGGTTAATATAATGAACTAAAGCTGTATTCTTTGGATCATAAAGGTTTTCAACCTTAAATGCTTGTTCAGCTTTGTTGATACCTTCATTAGTAAGAGTAACTGTCTTACTTTCTACATCTACTTCATAGTCTTCTTCATTCTTTAAGCTCTTCGCAAAGTGATCTGCTGAGACATACATACTTGCCGTATGCATCTTACCACCAGAAATAATCAATGGTGTTCTTGATTCATCAATTAAGATTGAGTCAACTTCGTCGACTAAAGCATAATGTAATGGTCTTAAAACTTTTTCTTCATAGCTTGTAACCATGTTATCACGTAAGTAATCAAAACCAAGTTCAGCATTTGTCGTATAAGTGACATCACAGGCATGCTGTTTTCGCTTGTCATCAGCATCAAGTTCACGCTTATTAAGACCAGTAGTAAGTCCTAAGAAACGGAAAACCTTACCATTCTGTGTACAGTCACGTTCACTTAAGTATTCATTGACCGTAATAACATGCACACCTTTGCCTTCAAGGGCATTTAAGTATACAGGGAAGATACCTGTTAGGGTTTTACCTTCACCAGTTTTCATTTCAGCGATATCACCATTATGTAAGGCAATACCACCCATCAACTGCACCTTGAATGCCTTTAAGCCAAGTACACGATAAGTTGCTTCACGCACAACAGCAAAGGCTTCAACAAGAATATCATCCAATGTTTCACCTTTCGCTAAACGTTCTTTAAAGAATGTTGTCTGCGCAGCCAGTTCTTCATCAGATAATGCAGCTACCTGATCCTCCATTGCAAGAATCTCATCAGCCTGCTTAGCAAGCTTTCTAACGATTAAACGGTCCTGGGAAAAAGTATATTTTACTTTTCCAAAGAATCCAGGATGTTCATCCTGAGGTTTTGTAGAAAAAGGCAATGGTTTCGCCTTTGTCTTAATATCATCAAATGTCTCAACAACAATATCATCACCACGGTTATCGCCAAGATCGACGATATCGGCCTGCTGGTTCAATTCTTGATGTTCAGCACCTTCTTTTGCGACTTTCTTTTTATACTGTTTCTTTATTTCAGCTTTCTTTTTAGGCATAGTTAACCTCCCATTTGCAAAAACACAATCATTATAGCATAAGCAATCACAAAGGACAAACTTATATACTACGAAAGAATATCAAATATTCGCTAATATTCAAGTCTTTCTTTATTATTTTATACAAATCAAATGTTTTTTTCTAAATGGTAGGAACGTGTTGCAAGAATGACAATTTCTATCGATGCAGGATGATAATGACACACAAGATCAAGACATTTTTCAAGAGTCGATCCTGATGTAATGACATCATCAAAAAGCAGCACTTTTTTCTTTCTCAAGACTTCACCATTCTTAATATCTATGACATCTTTAATCTTCTGACGACCTTCAAAGCTTTGTTCAGCCTGTTTAAAGGGTGATTTTTTATAAAGCCCAGTAAATATATTGGAAGAAAAAGAAGAGGCAATACCAGCTGTTGGTATGAAGCCTCTCTTTTTGTTGGCAATATCATCACTTGGTGCTACAACAATGACATGTGATCGATAATAGTCAGAGAGGAAACGTTGATCACTTACAATAAAGGCATTACGAAGCTCGTAATCATATTGCCCCTTATAACGAAATAATAATGTCTGAAAGAATGCATTATAGCGATAGAGAATCGTCAATTTCACATCATGGAAGCTTCCCACATAATGTAATGGTTCAAATTGCGCTAAACAGGAAGCACATATGGGTGAATCATAAACTAAGGTAAAGAGACTCGGCTCTTTTCTTATCGGCTTGTGGCAGATGAGACAGAGAGGTTGTTGAGATAATGGATTGTGGATATGCATTTTTTCATCTCCTGACTGATTGTTTCGGCAATAAAGATCACTTCACCATCATAATGTTCCATCGAACGCCCTACTCTACCTTCTATCTGCATGAGTGTACGTTCATCAAAGATCGGATGGGAGGCATTCATGACAATGACCTGCACATCATCCACAGTGATACCACGTTCTAATATTGTTGTTGTAAAAAGGACATCAAGCTGATGATTTCTCAGTTTATCAATAAGTTGATTGATATGTGGGGTAGAAGATGAAACGCAGGCACTTCTGACATGTTTAAGTTTATGTTGATAATAGTGAAGATCTTCCACTCTAGGCACATAGATCAAAGCCACTTTACCTTGTTGTATAAAGAGATGTACAATTCGTTTCATTAGCAGCCAGTCACATATTTTAGGACATCTTCTTATTGTTGGTAAAGGGAGATCATGTTGATGATAGCGTCGATTCATAATAAGGACATCTTCTTGGTGAATGTCACTTGAGACGAGTGTTGCACTCATCTTAATAAAGCAACGACTATAACATCTATGAAAAATATGATTAAGCACTTCATCACCATAGAACGGAAAGGCATCAGCTTCATCCATCAATAATAAAGCAAAAGGCTTGTCACAATAGCGATACAATTGGTGAGCTGTACAAATGATAAGAGGGGCATCTTCATTAATCTTTTTTCCGCCATAAAGACAACCTATTGCAATACCTTGAATAGCTTGCAACATACGTTCATAAAGTTCTTCTACAAGGGCTTTTCGTGGCAGGGCAAAACAGACCCGTTTACCCGCGTTAATCACATGACAAATCACTTGATATGTGATTTCCGTTTTTCCTGAACCACAAACAGCCATGACAAGCGTATTGACCTTTCGTTCATAATTCGTGACAAGAACATCAGAGATTTCTTGTTGCCTTTTCGATAATGTAAACTTCAGTGAATAAGAAGCATGAATTTGTGAGATATTCGTCTCTTCTCTTTGATCTTCATCAATAAATACACGATTAAACTGGATACATTTACGGCAATAAATGCGTCCATGCATTTGTGCAAAGTAACGCGGATCCTGGTTACCACAGCGAGGACATTTCATTTCTACCACCCAGCTACATGATAACTTAAAAAGACCTCTTGAGAGTCTCAAAGTTGTCTCAAAAAGGTCTCAAATAAGTGTCAGGCACTTTCATATTATTTGGATGTCAGATGCTGATATAAAGCACCAATAAGATTGGCATCATTATTAAACTGACAAGTTACAAGTTCTACCTTCGCACATGGGAAAGCATATTGTTGATAATAGGAATAAATATCATCATAGTTCTTTTGAATCAGTTCAAGCAATAATGGCTGAACAGAAATACCGCCACCAATAGCTACACGTTCTAAGTCGACAATAGTATTTATATTGATAATCTGAATAGCGACTTCTCGCGCAAAAGCATCAATCCCGGCGATGACTTTTTCATCACCATTATTCGCACGGTCAAAGATTTCAATGCCAGAAAGCTCAACTTCCTCGCCAAGTGCCTCCTGAACATGTTTTAACAAGCCATAAATACCACAGCGCATTGCCCATAATTCCTTCATGTTTTTAGGATCATGATAATCTGTGATCAGATTGCTGACTTCACCTGAGGCAAAATGCTTACCAGGCACAACTTTGTGATTCATAACAAGACACCCACCAATACCTGTACCAAGAACGATAACATAGGCATCATCAACATCTTTTAAAGCGCCATAGCCCACTTCAGCATTCGCCGCACATTTTGCATCATTGCCAATTGTAATAGGGACAGGGATATAAGCACTTAATTCTTTCACGAATTCTGTGTTGTTGTAATAGCCTAAGGCACCGGATGTATATGTATAGCCTCTTTCTGGATCAATCGCCCCAGGCATGGAGAGAGCCACCCCAGCAACATCTTCATAGTGCTGATAAATAGATGACAATGCTTGATAAAGCTCGCCTAAGCTTTTGGGTGTATCAATTTTGCCTTTATCAAGAAAATGATGTTCTTCATCCAATAAGCCATACTTGATACTACTTCCACCAATATCACATACTACATACTTCTTCATAAATTTCCTCCACTTTTAATCAATTCCATATTGTTTAAGCTCATTCGCTATAGCTTCTAAATAATAAATCACTGGGACCTGCGTTGCATTTGAAAAGAAATGTTGATCACGCATATTAGGCATATAGTAACATAAAGCTTTATCACTGCTTCTTGCCGCTAATGAAGTCGCGAGATTCGTAATAGCGACTGTCTGGATATGTCTCTCTTTCAACAATGTAAGAACCTGTATCATTTCCGGTGTCTCACCAGATACCGTCAGCACAATAGCCACATCATCTTGATGAAAGACATCGATGCGACTTGAAAAATCCTCAACGTGAATAGCATTTTTCCCATGGCGATTAAAGAGCATCGCTCCAGCCTTGGCAATACCATCAGAAATACCCAAGCCATAGAACAAAATAGTATCCCCCTGAGCTACCATCTTCCCTACTTCCCTCACATCTTCATCAAACTCACCATCATTGACACGTTGAAAGAAGTCCATGATGTAGTTAAGATTGGACTCATTGGGTTTGATATATTCGTTGTTGTCAATCTTCAAGGCAATCTTCCACTCCGTAAAGCCAGCATAACCAAGTTTCTTCGCAACTCTTGAGATCATTGCCGGCGAGACATGAAGGATGGCTGACAACTCTTTCATCTTCATTTTGGTGATTGTGTCTTTGTGGGCTATGACATAATGATAGATTTCTAACTCTAAATTACTTAAGTATTTAATATTATCCATGAATAATACTCCTATTTACTAAAAAGGACCTGCTAGGTCCATTTTACCAGGATATACATTTTTTCATACGTTTTTTTCTGTTTTTGTAATTGAATAAGCTGATTTTGATATTCAGTTGATGCCGTATCTACGACAAGCGTATGACAAACAAGATCATGTAAGGACTGGTGAGACTTTGTGATAACCAAAAGGACAATGGAGAGAATGGTGATTACAAGTCCAACAGCAGTATAAATCTTTGTGAATGCTGCTCCTGAATAGAGTTGTAAAAGCTGGTGAAGAGTTGCAGTTGAGGCATAGATGCTGCCTTCTACAAGCATCATCATCACTACTTGTCGAAGCAGCAATGTCTTTTTGGATAATGTACTATAGTCTTCATTGACAATCTTAAGCTTTAAGAGCTTTTTTCCTAGCGTCTGTCCATCATATTTATAAGGGATGAAGACATAATAGAAGAATGTCACAACAAAGCAAAGCAAAGCTACAATTATATTCATTGGATAATCAAAGAGTGTTATTTGATTAGGAATGATTTTTACATGATCATGCATCATATAATAAGTAACCATCAAAGGAAGTGACGCAAGTACTGATCCTAAATACCAGTCAATACCATAAGCGATAAGACGCTTAATGAGTGATGTATGATTTGCTTGTTTATGGAAAATCTTCTTTATTGTCTTCATTGTATACTCCTTATCTAGACTTCTTCACCATTTGTCTTAATGACTTTCTGATACCAGTAGAACGAGTCCTTCTTATAGCGCTTCAAGCTGCCACTGCCATCATTATTTTTATCAACATAAATCATGCCATATCTTTTCTTCATTTCTCCCGTTGAGAAACTTACGCAGTCAATGCAGCCCCAGACAGTATAGCCAATAAGGTCGACACCATCGATATCGCAGGCTTTCTTCATTTCCTGAATATGAGCACTTAAATAATCAATGCGATCATTATCATGAACAGTGTTATTTTCAAGGACATCATTAGCTCCAAAGCCATTTTCAACAATAAACATTGGTAACTGATAACGATCATATAAATAATTCAATGTATATCTTAATCCCTTTGGATCAATTGGCCAGCCCCATTTCGTTGCCTGAAGATAAGGGTTCTTGCATAAATCACGTGATTCATCATAATCAAGATATTCATCACCATCACCCTTAGTGACAAAAGACATATAGTAACTAAAGCCAATATAATCCACACATCCTTCTTTAAGCGCGGCAATATCTTCCTCTGTTATATCAAGTCTGAAATGCTTGCGTTTAAAGAATGTCTTCATATAGCCAGGATAATAACCTCTTGTCTGGACATCAAGATACCAGAAGCGTTTGTGATTAGCGCCAACTGCCTTCAACATATCATCAGGATTGCAAGAATAAGGATAGATGGGTGTCATCGCCATCATACAGCCCACTTGTAGGCTTGGATCAATCTCATGAGCAATCTTTACAGCAATTGCTGAAGCAACAAGTTCATAATGAGATGCCTGATAAACGACTTCTTCCTTGTCTTCATCTTCTCGAAAGATAATGCCTGAATTTGTAAAGACAGAGCCTTCCGATTTATAGTTAGCCTGATTATTAATCTCGTTGAAGGTCATCCAGTACTTGACTTTTGTATGATATCTTTCAAAGCAGACTTTCGCAAAACGTGTAAAGAAGGTAATGAATTGACGATTACGCCATCCGCCATAATCTTTGACAATGCCATAAGGCATTTCAAAGTGGGATAAAGTAATAATAGGCTTAATATCGTTGGCAAGCAGTTCATCGAATAAATCATCATAGAATTTCAAGCCTTCTTCATTAGGTTCTTCTTCATCCCCATGGGGAAAGATTCTCGCCCAGGAGATGGAAGTGCGAAAGCACTTAAAGCCCATCTCTTTAAATAAAGCAATATCTTCCTTGTAGTGATGATAGAAATCAATGGCTTCATGGTTGGGATAGTAGGCATCAGGTAAAATCGTTTCCGTAATAATGCGCTTAGTATTCACATTACCAGCCGTCATCATATCAGAGACATTGGGTCCCTTTCCCCCAACATCCCAGGCGCCTTCTACCTGATGAGCTGCAACCGCCCCGCCCCATAGAAAGTCTTTACGCATTTTCTACCTCCTGCTTGATGGCTGCTCTTGTGCTAGCCATGACGAATGGTAAATAAATCAGTGTTGAGACTGCTAAACAAACTACTCCAACAATTAATGACATGAGGCTTGTAGCACCAGAACCTAGAAATGGTGTTAGTATTTCTGGTGTTGTCCAAGCAACTGAGTAAGCAACTGGTGGAATAATCTTTGTCACAACAAAGAAATAACCAATCAAATCACATACAACAGGGGCAAGAATAAATGGAATCAAATACATTGGATTCATAACAATTGGTAAACCAAAGATAATTGGTTCATTGATATTGAATAGTCCAGGCACAAATGACATCTTGGCAATTTCATATTGTGATTTATTCTTTCTGCCCACAATAAAGATAGCGATAATAAGGCCAAGTGTTGCCCCAGATCCACCACCATTACCAAAGGCATCGTTGATTGAACCCCAGTTGATTGGGAAAGGTGCGCCCCAGGCAGAACCATGCTGAGCAACATAAGCTAAGTTCGCATTACCCTGTTCTGTCCAGATGACTGAGCGTAAAGCTGAAAGTGTATTAGGGCCATGAATACCAAGTACCCATAAGAGCTGCTGAACAACGACAAAGACAATAATTGTTCCCATTGATGAACCAAGAGAAGTAAGTGGAGCCTGAATTGTAGAATAGATAATCACCTGAATACCATCAGTTGTTACTTTAGAGAAAATAAAGTTTAAGATAGCCATTACAGCTAAAACAATCATAATTGGAATCAATAAATTGAATGACTGAGAAACTGCAGGTGGCACCATTTCTGGCATCTTTATTCTTAATTTGTCGTTGCGACCTAAACGGGTTAAGAGTTCAGCCGTAATCAAGCCAAAGATAATTGCAACGAATAACCCCTGTGCACCAAAATAAGTTGTTGAAAGACCCGTACCAGCTTTACCCACAAAATTCTTAGCAGCAGGATAAAGAATGAAATAAACAGATAATGAAGTAATACCACATAATACTGCATCACCCTTCATATTCTTACCTAGTTCATAAGCAACTAAGAATGCAATAATCAAAGCAAGAATATTTGTCGTACCATTAATAACTGAAGCTAATACTTTCTGATAACTTGCAAGATTAGGAATGAGCTTATCGAGATGTAAGAGTGAAGCAATAAATCCAGTTGGATCAAGAAATACATAGTTAATTAATAAAACCATCGAACCTGCCATTGTCAATGGAAATGACAATGTGAAGGCATCACGTACAGCTGCAACATGGCGCTGCGAGTTAATTGCTCCGGCAAGCGGAACAAAATACTTTTCCATAAAGTTCTGCATCTTTTCCATAATTAATTTCCTTCTTCTTTCTTTGAAAACGTTTTCTTTTTATCGACAAATCCCATTGTACTCATATACAAAGAAAAAGGAAGAGCTTCAGCCCTTCCTTAAATGCTTTCACTTTCTTTAAAAAAATGACATTTTTGTAACAGTTTGTAACATATAGAACAAACAATACATTATTCCTTCATTTTCTGATAGAATGCCTTTATTTGGTAGATTAAAGCAAATGGTCCTAATATCGCAAAGAAGATATTCACAAAATCATAGTTAAACATCTGTGTCAAAATTCTCGTCATTGTAACAACATTCCAGATGGCAGTATTGAATAGCCAAAATATGCGGATTGCCATAACTAAGTAGCCTCTATTTCTGTTCGCCAATATGCGTATGGTGGTGCATTACACTGCTGCGAATTTGGTGGGTAAGGACAAGTCAGTTTTTCAACATAGCGAACAACATTAAATTTCTTCCTTGTTCTTGATTTCACTAAACTTTTTATAACTTCTTTAGAGACATATCCACATGCATCAATTCCTGAAACACCCTTAATTATTTTACAACCTGTTTTTATGTCTCCACCAATAGAATAAGCATTATATAACCATACCAAAATTTTATAAATAACTTTTTTCATACCTCTTCTTTTTCCACTTTGAGCATTTTCATTCTCTCCTGCGGTTTGTGAAGTAAGTATTGCCACAGATAGATCTGAATTAACAATTGAAATTGAAGTCGTTCCGTCTCCATTATATTGAATAAAAACATTTTCATCATGTCTAGATATATTATATTGATTATCAATCATGGAAATAAAAATTTCATCACCACTTTCTCTTGGAATTGTACACATTGACTCATTAGTAGAAGGAGTCTCAACAGCTTTAACAGTTGAAATGGATGCAGAAAAAATGTATAAAACAATAAATATTTGAGGCTTCTGCACTATGTGTGGGTAGAATCATCGAAGTTCATAGGGTAACTTGATCCCATGGTAAAGATCGGAACATACGATCATAATCATATCAATCAGATTCTGTATGTTCCTAAATCCATAAGA
>Ga0256404_1002670_pt1 | contig 38713 bp, 35 predicted proteins | sample RumenRJG_01DNA_FD_185990 | JGI IMG/M metagenome (GOLD analysis project Ga0256404, IMG submission 185990) | Bovine rumen microbial communities from Lethbridge, Alberta, Canada - RJG_01 | ecosystem: Host-associated > Mammals > Digestive system > Stomach > Rumen | place: Canada: Alberta | collected...
CATCGTCAGGCAATGGATGCTTTCCGTCTCTATATGATAGTTGGAGGAATGCCGCAAGCCGTCAAAAAGTATGTTGAGACCAAAGACTTTGATGCCGTAGATGCAGCAAAGCGCGATGTACTGACTATCTATCGAAATGACATTTTCAACTATGCAGGTGAGATAGCTGACAAGGTGGTGTCTATCTTCGACCAGATTCCTCCTCAGCTCTCCAAGCACGAAAAAAAGTTTCGGTTGTCAGCCTTGAAACCTGGTGCGAAATACCGCGATTGGGACGATGCTTTCTTCTGGTTGAAGGATGCGAAAGTTGTCAACATCTGTTACAATTCGACAGAGCCGAACATCGGATTGAAGATGAACGAAGACCGTACGACATTGAAGTGTTATATGAACGATACGGGCTTGTTAATTAGCCATGCTTTCGATGAGAAGGGCATCGTTTCGTCTGAGATTTACCAGAAACTGCTCTTTGGAAAGCTGGAGGTGAACGAGGGAATGCTCATTGAGAATATCGTGGCTCAGATGCTGACAGCCAGCGGTAACAAGCTCTTTTTCTATAGTAAGTCGTCAGAGGAAGCCGAGGAACGAATGGAAATAGACTTCTTGCTTCAAAAGGATAAAGTGACCAGTCGCCACAATATCCGTCCGATAGAAGTCAAAAGCGGCAAGAACTACACTTTATCTTCCCTAAAGAAGTGTATGAATAAGTTTGGAGAGTATATGACCACTCCTACTGTTTTGCATGCAGCTGACTATATAGTAGAGGATGGTATCACCTATCTTCCGCTTTACATGACACCCTTATTGTAAGTACAAGGTGCGTAAGTGTCATATTGGAGCCATTTTACTTCCGCTAAATTATAGGTTTGGAAAGAATGTATCAGGTGGCTAACGAAAACGGTTCTCGTGACAAGCGAGGATAGTTCTCTTACAATAGCTCAAGGGCAATGGCAGCACAGGCTTCGGCATCGGCCAATGCATGGTGGTGATGTTGCAAATCATAGCCACAAGCAGCAGCAACGGTGTGCAACTGATGGTTAGATAGGGAGTGGCCAAACTGTTTGCGGGCAGCTTTTAGGGTATCGTAAAAGAAGTAGTCGGGATAGTCTAATTGATAAACCTTGAAAACGGCTTTGAGGCACCCCTCGTCGAAGTGAGCATTGTGTGCCACAAAGGGAATGTGGGGCTTATCGGGAAATATAGTTGCGATGCGTTGTTCAATCTCTTCCCATACTTTGGGGAAGATGGGTGCATCGTCAGTATCTTTCTGACAAAGTCCGTGCACTTGCTGGCACCAATAGTTGTAGTAGTTAGGCTCGGGCTGTATCAACGAATAGAAGGAATCGGCCACCTCGCCATCCTTTACAATGACGATGCCTACAGAGCAGACGCTGCATGGTTGCTGGTTGGCTGTCTCAAAATCTATGGCTACAAAATCCCTGATCATTCGTCTTTTAGTTGTCAAAATAAGAAACAGGCTCTTCTGAATGTTCAGAAGAGCCTGCTCTTATCTCTTGTAGATAGAGTATTATCTGTCAACTGCAGTGAAGTAAGGAGCTGCATCACCGTTCTCCTTGGTGATGTAGATGTCCATCTGAGCGCCATTAGCCTCACCTACAAACTTATAGTCTGTACCGTTAGAGGTCTTGCGGCTACCAACGCTTACTGCCTTAGTGCCTTTCATCATGTCGTAGGTAGAGATAGCTGCATCGAAGATAGCTGTCTCTTCTGCTGTAGGAGCCTGCTGAGCTGAATAGTCAGCCAACACCTCGTTCTCACCCTCGATCAAACCCAATGAAATCAGTACACGATCAACTGCTGCAGGCATCTTGTCCATCAAAGAGCTGCGAACACCTACACATTGGGGAATCTGAGCGCCAGGAATAGCTTTCTGCAAATCACCCACACTCTGCTTGATGCCACTGCTACCACTGGTGCAGAAAGGAACGACGGTCTTGCCATTGAAATCGGTGTTGGCAAGCAAAGTCATGACAGGACGTGCATAGGTACCCATCCAGATAGGATAGCCCAAGAAGATAATGTCATAATCTGCTACGTTGTGTGCCAAGGGCTTCAACTCAGGCAGCACGTTGCCTTGAATCTCTTCTTGTGAACGCTTGATGAGCTCGCTGTAGTCAGAAGGATATGCGTTAACTGGAGCAATAGCCTCGATATCGGCACCTGTCTTCTGCTGGATGTACTCAGCCATTTGCTTAGTTGTGTTAGTTACTGAATAGTAGAGTACCAGTACTTTCTTGGCAGGCTCTTCTGCTGCCTGCTCTGTCTTAGGTTTTGATGCGCAAGCTGTTACTAACAAGCCTGCCATCAGCATCATAAATAACTTTTTCATTTGTCTAAACATTTTAATACTTAATAGTTTTAACCGTCTGCAAAATTAACTAAACTCTATCATATGTGGTATATAAGTGACTCAATATTTAATCTTTTTTTATTATCTTTGCTTCATAGATGAAAAGATTATTGTTCATAAGCGTTGTTTTCGTGGCTCTTGCTATCCTGTATTTCAGTACTGTGCAGTGTCCCAGTAAGTTAGCCTATCCTGTAGCCTTCTTGGCTCTGATGGCCCTTATTGACTATAAGCACATTGGTATATGGATGATATACGGACTGGTGTTCTCTGCATTGGGCGATTGGCAAGGCACACAGGGCAATTTCTTCAGGCAAATGGCCCTTTTCGGTTTGGCGCATATAGCCTATATCTGCTATTTTGCCAGTAGGCTGGAGAATAAGGATAATGAAAAAGCAGGGTGGGCGACTTGGCTATGTGTCCTGATTGGTGTGGCAGCTTTTATAAAAGTAGTGCCGATGGTGCCATCAGGCACTTTAAGATCAGGCGTCATCGTCTATTGTTTGTTGATTTTGGCGATGCTGAGGATGGCTCTGAGGCAAAGGGATATTTGGTTTGCCTTGGGTGCTGCTTTGTTTGTGATATCCGACTTTATCTTGGCTTGGAATAAGTTTGTAAGTCCTATAGACCATGCTTCTTGGTGCATCATGGTTCCTTATTATGGTGCCCAGTGGTTGTTGTTTTTCAGGGCTACATGCGTTGCATCAGGCGCTTGCTCATGTACCTCACAGGGATAATGACCGAGAGGGCTCCAACTACCAGAACTGTGATGAAAATCAGCAGTACGTCAGAGAGATGCACACTCACTGGATAGGCTTCAACAATAAAGTTGTTGCCCATAGAAATGATGCCGAAATGATGCTGCATCAAGCAGAGTAGTACGCCAATCACAATGCCTGCCAATGCTCCATAAGCTGCAATGAGCCACCCCTCAAACATAAAGACACGCTCAATCAGTTGGTTGTTGGCACCTAAGTTTCGTAAGGTCTGGGCATCTTCTCGCTTATCAACAATCAGCATGCTCAGTGAACCTATCACGTTGAAAGTGGCAATAATCAGAATGAAGGTCAGGAACAGATAGGAGATGAACTTCTCAATCTCCATGATACGAAATATGTCGGCTTGTTGCTCGAAGCGGTTCTGCACTTGGAAGTCGTTGCCCAACATCTCTTCCATCTTGGCTTGCACGCGACGCTCGTTAGTGCCCTGTTTCAGTTTTACTTCCATAGCCGACACCTCATCGCGATAGCCAAAAAGCTGACTGGCGAAATCCAGGCTGGTTAGGATATACTGTGTGTCGTATTTCTCCTGGTTGACCAAAAAAAGGGAACCGGGAGAATGCAGATAGCCTCTGGCAAAAGCTGCTCCAGGGTTGGCAATGTTCACTCGTACGTGTTGTTTGGGGGCAATGACGAGCAAGGGATCGACGAACTGTAGGCCTGTGCCTAAGGTTGAGGCTACTCCCATGCCTAAGATACCATAGTCCACCCCTTCTTCCTGTAAGAGAAATTGCTGTCGGCCATAGAGAATACTGTCTATCTCGGTGATTTGGGTAAAGCTGTCATCCACTCCCTTGATGGTCACCATCAGTTGTTTGTCCTTATATCGCACCATAGCGTTCTCCTCAATGGTGGGCATCGCTGTCTCTACCTCCGGCATCTGGAGAATTCGAAGTATTCTACTGTCTTGCCGACTGAACACCTTGCCTTGTGTGGCAGTGATTTTCAGTGGGGCATCGAAGGCGGTAAACAACCCCTCCACCATCTCATGAAAGCCATTGAAAACAGATAAGGTACAAACCATAGCGAGGGTAGCCAATGCTACTCCGCATACCGATATGGCCGAGATGATGTTGATGGCGTTGTGCTTCTTCTTGGCAAAAAGGTAACGCTTGGCAATATAAAGCGGGAGGTTCATCGATTGTTAAGGTAGTCTTCCTCTGGACCTTCTGGGGTTTTGTAGCCATCGCCCTTAGCCTCTTTGATGAGGTTGTCGATATGCTCAGCATAATCTAACGAGTCGTCTGCAAAGAACTTCAACTCAGGGATGATGCGTAATTGATGGCGCACTCTCTGACCAAGGTCATAGCGGATGGTGCGCATATTACTGCTGATATTCTTCAGTAACTCTTCTGATTTTTCTGAGGGGAAGATGCTGAGATATACTTTGGCGATGCTCAGATCAGGACTGATGCGTACACTGCTGACAGACACCAGTACGCCATGAGTGCCTTGGGTCTGTTTCTGAAACAAGTCGCTTAACTCTTTTTGAATCAAACGTGAGATTTTATTCTGTCGAGTACTATCCATAGTTTTAATTGAAAATTGAGAATTGAGAATTAATAATTAATAATGTTAATGGTTTTTCTTTATGTAAATGCCTAAAGCGGCAAGGGTTGCTAAGAGCAAGAGTATCAAAGCACCATAGGCAATGGTCTCTGTTACATGAATGCTTTGTGGGTCGAAAGTCATCTGGATGGTGTGACTCCCGGCTGGCACATAGAGGGTTCGCAGCACATAGTCGGCACGGGCCAACTCTACAGGTTGACCGTCGATGGTGACTTGCCAACCATCGGGGTAATATATCTCAGAGAATACAGCCACACCGTCAGATGGGTTCTGGGTTTGGTAAGTCAGGCTATTTGGCTCATATGCAGTGAGCTCAATAGAAGCATCTTCAGCCACATTAAAGGAAGAAGCATTGTTCAAAGTCGATTTGAATTGGTTATCTACTACAGCTGTCACATGAGGGTTACTGCTTGTGGTCATGTCGAGTTCTTCGTCGGCATTGGCCACATAGCTTACTTCCTTGACAAACCAGGCATTACCCAAAGCGTAGGGATTCTCCAAAGGTAATTCTCCTTCTTTGGTAGGCAAGATGAAATACTTGGTGTTAAGCATGTTGAGGGCATGGAACTTGGCCGGATCTACTTGCTCCATATCGCCTCCAGCCTCAGCGATAGCTTGGTAAGCATCTTGCATCTCCGTTTTCAGACATACCTCTATCAGTTCGTTATACCTGCGCAACTTAGCAGCATGATAGCCACCCACGTTCTTGTGCCAATAGGAGGTGTTGTTTTCATTGAAAGCGCTGACGGCAAAGTTCAACACGCGATAGTCGGGGGCGGTGTCTTCCAAGATGAATTTGTCGGCTGCAGTTTGGGCGAAAGTGGTGGTTTGTATGCTTTTATCTACAAACTGGTCGTCGTAGAGATAACGCTTGTTTACTTGCCACATATCGAACAGGCAGAGCAGGGCAATGCCACCAATGGTGAACTCCTTGCGCAATTTGCCCTTGAGGAGAAGCATCAGCAACACCACACCGACAAGGACAATGATGAGAGAACGCAGGGCATCGGCCGAAACCATAGCGGCACGCATCTCACTTAAATTCGCCATGATGCCTGCTAATTCGTTGGCAGGGATACCGCCTTGGTCAACAACACTTTGTAACATCTGTGCCTCCTGAGGAGGAATGAAGTCGGTAAATGTTTCAGGGGTAAACCAGATCAGTAAGCTCAAGCCAGCAGTAAGAAGAAAAGGTATGATAAATTGAGAATTGAGAATTGAGAATTGAGAATTCTGTCCATCTACTTTATAGTTTCCCATCCAATGCCCAATGACCTCCTTCAATGCCAATATCGCCAACAGAGGGATGGTGAATTCGGCAATGACCAAGATGGAGGAAACGGCACGAAACTTATTATACATTGGCACATAGTCGATGAAGAAGTCGGTGACAGGCATGAAGTTTTTACCCCAAGAGAGAACGATGGAGAAGATGGTCGCTCCTAAAAGTGCCCATTTCATCGGTCCTTTAACGATAAAACAACCCAAAAAGAATAGGAACAGCACGAAGGCTCCTACATATACAGGGCCGGATGTGCCAGGCTGGGTACCAAAATACTGGGACAGGGCACCATATAAACTGCTGTATCTTGGATTGGACTTGGTCATAGCTGCCTCGCTCTGGTTGATAGCCACTGAGGCACCACCTTTAAAGTTGGGTACTAACAAGGTTAGTGTTTCATCTACACCATAGCTCCACTGGGTAATGTATTCCTTGTCTAACCCACCTGTTGCCGATGAACCAGCTGAAGGATGTTGTGTCAACTCACTTTTGCCTCGCATGGTTTCCAAACTGTAAGTATAGGTGTGGTACAGGTTACTGAGGTTGATGGCAACACCCACTACCCCTGCTGCTACCAAGACAGCTGAGGCTTTCAGGAATTGTGGCATCGTCTTGTTGCGATAGGCCTCTATGCCAAAGGCAATAACCATAAAGAGCATCACGAACAGGAAGTAATAGCTCATTTGTACATGGTTGGAGAGTATTTGAAAGGCCACAAACAGGGCGAAAACAATACCTCCCTGCCAGATTTTGCCTCGATAGGCCCATACCATACCTGCTATCGTAGGTGGAATGTATGCTAAGGTTACGAATTTCCATATATGTCCTGCTGCAATGAGGATGAAGAAATAGGACGAAAATCCCCAAATAACACCTCCCAAAGTCGAAAGCCAGGGTGATATGCCGAAAGCTCGAAGCAGGATGTAAAAGCCCAACAGCATGATGAAAGCCAGGCGCACATACTCTGGGAACCATAGTTCGTAGATATTGCCCACCTTTTTCAACGTATCGGTAGAATCGTAAGAAGGCGATATCTGATAGGTAGGCATGCCACCAAACATGGAGTTGGTCCATCGAGTACGCTCACCCGTACGTTCATAATATTCCTTGGCTTCCTGACCGGCAGCTGCTCCAGCGGTGGTGTCGTGCTGGAAGAGGATTCTTCCCTCGAAGTCGGCAGGATAGAAATAAACGAACGAGATGACTGCAAATATCAGTATGGCAATGATGTCGGGTATTATCTTCTTCATAATCGTTTTATCTTATTGCTGCAAAAATAATAAAACTTTAGGGAAAAAACGCTGCATATAGTAAACATTTAAGCTATGTTAGGCAAGTAAGTGGTAAACGCCACCTACCAGTGCTTTCACTACTCCTTTCATCTCTAAGCCAAAAAGCAGGGAGGTGAGTTGGTGAATCGGCATATTGGCTTCTACAGTCAAGGTGTTGACATGCAGGTCGCCTCTTTGTTGCAGAAGATTGACGACCATTGCCTCATCATCAGTAAGGTCAACAAACAGATTCCGTTGTATGGCTTCAGGCTTGGCAGGTGTAGTTTGCCACCCCATAGCGTTGACAAAGTCTTCGGCATTGGTGATTAAAGAGGCTTTGCTGTCCCTGATAAGATGGTTACACCCTTTCGATTTCTCATCATTGATTTTTCCTGGAACGGCAAAGCAATCTCTGTTGTAGGTATTTGCCAACGAAGCAGTAACCAGTGATCCTCCTTTTATAGCCGATTCCACCACAATGGTAGCATCTGTCATGCCTGCCACGATGCGGTTTCTCGATATGAAATTGTATGCATCAGGTTCTGTGCCTGTTAGGAATTCAGTAAGTAACCCACCGTTGGACAACATCTCTGTTGCCGTTTGTCGATGCTGGGAAGGGTAGATCCTGTCCAACCCATGTGCCAATACGCCAATGGTTGGCAGATGGTTGTCAAGGGCAGCGCGATGGGAATGGATGTCGATACCGTATGCCAATCCGCTTACTATCACAACATCCGGGCATAGAAAAGCAAGGTCTCTGACGAAATCAGCACAAAATTGCTTGCCGTATTGGGTAGCCATGCGGGTGCCTACCATAGCTATGATATGCAGACAATTCATGTTGGTATTGCCTTTGTAGAATAGTGCGATGGGGGCATCTTCGCATTCCCTGAGTCGGGAAGGGTAGTGCTCATCTTTGATGGTGAGGCAGGTAATATTGTTCTTTTCAGCAAAGTTTAATTCTTTTTCTGCCCTCTTGAATGCTTCAGGATTATCTAACATGTCCACTAATCGCTGACTGACATCAGGTATTAGTTCACGCAAGTGAAGACGGTTTTCAAACACGGCAGTGGCACTGCCCATCTCATCTATTAAACGCTTGGCATTGATGTGCCCGATACCTTCACAAAGTGTCAAGGCAATGGCACAAGTCTTTTCGTCGTTGGTCATTGTTATGAAAGTTTTAAGTTTATAAATAATTGGCAAATATTTCGTCAAACATCTCACCCCTTGTCAATACGCCGTTCTCCAAACAGACGGCATCTACTACCCCTCGCAGACATAGTTTGTTGTCGTTTTTCCTAAAGATATCTTGGTAGAATACAAATCTAATTCCGTCTCGTTGCAGGTAGAGTTTACTAATAAACTCGTCCCCACTTCGCAGGGGAACCTTGAATGTCATCGTTATTTTTGACACTACCACATCGATGCCTCGTTGATGGAGGTCAGCAAAGCTCACCCCTGTGGTCAGCAAGAACTCATGTCGGGTATGCTCTAAGTAATGCTGGTAGTTGGCGTTGTTGACAATACCTTGCAGGTCGCATTCGTAATCGCGTACCTTCATTTCCAACTCGTAGATGTATTTACTCATGACTCTAATCCTTTAAACTGTAACATCTCATGGGTGCTCACCAACTTGAACAGCTTGTCGGAAGGGCGTATCTTCTCGACTTTCAAAGAGAAATGGTCGCCTTTATGCACGGTTTGCACAGGCTTGAGGTTCACTCTTGCTTCTTCCAACGTGAGGAAGATAGCTCCTGTAGTAGGTCCCGTTATCAGCACCTTGTCGCCCACATTCAGTTCGGCTGCTTCGCAAAGGAACTCGGCCACACCAATGTTATTAAAATATTTAATGCCCTTGCCCACGTAGATTTTACGCTCAGTAGCTGCAGAGCCGTAGGTGTGTGTCCACTCGCCTAAACGTTGTCCTAAATAGTAACCATTCCAGAAACCACGATTGAACACGGTACTGAGTCTTTCATCCCATGCTTTTATCTTTTCTTCAGAGTAAGTGCCGTCTATTACGCTCATTATGGCTTCTCGATAACACTCGGCCACGATACGTACATACTCTGGTCCTCTTGCTCTGCCTTCTATCTTAAATACCCTGACTCCGGCATCCATCATCTTGTTGATGAAATGAATGGTCTTCAAGTCTTTAGGTGACATGATATATTTATTGTCTATCTGCAGCTCATCGCCTGTATCTCTGTCTGTTACTACATATCCCCTACGGCAAATCTGACGGCATTCACCTCTGTTGGCCGATTTGTTCTCTTCTTGCAAAGAGAGATAGCATTTGCCGGAAACAGCCATACAAAGGGCTCCGTGGCAGAACATCTCGATACGAACTTGCTGGCCGTTTGGTCCGCAGATGTTCTCTTCCTCAATGTGACGATGAATCTCTGCCACCTGCTCTAAGTTCAGCTCACGAGCCAAAACTACCACATCGGCAAACTGGGCATAGAATTTCAGTGCTTCCACATTGCTGATGTTCAGCTGGGTACTCAGATGTACCTCTTGCCCGATGCTTTGAGCGTATGTCAGTACGGAAATATCCATGGCTATCACTGCACTGATACCTGCTTCTTTGGCAGCATCCACAATGGCATGCATTTGCTCCATGTCTTCATCATAGACAATAGTGTTGACAGTCAGGTAACTCTTGATGCCATGCTCGTTACAGATAGCTGCTATTTCGTGTAAGTCGGCTATGGTAAACGGGTTGGCGGAATGAGAGCGCATATTGAGTTGCCCTACTCCGAAATAAACAGAGTTGGCGCCTGCCTGAATGGCTGCCTGCAATGAATCTCTTGACCCAACAGGTGCCATGATTTCAAAGTCATTGATGTTATATTTCATAGCTTTGTGACATTTGATTGTGCGAAGTTAGTGATTTTTCTTTATCTTTGCAAAATATTGATAGCATAGATGTTTGAGCGATTAACGAATCTTTGTTATACATGAAAATAGCAAATCTGGATTTTGGTGAATATCCCGTGTTTCTGGCACCGATGGAGGATGTTACTGATCCTGCATTCCGTCTGATGTGCAAGCGTTTTGGCGCAGATATGGTTTATACCGAGTTTGTGTCGAGCGATGCCTTGGTGCGTTCGGTCAACAGTACGATGCGCAAACTGAACATCAGTGACGAGGAGCGTCCCGTGGCCATTCAGATTTATGGGAAAAACACCGATGCGATGGTGGAAGCTGCCCGTATGGTGGAAGAGGCACATCCCGATGTGATTGACCTCAACTTTGGTTGTCCTGTGAAGAAAGTGGCAGGCAAGGGAGCAGGGGCTGGTTTGCTTCGCGATGTTCCCAAAATGCTGGAGATTACACGTGCAGTAGTGGATGCTGTGAAGTTGCCTGTAACGGTGAAAACACGCTTAGGTTGGGATGATAGCAGTAAAATTATTGTGGAATTGGCCGAACAATTGCAGGACTGTGGCATTGCTGCCTTGACCATTCATGGTAGGACGCGTGCGCAGATGTACACGGGAGATGCAGATTGGACTTTGATAGGAAAAGTGAAGGAGAATTCTCGTATGCGTATTCCAATTATAGGCAATGGAGATATCACTACCCCTGAGCGTGCCAGGGAGTGCTTCGACAAATATGGTGTGGATGCCGTGATGATAGGTCGTGCTTCGTTTGGCCGTCCTTGGATTTTCAAGGAGGTGAAGCATTATATCCAAACGGGTGAACCGTTGCCCCCTCTCAGTGCGGAATGGAGACTTAATGTATTGAAACAGGAGGTGTTGGATAGTGTCAATTTACTGGATGAGCGTAGAGGTATCTTGCATGTAAGACGTCATATCGCTGCAAGTCCACTATTTAAGGGAATCCCCAATTTTCGTGAAACCCGAATAGCGATGTTACGTGCTGAAACGAAAGAGGACTTGTTCCAGATCTTTGATGAGCTTGACCTATCTACTTTCCCTCAGAATTAATAGTCAGTTTTCTAAACATCCAGCTTGTCAGTACGTAGAGCAGATAACCAGATATCCATCCTGCAAATACATCTATCAGGTAGTGGGCTTGAATATACACAGTCGCAATACATAGCAAAATATAGAAAGGCAACATGTAGAGTGCCAATTTCTTACTGCTTCTCCATCCCATCATCATGATGATAGTGGATATACCCACATGTGAACTTGGGAAAGCTGCCGTAGGTCTTTCTCCTACAGCCTGTGATCCTTCTACTAAACTATAAAAGAACCCTTGTCCGTGTTCTGCCCCAGGTAAAAGCTCTGGATGAAAGTTAAAATAATCACCCATGGAAGGAAAGACTCCTGCCAACACGTTCTCATTGCCAATGGCAGGGAAATAGAACTGAGGACCTGCTACGGGTAATACCATATATATAATGTAGTACATGAAAAATGAAGATGCTATTACAAATGCTATTTTCTCAAACAAGTCAAAACGTTTCACATAATGCCAGCAGATAACAGCGGCAATCAAGGGATAATAAGAGAAATAGCCCATGTTAAGCGGTTCGCTAATCCATAGCTGGGGGAAAACCCTCTGGAACCAATATGCGGGTTGGAAGCCAAAAATGGTTTGCTCTGCTTCAGCAAAAAGATGATCAAGGTTGGGTAGCAACCGATTAAATTCATAGGTATCTGGATACCAGTAGCTCAATAAAGACAACTGAAAACCTACTCGCAAGAAAGCTGTTACTTTGCAAGGATATTTCCGATAGATAAGGATACAGCCAAAAGTGCATAATACGATGCAAACCCTTTCCATCAACATCTCCAACGGATGGTCCATTTGGTTAAAGAGGAGAATAATGGCTATTGAAGTCAATGCGGTGTAAATGAGAGCAGCTTTCTCTATCAAATATTCACCTTTGCTGGGTCCAATTCTATTAAACCAGTCTAAAGCCATCCTGCCTCCTTATACCATGCAATGGTCTCTCTTACTCCCTTGTCTAATTGATACATAGGCTTATAACCTAATTCCTCGATAGTGGGTGTGATGTCACAACGCCAATTGCGTTGAGACATGATTCGATATTTGTCTGTATTAAGTGTGCTGGTGGTATGGTGCAGGTTAGCCCACCACTCAGCTATGATGGATATTACTTTCAATACCCAGAGGGGTGCGCAGAAGCGTAGTACTTTCGTTGCTTTTAGTTCTCGCATGATGAGGTTAGAGAAAGTACGGCTTTGATAGACTTGTCCGTCACTCAGGAAGAAAGCCCTGTTGCTTACACCTTTCTCAATACCTAAAAATATGGCTTGAACAACGTCTTTCACATAGACAAATGTGATGTCCTGACGTTTGTAGCCTACAGATAAATCAATGTGTTGTTGGATGGATTTTGCCATCAGGAAGTAGTCCTTTTCACGTGGTCCATAAACCCCGGTTGGGCGAAGAATAAGATATGGGAAATTGGTCAGACTTTGTAGATAATGTTCAGTCTTGAGTTTGCTTTTTCCGTAAGCTGTATTGGGTTGGGGCTCATCGTGTTCAGTGATAGGTCGGTAATCCTTTTCATGAATCGGTCCGAATACACTTAGTGTGCTGATGAAGACAAACAGTTTGGGAGTTTGTCCTGTCGCTATCAATGCTTCCACCAGATTTTTACTTTGTAGGTAGTTCACTCGTTCGAAATCCCTTTTATCAGCACATTTGGTCACTCCAGCGCAATGCACAATATATGTGAAGGCACCATGAGCAGAAGCATGCTCCTTTAGTTGTTTCTGTAAGATGTCAGGATGTGTGTAGTCAAGCTCAATGAAATGGGTTGCAGGATTCTGCAAGTACTGTTTACTGCTGCTCTTTCTGATGGCAGCCCAAGTGGAGAAACCTTTCCGTAAGGCCTCCTCTACAATAAAACTTCCAATAAAGCCGCTTGCTCCAGTTACCAGAATACTATCCATTTCTTTCTCTTCTTTCGGTTGCAAAGATAGTGCAAGCCGAAGACAGAACAAAATAAACTTGTTTATTTTTTATGTTGAGGCGCCACGATCTTATTTTAATTCATGCAAGTTTCTCTCTCTAACCTTTGTAGGTAGAGTCTAATTCTCACTTTTTTTAAAGGAGCGCTTTCTATCACTCGACGGAGACTTTGCTATGACCCGACGGAAAGCCTCCTATGAGTCGTCGCAGTATCTCCTATGGGGGTACGGGAGATACTGCGACGGGTGATAGGGGATACTCGGACGACTCATAGTGGCCATTCCTTTACCTTGTAGCTGGTTTTAGAACGACAGATAGGAATAGCTGCTTTTGTTCATCGGAGTTTAGAGCGACTTTATGTCTTTGGCATCTTCCGGCATTACATATCTGTCGCCAGTACCTTTACTGATAGCTTCGCGGAACATCTGGTCGTAGCCAGGAGTGGACCTTTGACCTTGAATGACCACTCCGTTTTCCGAAGGTTTAACAATCTGGTCGTTGTGTTTCACCGCAATAAGTCTGAACAACTTGTCCCAGCGCTCCATCATTTGTTTAGTATAGGCAGCTGTCTTGTTGGTAAGGTAAGCAGCCTTTTCACGTTTGGTAAGATTTTCCACATCTTTCAATACCTGTTCTTGGTCTGCAGCATAGAAGTCTTCCAATTCTTTCTGTGCATCACGAAGGTCGCCAATCATCACGCTATAACGGGGATAAATCATATTGGCTACCACGTTATTTACCCAAAATGCACTTTTCTCGCTATACACATTGCTCTGGTTGTTTTCCCTACGGAAAGCTTCTGGAACCTCCTTGACTCCACAATACACTGGAACGTAGGCAATCATGTTGGCATCATCGCAGTTGAAGTACATGATGCCACCCACATCGTCAGGTAACCATCCACGGAGTTGGGAAACCAAAGTGAAGCCAGACTGTGGCGTACCAATGGCGCGCTCGCGGAAATATTTCTTGCCATTTACCTCCCAGTTCATCGGTAATGGGCGATAGGGAGAGCTCCAAGGACCGGCACTCATGTCAGCTGTCATGTCCAAAGGTGTTCCTTCAAAATGATCTCGCATATCATTCATGATGTCGCGAACAGATACTTTCTTGTTAGGCTTGATGTATAGAGGTAGGTGGTCGCAGACATCAAACTGACCGTTGATATAGGGTAAATATTTGTCCATTTCAGCAACATCAGCCACGTGGTGGCGGAAAAAACTCCATACGCGAGCATCTGCATAACGAACATTCTCGAATGTCAACGGACAATAGGCATCACGGAAACTGAAGTCCTCATCCTTTCCACTAAAATAGCCCTTTTCACGTGCGAAAGAAATTACATCCTTAGAATATAGGCAGTTCTTTGGGTCTTTTAGTGGGAACTGACGGATACGAGAGATGTTGGCATGAGCACTGATGCAGTCGTCAGGAATGCGAACGGCTACCCATACAGCTCCTTTTCGACCAGGACCCTTGCCCATGATTTCCAATATCCATGCCTCGTTCTTATCGCATACAGTTATGGTCTCGCCAGTACTATTATAGCCATATTCTTGCAAGAGGTCAGTCATGACAATAATGGCTTCACGTGCCGTAGCCGAGCGCTCCAGACCTAATTGCATCATGGTATCGTAATTTAGCAGACCTTCTGGGTTCTGTAGTTCTAACCTACCATCAAAGGTGGTTTCAACGATGCTTACTTGCTTTTCATTGATATAGCCAATGACGTCGTATGTGTATTCAACTTGGTCAACGTAGCCTCTTATCTGACCATTATTGCCCCATCCACGGATAGCAATCTTTTCTCCTGGTTCATGTCTGCCTCCCGGAGTACGACTCATGGATCCGGCAAAACCATATCCGTCACAATTATAAGTACAAATGACGGAACCGTCAACAGAAGCGGCCTTGCCTACTATCAGGTTCGTACAAGCCTCGGCAGGGGTTAATAGTTGTATGGCAGCAACGGCCATCATTGAAATAAAAAGATTTTTAATTTTCATAATGGTAGTCTTTATTTTTAAATATTGTGCAATTTTCGCTATTTTTATTGAGAATTGCAAACAAAGTTATATTTTTGTGGTATTAATTCCTTATAAATAAATAAGCAATGAAAAAGAAACTACTTTTTGCCAGTATGCTGTTGTTGATGTTGACAGCATGCAAGAGCGGCAGCAAGCAGGAGGCTGTTGAAATCATAGACCTGCCACGAGTTGAGACTCCTGAAGCTGTATCATCAGCGATGGATAGTTATTTAAAAGGTGTAGAAGCTGCCCAGCAAGATTTGCACAGCATTATGGTGGTGCAACATGGCAACGTGATTTATCAGAAATGGCTGAGCGAAGGCGAGGAAAGCAAGCCTCATATCCTTAACTCTGTAAGCAAGACTTTCACTTCTGCAGCTGTGGGGCTGGCTATTGCTGAAGGTAAGATTAAACTTACCGACAAACTAGTGGACTTTTTCCCTGATCAGTTGCCGGCAGAGCAGAGCGAAAATCTCAAGGCTATCACAGTACGTGACTTGCTGACTATGAACTGTGGTCATGATACCGACCCTACACGTATTATCCGCAATGCTGAGGATGGTGATTGGATCAAAGCTTTCTTAGCTTATCCCGTTGAACACAAGCCTGGCACTTTCTATTGCTATAATAGCTTGGGGACTTATATGCTTTCAGCTATAGTCCAGAAAGTTACGGGAGAGAAAGTGGTTGATTACCTCATGCCTCGTCTTTTCGAACCGTTGAACATTGATAAACCAGAGTGGCAAGAGAGTCCACAAGGCATCAATACTGGTGGTTGGGGCCTCTTCCTCAAGACCGAAGATTTAGCAAAGATGGGACAACTCATTCTTCAGGGTGGCAAGTGGAACGGCAAACAAGTGTTGCCTGCCAACTACGTAGCAGAGATGCAGAAAGCACAAGTGCCTTGTGTACCGGCAGGTGTGAAGCCTCAACAAGCTGAAGAGTTGGGCTTGAACAAGGAAAATAGTGACTGGGTGCAAGGCTATGGTTACCAGATGTGGCGTTGCCGCCATAATGCTTTCCGTGCTGATGGCGCTAACGGACAATATATTATCGTTATCCCTGATAAGGACGCTGTAGTTGTTACAACTGCTAATATTGGCGATATGCAGGCTGAAATTAACCTGATTTGGGATTATATCCTGCCAGTTCTGTAATATATTATGGTGTTTAATAAATAAGGCGTGCCAATTGGCACGCCTTAACTTTTAATATGTGTTCTTTACCACTTAACACCAGATACCTTGGCAATTTTGCGGATGATGTCCGTATTGTCCATTCTACCTGAAAACTCCTGGCTACCAGCACCAACTGCAAAGACAGGAACATAGGCGGCAGTGTGGCTGCCCGATGACCACAGCAAGTGTGCTTGCTCAGTCATTACTTGCTTTGCCACTGTAGCTAAAGCTTCTGTACGGGAATATAGGTTTTCATCAAATTTTGCCTTGTTTTTGGTGAAAGTTTCCTCGAAGCAGTCGCGTAGTTGTTTCTCCTGCTCCCAAGTGATGGTCAACTCTTTCCAAAAACCCATCTTGTCTGCCAATAGAGCCTTGGCGTCTTCCCAAGTTACCTTGTCCTTCTTGCGAAGGTCAGTGATGTATCTTGACAGAACATCAATAGACTGCTTCTGGTATGATAACGCTTTTAGGTTCAAGGTATAGCCTCCGCTGGAGCGACCCATTGACAAACCACCTGTTTCATGGTCTGCAGTAATCACAATTAATGTTTCTTTTGGGTGTTTCTTGTAGAACTCATAAGCTACTTTTACAGCATTGTCCATGTCTTCTAACTCATACACCATGGTAGCGGCATCGTTACCATGACTCGCCCAGTCAATCTTGCCGCCCTCCACCATTAAGTAGAAGCCTTTCTTGGCATTCTCTTTCATTAGGAAGTCAATGGCACTTTCAGTAATCTCAGCCAAAGTCAAGTCACCTGGCTGACGATCGATGGCATAACGCAAACTTGCCTGGTCAGCGTCTGCTTTTTCCATCAAGATCATTTTCTTGGCGCCATCACGTTTAGCCTTGTATTCATCTATACCGCGGGCTAAGGTATAACCTGCTTCCTCAAAAATAGGAAAGAGATTAGGAGCATCCTTACCATCATAGGTCTTGTCAGGCTTTAGAAAACCACTGCCAGCAAAAAAGTCGAAATTAGACTTGGGCAACCAGCTGGCTACTTCGTAGTACATATTTCTATGTGTTTCATGCGAATACTGTGAGCCAGGAGTAGCATGATCTATACTTACTGAAGTAGTGATGCCCACACGTTTACCTGCCTTCTTTGCCTTTTCTGCAAATGATTCAACAGGATTCTTATCGGCATCCACACCCATAGCATTGTTATATGTTTTCACACCAGTAGCTAAAGCTGTTCCTCCTGCGGCTGAGTCTGTGATGGAGTTGGAAGCTGAATGAGAATTAGCATGGCTTGCCACTGGAAATGAAGGGAACAATAATGGCTTAATACCTATACGTCCTTCCACTTCTGCCAGAAACATCTCCGTTGTGTTTACTTGATTCAGGCCCATGCCATCACCGATGAAATAGAATACGTATTTTGCTTGTTGGGCATGCATTTGACATACCGCCATTACAAACAACAATGTAACAAAAAACTTTTTCATAAATAAATATTTAATAGTTCGCTGCAAAGATATAAGAAAAAGTCCTTTTTCAAATATAAAAACGAGAATAATTATCTCTCAGCAATAACAATTATTACTAATTTAATCACAAAATTACAATTTGTTTAAACTATTTTGCATTTGTTTAGACAATTAAAAGTATATATAGCGTATATTTGTAACAATATTTGAAAATAAGTCTGTTTGGACAAGAACAACAACAACTGATCAAAAATTATGAATAAATTTTGTTTTGTAAAAGAATTGGCACGTCGATTATTAATCACCGACGCAGCAGCAAAAGCTTTTGTTGATGAATACAACAAATTGGTGATTGAAAAAATGTGTGAAGGTGAGGAGGTGAAGCTTCAGTATTTTGGAAAATTCATTCCACACCATCAGCCAAGACGCCCAGGGCGTGACCCTCGAAATGGTAGCTATTATGATATCCCTGAGCGAGTAACCATTAAGTTTAAAGTCAGTGCAAATGTTTTGGACAAGCTTAATGATTAAGTCAAGGAAAGATAATATGTTTAAAAAGGGGCGGCATTTATAGACAGATGTCGCCCCTTTCTATTCATAAAATAAAGGTCACTTATTGTTAAAATATTCAACAATCTTCTTGGTGGATAGAAATCATGCTGTTTTTACAAGGTGAATTGAGCAAAATTCATTATATTTGCAGCTAAAATAAACAAAATCAGAAAAACCTATGAATAAACTAATCCAAGGTATTATTGAACGCGCGAAGGCCGACCGCCAGCGCATCGTATTGCCTGAAGCTACCGAAGAACGCACTTTGAAAGCTGCTGACCGTGCTTTAGGCGACAACATTGCCGACATCATTTTGATTGGTGATATTAATGAGATTCACCGTATGGCCGATGAGTTTGGCTTAAAGAACATTGATAAGGCCATATTGATTGACCCACTGAACAATCCTAAGGCTGAGGAGTATGCCCAATTGTTGGCAGAGCTCCGCAAGAAGAAGGGTATGACTATTGAGCAAGCTCGCGAATTGGTGAAGAATCCGCTCTATTTGGGCTGTATGATTATCAAAACAGGTGATGCTGATGGCCAAATATCCGGTGCCTTGAGTACTACGGGCGATACTCTTCGCCCTGCTCTCCAAATCATCAAGTGCTCTCCAGGTATTACATGTGTCAGTGGCGCTATGTTGATGATTACCCAGCAACCACAGTTTGGTGAGGACGGCGTCTTGGTGGTAGGTGATGTGGCTGTAACCCCAATGCCTGATGCCAATCAGTTAGCACAAATTGCCGTTTGTACGGCAGATACTGCTCGTGCAGTTGGAGGTTTTGCCGATCCGAGAGTGGCCATGCTCAGCTTCTCCACCAAAGGTTCTGCTTCGCATGAGGTGGTTGATAAGGTAGTTGAGGCCACAAAGTTGGCGAAGGAGATGGCTCCCGAATTGAAGATTGATGGTGAATTACAGGCTGATGCCGCTTTGGTACCATCTGTAGGCAAGAAGAAAGCACCTGGAAGTGAGATTGCCGGCAATGCCAATGTATTGGTATTCCCTAATCTGGAAGTAGGTAACATTGCCTATAAGTTGGTGCAGCGTTTGGGTGATGCATTGGCAATTGGACCGATCCTTCAGGGTATTGCTCGTCCGGTTAACGACCTAAGCCGTGGCTGTTCTATTGACGATGTTTACTATATGATAGCCATTACTGCTTGCCAGGCTCAGGCAGCTAAAAAGTAATTTTAAATTTGAGAACATATGAAAATCCTAGTATTAAATTGCGGTAGTTCGTCAATCAAGTACAAGTTGTTTGACATGACAGATAAGTCCGTCATCGCTTCTGGTGGCATTGAGAAGATTGGCTTGGCTGATTCTTTCCTGAAATTTGCGTTACCAGACGGTGATAAGAAAATTGTGCATAAAGACATTCCAGAGCATACTGTAGGTGTGGAGTTGATACTCCAAACCTTGATAGACCCTCAGTATGGTGCCATCAAGAGCTATGAGGAGATAGACGCTGTGGGACACCGCATGGTGCATGGTGGAGAACGCTTTACCGAATCAGTGCTGCTAACGCCTGAGGTTCTCAAAGAGTTTGAGGCTTGCAATGATTTGGCTCCGCTTCACAACCCTGCTAACCTAAAGGGCGTAAATGCTGTAAAGGCTATTCTGCCTAACGTGCCTCAGATTGGTGTGTTTGACACAGCTTTCCATCAGACGATGCCTGACTATGCGTACATGTATGCTTTACCTTATGAGTTCTACGAAAAATATAAAATCCGTCGTTACGGTTTCCATGGCACCTCTCATCGTTTCATCACACAGTATGTTTGCGATTATTTAGGTGTTAAGAAGGAAGGACTGAAGCTCATCACCTGCCACATAGGAAATGGTGCTTCCATTGCTGCAATAAAGGACGGTAAGGTAATAGACACTTCTATGGGTCTTACTCCGTTGGAGGGTCTCATCATGGGTACCCGAAGCGGTGATGTCGATGGCGGTGTAATCACTTTCCTGGAAAACAAGTTGGGTATGAATGCCGCTCAGATGAGTGATCTCTTAAACAAGAAGAGTGGTATGCTGGGCATTACGGGCATATCAAGTGACATGCGTGAGCTCGAGGTGGCACAGAAAGAGGGTAATCCTCGTGCTATCCTGGCCGACAAGATGTACAACTACCGCATCAAGAAATACATTGGTGCCTATGCAGCTGTACTGGGGGGTGTCGATGTTATAGTATTCACAGGTGGAGTGGGTGAGAACCAGGCCAGCATGCGAGCCAATACCCTCAAAGGTATGGAGTTCCTCGGCGTGAAGATTGACCCAGCCCTCAATGCTGCTACCGTTCGTGGGAAAGAGGGCATCATCTCTACTCCAGATGCTAAGGTGAAAGTGTTGATTCTGGCTACCGATGAAGAGTTGATGATTGCCCAGGATACAATGAACATTGTGAAAGCCTGAAAGTAAAATAACTATCAATACTGCGCAAGAAAATGAATAATTCTGCGCAGTATTCTTTTTTTTTGCTCGTTATGTAGTAAAAGAGTAATCGTTTAAAGTAAGGAAAGGGCATGGATATGAAGAAGGTTTTATTTACTTTGGTTTTCGGTTTTGCATTCATCAGCTGCGGAACCATGTATGATACTTACGATGGAGCTGGATATACCAATTATACTTATGGTTATAGTGAGGATTATATCATCTATAATAATGGCTATCGCTACGGTTACGAAGCGGGTGTGATAGATGCTATCACTAACCGTATGGTATTGGCAATGGCACTCGACCAGATTCGTGCCGCTCGTCTGCTTGAGCTGAACAGAAGATATTTTTATATCTTCCACAGTATGCCAAACTTTAGCTTTGGTTACTATAATTTTAACCCTGGACCTCCCCCTCCTCCCCGTAATCCTGTTGGCCCTGGTTACTATGGTGGATCTAATCGCCCACCTTATGGAGGGAACTATGGTAACTATACTGGACGCGGACAAGGTGGATATCGTTCTAACTACGATGTCAATATGACGGAACGCGACCTTCAGGATGCTGCAAAAGAATACACCCGCAGCGTAAAGTCTATTGTGGGCAACCAGAACTACTCTGTATTTGAGAACAGGGTACGTGCTGATGCTAAGCAGGCTAACCAAAAGGTGAACGCTGTACGCGTGAACCCTACCCAGAATGCTGAGAGGGTTAATAATAATAGTACTGTACCAGCTACCCGTAGTCGTACAAGTAACAACAGTAATGTTCGCACCAACACGAATACAGGTACTAAGACTACTCCAACTGCGAGTGGTACAAGGGTTCGCAGCAATGTCAACACTAATACTACGACTCCAACTACAAGTGGTACAAGAGTTCGCGGCAATAGCAATACTAATACTACGACTCCAACTACAAGCGGTACAAGAGTTCGCAGCAATGTCAACACTAATACTACGACTCCAACTACAAGCGGTACAAGAGTTCGCAGCAATAGCAACTCTACCAATACTACTACGCAACAAAGTACTGGCAACAATACCCGCACTCGCACTCGTTCAAGATAACGGTTAAAACATTAAATGGTTGTAATATAAAGAAAATGGAGAATGGTAACATTCTCCATTTTTTTATTAATCTTCTGAAGTAAGCAATCGCTCTAACTCCTCGGCATTCAGCCTTAGGAAAAACTCACCTTTTTTGGCTACTGATATGCCACCGGTTTCTTCGCTCACAATAATGGCCACGGCATCAGTCTCTTGCGAGATGCCCATGCCAGCTCTATGGCGCAAGCCCAATTCCTTGGGTATGTCTAAGTTATGTGCCACAGGCAAGATGCAACCAGCCGCTTTTATGCGCTTGTGACTAATCACCATCGCTCCGTCGTGAAGTGGACTATTCTTAAAGAAGATGTTCTCAATCAAACGCTGATTGATGTTAGCGTCAATGGTGTCACCCGTACGTACTATGTTGTCAAGTGGAACGTTACGCTCTACTACAATCAAAGCACCTACTTTTCCCTTAGCCATGTTCATACAAGCCATCACAATAGGCAACACATCCTCGTGTGTGCTTTGGTTATCTTTACTGCCAAGAAACAACTTCACGAAAGCACTGGCACTATGATGCGAGCCTAAAGAGAAAAGGAAATGACGAATCTCTTCTTGAAAGAGTATGATGATAGCTATCACACCTACGCTGATCAGTTTGTCGAAAACAGTGCCCAGTAACCTCATTTCCAGTATCTGGGTTACCACCAGCCAGGTAAGCACAAATATCATCAGACCTGTAAACACCTTTATAGAGCCAGTCGATTTCATCACTTTGTAGATGTAATACAGTAACGTAGCCACCAGCAGGATGTCAATCAAATCTTTAATGCCAAATTGGAAAAACATATCTTATTTTGTTTCAGTTATCTTGGTTAAACTCATATTGTTCCACGTTTTGCCAAAGTCTGATAGTTTCAACGGCTTCTTTCACATCGTGCACCCTCAAGATATTGGCACCTTTGCTTAGGGCAATGGTGTGTAGTGCGGTGGTGCCGTTCAGAGCTTCAGCAGGGGTAATGCCCAGCGTCTTATATATCATTGACTTCCTCGATACACCTACTAATAGAGGTAGCTGGAAGATATCAAATTCGTTTAAGTGTGCCAAGAGTTCGAAGTTGTGCGCCTGTGTCTTGCCAAAACCAAACCCAGGATCCAGGATAATGTCATTCACCTTCATTTCCTGCAAAGTTCTCACTTTCTTGGCTAAATGCAGCATCACCTCCTTCAGCACATCCTCATAGTGGGGTGCTTGTTGCATATTCTGGGGTGTTCCCTGCATGTGCATAATAATATAAGGTACGTGTGCGCGTGCGATGGTGGCAAACATATTGCTGTCCAACTCGCCGCCAGCAATGTCATTGATGATTGAAACCCCATATTCTTCAATGCACATCTTCGCCACATCGGCCCTGAAAGTATCCACAGAAACAATGGCATCGGGAGCTTCCTTTCGCAGTGCCGACAATCCCTCACGCAGTCGCCTCATCTCTTCCTCCACCGGTAGGTCGTCTGCTCCTGCACGAGAAGAGTAGGCACCAACATCCAGCATGTCTGCCCCCTCCGTCAGCAATTGCCTCACTCGCTCTGCCACCTGCACATCAGTCTGCGCCCTGCTACCCTCGAAGAACGAATCAGGGGTTAGGTTCACAATGCCCATCACCTTGGGTGTTGATAGGTCCAGCAGTTGTCCGTTGATGTTTATTGTTCCTTTAAACATAACTTTCTGTGTTTTTGATTACAAATGTACGGAAAAAACGTTATTTTTGCATGAAATAAATCCAAGAAATTATGATAGAAAAACTTTATCAGTTATTTCTGCAGTGCAACGGTGTCACTACCGATAGCCGTAATTGTCCGCAGGACTCACTTTTTATAGCCCTCAAGGGTGAAACTTTTAATGGCAATGCTTTTGCTGATAAGGCTCTCGAAGCAGGATGTAAGTACGTAGTGATTGATGAGGCTTCTTATCTTCCTAAGGGGGACGCTCGCTATATATTGGTGGATAATTGTCTGGAGACTTTGCAACGCTTGGCTAACTGTCACCGTCGTCATCTGGGGACGCCTATCCCCACCACGACATTCGATGTGGGCATTCCTTTCATTGGCATTACTGGTACCAATGGCAAAACCACCACCAAGGAACTCACCGCATCCGTTCTTTCCAAGAAATACAATGTGCTCTATACACAGGGCAACCTCAACAATAGCATTGGTGTACCCATGACGGTCCTACGTTTGAAGCCCGAACATGAGATAGCTATCATCGAGATGGGAGCCAGTCATCCTGGTGACATCAAAGAATTGGTAGATGTATGTGAACCCAACATCGGACTAATTACCAATGTTGGTCGAGCTCATTTGTTGGGATTCGGCTCTTTCGAAGGAGTGAAACACACCAAGGGCGAGCTTTACGACTTCCTCAAAGGCACCAACGGCGAGGTCATTGTCAACGCCGACAGCGCCGATTTAATGGAAATGATTAACGAAAGGAGGTTGAACGATAATCAGCATACCATCTATTATGGCGAGAAAGATGCAGACAAACTTTCCGTCCGTGGTGAGATAGTGGAACACTCAGCCTTCCTGCATTTCCGATGGACAGCCATTCCAAGTTCCTCCCCCAAGTCAGAGAAAGACGCACGAAACAACGGGGTCGAAGGCCAGTGGTACGATGTGCAGACCCACCTCATTGGCGACTACAACCTCAGCAATATGCTGGCAGCCATCACAGTGGGGGTACGTTTTGGTGTGGCCCCTGAAGATATCAGCGAAGCGTTACGCACCTACGAGCCCCACAACAACCGCTCGCAGCTAACCAAGACGGAACATAACACCCTGATAGTGGATGCATACAACGCTAACCCTACCAGCATGAAAGCTGCCCTTGACAATTTCTATCACATGAAGGCAAACAACAAGATGTTGATACTGGGTGAGATGCGAGAATTGGGAGCCGATAGCCACCACGAGCACCAGCGCATCGTACAACTCATACAAGACTACGGTTTCCAAGAAGTGTTGTTAGTAGGCGAGGAGTTCATCAAAGCAGGCAGTGCCTTCCGCTGTTTCAGCGATGTCAATGCCTTGTCAGAAGCATTGAAAGCCCATCAGCCTCAAGATAAGACCATCCTCATCAAAGGCTCTAACGGAACAAAGCTATTTACCCTGCCCGAACTATTGTAGCTACAAAAAAATCTGCCCTCCCTTGGGTTGGGGAGGGTAGATAAATGGATGAAGACAAGTAGATCATTTGTTTTTACCACATGCAATGGGTCCTCTCAATCCACCCGTCGCCAGCTCCAGCTCGTCTTCGTTGATTTCCTGCTTCATGACCACCTTCTGGTCTTTGTCCTCACCAGTAATGGTTACTTTCTTCACATCGTCGCCGATTTCGATCTGCACGACTCTTTTTTCTTTGTTCTCTTCCATAATTAATTTTTTATTTGCGTTTAGTGGGACATCTCACTGCATATATTGGCTTATGGACACCACCTGTTGCCTGCTCCATATCATCCTCATTGAGTTCCTGCTTCATGACCACCTTCTGGTCTTTATCCTCACCAGTAATGGTAATTTTCTTCACATTGTCGCCGATTTCAAGCTGCAACACCCGTTTGTTCTTGTTTTCTTCCATATTATTCAGATTTTAAGTCATTTGATCTATTACTTATTAAATTTCTGCCTTTTCTGCAGTTGAGGCAATAAAAAATAAGCAGCCACGGCAGCCAGTACCACCCCTAAAGAGTTGGCAGCAAAGTCCAGCCACTCGCCGCCACGGTATTCCGTGCAGTATTGTTGCAGCAGCTCCACTACGCCACCATATACCAGCGGACAGAGGAAAGCACCTATCCACGCATGCCAAATGGGAGCGTTAGTCTTTTTCTGTCCCCTATAAAACTCCAGCCACAACAAGCCAGCCATCACGAAATACATAGCCGTATGCACCAACTTGTCGATACCCGGTACATCATCAACATCGGTCTTAGGTGGCTTGAAAAAAGAAAGGAATGTCACCAACAAAATGATGGCGATAGAGAAGGGATATCGTAAGATAAAAGCTTTCATATGTAAAAAGTTATCAAAAACTAACGCAAAAATACACAATAATTCGTATTTTTGTGCCTAAAATTGAAGAAATAATAGCGATTGATATAAAACAGTCATTATGAGTGAAGTGAGTAGGGTAAACTTTGGAAGCAAGATAGGAGCCATCCTGGCAGCGGCAGGTTCGGCTGTAGGTTTGGGTAATATTTGGCGTTTCCCATATCAGACAGGCAACGATGGAGGTGCTGCGTTCATACTTATTTATATTATTTGCATTCTTTGCTTTGGCATCCCCGTCATGATTGCTGAGTTCACCATTGGTCGCCATTCTCGTTCCAATACAGCCAGGGCTTATCAGGTTTTGGCCCCTGGCACACCATGGAAGTGGGTAGGCCGTTGGGGGGTACTTACGGGCTTCCTCATCCTCAGTTACTATGCTGTGGTGGCTGGGTGGACGCTCGAATATTTCCTGAAGGCTGCTGGCAATGGATTTCTTGGTAAGACACCCGAGCAATTCACCGAGTCGTTTACCACCTTTACGGCAAGTCCGTGGCGCCCGGTGTTGTGGTTAGCACTTTTCATGTTTGCCACTCATTTTGTCATCGTCAAGGGTGTACAGCAAGGTATCGAGCGCTCAGCCAAGATTCTTATGCCCGTGTTGTTTGTGCTACTCATCATCATGGCCATCTGCTCCGTTATGCTGCCAGGCTCTGGTCCAGGACTGGAGTTTTTACTGATGCCCGACTTCAACAAGGTTAACTCAGGCGTGCTGCTCTCTGCCATGGGGCAGACATTCTACTCACTAAGCCTTGGCATGGGATGCCTCTGCACCTATGCCTCTTATTTCCAGAGCGACACCAATCTCACCAAGACAGCCATTAACGTGGCCACCATCGATAGCCTGGTAGCCATCCTCGCTGGTCTTATCATCTTCCCTGCAGCATTCTCCGTGGGCATACAACCCGATGCAGGACCCAGTCTGGTGTTCATCACCCTGCCCAATGTACTCACAAAAGCCTTTGCTGGTTTACCTTGGCTCACCTATATCCTCAGCACATCCTTCTATCTCCTGTTGGCGTTGGCAGCCCTCACCTCCACCATCTCCATGCACGAAGTAGTGACGGTCTATCTGCACGAGGAATTCAACATGAGCCGTCGCAAGGCAGCTTGGGTGGTCACCTTGACATGTGGAATCATTGGAGTCTTCTGTGCCCTGTCTATGGGCATTGGCAAAGACTACACCCTCTTTGGCATGAACCTATTCGATATCTTCGACTACGTCACGGCCAAGTTGATGTTACCTCTCGGTGGTTTCTTCATCTCCATCTTCACTGGATGGTATCTCGATAAGAAAATTTTACGCGATGAACTCAGCAGCGGTGGTCATTTGCCTTTGTTTGTCTATAAGGCCATAGTCTTTATCCTACGGGTAGTGGCACCTATCGGCATAGCCTTCGTGTTCATCAATGAGTTAGGCATATTGTAAGCGTTTTCCATGTGGCAGTTTTTCAAAGATTTTCATTTTTATCATCCCTCTGAGAAGCGTGCCATTGTGTTACTGCTTACCCTCATTTTGTTCACTATCGGTGGCACCTTTTGGTATGAGCGAACACACCAACCTGTCCTCTCATCTGAAGATTCTGCTACCTTACAGGTTTTTGCCGACACCCTCCATCAGAAAGAAAGTAGCATTGCCAAAGCCTCAGTTGCTGATGGTACCGTGCAGCATCGTTTGCTTCCTTTCGACCCTAATACAGCCGATACGTTATTATTGGTACAATTGGGACTGCGTCCTTTTGTAGTAAGTAATGTGTTGCGCTATCGTGCCAAAGGAGGTGTATTCCGTCAAGCATCCGACTTCCGTAAAATTTATGGGTTGAGTGATGAGGAGTATGATATGTTGTTGCCCTATATTGTGATTCAGCGAACTGATACACACTCCCCCTCTAATCGCCTGCCAATCCAAAGAGATACCATTCGCTCAACAAGGGAGAATCTTATGAAGGAATCTACTTATGAGAAGGTAGAGAAATACGAGATTGGCACTATGGTCGATTTGAACAAGGCCGATACCACCGAGTTAAAAAAGATTCCTGGCATTGGCAGTGCTATAGCCCGTATGATTGTCAATTACCGTTCTCAGCTGGGCGGTTATTATGAGGTGGGGCAGCTTCGCGACATCAATATTGATGCCAGTCAATTGCAGTCATGGTTTAGTATTGATGAATCTGATATCCGAAAATTATCTATTAATAAGAGTAGTGTTGATCTCCTTCGACGCCATCCTTATATCAATTTCTATCAAGCCAAGGCCATCGTAGAGCATCGTCGCAAACATGGCACTCTTACCAATCTCCAGCCTTTCGTCCTCTACGAAGAATTTACCGCTTCCGACTTAGAAAGAATAGCGCATTATCTCTCTTTTGAATAATCACCTTTTCTTAATTATCAATTATCACCCCGTCTTTGAGATGAATGCTTCTATCCGTCATGGTAGCTAAAGCCTCATCGTGTGTCACGATGACAAACGTTTGCCCAAGGCGATCACGAAGATCAAAGAACAACTGATGCAGCTCCAGCTTGTTCTGTGAGTCAAGACTGCCAGAAGGCTCGTCAGCTAGCACAACATCAGGATGATTCACCAAAGCACGAGCAACTGCCACACGCTGTTTTTCGCCTCCCGACAGTTCATTCGGCTTATGCTCTGAGCGTTGCTGTACCCCCATGAATGTCAGCAGTTCCAGCGCCTCCTGCCGAGCTGTTTGACGATCTTTCCCCGCTATCAGTGCTGGCATCATTACATTCTCAATGGCAGTAAACTCAGGCAGCAGCTGGTGAAACTGAAACACAAAACCTATGTGCTGGTTTCTGAATGCCGATAATGTCCGTTCCTTCAGTTGTAGCACATCCAGTCCGTTAATCAGCACCTTGCCGCTATCCGGTGCATCCAGTGTACCTATGATTTGTAGCAAGGTTGTCTTGCCTGCGCCACTTGGTCCCACAATACTTACCACCTCATGCTGCTTGATGTCAAGGCTGATTCCTCGCAACACTTGTAGTGATCCAAAGTTCTTCACTATATTTTCCAGATGAATCATTACTATTGTTTTTTTAACCATTTATATAGCCATGCCCCAATCTTCTCATACAGCTGCACGTCGTTGCTGCCAAGAGGCTTCGAGAAGGTGATGGTCTCTTTCACCTCATCGCCTATCTGATCGGGGAATACCAACATTAGACTACTATTGTTGAAGTATGTGCCAATCTGTTTCGGCAGCTCTTCAAACAGCGGGTTGTATGATATCGAGCCCCTGCGAGCACTAACAATCACCAGTAGATGGTCGTAGTTTACATAACCCGTCAGCAGCAGTAAATCATCCCATTTTTCTAAAAGCGAGAAGTTTGTGCGCGTCTGCTTATATTTCGTAGCCAAAAAACTTTGTATGTAGCCTGTTGTCTTCTCGTTGGCAAAGAAATGCACACGGCATCCCATTACCGCCCCCATGCGACACACGTTACGTAACCATTTCTGAAACCCCGCCTCATATTCAGCTTTAGGTGGCACCGCCACCACGATGCGCCTTATGGTACTCAGTGGCATCAGAAACTTAGACACAATCACCTCACGATGAAAACTTTTCAATAAGCCCTCTGTCACCTTTCCATAGAACGAGTCCATGATGTTCATCTTGCGGTGCATGCCCACCACGAGACACGAGGCATCCTGCTCCTTTGCAGTATGAATGATGCCCGACGATATGTTCACGTCATAACGGCTAAGTTGCACCAGTCTCACGTTCGCTCCTGCTGCCGCCTTGGCTGCCTTGTCAAGACAAAGACGCCCCTTCATTTCACTCTGCTCGGTACCTGCGTCAGTCATTACGTGCAGCGCCAATATATTGTCTTCGAATGTCGTGCTCCTAATCATTAACGCAAGCTCCATCAGATAGTCTATCGTGTCGAGGTATGCCACTGGAATGAGAATTTTTTCCGTTGAGCGGTGCAAGTGTTCGTCGGGTTGTGTCTCGTTTATGGCAATCTGACGTGCTGCATGATCCGTCACTAATGAACTCACAATGCACGTCACCAGAATCAGCAAGATGGTACCATTCAGCACATCCTCGTTCAGCAGACGAGAGCCATCAGGCAAAATGATGTTATAGCCCACCATCACTGCCGCCAGTGTTGCCGCCGCCTGTGCCGTACTCAGACCGTAAATCAGTCGCCGTTCTATGCTCTTCAATCCGAATATCTTCTGTACCAGGAACGATGCTATCCATTTGCCCGTAAGCGCCACCCCAATCATTACCGCCGCTACTATCAAGGCGTTCAGACTGCTAAATAGTACGTGCAGGTTGATGAGCATGCCTACGCCAATGAGGAAATAAGGAATGAACAGCGCGTTGCCTACAAACTCCAGATGCCCCATCAAAGGCGACACATGTGGTATCATCCTGTTCAGCACCAAGCCTGTGAGGAAGGCTCCTAATATGCCCTCCATACCAGCCAGCTCCATCAATGCTGCCGCTAAAAACACCAAGGCCAGAACGAAGATATACTGTGTCACCACCTCATCGTAGCGACGGAAGAACCAACGCGCTATGCGCGGGAATAGCAAAATGATAAGCGTACCAATCACAATAACCCTGCCCACGAGTAATATCCAGTAGCTCCCATCCGTGTCCCCACGGTGTACACCAGCCACCACTGCCAGTACCAACAGCGTCAGCGTGTCTGTCACAGCCGTGCCACCTACGGCAATACTCACCCCCCGTTGTCCTGAAATACCATATTTTATTGCGATGGGGTACGATACTTGCGTGTTTGATGCATACATACTGGCCAGCAGCACAGCTGTCGCCACACTGTAGTGCAGTATGCTTAGATTAGTTATGAAGCCTATGGTGATGGGTATGAAGAAACATAGCAGACCCAGTGTCATAGCTTTATACTTGTTCTCCTTGAAGTCATTCATGTTCATTTCCAGTCCTGCCAGGAACATGATGTAGTACAGTCCCACCTTGCCAAACAACTCGAAACTGCTGTCTCGCGCCAGGATATTGAAGCCATGCTCACCTACAAGCAAACCCGCCATAATCATACCAATGATATGAGGTACACGAAGTTTTTCCAAAACGATAGGAGCAAAAAGAATCATCACCAGCACCAACAGGAATATCCAGGTAGGGTCGGTAATAGGGAAACTGATATATTGGTACAACCACTCCATGCTGTCTGTTCTTTGTAAGGCGGGAAGAGTATTTCCCCCTACAAAATAACGAAAAATTTCCCAGTTTGCATTATTTATTGACCAAATTGTTATAATTTTGCATGGAATTTAAACAAAGAAGATATGAAAGTAGCAATTGTTGGAGCAAGTGGTGCCGTAGGACAAGAGTTCCTGCGCGTACTCGAAGAGAGAGAGTTTCCCATTGACGAACTGCTGTTGTTTGGATCGCCACGCAGTGCGGGTAGTACTTACACTTTCAGAGGTAAGGAGATTAAGGTCAAGCTCCTGCAGCATAACGACGACTTCAAGGGTGTTGACATTGCCTTCACATCGGCTGGTGCCGGCACCTCTAAGGAATATGCCGAGACTATCACCAAGTATGGTGCCGTGATGATTGATAACTCCAGTGCCTTCCGCATGGATGCTGATGTGCCTTTGGTAGTGCCTGAGGTCAATGCTCCTGATGCTAAGGTACGTCCACGAGGCATTATTGCCAATCCCAACTGCACTACCATACAGATGGTCGTAGCCCTCAAACCCATTGAACAGCTGTCACACATTACCCGTGTGCATGTGTCCACCTACCAGGCTGCCAGTGGTGCTGGTGCCGCCGCCATGAACGAACTTTACGAGCAGTACCGTCAGGTGTTGGCAGGTGAGCCAGTCACTGTCGAACGCTTCCAGTATCAGTTGGCGTTCAACCTTATTCCTCAGGTCGATGTTTTCACTGAGAACGACTATACCAAAGAAGAGATGAAGATGTTCAATGAGACCCGCAAGATCATGCATAGTGATGTGCGCGTCAGTGCTACCTGTGTACGTGTGCCATCGTTGCGCTCCCATTCCGAGGCTATCTGGGTAGAGACAGAGCGTCCCGTATCAGTAGAAGAAGCCAAAACAGCCTTTGCCAAGGCCGAGGGTTTGGTCATCGAAGACAACCCTGCTGAAAAGAAATACCCAATGCCACTCTTCTTGGCAGGCAAGGATCCTGTCTATATCGGTCGCATCCGTAAGGACCTCGCCAATGACAACGGTCTCACTTTCTGGATTGTGGGCGACCAGATTAAGAAAGGCGCTGCCCTTAATGCGGTGCAAATAGCTGAGTATCTTATTAAAGAGCAAGCTTTATAAACGATTGACTATTTAACGAAAAAGGCTGCGATTTGCAGCCTTTTTTTACACCTCAGGATGTTTTAGATGATATTTCAGCAGTCCATGCATTGGTGTCAACTCCACTGCTTTTACCAAATGTGAGCCATATTTCATCGCAACTTCCTCTAATATATCCTTGAAGTCATGCGCCATGTGTCCCACTGCACAAATAGGTAAATTCTTATAATCATACTGCATCACGCACCGCACAAAAAAACTTTTGAAATTTCTCATTACCAGATCCTTCACGTATTGATGCTCCTTGTGTTCTTTCAAGAAAATCGCCACATCAGCCATAAACAGGTCAGGTTCTTTCAACTCATACACCATGTCTTGCAGTTTGTTGGGACTTACCGAAAAATGTTCGTAAAAGTCCACTGTAAGGTCAGCAGGCCCCATTCTTTTCACTACGTCTGATAGGAACATACGTCCCAGCACGATAGAGCTACCCTCATCCCCCAGCAAGTAGCCACCCGACAATACCTTTTCAGTAATCTTTGTCCCGTCATAGTGGCATGATCTCGAGTGGTTGCCTAATACACAAGCTATACCCTGTTCTTCATGTAGGATTCCACGCGACGCAGCCAGCAAAGTAGAGTCAACCATCACATGCGCCTTAAACTGAGATATTAGTGATTGCTCCACCTTCTTCTTGCGCTCCTCCGTGCCACATCGCGACCCGTAGAAGTAAACTTTTTCATATTTTTTATGGAAAAAACTATTAGGCAGATTGAGTCTTACCAATCTGCTAATCTCTCTACGTGATTGAAAATAAGGGTTTATGACCTCGGTCTGAGCCTCAGCCACTATTTTTCTATCACTTATGATAGCCCATTCTGTACCGAAAGAACCTGTTTCTATTATTAACTTCATTGATCCCCTAAATGGTTTCTGCAAAGGTAATGCTTTTTTTCTTATTTCCAATAAAGAGTTTACTAAAAATGTAAACAGTACATTTAAAAAAGCCATAATAAACATAAGAGATTGTTGTGTATTCAATCATTATTTCACATTTCTTATCCCATTCCCCATTCCATTATTTTTCAGGAGACCCCCACATTCTATTTTCCTCTTTCAGTTTATATTTTTATATTTGCAAACTATATGAATAATCCCCATCTTGTTATGAAGATAATATCATACTACTTCTTTGTTTTGGTTCTGCTTGGTTGTGTCAGTTGTAACGCTCATACCAGGCGTCAAGAGAACATTTCGCAAGAAACGACCTCTGTAACAGCCCAAGGTAACACCGTCATTACTGGTAATGCCCGTACCGAGTTGTACTATTCTTTTTTGGAGGGTAAGCGTGTTGCACTTTTTGGCAACCATACAGCCTTGCTGCCCAATGGAGAAAACATAGTTGACAAATTATTGCGCGATGGGCAGCACGTCACTGCCATTTTCTCCCCCGAACACGGCTTCCGTGGTACCGCTGACGCAGGCGAGCATGTGTCCAGTAGTGTTGATGAGAAGACAGGCATCCCCATTCTCTCATTGTACGATGCTGGCAACAATCGCCCTTCGGCAGTCTCCATGAGTAAGTTTGATGTCCTTTTGGTTGATATCCAAGATGTAGGTCTTCGTTTCTATACCTATTATATTACTATGTGTCGCTTGATGGCAGCCTGTGCTGACTATGGCAAGCAGGTTATCATCCTTGACCGTCCCAACCCCAACGGTCATTTAGTCGATGGTCCTGTCCTGGATATGAGATACAAGAGCGGTGTAGGTTGGTTGCCTATCCCTGTGCTGCATGGCATGACTTTGGGTGAATTGGCGAAGATGGCAGTTGGCAAAGGCTGGTTAGGAACCAAGGCAGTGTGTCAGTTGGTAGTCATTCCTTGCCAGAACTATACCCATCATACGTTGACAGATATTCAGGTTCCCCCATCGCCTAACTTGCCTAATTTGCGCGCCATCTACCTCTACCCTTCGTTATGTTATTTCGAGGCTACGCCTGTAAGTGTAGGTCGTGGCACCGACCATCCCTTCCAGGTTTATGGCCATCCTGCACTGAAGCGTCGCACCTACACTTTTGTACCTGAAAGTAGGGTAGGTGCCAAGAACCCTCCACTGCTCGGCAAAGTCTGTCAGGGAGTTGACCTCACCACCCTTTCAATGGACAGTCTCACCACCAAGGGTATTGACCTCAGCTACCTCATTGATGCCTACCATGACCTTGGCATGGGCGATAAGTTCTTCACTTCTTTCTTCGAGAAGCTCATAGGTGTTTCCTGGGTGCGTCAGATGATTGAGCAGGGTGCCACTGCCGATGAGATCAAAGCCCGATGGCAGCCTGATGTGGAGCAGTTCAAAAGGGACAGGAAAGAGTATTTGTTGTACGACGAATAAAAGCGAGGACAATAATAGAAAGGCATAGTCTTATATTCAGCCCAACAAATAGACAACATGGTTTGTATCTGAAGATAGCCAAGTTAGCACTTACTTTATGTCACGAAGCTCGTCCTCTATACGTGCTTTCATATATCCCAGCAGGACTGGGTTCTTAGTGGGGTGGAGGTAGAAGGAACGCACCAAGTCGAGAGCGGCATACGGGTGTAACTCTTGATTCAGTGCTTCTACATTGGTGTTGCCTGTGTAGGCTTTGGCAAACTCACTCCAGAAATCTAACATCTGTTCGCGGCTCATGTGGGTAAGGTTCTGCACGGCAGGAAGAATACTGTCTTCCACCATCATTTTATACAGATGGGCCAAGTCCATCATATAGTACCCTTGTGATAACCACCCCAAATCAATCCAGTAATGTTGTCCTTTGGCAACGATGATATTGCCAGGTTGGAAATCACCATGCAAGCAGTACTGGGTTTCTGGCATGGACTCTGCTACCTTTGTCAGTAGTTCCCTTTGAACTTCCGACACTATGGGAGATGTTTTTAATGCATTTAGCAACAGTCGTTTCATGGGTACTACATAGTTGTTCTCCTCAATGGTCGTTTGATGTAGCTCCTTTCCTAACTGTGCCATTTTATTGGCATATTCCGCAATATGCTCAGGATGGTCAGCACAAAGTCTGGCAAATGACTTTTTCCCTTCAATTATCTCACACAGGTAGCCGTGGTCATTGCCATCTCTTACTATTTCATACATCTTAGGCGTAGGTAGCCCTATTCTGAAAGCTGTTTGTGCAGCATAGAATTCTTGCTCCACCTTCTCGGCTGAGCCCATATCGCTTCTAACTATTTTCAACAACATACCAGGGTGAGCAGCAGAAACGAATGCTTGGCCATTATAACCTTCACCCACCTGTGTCCATTCACTGAGGTTTATTTGCGGATAATTTGTCATTTTAATTGTATATTATTGGCAATAAAGCGCAAAACAGCTTAATAGTTGCCGTTTACGCCTTTTCTTGTTTGTGGGTCAGCCTGGGCTTGATCCAGAGACCTCCAGATTATGAGTTTCTCTCTTAAAGGCATACAGAAGCCTAAAAGTCAGCAAGTTAAAAATCACTCTGCAATTTAGAGGTCAACTACGGGTCAACTTCTTTATAAATTACAGCACAAAGATAACGTTTTTCTTCGTGAACCAAGCAGGAAAAGAATGAAAAGTTTGGAAGAGGAAGCGATTAAATCAGTATCTCCTAAACGATAACCATTCACTTTCCTGCCGTTTATGTAGGTGTTGCACTATATTTAGTATAGCTGGACAAAGTTACACACAGAAGACGGAAAAGGCATGCTCAGATGAGGAAATATAAGCAAGTGACGGTGTAAATTACTGTTCCTCTAGCAAGGAGAAGTAATGCGTAACAGCAAAACAAGTTGTTTTGGTGTCGTTATATAGCCATCTGTGGGGTATAGGAATGTTCTCTTTCTTACCAAAACAAGTTGTTTTGCTATAAGCGAAGGCAATGTAACTTCCAGTAAAAGGTGCACTAAACCAAAATAGACAAGTATCAAGCGATTAACAAGCATAGTGTTACTATGTAACTAAAATGGCAAATAAATGGCATCGAATACTTACGCATTGTTTACGCAAATGGTCTCCAGACTAATAGTCAATAGGTGCAATAGTTTAATTACAATTTTAGTATCATATTGGGAATGATAGCATCAATCATGACTTGGGGGACACCGCAATCTTTCGCTATACTATCCCAATGTGAAGCTGCTTTACAAACGTCATCGATAACGGATGCCGCATCTTTGATGCTGTTCTTGGAAGCGAATTCCAGCAGGTCGTTTCTGGTGATATTGTCGAACTTCTCATTGATTGACATCTGATGTGTAGCGGTCCAGCCACCATTGGGATTGTAGGCATAGCCCATATCGTAAGCAGGCGCGAGACGCCACTTCCCATCCTCTCCCATCAAGAATGAGATATTCTTGGTGTGGTCGTCCTGATTGCGAACGACTTCGTTGAACACCATTCGGCGGAACATTTGTTTAGCCTCTGAGTACGACAACCGTAATGCTCGCATCACGTTGAAGGCTTGTTCGTATGAATAGGCTCGATGGAGTCGATAGTCAAAGTGTGCAATTCCGCAAAGTGTCTGCATGTGCACTTTCTTTCCCTCCTTCCTGTCAAAGCGTTTCGTGAGAAAATGGGTACGTCCGTTTTCCTCAATGAGAGAACATTCTGACATCTCTATGCCACAAGCCTTGGCTAACTTGTAGAAAGAAAACTCCAGTCGTCCGTAGTTCTCGGTCTCTCTGAAACCAGCCTTGGCAGTGACTCCATCAAGTTTGATGAGATAGTAGTCGAAGCCAGCGGGAGCTTCCACTTGACCAGAACGCACCTCACCTGTTTCATTATTATAAGCAATGATAGCTTTAGCCCGTTGGCCACCAGCAGAAGTGCCTAAGCGCAGTATCTCAGCAATAGCAGCTTTCTTGTCATCTTCCAGATTTGTAGCAAAAGAAGATTTCTCCGAAAGCGCTTCTTTGGCTACCTCAACCAATTTATCTATTTCGAACTTGGCTTCTTGGCTATGGGAAACTTCAATCGCAGGTTCAAATTCCAACGCTCCCATGCACCGTTTGCCCAAGAAACAGAGCGATTCAATGGGGTTGCCACTTGTGCGCCCTGTCAGAGACAGCCATCTGTCGAACAGCGCACGACCATATGTGTCGGGCAGAGAGTCAGCCAACATACCAGGTAAACCTTGAAAGGTGTCCCTGCCCAAATTGGCAAAGGAATAGACCCGTCCTTCCCGAACTGGCATCATCAACGGTGATGGTTCCCAACCGCGGCCTATAAAACTTTGGTCATACTCAAATCGGGCAACTCCATACCTGTCATCCCAATTAAAGATGCCAACGGGTATGCCAAACATACTGACTTTCGCAACATCTACCATGCAGATTCCTCCTTATTTGTATTATTAAGTCGTCCAACTGCACGTTGGCGTTGGTGCTTGGCTGTATTGGATTGAACGAGATTGTAGTATTCGCTTGGACTCAGTTGTTCTTCATCCACCAAAGGCTGAAGTACGTCAAGTTTGCCCAAGGTACGCAGTACTCTTAACAGAGAATCAAACGAGCCGATTTCCCCCTTCTCTATTTTCTTCAAAGAAGACAGAGACACCCCAGCAGCATCTGCAAGACTCTGCTGGGTGATATTCTGTCTCAGCCGGACAGCTTTCAAGTGACTGCCTATCCTGTTAAGGATAATGGAGTCTGCAAGCATATATATATCATCCATAATAGTTCGATATTAAACTTTTACGTTGCAAATATACAAATAATAGTTTAATAATAAGCTACTAAATTGAAACATTCTTCTTAATAAGGTGTTTTTTCTTCTTTGGCGTCTTGTATTGAGACTTAAACAGTTGTTTCAAGAATTCAAAAACTCAGGCAAAACGTTCAAGACCGCCAAAGCACACCTTCCGATGGCATCGAGGATGCCTTTAACTTCACTCAGGCAAGTGGTCAGGAGGGTGGCACATCGTCTGGCAGCGGTATTGGCGCAGCCATCGCAGAAGTGCTGTTACAACCACACGTTGTTCCGTCATCCGGTGGTGGCGGAGGTTCCAGTTCAAAGGACGATGATGACGATGACAAGGAGAAGAACAAGAATAAAAATTATACACCACGTAAACGTAAGAGATGACTATGGCAAAGAATAAACCTACTCCATTAAAGGACGAACCCGTGATGTCACTCGATGACATAAGCAACAAACTTGATGATCTGGCTGCTGCAATCGGAGCTTTACAGAAAGAACCATGCGAACCGGTCGTGCCCAAAGTGAACATTCAGGTCAAAGGCCTGCATTTCAAGACAGAAGAAGAGTTCCGTGAGAAGGTCATTCTCCTCTATAAAGGTTTGGGGATCTATAACCAAGAACAGGAAGATGCTTATATCCAGGAGTTACACGAAAAAGGGGAACTTTCCAATAGGGAGATGCTTCAGGCAATTTACAAGAAGACTTGCGCCATTCCAGATGATAATAATCATG